>Ga0182018_10003426_pt1 | contig 14256 bp, 12 predicted proteins | sample 812P2MmetaG_FD_120490 | JGI IMG/M metagenome (GOLD analysis project Ga0182018, IMG submission 120490) | Permafrost microbial communities from Stordalen Mire, Sweden - 812P2M metaG | ecosystem: Environmental > Terrestrial > Soil > Wetlands > Permafrost | place: Sweden: Stordalen | collected...
GCGAAGGAAATCACCACACATGCAGACCAGTTATAACGGGTTGGCCCTGCCCAAAGACGGCGCGGCGATCCAGTATGCGAATGGAAAGTACACGGTTCCCGATCATCCCATTATTCCGTTTATAGAGGGCGACGGCACGGGCCGCGACATCTGGCGTGCTTCGCAGCGGGTTTTTGACGCTGCCGTCGAGAAGGCGTACGGCGGAAAGCGCGCGGTAAAGTGGTTCGAGATTTTTGCCGGCGAGAAGGCTTTTCGCGAATTCAAGAATTGGCTGCCGGACGATTCGGTGAAGGCGGCGACCGATCTGCGTGTGTCGATCAAGGGACCGCTGACGACTCCCGTGGGCGGCGGGATTCGCTCGCTGAATGTCGCGTTGCGACAGATTATGGATCTGTATGCCTGCGTGCGGCCGGTGAAGTATTACACGGGCGTGCCCAGTCCGGTGAAGCGGCCGGAGAAGCTTGACGTAGTGATCTTCCGCGAGAACACGGAAGACGTTTATGCAGGCATCGAGTTCAAGGAGGGGACCGCGGACGCGAAGAAGCTGATCGACTTTTTGAATAACGAGATGCTGAAGGGCGGAAAGAAGCGCGTTCGCGAGGATTCGGGCGTCGGCATCAAGCCGATTTCCATTACAGGGACGAAGCGGCTTGTGCGGTATGCGATTCGTCATGCGGTCGCAAATGGCCGCAAATCGGTGACGCTGGTGCACAAGGGGAACATTCAGAAGTTCACCGAAGGCGCGTTTCGCGAGTGGGGCTATGAGGTCGCCGTTGAGGAGTTTCGTGGCGACGTGGTGACGGAGCGCGAGAGCTGGATCCTCGGCAACGTCGAAGCGAATCCGGGTCTGACCGTCGAACAGAACGCGGCGATGATTGAGCCGGGGCTGGAATTTGGCAACGATGAATTTCGGCAGCAGCTCTATGCGGAAATCAAGGGTGTGCTTGATGCGATCGGTAAATCGCATGGCAACGGTCAGTGGAAGAAGAATGTGCTGATCAACGACCGCATCGCGGACTCGATTTTCCAGCAGGTGATCATCCGGCCGGAGGAATACAGCATCCTGGCGTGTCCAAATCTCAATGGCGATTACATTTCGGATGCCTGCGCGGCGCAGGTAGGCGGGCTGGGGATCGCGCCCGGCGCGAACATCGGCGATGGTTATGCGGTGTTCGAGGCGACGCATGGTACGGCGCCGAAATATGCGGACAAGGACGTCATCAATCCTGGGTCGGTAATGCTGTCGGGCATGATGATGTTCGAGTTTCTGGGTTGGCCTGAGGCGGCAAAGCTGATCGAGAGCTCGCTGGAGAAGACGATTCAGCAGAAGTATGTGACCTACGATTTCGAGCGGCAGATGCAGGGCGCGACCAAGGCGAAGACGAGCGAGTTTGCGAGCCGCATGATCAGCAATATGTAGCCTGTAGCCAGTAGCGTGTAGCTGATAGCAGTGTGGGCGCACTTGGCGCAAAGGCTGCCGCGGAAAGATTCACGTAGCAATGATTGTTACGTAATTGAGGAGAAACATGCGGAAGAAAGTCACAATTGTTGGGGCGGGGAATGTGGGCGCGACGGCTGCGCACTGGATCGCGTCGAAGGAACTGGCCGACGTGGTGCTGATCGACGTGGTCGAGGGGATTCCGCAGGGGAAGGCGCTCGATCTGCTGGAGGCGATGCCGATTGAGAAGCGCGACTGCCATATTCTCGGCACGAACGATTACGCAGATACGGCTGATTCCGACATCGTGGTAATTACGGCGGGTATTCCGCGCAAGCCGGGCATGAGCCGCGACGATCTGCTGCAGACGAATTACAAAATCATGTCGGATGTGGTGGGGAAGGTGACGGCGGCGTCGCCGAACTCGATCCTGATTATTGTTTCGAACCCGCTGGATGCGATGGCGCAGGCGGCGTTCCGGCAGGCGAAGTTCAACCGCGAACGCGTGATTGGGATGGCCGGCGTGCTGGATTCGGCGCGGTTTCGGACATTCATCGCGGAGGAGCTGAAAGTCTCCGTCGAAAATGTGACGGCGTTCGTGCTAGGCGGACATGGGGACACGATGGTTCCGCTGGCGCGCTATTCGACGGTGGCCGGAATTCCGATCACGGAGCTGATCGCCAAGGACCGGATCGAGGAGATTGTGCAGCGAACACGCGATGGTGGAGCGGAAATAGTGAAGCATCTGAAAACCGGGAGCGCATACTACGCGCCTTCCGCGGCAACGGTGGAGATGGTCGAGGCGATTCTGAAGGACAAGAAAAAGATTCTGCCCTGCGCGGCGTATCTCGAGGGCGAGTATGGCATCCGGGGATATTACATCGGCGTGCCGTGCAAGCTGGGGTCGCGGGGTCTGGAGCAAATCATCGAGATTAAGCTGACGGCGGAAGAAGATGCGGCCCTGAAGAAGAGCGCAGATGCGGTGAAGGAACTTTGCGCTGTCATCGGGGTTTAGATGGCAGTCCGTAACCTGTAGCCTGTAGCTAACCGCGCGACCGCAAAAACGCGATGACATGATCCGCTTCGACAACGCCCACCAGCTTGCCCGTCTTGTCGACGACAGGCAGAGCGCGAAGATTGTATTTATCGAACAGTTCGGCGACCTGGTTTTCGTGCTGGTCGGCACGGACTGAGATGAAGCGGGGTTCGGGCAGGACTTCGAGGCGGGTCTCCGGCCGGGCCAGAACCAGGCGCGCCAAGGGTACGACTCCCTTGAGAACTTCGCTGGAGTCGATCAGATAAATCTCCGTAATCGTTTCGGGGTCGCCTTCGAATCCGCGGAGCGCGCGAATGCCGTCGGCCACGGTCGCGGTCAGGGGCACGGCCACGTATTCGGTGGTCATGCGACCGGCGGCGGAGTCTTCGCGGAATTCGAGGAGTTCTTTGACTTCCTCGCGCTCCTCGGGATCCATCTCTTCGAGGATGGCTTCGGAGCGTTCATCGGAAAGCTCGGCGAGGAGATCGGCGGCCGCGGAGGGATCCATCTCCTCGACAATGCCGGCGGCGGTTTCCGAATCAAGCGCCTGCACCAGGGATTTCTGAAGCTTGGGCTCGACTTCCTCGAGGGTTTCGGCAGCCACTTCCTCGTCGAGGGTACGCAGGACTGCTTCGCGTTCGGCGGGAGCGAGATCTTCGAGGATGTCTGCGATATCGGAGGGGTGCAGTTGCGCGAGCCGCTCGTGCTCGATGTTAAGCTTCACCCGGCGGGCCGGGTCCACCTCGATCATGTCAACGAAGTTCCAGGGAATAACCCGGGCAGGGAGTTTGGAGACGAGGTGTTCCAGCGTGCGTTTTGGCAGCGTGCCGCTCAGCAGGCGGCGCACGGCGCCGCGCAGGCCGACTTCGACCTCCGTGACGCAGAGCTGTTCGTTGCCGTTGGATTGCCAGCGCAGATTGACATCGTTGACACGGACGACCTTGCGGCCATGAACATCGATGATCTGGCGATCGAGCAGATCCTGGCGGAGGAGGATGAAATTCCCGTCGCCCTCAAAGGGACTCAGCGTGGCTTCGGGACGGAGCTCGAGGGCGCCGCTGGGCGTCCAGCGAACGTCTTTGGAGGCGACAATCTCCAGGCCTTTACGAGTCTTCAGCACCAAACCGGCGACACGACCCGCGTCTGCGCCAGTGCCGACAGCAACATCCTTGAGACGCCCACGCATCCGCCCTCGCGCGCTGGTGATCGGCGTGCCGAGAATAGCGGTCAGGGAGCGCAATACAAGTTCTTCGGTCACGGTTCCTGTCTCGGCATGAGTGTAGCAGTCTGTTTTACACGCGAGCGGGTGAGGGGCCGGGAAAGATCACGCAGTTGAGCCCTTACTACCGAAGATGCGCGGAAGAGGGCAGGCACTGCGTCATTCTGCGATAGAAATGGTGCCGCGTGGTGGGCGCCGGTAGTTTCCGTTGACTGGGCAGCGCTATGGACATACACTCAGCGCTGGGCGCGTCGGCGGGGGAGCCTCATGGAGCCGCGGCCGCCGAAGAGTCTTCGCCTCTCATGTCCTCAGGAACCACCGGGTACGCGCCACACTCCGATCGCGTGAAGCTGGTCGTCGCTTCCTCGGTCATGCTCACCTTTATTTCTTTCTGGCGAGCGGCGGCCGTGGTGCTCAACGACCTGGGATCCTCCGCGTTCTACGCGGGCGGCATTGCAGAACAGGCGGTGGGGAAAGCCGCGCCCTGGTTCATCCTGGGGGTCATGCTGTTTTCCTTCGCGGTGCGCTCGGTGTACGTCGAGAGCTGCTCGATGTTCACACGGGGCGGCGTTTACCGCGTCGTCAAGGAGGCGCTCGGCGGGAATTTCGCCAAACTCAGCGTGTCGGCGCTGATGTTCGACTACATCCTGACGGGCCCGATCTCCGGCGTTTCGGCGGGGCAATACATTACAGGACTGCTGAACGAGCTGCTGGGCGTGGGGGCGACGCATGGCTGGCTGCCGGCATGGCTGATGAGTGGCGCGCATCAGGCAGCCGGACTGCCAATGAATGAAACGGCTGCGCTGTTCGCTGCCGCGGTGACGATCTACTACTGGTGGCAGAACACCAAGGGCATTGAGGAATCCAGCGACAAAGCACTGAGCGTCATGCAGGTGACGACAGTGATGGTGGTGCTGTTGCTGGGATGGGGGTTCATCACCGCATTCCACAATCACGCTAAGTTGCCCCCGCTGCCGGTTCCGGCGAATCTGCATTTCTCGCCGGATGCGCTGGGATTTCTGGGCGGCACCAGGCTGGCGACCATGCTGGGGATGTTCGGGATCCTGATGGCGTTCGGACACTCGGTACTGGCGATGAGCGGCGAAGAGACGCTGGCTCAGGTCAATCGCGAGATCGAGCACCCCAAGCTGAAAAATCTGAAGCGCGCGGCCATCGTCATTGCTATTTATAGCTTCATCTTTACCGGAGTCGGCACGTTGCTCGCGACGATGATTATTCCGGATAACGTGCGCGTGCCGGTCTACCGCGACAATCTGATCGCCGGCATGGCGATGTATATGTGGGGGCCGTCGGTCCTGCGGATTGTCTTTCGGGTCTTTGTAGTCATTGTCGGATTCCTGATTCTCTCCGGGGCAATCAATACCTCAATCATCGGCTCGACCGGCGTGATGATGCGGGTCGCGGAAGACGGTGTGCTGACGGACTGGTTCCGCAAGCCGCACCGCCGGTTCGGCACAAGTTATCGCATCATCAATCTCATCACGGGGCTTCAGTTATTCACGATTATTGTGAGCCGGGGCAACGTAATCACCCTGGGCGAGGCCTATGCTTTCGGCGTGATCTGGAGCTTTACTTTTAACTCTCTGGCGATGCTGGTCCTGCGCCGGAAGTACAAGGGCGAACGCGGCTGGAAGGTGCCGGTGAATCTGCGCATCGGCAATACCGAGTTGCCGATCGGGCTGTTCTGCGTTTTCCTGACCCTGCTGATGATCGCCCTGGTCAATCTGGCAACGAAGAGTATGGCCACAGAAAGCGGGATCGCGTTTACGGCGGTGTTCTTCACGATCTTCGCCGTTTCCGAGCGCAGAAATGCGGCGAAGCATCAACTGACGCAGCAGCAGATGAAAGAGCACTTCCAGCTCGAACAGCAGGACACGATCGGGAGGGAGGAACTGCAGGTCCGACCGGGCAGCGTGCTGGTCACGATGCGGGATCCGGTGAATCCGTTCGCGCTCAAGTGGGCGCTGGCGCGCACCCATACCGACCAGCAGGATATTGTCGTGCTGACCGCCCGGATGATGGGCGCCGGCGGCCCGGAGTACGTCGATAACCAGATCTTCAGCGAGCACGAACAGATGCTTTTCACCAAGGCTGTGTCGGTGGCGGAAAGCTTCGGCAAGCATATTTCTCTGCTGGTGGTTCCGGCCGGAGATATTTTCGCGGCTCTGGTGCAGGCGGCTAACTCCCTGGAGGTGGCTGCGCTGGTCTCGGGGTTATCGACCAGGATGTCGGCGCAGGAGCAGGCGTTCCACATAGGGCAGGCATGGGAGAGCCTTCCGGAGCCGAAGCGGCAATTTACCTTCTATGTGATCATGCCGGACGGAGAGGCGGAGGCCTTTCATATTGGCCCTCATGCACCGGCGCTGCGTGCGGAAGATGTTCAGCTGGTACACCGGCTGTGGCTGAATTTTCGGCGCGATCCGGAAATGCAGGGGCTGCACCACAGCGACATCATGACTTATGCTCTGACGCGCCTCGCTATGGATTATGCGCGCGACAAGCTGGAGACTCTGAGGAGCCTGCGCCGCTATACCCAGGACAGCGGGCGCGATTCCCAGCTCGGTATAACTTATCGCGCGCCGAGCCGGGAGGATCAGTCGATGCCGGCGCCCAGGCCATCGGTTGACGACGAAGGGCACTAAGTTCTTCGATGGACCTTCGGATTCCGATTTGTCAAGTTAGCCCTTCCCATTTAGGCTCATAGGAACACCAGAATCAGGTGTAGAAATGGGCCCTGTTTATTTTAGATCCAGGAGGATAACGTGGAAGTTAACAAGATCGTCGCGGAACTGGAACAGCAGATTGCAAGGCTGAAGGAAGCGCGGGCGTTGCTGGCCGGCGAAGGTGCAATGCCGCGGAAGCGTGGCAGGCCGCCGGGAAAAGCCAATGTGGCTTCGAGCAGCCGTAAAGGCCGCTTGAGTCCGGAAGGAAGAAAGCGGATTTCCGAAGCGTTGAAACGCCGCTGGGCGCTGCGTCGGAAAGCCGCTGCAAAAGTTCCAAAGGCTGCGTAACATGGGCGGGCGCCGCGTCGCCTGCCTGACTTTTCAGAGAGTGCGCCGGAACAGCGGCGTGGCAATCAGCAGCGAAACAATCCCGAAGCCGAAAAGAAACAGTATGTCACTTCGGATTGCGGCAAAGCCACCATCCTTGATGAGGATGGCTTTGAGCCCGTGTACCGCGTAGGTGAAGGGATCCACGATGGCGATGGCTCGCAGCCATGGTGGAAATGCCGTGATCGGATAGATCGCGCCGCTGGGGAAAAAAAGCAGTGTGTTCAGAACTCCGAACATGGCGCGAGGCACCAACGGGTCCTCAACACGCACCATCAGCAGAAACATCATCCCATTGAACGCGATGGATGTGGCGACGATGAGCAGCGCAAGCTCGAGCACCGCTTCGGGATGGAAGATGATACCAAGCCCGGCGAGCAGCGAACCGATCACGGAGAGGCTGATGCCGGAGAGCACGGCCTTGATGGCGCCTGCTATGTTGAGGCCCAGAACCAACTCAAGTTTGGTGATGGGAGTAACGAGGTAGCCCTCGTGAACCCCGCGCGCCTTGTCGTCGATGTATAACATGCCGCCCCCGATCATGACCGAGATATACATGGCGAGGGCGATGGAGCCAGCCAGAAGAAACTTCATGTACTCGATGTAGGGATAGAGCTCCACGATATCGAGGGTGATGGACTGGACAACTTTGGGCTGCACGAGCGGTGCATTGAGAGCATCGACCAGGGACTGCATTTCGGACTCAAGACTGCCGCTGACGAACTGGTCGGAGTTATCGACAACCAGCCCTATGTGGGGCGATTCCCCGGCGAGCACGCGGCGCGAATACTGCGCGGGAATGACAACCGCTGCATCGATCCTGCCGGTCCGCACATCCTCTTTCGCAGTTTGTTCGTCGGTGTAAGAGACCGTGGTGAAGGTGCGAATATTGACGGCCACGGACTGGAAGGCTTCGTGGACCTTGAGCGCTTCCTCGCCATGGTCATAGTCGACGACGCCCATGCGGGCGTTGGTGACTTTCCCACCGAAGGCGTTGCCGAGAATGATCAACTGTACGAGCGGGAGGGTCATCGACATGAGCATGAGCGTGGGCGAGCGAAAGAACTTGCGCATCTCGCGTTCGACAATTGCCCACATGCGGTTCATGGCTGCATCCCCGGACGCGGCGGCATGACGAAACTGAGTGCCTTCACCTGTTCGTCGCGAAGCTGACGTCCTGTGTAGTAGACGAAAACGTCGTCGAGGGTTGTGTTTTGCACGCTGAGACCATGGATGGGAGTGCCCTCGGTTGTCGCCATCTCCACGAGTTGGGTGGTGGTCAGCGAACCGTTGGAGGTCATCAGGCGATACTCTCCGGAGCCACGGGATTCGACACCGGTGACGCCGGCAAGTTGCTCCAGCTGCGATTTTCGGTCCACGTGATTCTTGCCGAACTGCACTTCGATAACGCTGGAACCGGGCACGCTGGACTTGAGTGCGAGCGGCGTATCGAGAGCGACGAGCTTGCCATGATCGATGATGGCGATGCGATCGCAAAGATTGTCGGCTTCGTCCATGTAATGGGTTGTGATCAGAATCGTGAGCTTCATGCTGGTGCGGAGCTTGTCGAGCATCTCCCAGACCGCGACGCGGGAGACAGGATCAAGGCCGGTAGTGGGCTCATCGAGAAAGAAGATGCGTGGATTGTGGACGAGCCCGCGTGCGATCTCGAGGCGCCTTCTCATACCACCGGAAAGGGTCTTGGTTTGCGCCTCGCGCCACTTGGTCAGGTCGACGGCCTCGAGGAGCCGCGCAATGTTCTGTTCCCGCTGCACGCGCGGCACGCCGTAGAGCTTGGCATAGATGGAGAGATTCTCTTCAACGGTGAGATCGATGTCGCTGGTGAGCGCCTGAGGAATGACGCCGATCAGGCGACGGACGGCATCCGGCTCGTGGACCACATCGTGTCCGGCGATGAGAGCGCGCCCGGAAGTGACGGGAATGAGCGTGGTCATCATGCGGATGAGGGTGGATTTGCCCGCTCCGTTGGGACCGAGGAGACCGAAGATCTCGCCGTCGGCCACTTCGAACGTCACCCCTTTTACCGCTTCGAAAGCGCCGTAGCGCTTGACGATGTTTTCGACGGCAATGGCTGGCGTTGCAACCGTAGCGGCGGCGGGCTGGTTCGAGACTTGCTCCGCGGTGGTCATTGCTTCACCAGCTTGTCTTTCGGAACATAGACCTCGGCAATCATGCCGGGGACGTAGCGCATCCCTGGGTTGTCAATCAGCAGCTTTAGCTGGACAGTCTCGATGTCGCGCTTGCGGCGGCTCACATCGCGCTGCGTAGCAAAGGCAGCTTCAGCGGCCTTCGCTATGACGGTGCCCGAGACAGTGGCGCCGCTGGGCATAACCACCCGGAGCTTGTCGCCGAGTTGAACGGAATCCGACTCAGTTTCAGGTAGAGGCGCGTAGACCCAGGTTTGGGATAGGTCGACGATGGTGACGATGGGCGTGGCCGGCGAGACCACTTCACCCTGCCGCGCGGCGCGCACGTTGACGATGCCTGTGACCGGCGAGAGCACCTGCGCATAGCCCAGCTGTACCTCTGCCTGATCGAGCATGTCCTGGGCGTTGCGCATTTCGTCGCGGGTGGCGGCGACGGTCTTCGCTGCCGCCCGGGTTTGCAGCAGATTGGCCTGGGCCGTGCGCAAAGAGGCGGCTGCAGCGGCGACATTCTCGCGTGCGGAATCGACGGCAGCTTTGGCGGCGTTGAGACTGGTTACCTGCTCATCCCGCGTTTGCTGGCTGGTCACGCCGGCCTGGGCGAGGGCTACGGCACGGGTGGTGTCGGCTTCCTGATGCTCGTAATTCGCCTGGGCCTGGGCGAGGGCGGCTCGGGCGACGCGGAGCTGAGCCTCTGCCGCAGCCACCTGGCTGGTGGTATCGCCCTGAGTTTGTTCTTCGGTATCGCGCGAGCCGAGGAGCTTGTATTTCTCTCCGGAAACGGTGGCTTCCGCGGCATTGCGGGCAGCGGCCAGGTCCTGCGCGTCGATGGTGGCCACCAGCTGGCCCGCTGTGACCTTCTGGCCTTCGTCGACGGCGAGCGACGCGATGCGGCCCTGGATGCGCGAGCTAACGACTACTTCGTTGGCGTCGACGGTTCCGATCAGCTGGAGGTCACTGGTGTGCTTAACGGAAAACAAATACCAGAGAAGGGCGATGACGAACAGCACACCCATGATGATGAAAATGCGATTGCGTGGTTTCATGCGGTCTTTCTCTCCGGAAAGGCGTTCTCCGGTATGGGCGTGGCGGCGAGCACAGCTTTGGCGAGCCGGGCGCCGCGTTTGCGGTCGGTGAAGATGGTTTGGCCGAGGTACTCGATGGCGGCAGTGCGGCGGCCAGCCACCGCAGCGGGATCGAGCGGATCGATGGCGGTGACCAGGCGAACCATAGGGGAGCTGAGGAAGAAGAAGACGTTGGCGCCAAGTGCGGTGTACATCATCTGCATGGGATCGACGTTGCAGAGCTCGCCGGAGCGGATGCCGTCGCCGACGGTTTCGAGCGTGCGGTCCCACATGGGCTCAAAGGCTTTTTTCGCGAGGATGCGCATGGCATGGGACTGGCCGGTGCGAAACCGTACCATCTCCTGCTGCATCAGGGATTGAAAACCATGGCGGGAAAAGATGCGATCGAAATGCTGGAGAGCAAAGCGGAGGACGCGCTCGCCGGCGCTGCAGTCGAGGCCGAGCACGGCAAGGGCGTCATCGGCAACTTTGCCGGCTACTTCTTCGAGGGCAGCGGCGTACAGAGCTTCCTTATCGCGGAAGTAGTAATAGAGGAGGGCCTTGTTTACCCGTGCGGCGGAGGCAATGGCGCTGGTTCGAGCACCGGCGAGGCCATGTTCGCTGAATTCGCGAATGGCGGCGTGGAGGATGCGGTCGCGGGAGTGGTCGGCGTGGGCGGTTTGTCGGGTGCGAGGCATTGATTGACTGGTTAGTTAAATTAACCGGTTAGTCAACTATACCCTGGAATGTCGCCCCGTACAAGAGCGGCCTGTCATTTTGTTTTTTGATTCCCGGAGAATTATGCTTGCAATGTACTAGTGAGATAGTTCACTATTATTATCCATGAGGCAGCGCCCGCAAGCCGCAGCACGCGAATTTGCTTTTCGGCTCGATGCACACAGCGGCGTGCCGGTTTATCGCCAGCTGATCGATCAGGTGCTGGGGGCGGTGGCGACGGGCGTGCTCCGGACCGGCGGTCAACTGCCGACGGTCAGGCTGGTGGCTGTCGATCTGGCGATCAACCCGAACACCGTGATGCGCGCATATCGGGAAATGGAAATTCGCGGGATTCTCGATACCCAGCAGGGAACAGGGACTTTCATCGCGGAGCAAAAAGCCGCTGCGCCGAAAGAGGAGCGGCAACGGCAATTGGCCCAGTTGGCGGGCGAGTTTATTTCAAGGGCCGGCCTGCTGGGGCTGACGTTAGAAGAACTACTGCAGGCGCTGCGGGGTATGTCCCAGGAATCGGAAGCCCGAAAGACCGAGACCAAAGCGGAGACCAGGAGGAAATCGTGAATCAGCGGAAACAATTCAGCAGCGTGGGCGTAGCGGTGATGCTTGTCTGCCTTGCCGGTGGATTGGTGGCTACGAAAATCACCAACCAGCCGTATGCAGCGATAGCGGGCGCCCTCGCCGGAATCTACTTTCTGTTTGGCATCAAGGTAGTGGACCAGTGGGAGAAGGTAGCGCTGCTCCGTTTTGGGCGCTATCGCGGGCTGCGCGGGCCGGGAGCATTCCTGATTGTCCCGGTAGTCGATTCGCTGAGCCGCTATGTGGATCAGCGTGTGAGGGTGACGACCGTCAGCGCAGAGTCAGCGCTGACGCGGGACACGGTCCCGGTGAATGTGGACGCGATTATCTTCTGGCTCGTTTGGAACGCCGAGAAATCGATTCTCGAGGTCGAGGATTTCATGCAGGCGATCAGCCTGGGTTCGCAGACGGCGTTGCGGGAATCGATTGGCCGGCACCAGTTAGCGCAGATGATCACGGACCGCGAAACTCTGGGGCGCGAGCTACAGAAAATTCTGGACGAAAAGACCACTCCGTGGGGGATCACGGTGCAGTCGGTGGAGATTCGGGATGTCCGGATTCCGCAGGCTCTCGAAAATGCGATGTCGCAGCAGGCACAGGCGGAGCGGGAGCGGCAGGCGAGGGTAATTCTGGGCGAGGCGGAGGTACAGGTGTCGGCTCAATTCGCTGAGGCATCGCGAGTGTACGAGCAGAATCCCGTAGCGCTGCATCTGCGGGGAATGAACATGCTGTACGAGGCGATCCGTGAAAAGGGAGCGATGGTCATTGTGCCATCGTCGGCGGTCGAGACGATGGGACTGGGCGGGACGCTGGCAACGGCGGCGGTGGCGAAGCAGCAATAGCGAGGAGATAAAACCATGCGGTGGGGATTGATTCTTGTTAGGTGTCTGACGATCATGTTGGCAGCGCCGGTGGTGGTGCATGCGGGCGAATCGGGGGCTGAGGGGCAAAATGCTGTTTCCAAACCCTGGGTGCAGTTTGTTTCCGTCGAACCGGGTGTGAAGCTCGAAGTTCTTGACTGGGGCGGTCCCGGAAATGGTGGTGCGGCCCGGCCGCTGGTTCTTCTGTCCGGCCTCGGCGACACGGCTCATGTTTACGACGATTTTGCTCCGAAATTGACGGCGAAGTATCACGTCTACGGGATCACGCGGCGCGGTTTTGGCGATTCCAGCAAGCCGGAGCCGACAGACGCGAATTACTCAGCGAAAAGGCTGGGCGAGGATGTGGTCGCGGTGATCGATGCGCTGCACCTTGATCATCCAGTCCTCGCAGGGCATTCGATCGCAGGCGAGGAATTGAGCTGGGTGGGCAGCCACGATCCCAAGAAGGTTGCGGGATTGATCTATCTGGATGCGGCCGACGCGTACGGATTTTACGATTCAGTGCGAGGCGACATCCAGATCGATTTGCTCGACGTGAAGAGGCGGCTGGACGCGTTTCGAGCGGGCGCGGTGTACGATCGAGCCTTTGTTGACGGACTGAGGACGAGCGTGGCGCAGCTGAACAGGGATCTGGACGCCGAGCAAATCCGCCTGGCGGAGCTGCCCGATGTGCCTGCTCCACCGGCTCCTCCGCCGATTCCCCTGGCGGTCTGGTTTGGAATGGAAAAGTTCACGAAGATCGATGCGCCGGCGCTGGCGATCTTTGCTTGTCCGCATGATATGAGTCCAATGTTTCGAGGACCGCTGGCGAACGATCCGATGGCACAGGCGGCGTTGCGGGCTTTCGATCTCAAGCGTTGCACGGATCAGTCGAACGCGTTCGAGCGGGCGATGCCGGCGGATCCGGTGGTGCGCATCGCGAATGCGAACCATCAGGTGTTCGCGTCGAACCCCGACGTCGTTATTCGCGCGATGAACGACTTTATGGCGAAGCTGCCCTGAGTTACTGGTCGAATCTCAGTGGCCGTGGCCGAGGGGGCGGTCGGTGCCTTCGACGGCCGGAGCTTTGGGGTGCCTGTCGGAGTAACGGCCAAGCAGGAACATACTGAGGCCGAAGACGAGCATCACGATCCCCCAGATGAGATTGATGTCCATGCCCGCGGAGCGGAAGTAGATTTCGCTGCCCCGCGTGACAAATCCATAGATGGAGAGCATGGCGCCAACAATGAGAAACATCAGGCCGAGGGGGATGCGGAGATCGAGGCTCATGGCTTGTCCTTCATTTCGTTCTCACAACTCTGGGTATACCGTTCTCACAATTCTGCAGAAAGTTCTACCGGAAGACAAAATTCAGTCCGACCAGCAACACCAGCAAGCCGATGGCGAGGACGCTGGGCCGGGCATACCACGCCATGTGATGCTCGACGGGCTTGGGCGTCAGCGAATAGACGAGGCCGACCAGCTCGCTTTCAGGGCGGGGTTTCGTCATGAAGCTGATGACCACGGCGAGGATGAAATTGACAGTAAAGGCGAAGATGGCCTGGGAGAAGTCGAGGGCCATGGCGCTGGGATAGGTGTGGACGACGTGAATCCAGCCGCCGTGGATGCCGGGACTGGCGCCGGCCGAGAGCGTGAGCCCATGATGCAGCACAGCGGCCAGCGTACCGCCGACCAGGCCGATAAAGGCGGCGTGGCCGGTGGAGCGCTTCCAGAACATGCCGAGGAGGAAGGTCGCAAAGAGCGGGGCATTCACGATGGAGAAGACCAGCTGCAGCGTATCCATGATGTTGTTGAAGCCCATGACGAGATACGCGGCTCCCATGGAGATGAGGATGCCGACGACCGTGGTCCATTTGCCGACTTTCAGGTAGTGGGCGTCGCTCGCGCCCTTATGAATGTAGGCCTGGTAGAGGTCGAAGGTCCAGACGGTGTTAAAGGCAGTGACGTTGCCGGCCATGCCGGACATAAAGCTGGCGAGCAGCGCGGTGAGTCCGAGGCCGAGGATGCCAGTGGGAAAGTAGTGCAGAAGCATGTTGGGAATGGCGAGGTCGTAGTCGAGCACCGGCTGGCC
>Ga0182018_10003427_pt1 | contig 14254 bp, 13 predicted proteins | sample 812P2MmetaG_FD_120490 | JGI IMG/M metagenome (GOLD analysis project Ga0182018, IMG submission 120490) | Permafrost microbial communities from Stordalen Mire, Sweden - 812P2M metaG | ecosystem: Environmental > Terrestrial > Soil > Wetlands > Permafrost | place: Sweden: Stordalen | collected...
GGAGCACACGCATATTCGGCAAAGGCGCCGTGGCACGCACCGAATACCGCGTCGCCCGGCTTGAACTGTGTCACGTTTTTGCCGACCGCTTCAACTCGGCCGCAGACATCCATGCCGAGTCGTGTGTCCTTTGGACTGCGCAGCCCGACCTTGATGCGCATGCCGTAAGGCGTACCACGCATAAGGTGCCAGTCCAGCGGGTTGACGGAAGCCGCGGCAACTTTGATCAGGACGTCGTTGTCGGCGGGATTTGGCTTTTCAATTTCTTCCAATTGCAAGGCATCCGGGGAACCATAGTGGTGGTAGACGATCGCCTTCATGGGCAGACCCACTTTCAGGACAAGAGCTAAGGATAGTCCTGAAAGGCTTCCGGCTGGCCGTGCAGCATCCGAGACCTGGATGAACCACCCCATGAAGGCCGGATCATGCGGGTGTGCGCGTCTTTGGCTGCGCTTCTACGCAGCGCTTGAGCTCGGCGAGGATTCGGATGTTTTCCTTGCGGAGGCCACTGAGAATGATCGGCTTCACGATCCTGAGAAGGAACGGCATTTCGATGGTGAAGTCGAGAGTGCGGATGACGCTGGTTCCGCTACCCGCGGCCTGGAATGCGTAACGAATGTGGATGTCGAGATTCGCGGTCAGCGGGCCCTTCTTCAGAAGCATGGTGTGATGAAAGGCGATGCGGCTGGGCGGGTTATATTCGGTGACGGAGCCGGGCCGCTGACCTAACGAGCCTGCGTCGAGATACGTGGTACCGAGACGAACCGGGTAGGGCGTCACCTGGGTCGTCGCGCCAAAGGCTTCCGAGCCAGGCAGCCAGCGGCCGTAGTTGGGCATGTCGGCGACCAGGTCGAAGAGGGTCTGCGGCGGGCCTTCGATTTGCGTGGTGAAGACCAGGTGCGAGGTGGACATGGTTGCCTCCGTGCGACTGCCCGAGCCTGTTGCGGCATGGGCGGCATGTTGCTCCGCGCCCAGTCGCCGTTGTAGAAGCATTATGCCCAGGACCTGTTGCTCTGAGGGGCGCGACTTATAATCAGCTTGTTGTGCAGACCCCCTTTCGTCGATTTCGCGCGCTTTCTCTTTTGTTTGTGGGGGCTATTTGCCTGTGCGCCGCCATCCGTGCTCAGGAGCCGGCCGAGGCCAGGACTTCCCAGCCGGCTGAGGTCCATGGACGGCTGCTGCTGGTGCTGCCCTTCGAGAACCGGAGCGGGAACGCGAGCCTGGACTGGATGGGCGAGGCGTTTCCCGACGTTCTGAACCGGCGGCTCAATTCGGCCGGTTTTCTGACCATCAGCCGCGGCGATCGGCTGTACGCCTTCGATCATCTGGGTTTGCCGCTGAAGCTTGAGCCCACGCGGGCGACGGCGATTCGGATCGCGCAGACGCTCGATGCCGATTATGTGATCTTCGGCCACTACACTACCTCCGGGAACCTGGCGGGCAACCAGACTGCGAACCAGCTCACCGCGGATGCGGAAGTATTGGACGTCTCCGCGTTGCGAGTTGGCGCGCCAATCGATCAGCAGGGCGATTCGAATGGGTTGCTGCGGATGATCGACAGCGTGGCCTGGCAGGTCACGCGACAACTCGACCCGAGCTACGCCGTGGAAGAACAGACCTTTGTCGCGGCGGACAAGAACCTGCATCCGGACGCCTTTGAGGATTACATCCGCGGGCTGGTGGCGGAGAGCGCGCAGCAGAGCATCCAGCAGCTCCGAGACGCGGTGAAACTCGATCCGGATTTTGCGGCGGCATGGCTGGCGCTGGGGCGGGCCTACTTCACCAATCAGGATTACGAGCAGGCGGCGGTGACGCTGGGGCATCTGCGAAAGGACGATCCCAACGCGCTGGAAGCCGATTTCTACCGTGGACTGGCGTGCTTCTTTACGGGCAATTACCGCGAGGCCGAAGACGCGTTTGCGTTTGTGAGTATGCGCCTGCCGCTGCCGGAGGTGGTGAACAACCAGGGAGTAGCGGCCAGCCGACGGAACAAGGACGCGGGTGCACTGTTTCAGCAGGCGGTCACCGCCGATCCGCGCGATCCGGATTACCACTTCAATCTCGCGGTCGCGCTGGCGCACCGCAACGACACAGAAGGTGCGCTGCAAGAGCTGAACGAGGCGCTCACGCTGCGACCGCAGGATACCGAGGCGCAGGCTTTCGCCGATCAGCTGAAGAATCTGGGCTCGGCGAAACCGAACCCGGACCCGGGCCATGCAGTCGCGGATACGCAGGGGCCACTCGAGCGCATCAAGCGTGGCTACAGTGAGGCGGGCTTCCGGCAGGCGGCTTTCGAAATGGAGCAGGTACAGCAGTTGCGGCTGGCAACGATGCCGCCGGCGCAGCGGGCGGCGGAGCTGGTGAAGAATGCCGATCAGTTCTTCCAGCGGGGGCTGGTACTGGAGGCGGAACGGGAGTATCGTGAGGCTCTGGGAGCCGATCCATCGTCGGCGCTGGCCCACGCCGGGCTGGCTGCGGTGCGGGAGCGCGATGGCGACGCCGATGCGGCCCGCCAGGAGGCGCATGCGTCGATCCAGCTGACGCCCAATGTGCCCGCGTACCTGGTGCTGGCACGACTGGATCTGGTGGCAAACCAGCTGAGCGCGGCGGCTGGCGATGTGGGCGATGCGCTAAGGGTTGATCCCGCAAACGCCAACGCAAAGGGCATGAAGCTGGCGCTGGAGCGGCGAGGACAGGCAACGCCATGAAGACAGCAATCAATCTTCGACATTCAGCGTTCAGGCACAGCGGGATACCCGCGATCCGTGATCAGCGATTGGCGATCAGGCACGGCGGAATTTTTGTGGGCCTGATTTTATTGCTGCTGTTTTGCCTTCTGGGCCCATGCACGGTAGCGGCTCAGACCGGACAAGTGGTGGTTCTGCATCTCAACGACACGATTCAGCCGATCAGCGCGGACTACCTGAAGCGCGGAATTGACCGGGCTGCCGATATCCATGCGCAGGCGGTTCTGGTGGAGCTGAACACGCCGGGAGGGCTGCTCGACTCGACGCGCACCATGGTGGGCGACATCCTTGCCTCGCCGTCGCCGGTGATTTTCTACGTGGCTCCGGCTGGCAGCCGCGCCGGTTCAGCCGGATTCTTTCTGATGGAGGCTGCGGACATCGCCGCGATGGCACCCGGGACGAATGCAGGGGCGGCGCACCCGGTCGTCGAAATGGGCAAGATCGACGACACCATGAAGCAGAAAATCCTCAACGATACGCTGGCGTTTCTGCGGTCTTATGTGTCGATGCGCGGGCGCAATGTGGATGCGGCCCAGGACGCGGTGCAGAACTCGAAGTCGTATACGGATCAGGAGGCGCAGCAGCTTCATCTGATCGACGTGATTGCGCCGGACGATCGCGCTCTGCTGAACTCGATCGACGGACGCACCGTGAAACGGTTCAACGGGACAAGCCAGACGTTGCACACGCGTGGTGTGAACCTGGTCGCGGTCGATCCCACGGTTCGCGAGGAGATTATGGATCGGCTGATGGATCCGAACCTCGCCGTGCTGATTCTGCTGGCCGGGGCGCTGCTGATTTATCTCGAGTTCAACACGCCTGGGACGATTATTCCGGGAGCGCTGGGGACTCTGCTGGTGCTGCTGGCGCTCTTCTCGCTGAATCTGCTGCCGGTGCGGTATACATCGCTGGCGCTGATGGTGGGCGCGCTGATCCTGATGGTGCTGGAGGCGAAGTTCCCGAGCCACGGCATTCTGGCGGCGACGGGGACGGTGGCGCTGGTACTGGGCGCGCTGACGCTGGTCGCGGGACCGATCCCCGAAATGCGTGTGCAGTTGGCGACGGCTATTGCCACGGGCGTGGCCTTCGGCCTGATCACGACGTTCCTGGTGCGCATCGCGCTGATTGCGCGACACAACAAGGTGCTGGTCGGTCCCGAGGCGCTCGTGGGCGCAGTCGGGATCGCACAGCAGGAGCTGACCCCGCGCGGGCAGATCATCGTTCATGGCGAGCTGTGGGTGGCGGAGGCTGACGCTCCGGTCGCAGCTGGAGACAGTGTCCGCGTGCGCGGCGTGAATGGCCTGAAGTTACTGGTGGAACCGGTACAAGAGCGTGTTACAGCCTGATTTCGCGCGGGCTTTGCCACATCAGGTGCGGTACAATCGCAGCCGGGCGTAAGGGGCCCCGTTCATGGGATATCCCGTTCTCATCTTTATCGCGATTGTCATCCTCTACCTTCTGAATTCCATCAAGATTTTGCGCGAGTATGAGCGGGGCGTCATTTTTCGCCTCGGCCGCGCGCTGCCTCAACCAAAAGGACCGGGGATCATTCTTGTTTTCCGTCCGCTCGATCAGATGGTGCGGGTCTCTCTGCGTCAGGAAGTGATGGAAGTTCCGCCGCAGGACGTCATCACCCGCGACAACGTGACCATCAAGGTAAATGCGGTGATCACGATGCGGGTGCTCGATCCTGGTAAAGCGGTCATCGAGGTTACAAATTACGTCTACCAGACTTCGCAGTTCGCACAGACCACGCTGCGTTCGGTGCTGGGTGAGGTCGAACTCGACGGGTTGCTGTCGCACCGCGATGCGCTGAACCAGCGAATCCAGACAATCATCGACCAGCGAACGGAACCGTGGGGCGTAAAGGTGGTCAGCGTTGAGGTCAAGCAGGTGGACCTGCCGGATACCATGCTTCGCGCCATGGCCCGACAGGCGGAGGCCGAGCGCGAGAAGCGGTCCAAAATCATCAACGCCGAAGGCGAATTTATGGCCGCGCAGAAGCTGGTCGAAGCGGCCAACCTGCTGGCGGAGCAGCCGGTCACGCTGCAGCTAAAATATCTGCAAACCCTTACCGACATCGGGGTGGAAAAGAACACGACCATTGTCTTTCCGCTACCGATGGAACTGATCTCGCTGTTGGGTCACGGGATAACTGGAAAGACACCCCCGACGCTACCCGAATCGAAATAGTGGGTTCTCATCCCCAAGAGGCTCTCTATGGCTTTTTTATTCGACACAGAAGAGGAACAGGAAACCAGAAGAGGCAGGCGGGCCGGGACGCTCGGACACGCGGTCGGCACGGACACGGAGATTGCCCTGGGAACGCGTTCCCTGCTGGGCATCTTCTTCGGGCTGGTGCTCATCTGTGCTGTCTTCTTCGGCCTTGGCTACTCGGTGGGGCGCGGAGGCGGCTCGCATGCTGCTGTTCAGACTGCAACCGAGACACCCGCGCCGGCAGATAGCCATCTGAGCAAGCCGTCTCCTGAACAGAGCCTCACCCCGGTCGAGCCGCCTGCGGCCGATAGCGGCCAGGAGAAACCGGCAGCCGCGACGTCCGAGCCTGGTATGGAGCCTGTCAGCGCCCCAGCTCACCCTCTCGCCAGCGCCACTGCGGCGCCAGCGATTTCGCAGCCTGCCAGTGGCCCGCCGACCGCTGCCAAAGCACCCGCACCAACGCCAGGAACAGCGACCCCGGTAACACCCGCAGCGGCTGCACAGAGTTTTATGGTGCAGGTCGCGGCGGTGCGCGTTGCGCAGGACGCCCAAATTCTGGTGGACGCGCTGAAGAGGCATGGCTACAGCGCGGTGGTGCGAAACGAGCCACAGGATCAGCTGCTGCATATTCAGCTGGGGCCTTTCACGTCTCGCGCGGGTGCCAACGCCATGCGGTCGAAGCTGTTGGCCGACGGCTACAACGCGGTGATTAAGTAGCCTCGCCTCGCATCGACGCCGGCAATCCTGAGGCAATGGCCTCGCGCACGGCGGCCATCAGGTCGTCGCGCGAGGTATAGTCGCTCGGCATGAGCGGCGGGTGGAAAACGACGTGCGCGATTCCAGGGAAAATTCTGAGGCTGCCCTTCTTCATCATGCTCTCGGTCCCGTAGACGGAAACGGGAACAACCGGGGCCCCGGAATGTATCGCCAGGTAAAATGGGCCCTTTTTGAAAGGCTGAAGCCGCCCGTCACGGGAGCGCGTGCCTTCCACGAAGGAGAGCAGGTGAACACCGGATGCGAGGACGCGGGTTCCGAACTCGACGCTCTCCGCGGCGCTCTCTACGCGCCCATCGCGGTCGACGGGAATGAAGCTGGTCAATCTCATGCCGAAGCCCAGGATCGGAATCTTCATCAGCGAGCGTTTGATAAATACAGAAACCCGCTCGGGCAGCAGCGGGATCAGAACCGGTGGGTCGAGGTTCGAGACATGATTCGCGAGGAAGATGTAGTGCTTTGACGGATCGAGTGGCTTCTGCCAGACGGCCTCGATGCGAATGCCGGCAAGTCGCACTCCGATTCGAACCACTGCAATTGACCAGCGGTAGAGCGGGCGCACGTTGCCGGTAAGGATGGCCCATGGCAGTGTGACGATGGCGACGGGAACACCGAGGATGATCCACGTCGAGAAGAGAACGATCGCGGCAAACATGGATCAAGCCTGGGAAGCGCGCCGCTCCAGCGCCGCAGGCAGCTTTTCGTAGATGCCATCAAAACCGCCGTTGGAGAGAATGGCAACCACATCACCAGATTCAAGACGCGAGACCAGATTTGTAACAATGGCGTTGGCATTCTCAAGAAGGAGGGCGTCACGACCTGACTTCAGAAGAGCGGAGACCACATTTTCCGGATGCAGGCGCTCCGCTTCGGGAATCTTCTCGGAGTGAAAGACACCAGCCAGAACAACTTGGTCGGCCAAGGAAAGGCTGTCCACGAGCTCGCGCTCGAAGACGTTGCGGCGGAGGGTGTTGGAACGCGGCTCGAGGACAGCCCAGAGCCGGCGGCCGCGATAGGCCGAGCGAAGGGCGCGCAACGTTTCACGGATCGCGGTGGGGTGATGTGCAAAGTCGTCGATGATGGTGATCCCGCCGATCATGGCGCGCACTTCGAGCCGCCGGCGAACGCTGCGGAAGCTCGCCAGTGCCTCGATGATCGGCGCGGGGGGAACTCCCTGCCCCGCGGCAAGCGCCGCCGCTGCGGTCGCGTTGAGGGCATTGTGCTCGCCGGCCATTGGCAGCGCGAGTTCGACCCGGGGTTTGCCTGCGTGCAGCACCCGCCAGCGGCTGACACCATCCTCAAAGTGAAAATCGGCGAGCTGCCAGGTTGAACTGGAGGCGAATCCGTAACGCTCAACGTTACACATTGCATGACTGACGCACTCCGAGACGTTTTCGGAGCCGTCGAAGGCCACAATACGGCCTCGGCGGGGCACCAGATTCACAAGACGCTTGAATGCTGTCTTAACCGCGGCCAGATCGCTGTAAATATCCGCGTGATCGAACTCGACGTGGGTAAGAATGAGCGCATCGGGAAAGTAGTGCATGAATTTTGGTCCCTTGTCGAAGAAGGCCGTGTCGTATTCGTCGCCTTCGATGACGAAGGGGCGCCCGTCGCGCAACTGGAAACTGGTTCCGAAGTTTTCGGCGACACCGCCGATGAGAAAAGACGGCGAAAGCTCGGGCTGGCGGCGCGCAGCGACTTCGTAAATCCACGCAAGCATGCTGGTCGTCGTGGTCTTGCCGTGGGTTCCGGCAACCACCAGCGATTCGTGACCCTGATTTTCATGACTCACGATGAACTCGTCATGGATCACGCGAGCAAGCGAATTAAAAGGAATGCGCTGGTCGAGCATGTACTCCACCTCGACGTTGCCGCGCGAAATAGCATTCCCCACGATGATCAGATCCGGAGCGGGCTGCAGGTTCGTCTCAGAAAACGGCTCCGCAATGGGGATGCCGAGTTCGCGCAGCAGATTGGACATGGGCGGATAGGCAGCCTGGTCCGACCCCGTGACCCGATGACCCTTGAGCTGCAGCATGCCGGCGAGAGAGGCCATCGCAGTGCCGCAGATTCCGATGAGATGGATGTGGTTTTTAGCCTGCATTTTTGGGGGGATTAACTGCTGGTTCGAGATAACGTAACAGCGGCTGATCGCTTTCGAGGTTGAGCTCGGCCTCAGTGCCCAGGGGAAGCGTTACATTGCCTCCGGAGACATGGCCGGAGTGGAGGCCGATAGCGATGGGCACCTCAAATGGACTGAGCAGGCGCAAAATCACCTGTTGCAGCAGATCGGGGTCAGCTCCGCGTGAGCCGCAATCGAGCATCTCGCCGAAGATGAAGCCGCGCACGCCTTCGAATTTTCCGGCCAGGATCATCTGCCGCAGCATTCTGTCGATCTGGTAGGGTTTGGTGCCCACATCTTCGAGGAAAAGGAGCTTGCCCTCAGTTTGGGGGGCATATCGCGTGCCCAGTGCTGCCGTCAGAATGCTGAGACAGCCACCGTACATGATCCCGCGCGCGCGACCGGGCCGGAGAACGCGCAGTCCCTGCTCCGCTCCCACCTCGACCATGCCCGTGGTGATCGATGAGCGAAAACTCTCGACGTGAACGCCATTCTGAACGGAAAAATCCGCTGCAGCCATGGGCCCGTGAAACGAGACGAGGCCGATCTGGTCGAGCAGCCATGTTTGCAACGTCGTCATATCGCTGTAGGCGACAAACGGTTTCGGATGCTTGCGGATGAGCTCCAGGTCGAGGCCATCGAGCAGATAGTTGGATCCGTAACCACCACGGGTACAAATGATAGCCGCGGTTTCGGGATCGGCGAACGCGCGATGGAGATCGGCCAGGCGCTCTTCCGGCGTGCCGGAAAAATACGGCTGATACTTGCCGAGGGCGTGCTCGGATGCCACGGCATCGTAGCCGAGGGACCACAGGACTTCGAGACCGTTTTTAATACGGTCCGGGCGGGCACTGCTCGCTGGCGAGACGACGGCGATGCGCGCGCCAGGCCAGGCAGGAAGTGGTTTCAGGATCTTGCGGTGCGAAACTTTGTCAGTCAAGAAGAACCTCACCCTCGGCGACCAGACGAGCCGGTCCAGTCAGGGTCATTTCCATCCCGAGTCCGCCCCAGTCAACGTTCTGCGAGCCGCCTGGCGCAAGAACCGTCATCGGCGATCTTCCGCCGCAATGTAAAAGAACAGCAGCCGCCGAAGCGCAGGTTCCGGTTCCGGACGAGCTGGTAGGACCGACGCCGCGCTCAAAGATGCGAATCTCGATTTCGTCCGCGCGGATCATGCGCACGAATAAGACGTTGATCTGCTGTGGAAACTGTTTGTGAAAGCAAATCTCGCGGCCCAGCTCCTGCCAGCCGCGGCTGTGGGCACGAAAGTTTTCGTCATGAACGATGATTACGAAGTGCGGATTCCCCATGGAGACGTGGACGCCATGCACGATCGTCTTGTCTGCCAGGGTCACCTGGGTTTGGCTGACCTCCGGAACACCCATGCCGGCCGCAATCTGAAAATGATTCCCTTGCGCGCCGACGATCCTGCACGCGCGCTTGCCGGCATCTGTTTCCAGCGTGATCACATCGCCTGAGGCGGCCTTCTCCGTGTGCGCAACCCACGCAGCAACGCAGCGCGTCCCGTTGCCGGAGATTTCGGCGATCGATCCGTCGGCATTGGCGAGCCGAATTCGACCCATCAGCATGCCGGTGGTTTCGAGAAACTCCACACCATCCGCGCCGATGCCGGTATGCCGTTCGCACAGCTTCTTTGCCAGTTCGGAGTCGCAGGCGCCTTCGACAATCAGGAAATCGTTACCACAGGCATGCGCTTTCGCAAACCGCATCACTCATCCTCCGGATCGCGGAAGGCGCGCACATCATCGATGCCCGGTGCGGCCTTCAGTTCGTTGAGCAGGCGCCGATGCAGTCTGTGAGTCGCAGATATCGAGAAGGAGAGCCGCTGCAGCTCTCCCACGGGGTCATTCTCCAATGCATCCATGTGGCGATTCTCGCGATCCATCACGTGGAGAATGGCGACGGTCAGCTTCTCGACGTCGAAGCCGCGGACTTCATAAGTAGAGGAATAAAGCTTGAGGTTGCCGCGGTATTCGAGCACGCGCACCAATTCCAAAACCACGAGCACCACAATGGTAGCGAAGATGGCCGGGAAATACAGACCCGCGCCGCAGGCCATGCCGATGGAAGCGACGGCCCAGACCGAGGCGGCACTCGTGAGGCCGCTGACGCGATCGCGGTTGTGGAGGATGAGGCCTGCGCCGAGGAATCCGATGCCCTGCACGATATTCGACGCTATCTGCGCTCGGTTTCCGCCGTCACCGGCGATGATCGCGGAGAGAAACGTGAACATCGCTGAGCCGAAACAGATCAGCACATTCGTACGCAAACCCGAGGGGCGATGGTGATACTCGCGGTCGATCCCGATGGCGCATCCCAGCCCCGCTGCGAGCAAAAGGCGTGCTGCTGCCCCACCGGTGAGCAACATCTGCTCAAGCCGGCTAAATGCCAGCATGTGACCGTTTGTGTCTGTCGTGAGGATCACTTGCCGCTGATCCTATCACCGGCTGCGGACAGGTTTGAACGGTAAAAGCGTACACAGGGTTGATCAGTGGAGCACACAATATTCATCAGCGTCAGGCCCTGTGGGTGTGCTTCGACAGCCTGGGCCACCGCATCGTGATCGGCGGTGATGACGAAGGCCGCGGACTGGGCCGGATGCTCGAGCGCAGGCTTCCACTGGTAGTAGTCGCTCTCGTTGATAGTGCGGCGCAGAGGGATGCCGGCACGCTGAAATGCACCGATGTGGTCGGAGGTCCAGACCAGGATCATGCCCTCGGGCGGAAGCTGATCGAGAGCGCGCGCGTAGGCGGCCTCGAAGGGGATGCGGGTGCGGGAATTCTCGATCGCCTCACGCAGGACCAGGGGCGTAGAACGCATGAGCGCAGAGCAGTCGAGGATAATCAGCACCATGGAAGCGAGCAGGATGAGTGGGGCCTGCCGTGGCCAGCGTTTCTCTGTCAGACCCATGAGCCAAGCCACAAGGAACCCCAGAGACAACCCGAAGATTGGCAGCATTTCCATGCCGTAGCGGGTGTTGTACCAGGAGTGTGGCCACCACAGAGGGATAAAAATGGGCACCGAGCTCCAGGCGACCGAATACGTGTAGAACAGCGGCGGAACCCAGAGGAGCAAGAAAGGTGAGATGTTCTGCCTGCGCGATTGCAGGATGGCAGCGATGCTTCCGGCTATGACCAGGAAAAGCAGGCGATTCCCCCAGCGCACCGGAACCGCGCCCATTTCGGCGGACTTGAGGTAGTAGAGCGCGGCGACGCGCATGCTGTGCCAGCCAGGATAGTGCGGAGCGCCGGGCGTGGAGGTGCGAGCATCGATGGCCTTCGCAGAATAGGGTCCGCGCATGAAATCGAGCCAGTCGCCATACTGGCGCGCGTTCCAGGCGAACCAGAGGGTTGGCGCGGTGATCAGCATCGCAGTGAACAAAATGAACGCACCGCCGGCGCGAGACTTCCAGGCGCGGGAGCGCCATAACGCGTGCAGAGCGATGAACCAGACGATGCAGGCGAAGATCCATCCGTCGTAGCGGGTGTAGATTGCCGTCACGAGAACGACTCCGCAGGCGGGGAGCGCGCGTCCCGCGAGGCGATGATTCCCTTCCGCCAAGCCGCGCAGATAAGCCATGAGGAACAGCGCCGCCCAGATCATCTGGCAAAGAAAGACCGGCTCGTTCATGGCGGTAGTCTGCATGTAGAGCAGGCCGGGGTTAAGCGCGAAGAAGAGCGCGGCCACCACGGCTCCGGCGGGACGCAGCCAGTACCGTGCCAGCCGCCACAACCCAGCGACACTCAGGACGTAACACGTCATCGACGGGATGGCGCCGGCGATGCCGTTCTGCCACCACGCCATCCGCGCGGCAAACGGCATCATGAGCAGATGAGGAAACGGCAGCCAGACCGAGCCGATCTGGCGGATGCCGGGGTTGAGCGAGTCGATGAGGCGGCGGGCGATGTGCAGGTGCGCCACCGCGTCGCCGTAAAGCAGAAGCATGTTACGCGGGAAACAGTAGCCAAAGGCCAGCACCGAGAAGAGAGCTGCGACCACGGCGGCGAAGATCGTCTCGTGCCGAAGGGAGCGGCTCTGCAGCTCGGCGGAGCTTTCCTGCCGGCGCGGCTGTTTAGTCGAGGTGCGAGAGTTGCCGGAAGAGCGCAAAGCGTTCCTCGATTTCATTGGGCTCGAGTTGTTGCAGGCGCTCTGTACCGAAGCGCTCCACGGCGAAAGAGCCCATCACGCTGCCATAGAACATAGCGCGACGAAAAACCGCTGGCGTCAGCGTTGGCTGCGAGGCGACGTATCCGAAGAAGCCGCCGGCAAACGAGTCGCCCGCTCCGGTGGGATCGACGACTTCGGCCAACGGCATCGCCGGCACGCGGAACGGAACGGTAACCGTGCTGGCCTCGCCTGGGAACGATCGCTCGCAGAAGAAGGCGGTTGCGCCGTATTCGCCATGCTTGACGACGAGCGCCTTCGGACCCATTTCGAGGACCTTGCGCGCGGCCTGCACCAGGTTGTTCTCTTTCGCGAGCATCTTCGCTTCAGTGTCGTTGATCAGCAGCGCGTCAAGTCCCTTGAGCACGCGGGCTAGATTCTCGGCGTGGTCCTTGATCCAGTAATTCATGGTGTCGCCGCAGACCATCTTCACTCTCGGCATCTTGTGGCGCACCTCTTCCTGGAGGACCGGGTCGATGTTGGCGAGGAAGAGATATTCGCTTTCCTCATATTCGGCGGGAATCTTGGGAGAGAAGCTCTGGAAGACGTTCAGCTCGGTGTTGAGCGTCTGCGCCTCGTTGAGGTTCTTCATGTAGGAGCCGCTCCAGAAGAAGCTCTTGCCGGGAACGTGTTCAATGCCGCGCGTGTCGATGTTGCGCCTCTCAAAGATGCGCTCTTCATCGGGGCCGAAGTCTTCGCCGACGACACCGATAACGCGAACGTCGGTAAAGTAGCTGGCCGCGAGGGAGAAATGGGTGGCAGCGCCGCCCAGACAGCGTTCCCGGCGGCCCGAAGGGGTCTCAATTGCATCGAACGCGACACTGCCTACTACAAGAATTGCCATGCGGAGAATCTTCCTCGTGTTCCTTATTTTTTATTTCAGATACTTCCCGATCAACAGGTCCAGCTTCTCCCGCGCCGCCGGCGAAATCGCATCGGGGCTGGTAAGAATGGCATATTGCAGCGCCGACGCGCAAGCGCAGCTTCGCTCGCGTGGCATGGCAGCGACGGCAGCCTTGACCACGCGGCAGGCGTTCGCCGCGTTTTGATTCATCACCGCCACGATTTGATCGATGGTCACGGCGTCGTGGCTCTCATGCCAGCAATCGTAGTCCGTGACCATGGCGGCGGTCGCGTAGCAAATCTCTGCCTCGCGAGCCAGCTTTGCCTCCTGCAGGTTGGTCATGCCGATCACGTCGGCGCCCCAGCTGCGGTAGAGATTCGACTCGGCGCGGGTTGAGAACTGCGGGCCTTCCATACAGACGTAGGTTCCGCTCGGCTTGGCGCTCACGCCTTCCGTTTTGCAGGCGGCAGTAATTGTACCGGCCACTCTGGCACAAACCGGATCGCCGAAGGCCACATGAGCAACAACGCCATCGCCGAAGAATGTGGAGATGCGGTGGACCGTGCGGTCGATGAACTGATCGGGAATAACGAACTCGCCAGGCTTGTGCTCTTCCTTGAGTGAGCCGACGGCGGAAACGGAGACAATACGCTCCACACCAAGCTTTTTGAGCGCATAGATGTTGGCGCGGAAGTTCAGCTCCGAGGGGAGAATGCGGTGTCCGCGACCGTGGCGCGCCAGGAAGGCGACCTTGCGGCCCTCCAGTTCGCCGAACACAAATGCATCGCTGGGATCGCCGAAAGGGGTGGTGACGCGCTCTTCATGAACGCCGGTGAGGCCAGGCATGGAATAAAGCCCGCTGCCCCCAATGATGCCGATTTCAGCCTGTTGCAATACGACTCCTGGCGGACGCGCCATCATCGGCCCGGTAAGCCGATTGCAAAGGCTGCCCGGTGATGCGCGGTGCTTGATGAACGCAAGAAATCAGTATAAATGGTGGGGCAGGGCGACCTTCATCATGCCGCAACCGGCCATGAAGTTGACCATGGCGCCAGCTGGATCGGAGACCAGGGCGTGGGTTGGACCTGGGCGGCGCAAGGCGATCTGCGTTCCACTTTGCTGCTGTGCGCTGAACATCAGGAACTGTAGCTTGCGAGCAATGCCGAGATCGAAGCTCTCGCTGACGAAGACGTCGTTGCCGCTGGTCACGATCAGCACCGGCCCCTCGTTGGTGTTGTAGATTTGCTCGCCCTCGCTGGTCTCCGCGGACCTATCACGCACCGCCTTGGCGTATTTCTTGTTCAACTCATCGGCGTACATCTTAACGAAGGCCTGGGCAGCCTCCGTGGACTTCCACTGCGA
>Ga0182018_10003428_pt1 | contig 14253 bp, 9 predicted proteins | sample 812P2MmetaG_FD_120490 | JGI IMG/M metagenome (GOLD analysis project Ga0182018, IMG submission 120490) | Permafrost microbial communities from Stordalen Mire, Sweden - 812P2M metaG | ecosystem: Environmental > Terrestrial > Soil > Wetlands > Permafrost | place: Sweden: Stordalen | collected...
CCCAGTTCTGTCGCGCAGCAGCCCCGGCGTGTGTCCGGCGTTGGTGTAGCAGAGAGTGCCGAATTTTTCATGATAGCAGCCGATGAATGCGGGGCACGCGCAGACGCCACCGGCAGCTTCCATTATCCCCCGATTGAGGCGAAGGCAGAGTTCGCTCATCGCTTCCGATTCATTGAAGTCGGGGAGCGAAAAAAGTTCGGCTCCAAGCGTGCGAAACATGTCTTTGGCTGCCACGAGGATACCCTCGTTGCTCTCACGACGGCCCGCAACATCGAGCAGGCCAAACAAAATGCGCTCCGGGCTGACTCGCACGCAGTCGTAGAAATCTCCCGCAGTTCGTTTGCCGTAAGTGGTTGCAGCCATTTCCGCGCCCTCAATCCTGGGAAACTCACTGTTGGTGGGCTCGAGCCGAGGCAGGGGTTCGGACTCACCGGGCTGGAATAAGGCGCACATTCAGGAAGATTGAAACTGAAGCTAGCACAAGCGCGGATGGCGGGCAATCGAGTCTTACCCTCATTCCACCTACCTCGGACTATTCGCCGTACTTTTCGCTGAGGTATTTAGCCAGATCCGACTCGAGTTGGCCATAATCTGAGTGGATGGTCGCTCGCAAGGCGGCTTCGGCGGAATTGCCCTCGCTGAGACGTTGCAGAATCCGCTGGATGTCGCCCATCCCGTAGGAATCATTGATGTAGGAGACGGCTGCCAACGATTCCGCGTAAGCCACGTAGGCCTGAGCGCCAGAGAAGCGCATGAAGCTCCCTTCCAGCGCGTTCAGCGGGATGTCGTTTTGCGATTTATAGAGCTGAGCCAATTGGCGTCCATCGCCTCCCAAAGATTTTGGTTCGAGGAGCTGGGCAATGCCTTCGTGCAACCATAGCGGACACCGTCCGGCCGAGAGCTGATTGATGAACGAGTGCGCCAATTCGTGCTTCAGAACTCGCGCCAACTCGGGACTCATCGAGCTAAGGCCGCTGATCGGGATGCGCAGTTTTCCATCGTTGAGCGCTCCCGTCCATGAGGGCGCTCGGGTCACGTCGAAGAATGCTTGCTCGGTATATAAAGTCACTAAGATGTTGTCGCGCGAAGGCGTGCCCAAATCCCGCGTGAGATCGTCATAGTCCGATTCGAGCGCGGCCAGGATTTGTCCACGGAATCCTTCCGAGGTCTGCTTGCCCTCGTAGTGCAGCACGAAGTGGTTGCTCTCTCGCTGTGCGAACTCACCCTCGACATTCTGCTCGCGCTGCGCCTTCGCTAAGAATTGCTGAACATTGGGATCGGGACGAAGTTCGAGCGAACGCTTCCAGGAAGCGACCGCCTCTTTGGTGCGATCGGAAGCCTGCTGCGCATAGCCCAGCACCGTGTATGCATCCGCCGAATCGGGTGCAGCGTTGACGGCTCGCTGGGCGTGGGTTAAAGCCCTCGTCGGATTTCCCGTGCGCACCAGCAGGGCTGCATAGTAAATAAGGACCGTGGAATTTTCCGGTTGGAAGCGCAGAGCGCTCTCGAAATAGCGGCCTGATTGCTCGATGTTGCCGTGGTCGAATTCGAACTTGCCGGCAATAAAATCAGCGGTGGCGCTCAACTCGGCATTTCCTTTGCCTTCCAGTTTCGCCAGCGCTTCGGAGTTGACCTTGCCATCTTGAATAACGATTTTTTGAAGATCACCCTCCATCGCAAGGCTATCAACCGGGGTGAACGCGGGAAGCGCGTCGGCTTTATTGGCTGCGGATCGCACACTGGCGGGCATGCCGCCGGCCTCGACTCGTTGCACCGAGTTTTTGGGAATACCGTAAGTGTCGTCGCCGATTTCGTATTCATAGCGGCTGCCATTTTCCCGAACATGATCCGCCAGGATCGTCCGGCCATTTTTCAAATAGATCGTGTCGGCGGACACCGTCGCGGCAACCAGCAGAGTCATCCCTAACGTCGCGAAAGTAGTGACACGAAGCCCCATTGAAGCGCATTCTAGCAACTGTGGGCATTCTTCCCTACGTAACCAAGGTACCGTCTTCACTGTGCCGCGTTGCGATCATGCTGGTCGCTTGCACGACAGTTTCGCCGTGTGCGCACGCAAACACAGTTCAGTCCTCATCCGTACAAACGCACCAGCCCGGCCCTGCAGAATCGCTCTACCTGCAACTAAGCGGTGTCGGACTCGATGCCACGCGAGTTTTTCGGGTGCGCGACGGTTCTCTCGATCGTTCCGCAATCCATATCACTTTGGAAGATGGCACCATCGCCTTCACCAAAGACGTTCTGGGCAGGGTTACCGGAGCATTTTTTGAAGGGGACGGAGAAGTCCTGCTGATCCCTCCCCATGAAATGGAACGAAAGTCCATGAGCCTGTTCACCGGGATGGCAATCCTTGAAGAGCGGTTTTCCACCGCTTACTTTCGCTTCAATGACAATATGGCGGCCGAGTTGCAGCCTGCCCTCAGAGAACCGAAAGATGCAGAGGAGTTCGTGACTCGATGGGACCAAACAGCGCGCAATCTGGCAGCTGTGGATGCCATGAGATTGCTGGCCGATTTTAGTGCGATGCTTCCCTTCGAGGACCGCAGCGCTCGCCAAGCTTCTCCATCCATGAATGCGGCGGATCGCATGCTGCATGCGCGGATTCAGGGGAATACTCTGGGCGTGTTCGACGTGCTCTTCGATTCGACTGCGGCGGAACAAGTGGAGGCGGGACAGGCCAAAACTGCAGATGACGGAGCCGTTTATTACGACGTTTGGACCTCTTTCTCAATCCGACACAATAGCCTGGAAGGCACGGCGGGAGGACAAGGGCAGCAGGCTGAGCTTGTGGAAACAGACGGGCCTGAAGATCCTTTTGTAGTGCCCAGTTACACGATCGATGCTCAGGTCATCCCCCCCAAGGAGCTTGACGCAGAGGTGAAGCTGGATCTGCAAGTGCTGCACAACGGATCGCGCTTCATCGTGTTCGAATTGTCGCGCTTTCTGAAGATCCAAAAAGTAGAGCAGGACGGACACGCGTTGGAGTTCATTCAAAATCCGGCGGTCGAGGGTACACGGCTGGCCCGCAGTGGGAACGATATGGTGGCCGTGATTCTGTTGGAGCCGGCCCGCATAGGACAAAAGATCAGCCTGCGCTTCGTCTACCGTGGAGAAGTCTTGGCCGAAGCTGGCAAGGGGCTGCTTTATGTGGGTGCGCGTGGCACATGGTATCCCAACCGCGGTTTGGCGATGGCCAATTTCGATCTTACTTTCCACTATCCTCCGGGATGGACTCTGGTTGCTACGGGCAGACCGGAGGCGTTGCCAAATGCGCCATCAATGCCGGCGCGCGATGGGGGTTCGCCGAACTCCGAAGGCTATCCAGTATCACGTTGGGTTTCGGAACGGCCCATTCCGGTCGCCGGATTCGACCTCGGCAAATATGTTCGGGTCACCGCACAAGCCGGCAACATCAACGTTGACACCTACGCCACAGTCGGCGTGGAACGGGACTTCGCCACGCCTCGGGCCTCCATTGACTCCGAGCCGGAGGTATCCCGGCATAAAATCCCATCGCTGCCGCCAATCACTTTGTCTCCCGCGCACAACGCAATGGCAGTAGCTGAATCTACTGCTCAGGCGATTCGCTACTACTCCGAGCGTTTCGGTCCCTTCCCGTACAGCAAGCTGGCCCTGACCCAGTTGCCGGGGCGGGAGAGCCAAGGGTGGCCGGGATTGGTATTCCTTTCTTCCTATGCTTTCCTCACGCCGGAGGAGCGTGAAAGACTTCACATGGATGCTTCCCGCGAATTGATCGATCGGCAGATTCCCGCCCACGAAGCGGCGCACCAGTGGTGGGGCGACCTGGTCACATGGAAAACCTATCGTGATCAGTGGTTCTCGGAGGGGCTGGCGAATTATTGCGCCTTGATGATTCTCCAGGGAAAAAATCCCGCAGGCTTCCAGCAGGTCCTCGAAAAGTATCGGCGAGCCTTGGTCGAGAAAAACAAAGACGGGAACCTTCGAAAAGATGCCGGACCCGTAACTTTGGGAAGCCGTCTCCTGTCCTCACACTTCCCGCAAGGCTACGAAGCCATCACTTATGGCCGAGGGACCTGGCTGTTTCATATGCTGCGTTCGATGTTGCAGGATGCGGCGGCAAATTCCGGGCAGAACAATTTGGGACGAACTGGCGAGGAAGAACCTTTCGTACGCTCTCTTCGTAAACTTCGCGAGCGCTATCAAGGGAAGGCAATCACCACGAGCGAATTGTTTGACGTTTTTGCGGAGGATCTGCCGCCATCGTTACGCTATGAAGGAAGGGCTTCGCTCGATTGGTTCCTGGATAGTTGGGTGAACGGGACTTCCCTGCCACGGCTGGAATTACAAAACGTCAAATTCGTAACAAAGCCGAACGGTTGGTCCGTGACCGGACTTATACGGCAAAAGGACGTCAGTGATAACTTCGTGACCTCCGTCCCGATTTACGCTTTACTACCCGGCAAAGCTACCGTATTGCTGGGCCGCGTGTTTGCCGACGGTGCGGAAAGTTCGTTCCATTTCGCTGCACCTGCGGGAACCCGACGCCTGTTGCTTGACCCCAACGGAACGATCCTTACGGCTCCGAACTAACAGTTGCGCAACTCTGTCATGATTCACTGCGCGGAATCATCCCGGACCAGGCATTGAACCTCTTCCATGTAGGAATCAAGCTCGAAGGTGAGACCAGCCCGGTCAAATCTCTGAGGGTCGTGAAATGCTCGGCCAAAAGGGCAAAGCCGGACTCCGCGGCCAGGTCTGCCGCTGTTCCACATAACCGTAATTCGGACCACCCATGCGACAAAGCAAATCTGCCAACGATAGCAGGGCGACGAATCCCGCGTGCTCGACGGATTTTTCTGGCACGCGGTGATGACCTATCACCTCGATCAATCCCAGGGGGCGAGTTGCCAACAGTTGCCAACGTTCAGCGAGCAGACGCCCGCTGTCACAATGGCTGAATCCCGTCGTGCTCTGCCCGGCCTCGTGCAGCGGGATCCCGCCCGCCTTGCCGATTTCCCACGCCGCACGGAATTCCTTGGGCAAAACCCAGGGAGGGACGATGATTCCCAAATCGTGCAGCAGAGCCGCAAGGTACGCTTTGCCGGGATCGCCAAATTTAATTTCGCGTGCCAGCCGGCGGCAAACCAGGGCGCATCCCAGGGAATGCTCCCAGAAGACAACTGGATCCGGGCTGTCTTATCGCCGGGACCAAGATTCAACACGCCACAGGACATGGCGATGTCGCTGACATGATGGAATCCCAGGCTCACCACCGCTCCCGCAGGGGCTGCACGTTCGGTGACCGTCCAAAGATATAGTTCCACCACATTGGTGCTGGTATGGAAGTGAGGTTCCAGACTTGTTCGATGATCATGGCGCCGCGGGACTTGCCTCCCGGCATTCCGCATCGGATATTCCAGGAGCGTAAACTCCTTCGATGAGCTCAATGCCGCGGCCGGCCCGCTCTACACGGTGTTCCACGCGATCCAGCTTGAGGTCTTCGACCACCAGCACGGACTCCGACGGCAGGTGGCTCCGCCGCAGCAGCGCCCGAATGCGCACGGATGATTCACTGAATGAAAATGGCTTCGGCAGATAATCGTCGGCGCCTGTGTCCAGACACGGCGCCCGGTCTTCCACGGAGCTCCTCAAAATCAGCACCAGCACCGGCAGACTCGGCCGTCGCAGCCGAAGGTGGCGCAACACCGCTACTCCATCCAGACGGGGCAGATTGAGATCCAGGATGACCAGATCGGAGTCAACTTCGCTTCCCATGTTGCGTGCCTGTTCCCCGTCCTCGGCCGCATCCACCGTGTAAGGTTCCCCCTGCAACCCGTGCCGCACAAAATTAGCCAGAGCTGCATCATCTTCTGCAATCGGAATTCTCATAAGGAGTCCTTCGTGACAGAGCGATTTTAGTTAGAGCGCGCTGACATGCAGCGGAAACCATAGGGCACCAAGGGGATGGTCTGCAGAAACGGAAATGGGATTCAAAAAGGGAAGGCTCAACCACTTCTTACAACACCCATCCGACGTCACGACTGCGACAAAAGTTTCAACCGGCAGTGTTCACCCCCACATCAACGAAACTTCGCATATCATCGACACGTCAGAATTGGAGTCCGGATTCTTTGCGAAAGCTCGACAAGACAACGGTCGCCGCCATGCTTGCCGGCATGTGCACGTTCCTCAATGTCTACTGCACCCAGCCCTTACTGCCGCTTTTGCGAGAGACCTTCCATGCCTCCGAGCTGAAAGTCAGTCTCACCGTCAGCGCCACGATTTTTGCCACCGCACTCACGGCACCGTTCATCGGGATGATTGCCGAGCGCCACGGCCGCAAGAAAGTTATTGTTCCTTCTTTGTTTCTGCTGACAATTCCAACTGCGCTTGCAGCCACTTCCTCCAGCCTGCGCGCGCTGATTTTCTGGCGCTTTGCCCAGGGCATTTTCGTACCTGGCGTCATCGCCGTCATGCTCGCTTACGTGAACGAGGAGTGGGCTGGACGCGGCGTGGGCAAGGCCATGTCGTCCTACATTGCGGGAACTGTGATCGGCGGATTTCTCGGACGATTTATCTCTGGCGTAATCGCCACTCACTGGCATTGGCGAGCCACCTTCGTCGTGCTCGCCGTCCTCAATCTGATCGGCGCCGTTATCGTCCGCGCCTGGCTTCCGCTAGCGAAAAATTTTGTGCGAGCCGAAGACCTTCGGCAGGTGCTGCACCACGCCAAGGAACATCTCCGCAATCCACGACTGCTGGCCAACTTCGGCATGGGCGCCACCATCCTCTTCGCGTTAGTGGGATGCTTTACCTACGCCAACTTCTACCTCGCCGCGGCGCCGTTCCATCTGAACTCCGCGCAACTCGGTAGCATCTTTTTTGTTTATTTGCTGGGAGCGGTGATCACTCCGCAGTCGGGACGCTTCCTCGATCATTTCGGCTTTCGCCGAACCGCGGCCCTGTATTGCACCATGATGATCGCAGGACTGCTCCTCACCTTGTTGAAGTCGCTTCCCGTAGTCGTCTTTGGCCTCGCCATTTTTTCTTCCGGAGTCTTCGTGGCACAAGCTGCCGCCACGGTACAGACGGGCGCAATCGCAGGCCGCGCGCGCTCCTCCGCCGCCGGACTCTACGTAACCTTTTATTATTTGGGGGGAAGCCTCGGCGCTACCCTGACCGCCTGGTTCTGGCGTTCAGCAGCGTGGCCCGGCTGCGTTGCGCTTTTAGGAATCGTTTCACTGGTGAGCGTGTGGCTTGCTGGAATCAGCAGCCGGCCTACGGATCAACTCGACTCCACCGAGGTCGAATTAGTTGGCGACTGAACCGATTTGATTTTTCTCGGACCACAAACAATTGACGCACGGAAAGCGCAAGCACTTTCCTGGGCCGTTCCGTTCCGTCCCTATCCCTTGGCAAAACATCCGAAGAAATGTTTTGCGTTCTGCGATGACAAATGTGATCCTCGCAGACGGAGAAGACGAGCCATGTGTTTCTCAGCCACAGCGAACTTTGTTGGCAGCGGAGTTCTCGGCGCCATTGGCGTCGCTACAGTGACGAAGGTAAAGCATCGCCGTGAACTACTCTTCGCGGCCTTGCCTGCGCTGTTTGCCATTCATCAGTTCATCGAGGGATTCGTCTGGCTGGGACTGGATGGGATTCTTTCACCCACGGTGGAGCACAACATGGGCGCAGCGTTCATGCTGTATGCGCAAGGCCTACTCCCGTTCCTGCTGCCGCTAAGCGTGCTGCTGTTCGAGCCTGACGCGAATAGCCGCAGGCGCATGCGGCCGTTCCTCGGCCTGGGCGCGGCAACAGCTCTCTACATACTATGGGCGTTGACCGCTTACCCGTTGCAGGTCTATGTCAAGGGAAACAGTATCGTGTATATCAATCAAGCGACCAACAACACGGCGGTTGCCGTGCTGTACGTGATCGCAACTTGCGGATCGCTATTCTTCTCGAAGATCAGGATGATGGTAATTTTCGGCGCGGCAAACCTGGCGATCCTCCTGATTGTAATGGAGTACAAGCGCTATGCGTTCACCTCGCTGTGGTGTGCCTACGCCGCGGTCGCAAGCGTGATTATCCTCGTCTATTTCTGGCGAAGCATGGAAGAGCGGCCGTTTCTCTACGCACAGGGGGTGTGAGTTGAAGCTCCCAGGCGCGCGTCGGCAGGCGTCGCATCAGATTCCATGCTTCGCGGTAGCCCTCGTAGAGATAACGATCGCGCCTGGGTCGGCGCGCGGGGCATAGCATCAGGTCGTGGCTTTTGGTTTTCAGCATGACGGACGAAGGGAGAACGTACCAGACATTTTGCGGAATTACGTAGGCCGCGAAGGAGTCGACGTTTTTTGTTGTATCTATCGTGCGCCCGCTGCGGTTGGGTTTGATCCTCAGAGATAACCATTGCCAATGGCGGTAGCTCGTCGACTTCACCAGCATTCTGAAAAACTGCCGGCCGTGCTCTACTCCGACGTCGTATGAGGATGAGTTTCCCCATGGCTTAAGCACCTTGAAGCCCATTCGCGGCGCCTGCGCGATGCACTGAGCTTCCACTCACTCGCCTCTTTGAAATTCTTGAAGCCCTCGCATTTCGCCATGTGGTCCGCGCCTCTTCCCCCAAAAGAAAAGGCCCGACCCACGGGACTCATTTTCTCAAAGCTTTACGTTATATTTACATTATATCACGATTGGATGGCCCAATGCTGTGAGCAGCTCAGCTCCGATGACGCGTTTCTAAACGATTGCAAGTTTTCGGTGTTTGCCATCTTTCGGCCTCGTGGACGAACCGAAAGCTGAATTCACGGGAGGGAGAACACCTGATGCCTCAGCGAAGCAACAAGATCGGTAACGGCAAGCGCTGTATCGGATGCGCTTGATCCCGGCGTATCGAGACGCTAGAACTCTTCCATGTCCGTCCATTGTGGCCCGTTTGGGCGCTTGCGTTGTTCAGCGAGAAAGCATAAAGGGTATTAACGCTTATATAATTGCCGGTTGGGCGACCATCCAACCGGAGTGGCGTCGCGGGGTGGTAAGGTTGCGCCAACTGAAAGATGGAGTCGCTTCGGTTCCGTTAAATGAGACAGAATTTAGGCCCACTGCTTAGAATGCCGGTGTTCGAAGCCCCTGTGGGCTTAGTCGACGCGTTTCCCGGATGCTGAGGCTAGTTCCATTGCCTTGATCAGAGGCTGCTGGAACCGAGGCTCGACGGTTTGTGCCAGCATCAGCGCTTTCTGATAGAAAGGGAGCGCCTCCTGCGGGCGGCCGCTCGCGTCCAACGCTCTGCCCAAAGCTGCGTTGACGCTGGGCGAATCGGGTGCCAGAGCCTCAGCTTGTTGTGCTTCTGCTAGGGCTTGCGGAACCTTCTTCTGCGCCAGCAGCACGCCCGACTTTTGCACGTGGCTCAGAGCGGCGGCGAGCGGAATATTGAAATGGCCATCGTAGACGAAGACGCCGTAGTCGACCACCGCCTCGGGTTTGAGTTGCTTGAAGTGTTCGTATGGATTCAAAGGGCCGGGCCCGAACTCAAAGCCTGACAAAACACCGGCGCTCATGAGCACCGGGCCATCGATAGTCGGCGGCACATCGTGCGGGCCATCGAAGTAAAGCGAATCAGCTGTGATCAGCGGCTTGCAGGGAATGCCGTAATAGCTGAAGTCCGCAACTCCTTGGCCGAAGTAAGCAAACCAACAAGTCTTTATACCGTGCGCGTCCGTGTAACGCTTCACGGCCTTCATCTGCTGACCCCAATCGGAGCTGGAATCGCTGAGCAGATCATGGACGGCTGAAGGGCCTCCAGCCACTTCGTTGGCATAGGAAACGTAGGCCGGAAAGGCGTGCATTACCGAAATGGCCTGAAACACAAGGAGCACGACGACCGCGTAGAACCAACGACGATTCCTCTGGACGAGCTTCCAGCTTGCACCGGCAATCAGGACGGAGAGGAAAATATAAATGGGAAGGACGTGCCGAACACCGATGTTCATGCCTCCTGCCATCGCAAAGGCCATGTAGATTACGGCTGGTACGGCCATGTAAAGGATTTCGCGCCAGGCGCGAAGCCTTCTCGTAGCGATTGCCCACACGGCGATTCCGAACAGGATCATGAACGAGAGGGTTGACTTGATGAGCATGGCGACGGGGAAATAGAACCAGACCGGGTGCGGATAGATTGTGCCCAGCAGGAAGCTGGTAAACGCCTTTGACTGAATCAGGACGTGGGCGAAGCCGTAGATATAGGACTCCGGAAGCAGGTGCAGCTTCGCTATGGTAGCCAGCACCACTCCTTCGATATGGCTGGGGACGCGCGCGAGTTGCGTCGGCATGGGCGGGTTGAGGTACAGTCCATCTACCCGTGCAGCATAGCGGAAACCGTAGGATGCCCAAAGCACGGCAACGGAGAGAAGCACGATGGCGATGAGTGCCGCCGCGAAGTGAAGAGAGCGCCTGCGAAAGCTGGCGGGAGCCTCCTCGCTGGCAGGCGCTTCGGGCCAGAGGACTTCAGCAAGGCCCAACAAAAGCAACATGGGAAAAACCAAGACGTTGCTGTGCTTGGAAGCCAGCGCCAGCCCGACCACAAGGCCAACCAGCACCAACCTTATGTTGGATGGCGACTTGGCGTAGCGGTAGAGCGCATAAATCGAGGCCAACATGAAGCAGGCGCCGCCGGCGTCGGTCGTCATAAGTGCAGAATGAGCGAGCAGCGTGGGATCGAAGGCAATGAGACCGAGAGCAATGAGACCGGCACCGGTGCCGAACATTTCCTGCGCGGCCAGAAACACCATCAGCGCCAGCAAGATCGTGATCACCGAGGTAGCGACGCGAACACGGAACAGGATAGTGTTCGCGTCATTGTCGAACAAGAAGTCCCTGCCTCCAGCCGCTTCTTCAAGCCGGTAAGGACGGCCCTGAAGCGGGGGCATCTTGAATTGCATATTGAGCAGCGGAAGGGCGCCAAGAAACTTGATCAGTGGCGGGTGCTCCGGGTTGAGCCCGAAGTCTCCATGCTTCGCCTGCATGTAGGCGGAGTAAATGTGATCCGGCTCGTCCCAGGTAGCGGAGTTCATGCTCGCCATCAGCGAGACTTGCAGAAGGATGATCGTAAGCAACGCTGCAGCGGCAGAGGTAAGTAGGAAACGGCGGAGTCTCTGTCTGTTCATGGACCTGCTTTTCTCGGTGACGGGGGACCCAACAATTATGTCACCCGCACCAAGACAGGAGGCAACTGTAAGGGCGTGTCGAATCTGATTAATCGAAGAGTACGGCCTGAGCATGCGCGTCTTCGGGCTCTCAAAAATTACTCAGGCCAACGCCAACCGGCAAGACCCCTCAATGCACCGTTATCGCGATATTTCAACAGCTTCCCTTTTTCGAGACTGTCCCTGAGCCGTGACTACGCGTGGTGCTTGTCGCGGATGCCACCAAACCAGACAGGCGGGCGCGATGCTCTCCGGGAAATTGCCAAGCCCGGCAAAGCCGCCACCCACCCGCTACATCTACCTTTGTTTCTTGACGAATCCTACTACGCCCGGGAGGGGCTCGGTTCCAAAATGCTTGGAGCCCGGGGACCCGAACGTCAGCGTGATATTGGAAAATTCGACGTCGGTGCCGCCGCTGATTTCTATCGTCAGAGGTGATGGTGAAATGGGCGCCGAGTTTCCATTGAGCGTGATCGTGGCCGTACCGGTTATTAGAAGCCCTCCGGTCGAAGTCGTCGTGACATCGCCATCGGTGAAAGTGACATGGTGAGTGTGGGCGCCCCTGGCGTTCGGATCAAAATTGCTGTTATTTTCCGTAATGACCCAACCATCAGAAAGTTCCATGTTCAGGGCAGCGGAAAAATCCGCCTTGCCTGAGTCTCCCTTTAACTTCAAGGCCCATGGGCCTCGAACCTCATAGGGACCAGTTGTAGTGATAGTTGTACCGGTCGTTGTACTGGTTTGGGGAGAATAGGCATTGATCACCCCGCTAAACCTCCTAGGTGTCGCATTTTGCGCCAGCGCGGCGATGCTTGCCAGCACCAGGACCGGGATGATGCGTGCCGCCCACTCGAAAGCTTTGCTCTTCATGAAAGACCTCCAAATTTGAGATTCACTTGAGACGCACCGACACACTCAGACAAGTGGGTGGATTACTTCAAGCGGCAATGCGTGGAATTGCGCTGTTGCCGCTACTTACCGTCGAAGGCGGTGGATTGCGGTCGACGCGCCGCGACGTTACAATTCGGCTTCCGGGCTCGCCATTCCCGAGCCAGTCAGGAGGACTCGATGGGTGAAGCATCCCCTGGCACATCTACGACCGCAAGACCGCCCGGAGACCGGCTGGATTCGTGGAAGGAAATCGCGGCATACCTCAACCGGGATGTAACGACAGTCCAGCGCTGGGAGAAACGGGAGGGGATGCCTGTTCACCGCCACCTCCATAACCGGATGGGATCGGTGTACGCGTTTCCAGCAGAGTTGGACGCGTGGGCGCGCGGCCGGAATCTTCGAGCCGCGCCAGAGAACGCGAACGATACCCCCTCGGCCGATCCCCCTGCATTAACGCCGCCCTCAGCGGCGCCAATTGTTCTGAGCCTACGGAGATTCATCCTGCCGCTGGCAGCAGTGGGAGCCGGGCTGGCGATTGGCATAAGCCTTTGGTTTCAGAGGACAGAGTATTCTTGGCGAAGCCCTATCGCTAGCGCTCGATTTCAGACGGTCACCGACTTCGATGGAGTGGAGCAATCCGGTGTGGTCTCGCGTGACGGGCATTTCGTGGCGTTCCTGTCGGACCGGGACGGACAGATGGACGTCTGGGTTACGCAAGTCGGTTCAGGCCAGTTCCACAACTTGACCCGAGGGAGCGTGCCAGAACTCGTGAATCCATCGATCCGCACGCCGGGGTTCTCACCCGATGGCTCGTTCGTCACGTTTTGGACTCGCAAGCAAAACGGCTCGAGCGGCGAAGACATCAGCATCTGGGCGGTGCCAACGCTAGGCGGCCAGCCGAGGCTATATCTAGAGGGCGTGGCTGAGTTCGACTGGTCACCTGACAGCTCCCGACTCGCATACCACACGCCCGGACCGGGAGACCCGCTGTTCGTGACAGACGGCAGCCGACGATCGGAGGATCGGCCCATCTTCACAGCGCCTGCCGGGCTGCACTCCCACTTTCCATTGTGGGCGCCGGACTCGGCATTTATTTATTTCGTCCAGGGCTCCCTGCCAGACAAATTGGATATCTGGCGCATCCCTCCGGCCGGCGGAAGTCCCGAGAAGATCACGTCGAACAATGGGCGGGTGTCTCATCCAGTCCTGTTGAATCGGCGCACGCTGTTGTATCTGGCCAGCGATCCCGATGGTTCGGGACCGTGGCTTTATAGCGTGGATGTCGAACGCCGCATTCCTCACCGGCTGACCTCGGGCCTTGACCGGTACACTTCGCTGGCGGCCAGCGCCGACGGTCACCGTCTGGTTGTCACGCTCGCAACTCCGAAGAGAACGCTCTGGCGATTGCGGCTCGCCGATTCACCCGTCGAGATATCGGCCAGCGCTCGAATCCCGCTGACGACCAACACGGGGTTCTCTCCACGACTAGGTCCAAACTATCTTCTTTATGTTTCTGCGACCGGGACGAGCGAGAGTATCTGGAAAGTTACCAACGAAACGGCTACGGAATTGTGGAATGGCCAGGGAGCGCAAATCTTTGGCGGCCCAGCCATCTCACCCGATGGACGATCGATAGCATTCTCGGCCCGGCAACACGGGCAGACGCTGTTGTACGCAATGCAGGCTGACGGCACGAACGCTCGAATCGTTACCGATACCCTCGAGCTCCAGGGCACTCCCGCATGGGCGCCCGACGGCCAATCCATCACCTCAGCGGCGAACGATCACGGCGTTCCACACCTTTTCCGCGTACCGGTCGCAGGCGGCTCCCCCGCACTTTTTATTGGGGAGTACTCGGTTGATCCCGCGTGGGCGCCCGCCGGCCAGTTCGTTGTCTACTCGGGACCCGACATTGGCACCACGTTCTCTGTGAAAGCTGTCACGGCCGAGGCGGCAGCGCATCACCTGCCGGCTTTGACCCTTACTCGGGGGGCTCGACACCTGGCATTCCTGCCCGATGGACGGGCACTCATTTACCTGCGAGGAGACATTCAACATAAAAATCTCTGGCTCATCGATCTGAAGACGGGCGCCGAGCGGCAGTTGACCAACCTCGCTCCGGACTTCGACATTCGGGACTTTGACATCTCCCCAGACGGTC
>Ga0182018_10003429_pt1 | contig 14251 bp, 13 predicted proteins | sample 812P2MmetaG_FD_120490 | JGI IMG/M metagenome (GOLD analysis project Ga0182018, IMG submission 120490) | Permafrost microbial communities from Stordalen Mire, Sweden - 812P2M metaG | ecosystem: Environmental > Terrestrial > Soil > Wetlands > Permafrost | place: Sweden: Stordalen | collected...
ACGTCACTGCGATAAATCCACTGGTGGCCCGAGCGTAACCGCTCTACACCTCGCGGGCCGATAACGACGCGGTCTTCCGGCACCGGGACAGCCTCGCCGACTGAAATAGCCGCGTAATTCAAGAGCGAAAATCCAAGTGGCAGGCGCCCCGCATCGGCCGGGCGGAGCACTTGAGGCACGCGGTGCGCGTCTGATAACACAGAATCCGCGAGAAATCCAGAGAGTTCGGCCGCGCGCCGAGGCCCGTCAAAAGGCCACGACTACGCCGGCTGATACGCGGGGCTCGTTCTGCGTGCTCGAATTGAAATGCGTGAGCAAATAATCGAACTGGATTGCTCGGATCGCGATGTGAGGAAAGATTTTGATGTCAATTCCTACGCCGGCAGCTCCGGCGACCGAGCTCGCGGAGGCGGTGGTGAAGACGCCACCGGAATCCGTCGTACCGCTGGTGGTGGATTGATGCGCGCCGCCGATCAAGACGTGGGCAAACGGAGACACGGCTCCGGGCAGGGAAATCTGAGGTCCGGCCATGTAGGTCTGGATATGGACTTCGCTGATGCCCTGTACATTCCCGTAGTGGGCGCTAAAATCCGCCGCCAGGCCAAGCCATCGAGAGGGCTTGTAGATCCCCGAAAACTCCAACCCACTCATGCTGGCTCGATTGCTCACAAACTGCACAGGGCAACTCGGAAACGGACAGGGAACAATCTCCGGCTGCGAGACCGACGGGAACAGATACGAATACCCGCCAAACACCTCGAAATTACTCTGGGCACTGCATTTTGTGGGAATAATAAGCCAGAGAAAGAGAAGCCCGAAGATTGCTGCGACCTTTCGCATGAACGTTCCCTCCCGAACGACGTAAGATATCTTGCTGTAAGTCGGATGATGCGGACGCGCCGCCGGTTGCAGCATCACCGCGAAAGAAAATGATCGGTGCCGGCACGACCGACCGGTTTTTCCGCCGGCAAGTGCTTTAGTACAAGCGACCAGGAATTCGATGCTGCTTAGGGAACTCGACTACAACCTGCCGCCGGAACGAATCGCGCAGCAGCCGCTCGACGAGCGGGACGCTTCGCGGATGCTGTTGCTCGACCGCCGCACCGGCGCGTGGCAAGACCGCGCGTTTCGCGACTTTCCGGAACTTTTGCGCGGCGATGAACTGATTGTCGTGAACGACGCAAGAGTGATCCCCGCTCGGCTCCTGGGCCGGCGAGTTGGCGTGCATTCCGAGCCGCGCGGCAAATCGGAGACGACGAACCGGGAATTTTTACAATCGGAGATTGAAGTTCTTCTCGTTCGCCGGTTGGAAGCGAGTGTTTGGGAAGGGCTGGTGCGCCCGGGACGGAAAGTGGGCATCGGAGAAAAAATTGTTTTCGGCGACGGGGCGCTCGAAGCCGAGGTGGAAGCGCGCGGGGAGTATGGAATTCGGCGATTGCGATTTCGAGCGCAAGGCGACTTTGAAGAAATCCTGAATCGTCTCGGCCACGTGCCGTTGCCTCCTTACATACATCGCGCCGACGATTCTTCGGATCGCGAGCGGTATCAGACACTCTTTGCGAGCCATCCGGGCGCCATTGCAGCGCCAACCGCGGGTTTGCATTTTTCTCGCGCAGTCCTCGAGCGCTTGCGCGCGCGAAAAATGGAGATGGTGGAAATCACGCTAGACGTCGGACTCGGCACCTTCGAGCCGATTCGCACGGAGCGATTGGAAGATCATCCGATTCACCGCGAGAGTTACGAAATCTCTGACGCGACTGCAACCGCCATTGAGCGAGCGCACAAGGACGGCCGTCCGATACTCGCGGTCGGAACGACGGCCGTGCGAGCGCTTGAAGATTCCGCGGAGAAGAGTCGAAGAATGAAATCCGGCACACTCGCCGCGGTCGTTCAATCCGGCCGCGCTGAAGCAGATATATTTCTGTATCCCGGCAAAGAGTTTCGCGTCGTCAGCCAGTTGCTCACAAACTTTCATTTGCCGCAATCGAGCCTCTTGGCGCTCGTCGCGGCATTCGTCAGCCGCGACAATGTTTTGCGCGCGTACACGCATGCCGTGGAGGCCGAGTATAGGTTCTACAGTTACGGCGATTGCATGTTAATCCGGTGAGATCGGCGTGCCGCGGGCATCGTCGAGCGGATTTGTCGTGAGGTGGTTGTACTAGGGTGCAATTGCGCGTGGCGTCGTCTATAATGCGCAGCCTGCCCTGGGGGCACGTCTGAATGCGGTATCTGGTTCTTAGCGACATCCACGCCAACATGAGCGGCCTTGAGGCCGCGTTAAAGGCATCGGAAGGGAGATGGGACAAAGTAGTTTGCCTCGGTGACGTTGTCGGCTACGGCCCCGACCCAAATGAAGTGGTTGATAAAATTCGCGCGCTGAGCGCGATCACGATTCGCGGAAACCACGATAAGGCCGGCAGCGGTCTCGAGGACGCAAGCGACTTCAATCCCGTGGCGCGCGCCGCCGCGATTTGGACGCACGAAGTACTCCGTCCGGATAATCTCGAATATCTGATGAATCTTCCGACCGGCCCGATCGAACTGGACGGGATGTCGCTCGTTCACGGCGCATTGCGCGACGAAGACGAATACGTCTTCACGCCAGCGCAAGCGCTCGATGGACTCCTTGAAGCTCCTTCGCCCATCACGTTTTTCGGGCACACGCATCTTCAGGGCGGATTCGTATTGCGCCGCGATGGCAATGCGGTGGATCCGCTGCGCCTCAAAGTGCCCGCGGACTCGCAATTCGCTGAAATTCCGCTGGAGCCCGACACGACCTATTTGTTTAATCCCGGATCGGTCGGCCAGCCGCGTGACGGCGATCCGCGCGCCGGATTCGCGATTGCGGACCTCGGCGGCAAGAAGGTGGAATTCTGGCGAGTGAAGTATGATATTGCCGCGGTTCAGGACAGAATGTTTCGCGCGGGACTCCCCGAGCCTTTGATTATGCGGATCGCGTTCGGCCGCTGAGGCCGCTTCAACAACATCATGCCTGACGGAATTCAGTCCGAATCCCGAGAGAGAAGCTCGTTTCCCATTGCGTTTGCGTTGGGCGCTGCGATTGTGTTGTTGATCGTTGGCGGGCTGGTTCTGGCTTCGCGGCTGACGCGCAACCGGGGACCTGCATCGGCTGAGCACCTTCCATTCGGCGCAACTGAACAGGCCGCAGCGCAGAGGATTCATTTTCTCGATCCGCAGATGGGTCGCGCGTCGAATTTCCTGAATCAGGATGTGACGTATATCGCGGGCGCGATCTCGAATGACGGTGTCGCAACGGTGAAGGAAATTGAGGTGACCTTCGAGTTCCACGATCCGTTCAATCAGGTGATTCTGCGCGAGACGCGGCGATTGCTGGGCCCGAACGCTCGTCCGCTCGCTGGCGGAGAGCGCCGCGATTTTCAAATATCACTCGAATACGTTCCTAGCGAATGGAATCAGCAGTACCCAACGATTCGCGTGACGGGCCTTCTCCTTCAGTAGTTTCCCGCCCAGTTTTTTGGCAAGTTTCCCTTTGCGCGTGAATATCCTCCGGCTGTTTCTCGCACACAATTTTCGATATTCCAATGGACGATTGGTCACAACTCGAACAGACACTCGACACGATGACGGCATCGGGAAGCGTCGAAGTCCACGAAGATGGCAAGTGGCTCGCCGAGCTTTCGGGTCTTCACTGTGAAATCCGGCGGGAAGGAAAGCAACCTCTCGTGCATCTGTGGTCGGATGAGCGAAACCTTGTGCGGCGAATCTTGCGTGTTGCGGAACATTCCCCGGATCATATTGTCATCGAGGTGCGGCGATTTGGCGCAAACAGGCCCGCGCGTCTCGAATTCATTGCCACAGAAGGCCCCCGGCGCAAGAGCCGTGTGAGCGTAGAGAAATTCCGGGCGCGGCTGGCGAGGATACTGGCGGAAAATTTTCCGGACGCAAGAGTGGATTCGCTGGCTGCATCGCCCGACCTCGAACATTCGTTCTCCGGTTTGTTCGCGCGCGGTGTCATGTCGGAGGGCAAGCGAGCGTGGGCGATTCTCGCTGCACCGCCGGAATTGAACTCAAATGCAGTGGATGGGATTCTCACCTTTGGTCTGCTGTGGCTCGAATGGGCGCGCGATCACTCCGAACGGCGAGCCATCGAAGGCCTGCGGCTATTCGTGCCGGAAGGGACTGCGAGAGAAGTCCGGCACCGCACCAGGGCGCTAAATACGACAGCGCGCGTGGAGATTTTTGAAATGCTTGACGAGGAAGAGCTCGTTCGCGCCGTGGACCTTGCCGACACGGGGAATTTTGAGAGTTGGCTCACGCCGCGCCGCGAAATCGAGAAGACGGTCGATTCGGCCCGCGAAATCGTCGAGCGCATTCGCGCGATGGACGCGCGCGCGGCCGAGCACATCGTGGCCGACGTGCGCCCCGGTGTCAGAGAAGTCGCGGTTCGCTATCGCGGCCTGGAATTTGCGCGATGGGCTGACGGTCATGTCGAAATCGGCGTGGGTGACGATCGTAGAAAATGGAATGGCGGTGCACCCGGCGACCTGAAGAAACTTCTCGGCAATCTCGAGTTGCATCGGAACCCGGCGGCTAACCCGACGAATCACTCGTTCTACCGAGCCGCCCCGGAGCGTTGGCTCGAAAACATAATCCTGCGCGATCCGTGCCAGCTCGATGCGCAGCTCGATTCGAGTTTTCTGTATTCGCAGATGCCCGCGCTGTCGGATTCCGACCGCGGCATTATTGATCTTCTTGGAGTGACGCGGCAGCGGCGCTTGGTCGTGATCGAATTAAAAGCATCCGAAGAAATTCATTTGCCGTTGCAGGCTGTCGATTATTGGCTGCGCGTGCGCGAGCATCTTGCGAACGGCGATTTCGAGCGCGGCGGTTATTTCGCGGGAATCGAGATTGATCCGAGCCCGCCGTTTGTTTGGCTCGTCGCTCCGGCGTTGAGATTTCATCCCGCGAATGAAACTGTCCTGCGATATCTATCGCCGGAAATTCAGGTCACGCGCATCGGTGTGAACGAAAATTGGCGCCAAAAATTGCAGGTGGTCTTTCGTCAGTAACAAATCAAATGATGTTGAGAAAAAAAGAGGGGAAGCAGCCTTGGGTTGCCCTGTGCCGCTTCCCGGGGTGTGTCCTAGAAGTGATTTGTAGGCTTAGATGCACGCCCTCGAAAAAGGTTTCCTCAAAATGGCGAGGAGGCCTAGGGCTCAGTAGAAAAGATACTTACGCCACTTTTCATCTTTGTGGCCGATGAGGCGCATCAACTGCCGGGATGTATGCAGAGTGAATGGCCGCGGCCGCCGCGCCAGTTGCAATCCGGCCTCTTCGGGAGTCCGGTCACCCTTGCGATTGTTGCAGTCGTAGCAGCACGCCACGAGATTCTCCCACGATGAATGGCCGCCGCGAGAGCGCGGCATCACATGATCGAGAGTTAATTCGGATGCAGGCAACGCCTGTCCGCAAAACTGGCAAGTATTTCTATCGCGCAGAAGAATATTTTTGCGCGAAAGTGCGCGGCTCTGTTGCGGAATATGCCGATATGACAAAAGGCGAATCACGGACGGCACGGCAACGGCCCGCGAACTGGAATGAACTTCGGATGTGTGGGTCTCTTCGGCCTGCGCAACGCCCTTCAACATCAGAACAAGCGCACGCCGAACCGCAGTCACGTTGATTGGTTCGAAGGTCGCGTTGAGGACAAGTACAGGGGCTTGCATGACCGAGGGGCGGCTCGCACGCACCGAAGCTCGGGGCACAGATCCATCCGCCTGGCCTACGTTGATTCTCGGCCGGGGACGCAACCCGTTCTTGAGGCGGTTGTCCATCACAGCCATCCCTTCTGCCCTTGTCTCTAAGTACGCGATTCCGCGCGGGTCTGGATGTCCGGCCCTGCGGCTAGCTCTGCTCCAAGACTTACGTAGTATTTGACGCGTCTGGATGGCCGTTCGGTTCGGACCGCGCCACTTCCGGTACCACGCGCGCCACCGTTAAACCCGTAACGCTTGCTGCCCCAGCCCTCAAAAGCGCTCGCGAGCACGCATCGAGCGTCGCGCCGGTCGTAAATACATCATCTACCAGTAGTATACGCAACTTGTCAACTTTGGCCCCGGACCGGGTTTCGTAAGCACCACGCACCGAGCGCCAACGTTCCTTTCGAGTGAGCAGAAATTTCTCCGGACGAGGCCTGGTCCGGACGAGTAAATAGCTGCCCAATTTAATGCCTAACCGCTTGGCGAACGGCTTTGCAATCAGTTCGGCCTGATTGTAGCCGCGTTCGCGTTGCCGGGCTGGATGCAGCGGTACGGGCACGATGGCGTCAAACTTCAGGCCGGCGAGTTCCTCACGGACGATAGGCTCGAGCTTCGAGGCAAACCACGAACCGATGCGGGTGACTGCGTCGTATTTCAGCAGAACGATCGCGCCGCCCAATGTGTCGTTATAGACGCCGAAGCTTCTCGCGCGGATAAATCCATACACGCCGCGCCGGCACAACTGGCAATGCAGATTCGGATATTGCGCGGCAATTGGCGAAATGAACGGCCGCCCACAGGATGCGCACTTTGGCCCTGCGATCGGCTGCACTTCCGCGAGGCAATCGGCGCAAATCGGAATCAGGGACGCGCTCGCCATCGTCTGCCCGCAGATGCGGCAGGGGGCCGCGAAAACGATCGCGGCGAGAGCGTCGAGTGTGTCTTGGAGTATCAAGAGCGCAATTCGAGCGATGCGGAACGCCCGATACGGAAGGGCCGAGACGAATTGCGCAGCGGACACTACTCGAAATGCGAGGCTCGATACATCCGGGATTCTACTGAGCGTTTGTTAAGAGAGAAATCCTGAAATTTTCCGTGAAGTCTCGTGCTTTTCCGCGCCGCGGGGTCTTTGCGGCGAATGAGATTAGAGGATTCCCTGTTCCTGCTTCTCCTGGCAGGTAATGCAGTAACGCGTCCAGGGCACAGCTTCGAGGCGTTTCTGTTGCAACTCCGAGTGACAACTAATGCATTCGCCAAATTCTTCGTCCTTGATGCGTTCGAGCGCATCTTCAACAAGCCCCAAGAGCGTGCGAGCATCGTGCGTCTGGCCGAACAGGAATTCCTTTGTATAGGAATTCGCAGCCTTATCAGCGAGATCCACCGTGGGATCTTCGTCTGCTTCGCGACCCTCCTGTTCGGTCCGAGCGATCGCCCTCAGGAGCTCCTCGCGCCGCGTTTGGAGTTTCTTTCTGTAATAGTCGAGCCGCTTCTTGTCCATGTGCTGCTTTCCTGTCCTGCTTTCCAAGTTTCCACTCCCGCGCACTAGGTGAGCCCCAACGAGCTAACCAAATCACGTGATTGTAGCCAGCGACTATGGCAGTGTCAAATCAAGTGCGTCCGGAATTTCGCTGTAGCAACTCGCTTGCGCGAGAATCGTCTGGGATTTGATGCAGTTTGCGCTCGCAGGATTCAGAGGATGGCGAAGTCATGCCCGCTTTGGAGGATATTTGAGGTGAAATAGCAAGAAAAGCAAGGCAACACAAAGGAAGCAGAAGATGCTGCCCTCGGGGCCTACTGCGCCGCCGGTGATCCAGCGCGCGCCATGAAGCGAAGAATGGGAAAGCGCGCCAGCGGTGGTGGTGCCGCTGTTGGGAACGGAATAAAGATACGTCTCGCCCCAGTCGAAGCTGCAATGCAAGCCTATGGCGAACCACAGATCCCCGGTACGACGCAGCGTCAAGCAGAAGAAAATGGCAATTACGACCACGCTGAGCGCGCCGACGATGCCCTCGCCAGGATTATTGAGGTGGACTGCTGCGAACAACGACGAAAGAATGGCGGCCGCCGGCCAGAAACCGATTCCTGACGCGAGCGTGTATTGCATGTAGCCGCGAAACGCGAACTCTTCAAACACTCCGACGAGGAAAAAGCCAATCAGCCAAAGAACGGCGTTACGAAAAATCGCAGAACCCGCAAGGGCGAGCGATCCGAAGGAGTACGCGCCTACGGCAGCGATCAAGCCGATCACCAAAGAAATCGTCACGATGCCCCACAACATGCCTTCCCAGAAGCGCTTCCCAAGCGCCTGAGAGAGGGGCATCCCATATACGCCAAATGGACGCTTTTCTATCAGCGACATGATCCAAGCGGCTGCGAGGACGGCAAAAGCGACGGTGATTTCGGTTACGATCAGTCCCACGGGCGCAAGCTCACCGCGCTGGGCGCCGGAGAAGTATCGGTCTAAAGCGGGAATATGCCGGATGGCCTGAACCGCAAGGTAACCGAGCACAACCACCAGAGTGATATAGATCGAAAGCCGCCAGCCCGCGCGGAGGCCGTTTGGACCGATGAACACGATCCCCAAGAACGGCTTTTCTGGCTGTTGGCCTGTGGCGCTCTGCGGAACGTTTGAATCGCCTACTGAGCTCATGGAATCCATTCTTTCTTAGACATCGCGCGCCACGTCGTTGCTCCCCGCCGGAACGGCGTATTTGATCGCCGCACCGGGCCTTGCCTGCCGGAGCTGTGCGCTGGATTGCGAAGCATACATGGAGCGGGCCAATTCGGGAAGGCCCGAGGCACGGTTGCGGCATCGGGAACCGGCTGATAGAATCACGAGTTTGTACGGGTCGCGCGAGTCGCACCTGCACTATCGGGGCGCGCGACGAATCATCGAAAGAATCGCCTAAGTTTCAGCCGGCGTTCACCTAGGGCCATACACGGGCCGCATCACCGTGCGCCCGGGACCAGAAATGGGGCCGCCGGCCACGCACAATTCAGGGAGGCTAAGCTTGGCAAAGTATGATCTCGTCATCATCGGGAGCGGCCCTGGCGGTTACGTCGCGGCGATTCGAGCCGGCCAATATGGTCTGAAAACGCTAGTCGTTGAGAAAGACAGCTACGTCGGCGGAACGTGCCTTCACATCGGGTGTATCCCCACCAAAGTGCTGCTCTATCACGCGGAAATCTATGAGAACTTCCAGCGCGCCGCGGAATTCGGATTCGAAGTGAAAGACGTGAAGGTAAATTGGAACGCGATCCTCGAGCGTAAGCAGAAAATAGTCAACAAACATACCAAGGGCATCGAGTTTCTCTTCCGCAAGAGCAAGGTTGACACGATGACCGGATGGGGGCGCATCGCCGGACCGGGCCGCGTGGCCGTCGAGAAGGACGGAAAGACGACGGAAGTCGAGACAAATTTCACCATGGTTGCTACGGGTTCCGATGCACGGACGCTTCCCGGCGTCGAGATTGACGGCAAGACGATCCTTACGAACCGCGAAATTCTAAATCTGCCGCAGATTCCGAAATCGCTCGTCGTGGTTGGCGCGGGCGCGGTTGGCGTGGAATTTGCTTCGATCTACCGCAGCTTCGGCGCGGAAGTGACGATTCTCGAAATGCTGCCGCGCGCGGTTCCTCTGGAAGATGAAGAGATTTCCGCCGAATTGCAGAAGGCATTCAAGAAGCGCGGTATTCGCATCGAGACGGGAGCGAAAGTCGATTCAGTGAAGAAAGACGCGAAGGGCGTGTCGGTCATCTTTAAGAACAGCGCGGGAAAGTCCGAGACCCTGACGGCAGAAAAAGTTCTAATTGCCGTGGGACGCCGCCCGCTGACCGAAAATATCAACATCGAAAAAACTGCGGCGAAGCTCGAGCGCGGGTTCGTGCACACCAACGGATTTATGGAGACGGCTGAGCCGCGGCTCTACGCGATTGGCGACATCGTCGCGGGTCTGCCGCAACTCGCGCATGCCGCTTCGATGGAGGGGCTCATCGCCGTCGGACGGATGGCGGGCAAGGACGTACAGCCGTTCGATCGCGGGCGCTGCCCGGCGGCTACCTACTGCGAGCCGCAAATCGGCTCGATCGGCATGACGGAGAAGCAGGCGCGCGACGCGGGAATCAAGGTTAAGACGGGTAAATTCCCGTTTGCCGGCAATAGCAAGGCTTCGATCATCGGCCACCATGAAGGCTTCATCAAGGTTGTAGCCGAAGAGAAGTATGGCGAGATTCTGGGCGTGCACGCTATCGGGCCGCTGGCTACGGAAATCATTGCGGAGCCGGTGGCGGCAATAGGGCTCGAAGCGACGCTCGACGATATGATGGCGACGATTCACGCGCATCCGACGGTTTGGGAAGCGATGGGCGACGCATTCAACGCCGTGCGCGGATTGAGCATCAACGCGTAGAAAGCTTATCTGAAGCGCGTAGAAAGCTTATCTGAAGCCTGTGACGAATTCTGCGAACGAATGCTGGCTGGTTGATCTCGGGCGCATGGGCTACGAGCCGGCGTGCGAGCTGCAGCACCGGGCCGTGGAAGCGCGCAAGGCGGGCGCGATTCCGGATGTCCTGCTTCTGTGCGAGCACCCGCACGTGATTACGCTTGGCAGGAATGGCAGGCTGGAGAATCTAAAAGCGTCCGATCACGTGCTCCGGCAGAAGCGCGTCGAATTTTATCCGTCCGATCGTGGCGGAGACGTCACGTATCACGGTCCGGGGCAGATCGTCATGTATCCCATTCTCGATCTCACTTCGCACCGGCGCGATGTGAGGTGGTACGTCGACCGGCTGGAAGAAACAATGATCCGCGCGACGCGGGAATTCGGCATCGAAGCAAAGCGGATCGAAGGGCTTCACGGCACTTGGGTCGATGCACCTGCGGCGCCGGAAAAGCTCGACGCGCCTGCGGGTCCGGAAAAGCTCGCTGCGCTTGGTGTGCATTTGAGCCGGTGGGTCACGTCGCACGGCTTCGCGTACAACGTGTCAACCGATTTGCGCTATTTCGATTTGATCGTGCCCTGCGGAATTTCCGATAAGCGGGCGACATCGCTCGAGAAACTTCTAGGGCGCCGCGTCGATTCGAGCGAAGCCGCGGAAAAGCTCTCGCGCCATTTCGGCGAGGTGTTTGGACGGAGTATGACGCGGGCATCGCGCAGCGATTTCGAGGCGGCGCTAGCGAAGCAGCGGAGCGGCCGCTCCCGGCTGCAACCTGCAGGAGTTGGCGCTCTTTGAGTTTGTAGGGGCGCTGCTTGCTGCGCCCCTTGGCAAGGACGGAGTAGCAGATGAGTCCATCTTCCAACGGAGCCGCAGTCACACTCGTGACCCGGCAGCAGTGTCTCGACCTCTATTACTACATGCGGCTGAACCGCGCGGTCGAAGACCAGATGATGAAGCTCTTCCGCCAGAACAAGATCGTCGGCGGATTGTATTCCAGCCTTGGTCAGGAAGCGATTTCCGTCGGGACCGCGTACGCGCTCGAAAAGCGCGATTGGATCGCGCCGATGATCCGGAATATTGGCGCGCTGCTGGTGAAGGGCGTAAAGCCGCGCGACATTTTCACGCAGCACATGGCGAAATTCACTTCGCCAACGCAGGGCAAAGACGGCACGAGCCATTTCGGCGATCTGAAAAACCTGCACATCGTTTCGCCCATCTCGATGCTCGGCGATTTGATTCCCGTGATGACGGGTGTGGCGATGGCGGGACGCTACCTCGGGCAGGGCATCGTTACGATGACGTGGATAGGCGACGGCGGCAGCTCGACCGGCGCGTTCCACGAAGGACTGAATCTCGCGGCCACGCAGCGGGCGCCGTTCGTTCTGATACTCGAGAACAATCAGTGGGCGTACTCGACGCCGGTGAGCCGCCAGGTGCCGGTGCGCGATCTCGCCGAGCGCGGCCGCGCTTACGGAATTACGTCGGTGACGGTGGACGGCAACGACGCAATCGCCGTGTTCGAGGCGTCGCGCGCGGCCGTCGCGCAGTGCCGCGCGGGAGACGGGCCGGTGCTCATCGAAGCGAAGACGATGCGCATGAAAGGCCATGCGCAGCACGATCCGGCCGAATACGTTCCGAAGGCCATGCGCGAATACTGGGAAGCACGCGATCCCATCGCCCTTTTTGAGAAGTATCTCGACGCGAACAAACTCTGGGACGCGAAGTCGAAGCAGGAAATCGAGACGCGCATCGCGGCGCTGGTGAAGGAAGATCTAGAATTCGCGGAGAATTCGCCGATGCCGCCGCCGGAACTGGCCGAGCAGGGCGTTTACTGCGAAGGCTGCCACACGATCGAAGCCGAATGGCATCGGTCGAAGGCTGAAGTGACGCCGCCGGAATCGAGCGTCGCGGCGGGATGGAATGTAAAAGATTTTGGTGGAATCGAAGCGTCAGCGCCAGGGGGAAACGGCGCGAGCGCTCGGCCTGCCGCAATTACTCCGCAGCAATCGGCCGGTAAGGCCGTATCGGAACCGCTCGGTAAGGCCGTTCAGGCATCGGCCGGTAGAGCCTTACAGAAATCCTCCGGTAGGCCAATCCAGCAATCTTCCCCCGCGAAGAAGATCGCCGAAGTTCCGGAGCGGCGTCCCTTCGGAAGAGGCCCAAAGGGCAAGAGGGGAGGAGGACGCTGACGATGGCTCCGGTGACCATGCTCGAAGCGATTCGCCAGGCGATGTTCGAGGAGATGGATCGCGATCCGGCAGTGGTCGCAATCGGCGAAGACATCGGAGTTTACGGCGGCGCGTTCAAGGTCACCGAAGGCTTGCTCGAGCGCTTCGGCAACGAGCGCGTGATCGAGACGCCGATCAGCGAAACGGCGATCGTCGGCGCGGCTTGCGGGATGAGTTATCTCGGCCTGCGGCCCATCGTCGAGATGCAGTTCATCGATTTCATCGCGTGCTGCTTCAACCAGGTGACGAACTTCGTCGCCAAAGGGCACTACCTCTGGGGCGCTCCGGCGCCGATGGTGATTCGCGGGCCATCGGGCGGAGGCGTTCACGGAGGTCCGTTCCACTCGGCGAATCCGGAAATGTATTTCGCGCACACGCCGGGGTTGAAAATTGTGTACCCCTCGACGCCGTACGACGCGAAGGGATTGCTCAAGTCGGCGGTGCGCGACAATAATCCTGTGCTGTTCTTCGAGCACAAGTTTCTCTATCGCCGGATCAAGGAAGAATTGCCCGAGGAAGAGTACACGGTTCCGCTCGGCAAAGCAGTGACGCGCCGCGAAGGCCGCGACCTGACGATTCTGAGTTACGCGGCGATGATGCACACGTCGCTCGACGCCGCGGCCGAACTTGCGAAGGAAGGAATCGAAGCCGAAGTGATCGACTTGCGGACGCTCATGCCGCTCGATAAGGAAGCAATTATTGCGTCGGTGAAAAAGACGAACAAGCTTTTGATCGTTCACGAGGATACGCGGACGGGTGGAATCGCCGGCGAAATCGCGTCCCTTGTCTGCGAGAATGCATTTGAGGATTTGGACGGGCCGATTGCGCGCGTCACATCGCTCGACACGCCCGTGCCGTACGCGCCGACGCTCGAAGAACATTTTCTGCCGAACGTGGCCAAGGTTGCCGCCGCCGCGCGCGAACTGGCAAGATATTAGAGATTTGAGGAGAAGCCAATGGCCGTTGAAGTCGTAATGCCGCAGATGGGCGAGAGTATTTTCGAAGGCACGATTACCAAGTGGCTCAAGAAGGCGGGCGACAAAATCGAGCGCGATGAGCCGCTCTTCGAAATTTCGACGGACAAGGTGGACGCGGAAATTCCGTCGCCCTCGGCCGGCGTTTTGAAAGAGATCAAGATCGCCGAAGGTCAGACGGTTCCCGTGCAAACGGTCGTCGCGGTAATTGAAGCTGACGGTGCGGGTGCGCGATCAGCCGCTCCCTCTGCTCAAGCTTCCGCGCCTGCTTCAGCGGTTGCCAAGGCCGAGGCTCTGGAAGGCGGGCCGGCACCGGCGGGTGTTGAAGCTCCGCCGCCCGACGATGAGAAAGCGGCGCCAGGTCCCGTGCCCACGAAGAGGGATCCGCAACCCGGTGCGCAAAAAACTGCCGCAGCGGCCCCCGCCCCCCCACGTGCGCCCGAATCAAAGGCTGCCTCGCCTGCGCCGCCGGCAAAATCGGCTTCGGCGGATGCAGGGTCGCGCGAGAAGGTGCGCAGCTCGCCGCTGGTGCGCCGGCTCGCGAAGGAGCACGAGGTCGATCTGACGCAAGTGCCGGGAACCGGCGCGGGCGGCCGTGTCAGCAAGAGAGATATTCTGGGCGCCATCGAAGGCGGAGGCGCGCGTGCCGAAGCTCCGTCAACGGCCGCGTCTGCCGCTCCATCAACCGCTCAACCGGGCGCCGGCGCCCCCGCGGCTCGCGTGACCATTGAATCCGCCGTTCCTCGCGAAAAAGTCTACTTCGGAAAGTACGATGTACAGCCCATGTCCGTGATGCGCCAGAAAATCGCCGAGCACATGGTGCTCTCGAAGCGCGTTTCGCCGCACGTGTACTCGGTGGACGAAGTGGACA
>Ga0182018_10003431_pt1 | contig 14246 bp, 6 predicted proteins | sample 812P2MmetaG_FD_120490 | JGI IMG/M metagenome (GOLD analysis project Ga0182018, IMG submission 120490) | Permafrost microbial communities from Stordalen Mire, Sweden - 812P2M metaG | ecosystem: Environmental > Terrestrial > Soil > Wetlands > Permafrost | place: Sweden: Stordalen | collected...
CTGCTACCCAGGGCGTCGCGAAGGGCAGACCGGCCTCGTTTTTCTCGACCTGCCGAACCGTGAGGCTACGGGCTCTTACCGCGTCAACATCTACGGGTGACCTCGGCATGGCCTTGCGACCCATTCACGCGTTTGACGACCACATTCGTCCCGCCCAGCTCATGCTCAAGCTCTATCGGTTGCTCGACTCCGAAGAGCCCGTTGTCGACAGGGGCGACCTCGTCGACAAGCTTCGAGGGCTCGTCAGCGCGGGGGCGGACGAGGATCTGCTCGTCGTGCATCACGTCATGCTCACCGCCGTCGTTCGCCAGCGCGCCGATCTCCGCCCGGCCGACCTAAAGCGCGCTGCACTCAAGAGCCTCCTCCGGCAGTCGACCGTGTCCGCATGTACGGCCCTCGACGCCTTTCTTCCAGCGCTCCTCCGCACTCACTTGCCGACCATTCTCAACCGTCTCGGTCGCGGATTTTTCCCGTCCGACCCTCAGGTGAAGGAGTACTTCAGGGAAGTCTCCTTCAGCATCTCCGACGTGCTCACGTTCCAGGAGCGCACATCGATCGAGGTTGCCGAGGCCGTCGCCAACAAAGTGCTGAGCGTCGCCGCCTTCAAGTACCTAGGCTCAGCCAAAGGCATCCACATCACCGGCGAGATGCTCCAGCTCCGAAAGCCCTGGGAGGCGCTCGCCAATCACCTCGGTCAGGACAGCGATTCGCTGCGCAAGACGATCGACATGACCACCCGGCGGCGCAATGACATCGTCCACCGCGCCGACCGCTCGACCGAGGACCCCGACAGCGACACCCAGCAGGAGGTCGACCCTTCGCAGGCTCGGCACGGAGTCGACATCATTAACAACATCTGCCACGCGCTCGACGAGCTCGTCGATAGGCGCATCAGGGGCCTTCAGTCGGCGCCCGCGCCCCCCACGCCGGAGCCGCTCTCGTGAGCTTTACCGACGAGCAGCGCAACGAGCTTCGGCATCTCGTTGACGATCTGCGCGAGTTGCTCGTCGAGGACTTGGCCGACATCCTCGAGCGCTTCGGCATTGATCGCGACGGCTCAGTGAAGCCCGAGTCGGCCCTGGGCACCGACCACCTCGCGCAGGCACAGCGGATCGAGACCCGCAGGCTTCTCCTCCGCCTTCTCGGGGTGCCCGACGAGGGCTGCCCCGCATCCCCGGCGCACAAGGACCGCGTGGAAGACCACCTCCGCGGCATCGCCTTCACGCACCTTCATCGCTTCGTGGCGTTCAAGATGATGGAGTCGCCGGGACGCAAGGTGTTCCGGGAAATCGTCGGACCCAAGCGCGCCACGGGCGAGATCATGAGGTGGCTGGCCGAGGATGCGCCCGAAGGCGTCGACAAGCAGTGGGACGTCGGCAACCCCGAGATTCAAGATCGCATTTACCGCGAGTTTCTCCAGGCCCTCTGCGGAAAGCTACACCTCGAGCTAGGGGCCCTGTTCGACCCGGACGACCTCGCCAGCCGCATCTTTCCTCGCCGGTGGAAGGACGTGCTCGGGCGCCTCAACGACGACCGATACAAGGACTTCTGGGACCGCGACGAGACCCTCGGCTGGGTCTACCAGTACTACACGCCCAAGAGCCTCCGTGATGCGGCGCGCAAGAAGTCGACGGTGCCGCGCAACCCCTGGGAACTGGCGTTCCGCAACCAGTTCTACACGCCCGACTACGTCGTCCGCTTTCTGACCGACAACACCCTCGGTCGCCTCTGGCTGGAGATGCACCACGGCTCATCGCTTCGGCAGCTCTGTGCCAAGTTGCTCGTGGCGCTGGACGACGTTCTCCCCGACCGCGCCGCGAAGGACCCTCGCGAGATCACCGTCCTTGACCCCGCCTGCGGCTCAGGTCACTTCCTACTCTACTGCTTCGACCTCTTTGAACAGATCTACCGCGAGGCGTGGGCCGACCAGGAGCGCGGCGCGGCCCTGCGCGAAGCATACGACGGGGACCACGAGCGCTTCCTCGCCCACGTCCCGAAGCTTGTCGTCGAACACAACCTGCACGGCATCGACATTGACCGGCGCGCGGTGCAGATCGCGTCGCTGGCCCTATGGCTGCGGGCTCGCAAAGGTCTGCCCGAGGGGGCGCGCAAGAAGCCGCCGTCGATCGAGCGCAGTGGCATCGTGTGCGCCGAGCCGTTGCCAGGAGACCTCGGGGATTACCGCGATTTCCGCTCGGCTCTTTTCCATGCCCAGCCCACCGCCGCCCGCCTGCTAGACCGCGCACACGAGATGCTCCTGCTTGCTGGCGACCTGGGGAGCCTACTCCCGGTCGACATCCCTGCTTTAGTGCGCAAAGAGCGCACCTTGTTGCAGCAGCAAAAGCTGGGCGTGCAGCTCCCCTTGCTTGCCGAAGTGGCCAAGCCGACCAACGCCTGGCTCGATTTCTCGGACGCCAACGAGGAGGACGAACAATTCTGGGACGGCCAAGAGCGAGAGCTCCGAAAGCATCTCGCCGCCTACGGTGCGCATGCCGAGGGCTTCGAGGGTGCCGCCCGGCGTCTCTTCGCCAGGGATGGCGTCAATGTCCTCCGCTACCTCGACGCCGTGCTCGGAACCTACGACGTCGTCGTAATGAACCCGCCCTTCGGTGCCCCGACCGCCAAGGGAAAGGGTCTGATCGCGGAGCGCTACGCTGACAGCCGTCAGGATCTCTCCGCCTGCTTCGTCGAGCGAGCAATGGACTGGGTGCCCGACGGGTTCATCGGCATTCTCGCGACCGACGCGGGCTTCTTCCGCGGCACACTCGAGCCTTGGCGTCGCAAAGTGTTGTTGGCCCGGGGGACCATGGAGGCGATGGCGCATCTCGGGGCCAAGGTGCTGGATGAGGCAAAGGTTCTTGTTGCTGCATACACTATCAGGCGACCTCAAGTGGCGCGGCGGCCCGCGTTGTACCTTAGGGCCCTAGGGAAGCAGGATCGGTCAGAGCGCCTCGACGACATGATATCGAGTGTCCAGCAAGGACATATTCACGAGGAAGTAACGCACGTCCGTCAAGAGGCGTTCGAGCCGCTGCCACGCGCGGCGTTCGGCTATTGGTCCAGCGAGCAAGTGCGGCAGAAATTTGTTGCGGTGCCCCCCATGCAGACTAGCGGCGTGTCGGTGCGCGTTGGTCTCCAGACGTCCGATGATATGCGATTCCTTCGTTTGCGTTGGGAGGTGCATTCGAATGCCGAAAGGTGGGTTCCTTTAGCAAAGGGCGGCGAATACAGCCCATTTCACGATGACGTGCACTTGTTGCTGAAGTGGGAAAACGGTGGAGCAGAGCTGTCAGCGTTCCCAAAGGCAGTCATTAGGAATGCGGGCTGGTACAGGCTCCCGGGTCTGACTTATCCGCTTCGCGCTAAGCGATTCGCGCCACGCGTCATGCCGTCTGGATGTGCATTTGGCCACAAGGGCCCATCGACGTTTGATATCGGACCAATCGGTCCAATCGTTAGTCCGGCACCTCGGCGGGATACGGGACCTTGGACCGGACTCCACGAGCCGCGTCTGTTCGCGTTGCTTGGGCTTCTAAATAGCAACATTTTCGCCCACCTGATTAGCCTTGGTGTGGGTGCCGCGTCGACGACCGAGCTTTCCCATGCGTTCGAGGTAGGTCTCCTCCAGCGCATGCCCTTGCCCGGCGGCGTGCTCGACGATCGCGAGCTCGCCGAGGCGGCTCTCATTGCTTACGAGGCCCGGCATGAGGCCGATACGTGGACCGAGACGACGGCGGCCTTCGTGCTGCCGTTTGCGAAGCCGGCCCCATTCGCGGCCATGCTGGATGAACGGCTAAAATGCCGCAAGGCAGCTGCTGAGCGATATGCGAAAGCGTTGTCCGTGATCGAGACGCGGGCCATGGTCCACTATGGTTTCGACCAAACCGTGGCGAGGGAGGTCACACACTACGTCGGACCGATCCATGTACTGAAAGTGCCCAGTGAGAAGGTATTCGCTCCCCGGTTCGCGAAGGATCTTCTCTCCTGGGCGTTTGGGGTAACACTCGGCCGTTTCGACGCCAGACTCGCTACGGGAGAGCGTTCCTGGCCAGCGTCGTGGGACCCGTTCGCGCCGGTTTTGCGCGTCTCTCCGGGGATGCTGCCGCCGGGCGAGCCCTTCGACCCCGAGCTCGTCGACGAGGACGGCATCCTGGTCGATGACCCCAGGCATACGGATGACGTGGTGCGGAGGGTCGAGCTTGTACTTCGGCGTGTCTGGGGAGACGAGGCGCCTGCGCTGATCCGGGACATTGCCAAGGCGCTGAAACTCAATGGCGAGGACCCCCTGCGGGAGTGGTACTGCAAGCTGCCCGGCGGTGGTTTCTGGGAGGACCACCGCAAGCGCTATTCGAAGAGCAAGCGGGAAGCGCCCGTGTACGTTCCGATCCAGTCACCGCAGGGCCATTGGTTGGCCTGGGTTTCGTACCACCGGCTCAGCAAGCAGACGCTCTACGCGCTGATGGGCGAGCGTTACCTGCTCCGATGGCGGAGCGAGATAGACGGGGCCATAGTCCCGCTGCGGGCCGAGGTCGCACCAGGCTCGAAGATCAGCGGCGCCGACCGTGATGCGCTCGACTCACTGACGCAACGCCAGGCCGACCTGGGAGCGTTGGAGGCCTTGCTACGCACAATCCAGACGTGGCGCCCGAAGCGGGAAGGGCCCCCCAAGAAGGGCGACTCCGATCGACCCGCTATCGAGTTCGAGCCGCAGCACGGGGACGGGGTCCTCGTCTGCCTGGCGCCGCTCCACTCGGTCGTGCCCTGGCCTCCCAAGGCCAGGTCGGCGACAAGCCGCCTCGCGGAAGTCTGGGCGTTAATTGAAAAGCAGGAGCTGGAGTGGTCCAGCACCGCGATGAGGTACTTCGGCAAAAGGGTCCGCCTGGCGTGCGAAACAGATCTGTCGCTCGCGATCGCGCACGGCCTCGGCGACACGATCGCTCGCTGGAAGGGCTGGCGCGAGGAGCTCGGGGGCGCAGGCGAGGCCCAGCACGACGCCGATGACCAAGTGGATGACGAAGAGGACGACGAAGAGGCCGAGGAAGAGGACGTCGCATGAGCACAATCGGGAACATCGAGACCATCCTCCAGCGCGTGTTGTCAAAACCGCCTGAGGAGGTGATCAAGCTCGATCAGGGCGACTCCGACGCCGTGTTCACTGAGCTGACCGAGTATGTGGTGACCGAGCCCATCCGGGGCGCCTACCGCCGGATCCTCGACGCCATCGCCCAGGCTCCCTCGGACCCGCCGGAGGACGTCGGCGTGTGGGTGTCCGGATTCTTCGGTTCGGGCAAGTCGTCGTTCGCAAAGAACCTCGGCTATGCGATCGAAAACCAGAAAGTTCACGATCAGTTCGCGAGTGACCTCCTGATGAAGCAGGTCGAGGACACCACGTGCCGCGACTTGCTCACGTCGATCCACAGGCGCATTCCCACCGAGGTGGTGATGTTCGACGTCAACCTCGATCGCTCCGACGCGGGCCACGCGAGGCCGCTGTCGATCTCTCACTACCTCTACCGCAACCTGCTGCGGCGACTCGGCTACAGTGACGTCCTCGAAGTGGCCGAGCTCGAGTTCACGCTCGAGGAGCAGGGCGAGCTCGAGCGGTTCGTCGCGCATTTCGAGGCGCGGCTGCGAGACGAATGGCAGAGGGAGCGGGAGCGCTACCGAGAAGCGCTCGAGGACGAGAACTGGCGGTGGGCCTTCCGTCGCGACAAAGCCGACGCGTTAGCGCTCGCGAGCTCGAGGCTCCACGAGCTACTGCCCGAGCACTACCCGACCTCGGATCACTTTCTCAAGTCGAGGCAAACGGTCGAGGTGACACCGAAGTTCCTAGTCGACCGGAGCTTCGAGATGATGGCGCGTCGCCGACAAGGCAAAGCGTTGATGTTTGTAGTGGACGAGGTTGGGGGCTACGTCGCGCGCAGCGTCGATCGCATGGAGGATCTGCGGGTGGTTGTGGAGCATCTCGGCAAGGTCAGCCGCAACCGGCTCAAGGCAAGGCAGATCGTCGGCCCGACCTGGCTGGTGGTCACCTCGCAGGAGAAGCTCGGTGCCGTAGTCGACTTCATCGAGACCAAGCGCGTCGAGATCGCCAGGCTGCAGGATCGGTTCCCGCCACGGTTGCGGGTTGACCTAGAGCCTTCCGACATCCAAGAGGTCGTCTCTCGCCGGCTGCTGGTGAAAAAGCCCGAGGGCGAGGAGTATCTGAGGAAGCGGTTCGCCGAGCGCGCGCCCGAGATCGCCGAGCGCGTAAGGCTTGAGCGCACGCACCGTGATACTTCGCTCGATCCGGCACGGTTCGCGCGGTTCTACCCGTACCCGCCGCATTTTTTGGGCTTGTCGATCGAGGCGGTGAACAACCTCCGACTACAGGACAGGGCGGGCAACAACACGACGGCGGGCGGCAGCAACCGGACGCTCATCCGGCAGGCGTACGCGATGCTCACGGCTGCCCCCCGTGACGGCGGCCCGGCCATGAAGGACCTGCCCGTTGGCCGGATGGTAACGCTCGACCGAGTGTGCGACGTGCTCTGGTCAAATCTGTCGAGCGAGCAGAAGGCCGACATCGAGGCCGTGAAGGAGCGGTTCCCGACCTCCCCCTGGGCCACCCGGGTGGCCAAGGTCCTCTGCCTGCTGCACCAGGTGCGCGACCTGCCGCGCACCGAGGCAAACTTGGCGGCGACGCTTTGGGATGGCCTGGACCAACCATCGGCACTCGAACCGGTGCGCTCGGCGCTCCGGATGCTCTCCGAGGCCGACTTCGTTCGCCTCGGTGACGACGGGTGGACGCTCCAGAACCGAGCCGAGAAGACGTGGAGCGAGAAGCGGAGGGCGATCGACCCCCGGCCGGGCGAGCGCGCCGAGAGGCTCCGCAAGGCGGTGGAACAGCTTTTCGAGGACGCTTCGCTCGGCAGGCACACTTACAAAAACCTGCGCACGCTCAAGCTCGGCGTAGTGATGGACGACCACGAACTGACGACCGGGCAGTTGCCGCTCCACATCGTCACGGCTGAGGGCGAGGCCAGTATGGCCAGCCCATCAGGCGCCCTCTCGAAGACCTGGACGCGGAGCCAGGAAAGCGCGTCCAGCTCGACGGTGTTCTGGGTATGGGCTCGCACCGGCCAGGTTGACGATCTGGTCGTCCGCTTCCTTCAATCCGAGCAGATCATCCGGGATGAGGAGCCGAAGGCCCGCGAGACGCGCGACACGGAGCTCGGGATGCTCGTTCAGAACGAGCGGAGGGAGATGGAGCGGGTAAAAGACCTGCTCGAAGCGGCCGTGCGCGAGGCGCTGGCGCAAGGCACGGGCGTCTTCCAGGGGGTCAAGCGCCCGGCCTCCGAGCTTGGAAGCGACCTGCCAGGGGTGCTCTCGGCCTTCATCGATCAGGTCGTCCCTACGCTGTACCCTCACATGGAGATCGGCGCGAAGCCGCTGAAGGGGACCGAGGCCGAAGAAGTGCTCAAAAGCGTTGCGCTCGCCGGGCTGCCGGAGGTTGTCTACGCGCCACCCAAGGGCTTCGACCTGATCACGCAGAAGGCGCAGCGCTGGGTCGTTAACCCAGACGCGGCCGTGGCGAAGCTCTTGCTGGCCTACCTGCGGGAGCAGCACGGCTATGGGGTGAAGGTGACGGGCAAGAACCTCGATACCCATTTTACGGGCGTCGGTTACGCGTGGGATATCGAGCTACTTCAGCTTGTGCTCGCCGCGCTTCTGCGTGGGGGCAACGTGGAGATGGTGCACCAGGGCGTGCGCTTCCACTCGTCGCTCGCGTCAGATCCTCGGGCCAGGGGGCCGTTTAACTCGAAGCCCGCATTTCGGGCCGCCTCGTTCGCCCCGCGGACGACGCCGGGCACCAAGGTGCTCGTCAAGGCCGCGAGCCAATGCGAGGCGCTGACAGGTGAGGAGGTCGACATCGAGGAGAGCGCGATCGCTGCGGCTTTCCAGAAGATCGTGCGCGCCGAGCGCGACCGAGTGGTGCCGGCGCTTGCCGTGGCGCGCGCCCTACAGATCCCCCTCGCCCGGGAGTTGCTCGAGCAGGACGACTGGTGGCGAAACGTTGAGCATGCCCCCTCCGACGACACAGTGAAGCTGTTGGCCGAGGAGGGCGTAGCCCTGGTTGACCGCCGGCAGCGGCTCGGCAAGCTGGTCGACGCACTCCGCGACGAATCCGTCGCCGTGTTGCGACGGGCTCGCGCAGCGGCCGAAGTGTTGGCCATAGAGCTCCAGGCCCGCGAACCGAGTGTGGAGGTGGCCGGGGCGGCGCAGGCGATCCGCGCATCGGTGGACAGCGGGGCCTGGATTGACGAGTCGCAGCGACTCGCCGCGCTCACCGCCACGATCGAGACCAAGCATGCTGCATTGCGGGCCCGCGCCGCCGAGGAGCTTGCCCATCGGCGCAAGGAGGCAGCGCGCGCGTTGCGATTGCTTCCTGACTGGGAGAGGCTACCCGAAGGCCGACAGGGTGCGATCCTCTCGCTGCTCGAGGCGCCGGAAAAGGAGGCTGCGAGCTCCCTCGACACCCTCGACGCCGAGGCGCGCGCGGTGAGCGCACGCGTTGGCGCCCTTCAGGAACAAGTGCTCCACGCCGCCCAGCCGGAGCGTCACACGGTTCGCGTCCAAGTGGTCGAGGGCCCAACCGTTTTAGACAGTCCCGAGGCGGTCGAGGAGTTCGTCTCGAGGCTGCGCAAGCGGCTACTCGAGGCTCTCGGCGAGAGGGGGGAGGCAAGCGTCGAAAGCGCCCGCGTGGCGGTGGTGCTGGAATAGCGCGATGGGAAGGCTTCTCGACGAGGTTCTGCGGCGGGTGCGGCACCAGCTTGACCGACGGGGGTTGGTGCTCTGGTTCGATCCGGAAGCCCGCTACGGACACGTTGTCGGCGTCCTTGAAGCGGAGGGTGTGCCCGTGCAGCGAGGCACCGGCGGGTACCTGGCGCTGCGCCGCGCGATCGACCCGTGGCTGGATTCCGAGCAACGCCCGACGGGGCTGGCATGGGTGCCGCGCAGCGAAGAGGAGGGACGCACGGCACTGTGCGAGCTCGCTGCCGTAGCGGCAGTCATCTCGCCCAAAAGTACTACGCAGCTTCAGAACACCGGTCTCGGGTCCGTGCTGCGCGCTTCCCTGCCGGAGGGCGTCGCCGAGGACACGCGCAGGGCGCTGCTGCAGCAGGCCGAGAGCGGCCACTTCAGCGTTGAAGAGCTCGATGGGCTGGTCTCGCAGGCGGGCGAAGGTGCGCGCGCGGCACTGGCCGTTGTGCTCGGGACCACCGATCCCGGCGAGCTCGCGCTGCGACTGCTCGCGGGGTCGCAGCTGGACGAGAAGATCGTGGCCAAGGGACTCACGGCCAGCCTGGCCGAGGCGATCGAGGGACACATAGGGGGCTCGTTTGCGCGGCGGGCGACCAGCCCGGATGCCCTCCGCGATGCGGTGGCCGTCCACGCACTGTCCATCGCCTGGCGCGCCCGCTACGCTGCCAACGATTTGGCGAGCCGCGAGGTCCAGCGCTGCGACGCGCTCCTTGAAACGTGGCGCGACAGACTCGGGGCGAGGGACGAATACGTGCGGCGCGTCAGGGCCGCCCAGGCGTTGCTTGGCGTGGTCCCCGCAAAGACGCCGCTGTCGGTGCTCGAGGCCGATGCAACGTTCGAAGCCGCTGACGATGCGCTCCTCGCTCGCGTCGAGGCAGGTCTCGAGGCAGACCCCGCGGACCCCTCCCTTGAGGCCATTTGCCGTGGCGCGCGGGGCCGATTCTGGTCTCAAGCGGAGGCACTGCGCATGGAGCGGTGGGCTTTGGTCGAGTCCGTATCGCAGCTGCTCCGGATCGAGCGCTTGCTCTCGCCAGCCTTGGCGGAGGCCCGCGGGCTAGACGCCAAGGCAATTTCGGTTCGGTATACGAGCGAAGGCCCATGGGGTGGCGCATGGGCGGATCTCGACACGGCGCACCGCCACATGGAGAAGCGCTTTCACGACTACGACCTCGATCCTGCCGGGGGGGACGCGCGCCTCGAGCGACTCGTCACTTTCGCTCGGCAGCGCTACGCGGCCTTCGTGGCGGACGCCTCCGAACTTTGGCTGCGTGGGGTCGCGGCGGCGGCGTTCTCGGTGCCGGGCGTGCGTGCACAGCGCGAGACGTTCGCCCGTTTCGTGCGCCCACGACTCGGTAGTGGCCCCGTGGCCTACCTGCTGGTTGATGGGCTGCGCTTCGAGATGGCTCGCGAGCTGAGAGACGCCGTCGCGGATCTCGGCGGCGTCTCCCTCGCCTGGACCATGGGAACGTTGCCTTCGATCACCGAGGTCGGCATGGCCGCCCTCATGCCTGGTGCAGAGGATGGCGCGACGCTCGAGGCCGGGCGTGACGGGCGGCTCGGCCTCGTGATCAAGGGCCAGCTTCTCCGTAACCGCGCGGAGCGGATGGATCACCTCCGGCGTGAGGTGCCGGGTGCTGTCGTGCTCAAGCTCGGTGACGTGGTCCCATCGAAGCGTGGCATCAGGGAGAAACTCGCAACCGCTTCGCTGGTAGTCGTGACGGTCACCGACGAGCTCGATGGACTCGGTGACGGTGTGAATCCCGAGATGGCGCGTCGCCTCATGGACGACACGCTCGTTCAAGTGAGGCGCGCGGTAAAGGTCTTGTTCCAGTTGGGCGTGCGACAAGCGGTGGTGACGTCGGACCATGGGCACTTGTTCGGCGAAGCCATCGAGAGCGACCGACATATCCCCGCACCTGGGGGCCAGACCGTGGACATGCATCCTCGCGCATGGATTGGCCGGGGCGGAGCCGCGCACGCGGCCCACGCTCGGCTCTGCGCTTCGGATCTGGGGCTCGGCGGCGATCTTGAGGTCGCGGTCCCGTGGAGCACGGGGTGCTTCGCCACCTCGGGGGCGACGGGCGAATACTTTCACGGGGGAGGATCGCCACAGGAACTCGTTGTGCCCGTGCTGGTCGTCGAGTCGACCTTCACATCGGCGGTCCCCATTGGCACCGGCTCCTGGACGCTCACTCCGAGCCGACCGAAGCTCAGCTCTCTCGTTGCCACCATCATCGTCGGCGGCGAAGCCGACGGGCTATTCACCGACCCCGTGCGGAGGGTGAGGATCGAAGTGCGCGACGGACGTAAGGTCATCGGAAGGCCGACAGCGGCGGCCTACGGGTTCGACGCTGCTACTGGCGAGCTCGCGCTCGAGCACGACCCTTCCGTGCGGTCCTTCCGCGCGAACACCGTGACGGTGCGCCTCGAAGAGGCGCCGAAGGCGAGTAAGGTTAGTGTCGTCATGCTCGACGCTCGTACCGACCAGGAGCTGGCGCAGGCCGAGCTCGAGGTTGTGCTCGCTGCATGGTAGCCACCACCATCGAGAAGAGGACAATGTCTCCTGCTGATCGGCTCGATGAGAAGGTCCTGGATGTCCTCGCCGGCCGCGTCGTGCGCAAGGATCTGGTGCAGCGCATCAAGTCTGGCGCGACCGTGCCCGTCTACGTGCTGGAATACCTCTTGGGCAAGTACTGTTCGACGGACGACGCCGTTGCCGTCGACGCCGGTTTGCGCGTGGTGATCGGGACGCTCGCAGAAAATTTCGTACGCTCCGACGAATCCAACAAGGCGCAGTCGCTCGTGCGCGAGCGCGGAACGCACCGGCTCATAGACAAGGTAAAGGTCCGCTACGTTTCGGACGACGACAAGTACTGGGCGGAGCTCGTGAATTTCGGGCACAAGTTTGTGCATATCCCCGACCAGTACGTGCGCCAGCACGACCGTCTGCTGACTGGCGGCATATGGGCGCAAATGGATATCCGCCACGACTTCGACGAGGAGGCGAAAGGAAAGAGAAGCCCTTTCTGGATCTGCGAATTCAAGCCCATCCAAATGGGCAGCTTCGAGCTCGCCGAGTACCAGGAAGCTCGCCGCCAGTTCTCGACGGACGAGTGGATCGATGTGCTGCTTCGGAGCACTGGCCTGGAGCCAACCAGCTTCGATCGACGGGTCAAGCTACTGCTCCTTTCCAGGCTCATCCCCCTCTGCGAGGCCCGCTTCAACCTCGTCGAGCTGGGCCCGCGCGGTACTGGCAAGTCGTATGGCTTCCAGGAGCTCTCGCCTTACACGATTCTGCTGACGGGTCCCTCGACCGTGGCCAACCTATTTTACAATATGGCCTCCGGGAAGATGGGCCTCGTCGGAATGTGGGACGCCATAGGCTTCGACGAGGTTGCCGATCTGCAGAGCATGCCAAAGGAGGTCGTGACGACGCTTAAGACCTATTGCGAGTCAGGAACCTTCGCCCGCGGGAAGGAAGCCCTGTCGGGAATTGCGTCGCTTGCGCTCTTCGGCAACACAAACCAGCCCGTGGACGTCCTGCTCCGCTCGTCGCATCTCTTCGCTCCGATGCCTGACGTCATCCGAGACGACATGGCCTTCCTCGATCGGCTCCACTTCTACCTACCCGGGTGGGAGATCCCGAAGATGCGAAACGAGTTCTTCACCGACCACTACGGCATGGTGGTCGACTACCTCGCCGAAGCGCTGAAGGAGCTGAGACGACCCAACTACGCGGAGGGGATCGATCGGCATTTCTCGCTAGGCAGCGACCTCAACGCACGAGACGTCAAGGCCGTTCGGAAGACGGTCTCGGGTCTGCTGAAGATCGTTCATCCTCACGACGAGTACACGAAAGAGGAGCTGGCTGAACTGCTGTCGCTGGCCCTAGAGGGCCGCCGTAGGGTCAAAGAGCAGCTCAAGAAGATGGGCCCGTCCGAGTATCACCAGACCTCCTTTTCGTACGTCGATCGCGAGACCCTTCAGGAGAAGTTTGTCGACGTCGCCGAACAGGCCGACATCCGGGCGATCTCGAGCGAGCCACGCCCCTGACCTCAACGCGATGCTCGGAAGCTGCAACGCGAACGGCCCGATGGAAAGGGGCCCGCAAGGTGCGTTACCTTGACGGCTTCGCCAAGTGCGCCGCGCAGTCCGAGCAAACGTCGATGAATTTCCCGTCCGGGCCCCGGACAACCGTGCTGCCCTCGTTGGGGCAAGGGCCGCCCCCGGGGTGGTGGCTATAGACGGGGCACTGGCAGGGCCTCTTCTTAGGCGCGGTTTCGCTCATAAGGGTCAGCGTACTCTACCGGCGCCGGGGGGGCGCGCTCGATGCCGCCTACTCGCAGCTCGCGCCCCGTCTTGTTGCCCAGGCTGCGTTAGGGGGTGAGCAAGTGTCAACCCGCCGCGTCGTCTCTCACGGTGGCACCCGTGAAGCCTGCGCTATTCCAAAAGCAGGGTGCGCAAAGTCGAAACGCGCTGAGCGCCGGACGGACTCCTTGATCGACTGATCGTAGAAGAGCTGCGCAAGGCCCCAGCCATGCTCGTGCAGCGAGTTGAGCATCAACCGCAGAACCTCGCCGTTCGTCTTTGGATCGCCGGCGTTCTCGCGCTGCAGAAACCAGTCGAACTGCGTGGGGCCCTGGCTGGCAAGGCATGGTTTGCGATCCGGAGGATCGTCGTCGGATCCTGCTTCAGCTCCGCGAGACCATGGCCGCGAACTTCCAGGACGGACGACAGCGGGGGTTCGGCCATCGCCTTGGTCGTACTGTGACGACTGGGGCCTGTCCACGGTCGTGCGACCCCCCGCTGGGACCCCGCCCCCTGTCGTCTCGTTCTCGCGGTCCGCCGAGAGCGGCGCGCCTTGGCACCTTCCGGCCCTCCGGGTGACTGGCTTCTGCTTTCCCCGTATCCCGCGAGCGGGAACCCCTCGGGGAATGCAGCCTGTCATGCCAAGGAGCGCCGCGCGGACCGCGCAGCGACGAACGAGCCGACAGAGAGCGGCTCCCCGCAAGGCAGGTCCCTCCGTGAACACGACCAAGACATCGCTCCAGAAGATCCCCGTCTACGAAGTACGCCTCGTGCAGTCCCGTCGCCCACTACGCCTCGCCGAAACGATCCTCACGGACTCGAGGACGAGCGCCCGGGCGCTGCATGCGCTCATCGCGCTCACCGACCGCGAGCACTTCGCGGCGCTCTTCGTGAACGGCAACCACCACGTCACGGGCGCGCACATCGTGGCCATCGGCGCGCAGCACGCGATCGCCAGCATCGACCTGCGGGCCATCTTTCGCGCGGCCCTGGCCGCCTGCGCGAGCGCCATCGTGCTGGGGCATTCTGTTCCCGGGAACAGAATGCCCCTTCTGTTGCCGAACGGGTTATGTGGCTCGACGCGGAATCGACATGGCGGTTTCGAGATCGTAGGGTTCTGGCCGGTCTGGCCGGTC
>Ga0182018_10003432_pt1 | contig 14245 bp, 15 predicted proteins | sample 812P2MmetaG_FD_120490 | JGI IMG/M metagenome (GOLD analysis project Ga0182018, IMG submission 120490) | Permafrost microbial communities from Stordalen Mire, Sweden - 812P2M metaG | ecosystem: Environmental > Terrestrial > Soil > Wetlands > Permafrost | place: Sweden: Stordalen | collected...
CCGAAGCAGAGCTAAATCGGTCTCGCAGCGAATCGGAAATCCGGTTACAGCAGATCGCCTCCGAACTTCGGGTTCAATACGACACGGCACAACAAACCGCTGAATTGCTGAAAATTTATAAAGAGGGATTGCTTCCGCAAGCCCGCGCTGAATTTCAAGCAGGGATAGCCGTCTATCAAAACAATCGGCAGGACTTCCAAGCTCTCTTGGCATCGTTTCTCGACGTACTTCATTTGGATGAGGAGTATTGGCAGAACACCGCCGAACGAGAGACCGCGTTAGCGCGACTTGAAGAACTCACCGGATTGTCACTTCGCAATGAAGAGGCACAGCAATGAGAACCTATCGCACGGGCTTTCTAATTGCACTCGTGTGCAACATTGTCTTGATTGGTGTCCTGGGTGGATTCTGGTGGCATTCTAGGATTAAGACAGCGCGACACGAACTCTCCAAACCGGAGAACACTGCGCTCGATACATCAGCGACGAGCCCTGCAACGGTTCCGGCCGCAGAAACGACTCTGACACCTGTTCAGCTCTCTCCGCAGAAACTGCAAAGCATCGGAGTGAAGACCGGCGAGGTCGGATACAAGATCGTCGCCGACGAGATTCACGTTACGGGCAATGTAGCCGTGGACGAAACGCGGCTGGCCTACGTTCAAACACGCTTTTCAGGCTACGTCCAAAAAGTCTTCGCCGATGCCACCTATCAATATGTCCGCAAGGGGCAGCGACTATTCACTATTTACAGTCCCGATCTGGTCGCAACGGAGCGGGAATATCTTGTGGCCAAACAAAATCAGAAAGAGGTGGCACAGAGCACGGTTTCGGGCGTCGCCGCTAGCGCAGCATCGTTGCTCGACGCGGCTGCTGAACGGCTGAAGCAGTGGGGAGTTCCTCAGTGTGAAATCGAGCGCCTCGAATCGACCGGCCAAGTGGAACAGGAGATCGAAGTTCAGTCTCCCGCTTCAGGCTTCATTACTGAACGCAATGCACTGCCTAGCGTCGCCGTTCAGCCGGAAATGCGCCTGTATACCATTGCCGATCTCTCGACAATTTGGGTTCAGGCACAGGTCTTTCAGAACGACTTGGGACGGATCAAGGTTGGAGACGTTGGCGTCCTGACTGTGGACACCTTTCCAGGACAAGCATTCAGCGGTCGCGTGAACTTCATCTACCCGCAGATGGATGCGGATACTCGAACAGCGAAGGTTCGCATTGCCTTCCCTAATCCCGGCCTGCGGCTCAAGCCAGGCATGTTCGTCAACGTTTCATTGAAGGTGCCGGTGGGACGGCAACTTGTGATTCCGGCAAGCGCCGTCTTGCAATCGGGCACACAACAGATTGCTTTCGTGGACCGTGGCAACGGTTATCTCGAACCGCGAGAGATTGAGTTAGGCGCTCGCGCTGGCGATGACTTCATCGTTCTGAAGGGACTCAAAGAGAGCGAGGAAATTGTCACGTCGGCAAACTTCCTCATCGACTCAGAAAGCCAGCTCCAGGCTGCGCTGGGTTCCTTCGCTCCGCCTCAGCCCGGTGCCGGTGCAGCATCTGCGATAAACGCGGCTCAAGCAAATGTGGAGCTGACCTCCGATCCGAATCCTCCACGCAAAGGCAGTAACGTCTTCCGCGTGAAAGTCATGGATGCAAATGGCGCAGCTATCTCCGGCGCGGAAGTTAGCGCGACATTTTTCATGCCCGCCATGCCAGCGATGGGAATGGCTTCAATGCGTACGCCCGTGACTCTTTCTGAAAAAAGCAACGGCATCTACGAAGGTTCCGGCCAGCTTGACAGCGGAGGAACGTGGCAAGTCACGATCCTCGCACGGAAAGACGGGCAAACCATCGCGAGCAAGCAAATTTCTATCAACGCGACAGGAGGAATGTAACGTGATCGTGCGATGGATCGACTGGTGCGCACGAAACCGTTTCCTTGTCTTTACGGGAACACTCTTTCTTGTCTTGGCTGGCATCTGGGCCTTGCGTCGCATCCCACTCGACGCCTTGCCGGACATCTCAGACGTGGAGGTTATCATTCACGTCCCGTGGGCGGGCCAGCCGCCAAATCTCATCGAAGACCAGGTGACATATCCCATCGTTACGGCTCTTCTCGCCGCTCCACATGTAAAAGCGGTACGCGCACAAACGATGTTCGGGGATTCCTATGTCTTCGTTGTCTTCGAGGACGGGACGGATTTGTATTGGGCTCGCTCGCGGGTCTTGGAGTACATGCAGCAAATTCAAGGACGACTCCCCGAAGGGGTTCACCCCGTGATCGGCCCGGATGCCACGGGTGCGGGTTGGGTCTTCGAGTATGCTGTTGTAGATCGTAGCCATCAACGCAGCTTGGCCGACTTGCGTAGCATTCAAGACTGGTATCTTCGCTATCAGCTTTCAACTGTTCCTGGGGTGGCTGAAGTCGCCACTATCGGCGGGTTTGTCCGACAATATCAGGTCAATCTTGACCCCGATAAATTGCGGGCTTACGGTATTCCGCTCTCGACTGTCATCGAAAAAGTTCGCGGCAGCACGAATGAAGTTGGCGGACGCCTGCTTGAAATGGGCGGGGCCGAGTACATGATTCGTGGGCTTGGCTATCTGCATTCGTTAAGCGATTTGGAAACTGTCCCTGTCGCTACGAAGAACGGCACGCCTGTGCTTATCCGCGATTTGGGGACCGTAACGTTCGGCCCCGACATCCGGGAGGGAGTTGCGGAATGGCAAGGCGAGGGTGACACCGTTGGCGGAATTGTGGTGATGCGCTACGGGATGAACGCTCTGACCGTAATCAATGGCGTCAAACAAAAGCTCGCTGAGATCAAACGATCCCTACCGCCTGGCGTTGAAGTCGTCTCTGGCTATGACCGCTCCGGTCTCATTCAGGAGTCCATCAAAACCTTGCAACGCGATCTCCTCGAAGAAGGGATTATCGTAAGCATCGTCATCATCATCTTTCTGTTTCACTTCCGGTCGGCGCTCATTCCCATTCTTACCCTACCAATCGCCGTTATGGCGTCGTTTATTCCGATGTACTACCTCCATGTCAGTTCGAACATCATGTCGCTTGGGGGACTGGCACTGGCGATTGGAGTCCTAGTGGACGCAGCAATCGTGATGGTCGAAAACGGCTACCGCCAGCTTTCCGAAAAGCAAGCCGAGAGAACTGAGAAAATCCCCGAGCTAGAAAGACGCCACATCCTTTTGGACGCGGCCAAACAAGTTGCGCCCGCGATCTTTTTTTCGCTGCTGGTCATTGTGGTTTCCTTTCTCCCCGTATTCATGCTGGAAGCGCAAGAAGGCCGAATGTTCCGCCCGTTGGCGTGGACGAAAACCTTGGCCGTTGGTTTCTCTTCACTTCTAGCAATCACGCTCGTTCCAGTGCTCATGGTTGTTTTCATTCGAGGGCGGCTGCGCTCGGAATCGAGAAATCCGCTTTCGGTTGTTACACAGGCGCTCTACCTTCCGGTTCTGCGGTTGTGTCTTCGCTTTCGCAAGACCACTTTGCTGCTCAACCTGATTTTTCTCATCGTTACACTTCCACTTGCTTTGAAGATCGGCAGTCAATTCATGCCGCCTCTTTTTGAAGGTTCTGCCCTCTTCATGCCGACTGCGTTGCCCGGCATTTCCATCGGGCAAGCGTCGCAATTGCTCCAAGAACAAGACAGGATCATTCGCACGTTTCCAGAAGTTGAGACCGTGTTCGGGACCGTGGGACGTTCTGATAGTGCGACTGACAACGCGCCCCTGGATATGTACGACACGACGGTGATGCTCAAACCCCGCAGCGAGTGGCGTCCGGGGATGACTTACGAAAACCTCATTCAGGAGATGGACGCGAAGCTGCAATTTCCCGGTCTCTCGAATACCTGGACGATGCCCGTCGAGAACCGCCTAGACATGGAACTGACGGGAATAAAGACACCCCTTGGAATGAAAATTCAGGGGCCGACTTTGGAGGGCATCCAGCAGGCGGGAGCGCAGATTCAGCAGGTGCTTTCCTCTCTGCCCGAGATGCGCTCTATCTTTGCGGAGCGGGTTTCACAAGGCTTCTACGTCAATGTCGAAGTGAATCGCTTAGAAGCGGCTCGGTATGGGCTGACTGTCGCCGACGTTCAACAAGCGGTGAGTTCAGGGATCGGCGGCCAGATGGTGGCCGAGAACATCGAAGGCCGCGAACGCTATCCCGTCAATGTCCGGTACAGCCGCGACTTTCGAGATCACATCGAAGCCTTACAGCAAGTCCTAATCGCAACCCCCGCTGGCGCACAGATTCCAATTGATGAGGTAGCCAAGATTTACTCCTCGCGTGGTCCTGCGATGATCCGCGATGAAGACGGAGCACTGACAGGGTACGTTTACATGGACCTGAATACTAGAGATTACGGGAGTTTCGTCAAGCGCGCAGACACCGCGCTGCGACAAAAGCTCGCGTTGCCCGCAGGCTACACATACAAATGGTCAGGCGAGTACGAATTCGAGCAGCGGGCCAAGGCCCGGTTGCAACTCGTTCTGCCCGTCGTATTTTTCGTCATCTTCCTGCTGCTTTATACGGTGTTTCATTCGGTCACAGAGGCGGCTGTGCTTATTTTCCCAACGATCTACGCATTGACAGGTGGACTCATCCTGCAAAAGTTGCTCGGCTACAATTTCAGCGTTGCTGTCTGGGTCGGATACATCGCGCTGTTTGGAATCGCCGTAGAGACAGGCGTGGTCATGGTTGTGTATCTCCATGACGCTCTAAATCGCCGTCTAGCAACTGGGCAACCGCTCAAGCACGAAGACATCGAGGCAGCCGTGATTGAAGGTGCCGTGCAGCGACTACGCCCGAAGCTAATGACCGTATGTGTCGTCCTCGCGAGCCTTGTTCCGATTTTGTGGGAGACAGGCGTGGGTGCGGATGTGATGAAACCCATCGCTGCTCCTATTGTCGGCGGCATGATCACGTCAACGATTCACGTCTTAATCCTTGTGCCCGTGTTCTTTGTCTTGATGAAAGAGCGTGCTTTGCGTCGCGGCATGCTGGTTTCCCCGCACGCAGGCGGTCAGCAGTGATCACTGCATACATCAGGTTCGTGATATCCTGTCCTCCCGTTTCCTCTCCTACAAAGGAGAGTCATGCCCGCTTCGCTTCAGAGAATTTCAGACAATCGCAAAATAAACCCGAACAACGAACGCCTAATCGAATTCCCATACTGCCCACAGCAGTATTTGTTGACCTGGGATGATCGAGAGTGGAACTCCGTTAAGGACTGGATTCGACCGGCGGAAACGGCAGTCCGAAAAAGCCACCCGGCTCACAGCGAGATCGCTTTGCCGACAACACTGAAGGTTCTACCTAAAACATAAATGCCCGCGTCCCAGAGAAGAGAATAATTGGTTCCGGCTACTGTGGATCACCTGTGTGATGTTCTTGAATCTGAAAGCGCAGGAATTTGTGGATCGCATCGATTGCTCTTGTATCGGTCGTCACGATTTGGATTCTTCCACCCGATCCTATCTCTTCAAACGAATAGCGAATGGTGGCCTTTAGACGCTTCATTTCCAGGACGCCGGGCGGAATCGTGTCATGGACGAACATCGGAATATCGAAATTCCCGTCAGCAAACATCTTCGTGATGTGCGACAAATGCATTCGAATTTCATCGATGCTTGTCTTATCGGTCGGGCTATTCGCTTCGACCTGTATCGCTCCACCGCTATCGAACAATAGGAAATGATGGGTTGTAGCAGTCTGTGAAAAGCCCATCGCATGCTCACCACGCGCATTCATCTGGTCGTGCGAACCATGCATCGGGCAGTCTTGCGTCTTCGGTTTACTTGCCGTGTCTTGGAGCAGGAACGAAACAAAGACAGCCGCGACAATCGTGACGATATTCAAGATGATTTCTCCTTTGCGTTGGCAAACACTTCGAGCAAACCAGCGCGTTTGCCATGCGGAGTGCATTTCAAAAGTAGATCCCACTTGATCAGGGTTCTCTTTAACTCATGATGTTTTGATCGCAATTCTCGAATGTTCGCTTCGATCCCGGCCAGCTTTTCGGTGCCTAGCTTTCGGACGTGGTGACAAGGACTTCCTCCCTGGTCGCGAACGGCGAAAATCTGTCGTAGTTCCTTGATCGAGAATCCAACAGACAAAGCGCCTCGGATCATTTGCACTCGCACTAACGCTTCCGGCGGAAACAATCGGTACCCTGACGAAGATCGCTGAGCGGGGGGCAACAGCCGATTACGCTCGTAGTGGCGCAGCGTGTCCGTGCTCACCCCGGCAAGGTGTGCCAGTTCGGACGATTGCATGACCTTCGCGGAAGCAGATTGTCTCACCGGATAAATCCTCCAACCTGGAACCGTTCCAGAGTCAAGAGAATAAACTGGCTTGCCGCCGCTTGTTGGACTCAGGCGTAGCCATTATCCCAAAACCATTCAAGGCCCATGAACCACCCGCTTGTGTTTATTTCCCCACTTCGCCATCAGCGTTAACACAGGTGATAGAGTCCGACCATACGGCGTAAGCCGATATTCCACACGCTCACCCCGACGCCCCAGAATCTCCCTGGCAATGATTTGGTCCTGCTCAAGCTCGCGCAACTGTTCCGTAAGCACTTTCTTCGTTGCTTCCGGCACGTGGCGTCTAAGTTCGCCAAAACGCAAAGTCTTCAGTTTCAGTGCATTTAAGACAATCGGTTTCCATTTGCCGTCAACAACATTGATCGTCGCTCGGACAGGACAGTCGGAAAGATACATTTGGAACTCCCGGTAACAAATTTGTGCCTACTGGACGCATCAATCCGCGTATGTGAAAACAGAATACCGCCTCACGACGGCACCGCAAAAGGGCCAAGGGTAACAGACAGTGATCGTTGAATACATCCGATACAAGATTGACGAACCAAGACGTGTAGATTTTGAGAAAGCCTACCAAAACGCAAGCGCAGCGCTGGACGCTTCCAACCATTGCCACGCCTATGAACTGACCCGCTGTACCGAAGCTGCCGAAAATTACATCCTCCGAATTGAATGGGACTCCGAAGAAGGACACATGAAGGGATTTCGATCCAGTCCCGAGTTCAAGACGTTTTTCACGGCGATCCAGCCCTACGTGAAGGACATCGAAGAGATGCGCCACTATCAGCTAACCCCGGTCGAAAGCAGAAAGTGAATGTCAACGCGGAGTCTGGAGACACCATGAAAATCGGAATCTTAGGTGGTGGCAATGTTGGCGGAACTCTCGGAGCTCGTTGGCGACAATACGGTCACGAGGTCCTATTCGGGCTTCAAACTCCGATTGATCCAAAGGCGCAAACCCTTGCAAAGGAATCGGGTGCGAAGGTCGGCACGGTCGCGGACGCATCCGCGTTTGGCGATGTTGTTGTCCTCGCTGTCCCATGGTCCGCAGCAGAAGATGCAATCAAGAGCGCCGGTAACCTCTCCGGGAAAATCCTCCTGGATTGTACAAATCCCGTTACAAAGTGGCCGGAAGTTGAAATCGGCGCTGAATCTTCAGGAGGAGAAAGGGTGGCGCGGTGGGCGGCAGGTGCCTCGGTCGTTAAAATCTTCAACACTACGGGTTCCTTGAACATGGCGAATCCGAAATACGGTAGCGAGGCCGTAACAATGTTTTATGTCGCCGATGACGCCTCAGCAAAGAAAGTGGCCGCACAATTGGCCACTGACGTAGGCTTCGATCCTCTCGACGCAGGACCGCTGGCAAATTCTAAGTACCTCGAAATGCTCGCGGGCTTTTGGGGAACTCTGGCATTCGGGCAGAACCTCGGACTGGAAATTGGCTTTCGTTTGCTCCGCCGCTAGCTGAAGTGTATTTCGTCTTCGGCTTTCTGCAGCGTGTCGTTACCTATCAGACTTTACGCTCTAACCATCCAACTGCTTGATTCATCGAAACAGCGAGACTATCCTCGACTGAGTTGAAAATTCCCCGGAGGATCAATGACTTCCTTCCAGTTAAACGGAAAATCAGTTCAGGTTGACGTGGACCCTGCGACACCGCTCCTGTGGGTGCTGCGCGAGTCCTTCGGTCTTACCGGCACGAAGTACGGTTGTGGCATGGCACTTTGTGGAGCGTGCACCGTTCACCTTGATGGCGAGGCGATTCGCTCTTGCGTCGCTCCGCTTTCTCGTGTCGAAGGCAAACATGTGAAGACAATAGAGGGTTTGTCGGACGATCTCAGCCATCCACTCCAAAGGGCCTGGATCGAAATCGACGTGCCACAGTGCGGCTACTGCCAGTCGGGACAAATCATGAGCGCGGCCGTGCTTCTCTCCAAAATCCCGAAGCCGACGGACACCGACATCGATGAAGCGATGTCTGGCAATATCTGTCGGTGCGGCACGTATCCCCGCATACGGCGTGCCATACATCGAGCCGCCGAGTTGGCTGGTGGCAAGGTGACCGCCGCGAACGGCGGTCGGGTCGGTGAATTATCTACGGCGCAGGTCGGCCGATGAACGCCCGAGCAATGGTTGACCGGCGCACTTTTTTGAAAACAAGCACCGCCGCAGGCGGGGGTTTGATCGTTGCGTTCTACGCGCCGGGGCTTTCTGCACAAGAACAAAAGCCCAATCCGGAACCGATTCTTCCGTTTGCCTACATAAAAATTGCTCCCGACGAGACCGTCACCATCGTCGCCAATCATTCGGAGATGGGCCAGGGCGTCTACACAAGCTTGCCAATGCTCTTGAACGAAGAATTGGAAGCAGATTGGTCCAAGGTCCGCGTTGATTCGGCCCCGGTGGACGCGGTTTACAATCACCCGATTTTTGGTATGCAAATGACTGGCGGCAGCACCACGACCGCTGCGGAATGGGATCACTACAGAAAGCTCGGAGCCGCGGGCCGGACTGTATTGATCGAAGCCGCCGCCCAGAAATGGAACGTGTCTGCAAACAGCTGCCGAGTCGAAAAAGGGACCGTCATTCATACCGCGACGTCCAGAAGGGCTAGTTACGGTTCACTGGTCGAGACGGCATCGAAGCTTTCGGTCCCAGCCGACATTCCACTAAAAGAGCCGAAAGATTTCACGCTGATTGGAAAGCCCACAAGACGGTTGGACACGCCCCCAAAAACAAACGGGACCGCTCAGTTCGGTCTCGACGTTGTCGTTCCTGGAATGAAGACGGCTTTAATTGCCCGGTCTCCGGTGTTTGGTGGGAAGTTGGTCAGCTTCGATGCAACCGAAACTCTGCAAGTGCCAGGAGTGAAAGCCGCCCTCCAAATTCCATCGGGGGTCGCCATCATTGCGGACCGCTTCTGGCCCGCAAAACTTGGGCGCGATAAATTGAAGGCTAAATGGGACGATGGCGAAAACGCAAACTTGTCCACCGCGAAAATGTTGTCAGACTTCTCCGCCCAATCCGCTTCACCGGGATCGCTCGCAAAGAAAGTGGGCGATCCGCAATCCGCCTTGGCATCCGCCCATAAAAAGATAACGGCGGAATACGACGTGCCGTATCTTGCCCACGCCATGATGGAGCCGCTGAATTGCGTCGTCGACCTGAAGGATGACAGCTGCGAAATTTGGACCGGCACGCAATTCGAGACTGTCGACCGAGCCAACGCTGCGAAAGTCGTGGGACTTCCTCCGGAGAAGGTGAAGATCCACACCACTTTGTTGGGCGGAGGCTTCGGTCGGCGTGCAAATCCCTCGTCTGACTTCGTCGTGGAAGCAATGCAAGTTGCGAAAGCTGCAAAGGTTCCTGTGAAGGTGGTCTGGACAAGAGAGGACGACATGCAGGGCGGTTGGTATCGCCCTATGTGGCATGATCGTTTCGCCGCAGGGCTCGACGCAGAGGGAAATCCTGTCGCTTGGACGCACACGATCGTGGGCCAATCGATCATGGCGGGCACTCCATTTGAGGCATTTGCAATTAAGGATGGCGTCGATTCGGCTTCTGTAGAAGGCGCGGCCGATCTGCTCTACGGAGTTCCAAATCTACAGGTCGATCTCCATTCGCCCAAAATAGGCGTGCCCGTTCAGTGGTGGCGTTCCGTTGGGCATTCCCATACCGGATTCTCGGTCGAAGCGTTCTTCGACGAAGTCGCTCATGCGGGAGGCAAAGACCCATATCATCTTCGTCAGACCTTACTCTCGAAACAGCCGCGAATGCTGGCCGTGCTGAACTTGGCGGCACAGAAAGCGGGCTGGGGCAGACCTCTACCCAAGGGAATCGGTCGCGGCATCGCGACCCATTTCTCATTCGACAGTTATGTTGCTCAAGTGATCGAAGCTTCAGTCGAGAAAAATGGCAACGTTCGTGTGCATCGTGTTGTATGCGCGGTAGATTGCGGTCGCGTTGTAAATCCCGACACAGTGAAAGCTCAAATGGAAGGCGGCATCAACTTCGGTTTGACTGCGGCCTTGAAAACCGAAATCACTATTGAGAACGGCCGCGTCCAGCAGCGCAATTTCAATGATTATCCGATGCTGCGGATGTTTGAAGCTCCATCCATCGAAGTCTTTATCGTGCCGAGCGAAGAAAAGCCCACCGGCGTCGGAGAGCCAAGCGTCCCGCCCGTGGCTCCAGCCCTTTCGAACGCGATCTTTGCTATAACAGGCAAGCGTATCCGCCGTCTGCCAATTCGAACGAGCGATCTCGTCGATAAGGAGGTGAATTCGTGAACCAATCCGTCAAATTTCGCGCTTTTTCGTTCGCCTTGGCTATCGCAAGTGCTTGCCTGCTTCTCGCGGGAGGATTCTCCGCGGTGCACGGCAGACCATCACCAAATCCAGACGCGAGCACGTCCAAGGCAGCGTTTCTTCAGGTCTACAGCGTTCTCACGTCTCCGCGCTGCCAGAATTGTCACCCTGCGGGCGATGCGCCTCTTCAGGGTGATGACAGCCACGTCCATATCCAGAACGTCAAGCGCGGACCTGACGGTCATGGGGTGAGTGCGATGCGTTGCAACGCTTGCCACCAGGATCGTAATTTGTCGGGAGCGCACATGCCGCCAGGAAATCCTAAGTGGGGCATACCCGCTCCAGATCACAAAATGGTGTTTGTCGGGCGTTCTCCAGCAGCCCTTTGTCGTCAGCTAAAAGACCCAAAGCAGAATGGCGGTCGATCGCTGGAACAACTCGTCGACCACGTCGCACATGATGACTTGGTGGGTTGGGGGTGGAACCCAGGCGACGGTAGGTCTCTTCCGCCTTTATCTCGTGAAGAAACTGCTGATGCGATGCGAACATGGATAGCTGGCGGCGCGGCCTGTCCCGAATGACGGCCTTCGCTAACATCGACCGTGTCCTCATCGGGTCCACTTAGCCCACGCACATACGGCACGCGATCGAGGGCGGTCGGATTGTGACCTATACAGATGTATAGCCGGATTCTTGCGTGCCAAGCGGGAGGTGTGAAATCATGTGCAATCGAAAATAGTGCTATTCTGCCCTCCCGTTTCCTCCCAAAAACCAACGAGGGAGGTTAGCCGTGATCAACATCAGACCAGAAAGCCCCGAAGAACTCCGCAAACGCCTGCGCGAGATGTCCAATTTGGAACTCCGCCGCTTCGGCGAACGAGCGCGGAAACTTTCAGACCCCAAGATGAATTTCGGCTCGACCGAACCGCATGTAGTGGAACTTGAAGAGGCGAGGGCGGAATGGCGCAGGCGGCATCCAAAGCTATAGAGATCACTTCGTACGTTTTTTCATGACCCCGTTATCTTGGGCGAAATTCTGGACGCGGCGAGAAAGTACGCCGGATGAATCTTCCACGACGACTCGTGCGTGGATGGAATCAAGAAAAACGGGAAGCCGTGCGGAACAGACTCGGACTACCACGGCGATTTCTGTGTGGATTGGGGCTTCAATGAGTACCGCCTCGACTTGCCGGGGAAACGTTACTCGGTAACCGTCAGACCTTCCCTCCGGGTCGGTCATCGAGTATATCAGTTAATGGAATAAGATGGCTCTCTCCCACAGCGCCCGACCTAGCGATACTATGGAGGCTGGAAGAAGCGAGGCCAAATCAAATCTGTGAACATCCCCGACGCAGCCAAATATCCGCTTTGTGCTCACTTTTTGTCTGGCTACTTGAAAGCAAACCCGAACGATGCGGACAACTTTCCGCCCGACCAATTCCCCGAAGGCTTCCAGCGATACGAAATCCTCTTTCACGATGCCTTGTTTCATTTAAAAATTACCAAAGACGCCTTTCGGGCGATCGAACAATTTAATTTTGACTCCGGCGACGCCAACAATCTTGAAAGTGCAATCGGCGTTCTGAGAGCAGCAATACACCTCGGTCAGGCTAAGTATTCCGAAATCGCGCTCATAAAATCAAAACGACAGTCGCTCGGAGCCGATTTAACTGCGAGAAAGAACGACTACAAGGTGTGTTTCGAAGTTAAGACCATTACGAAGCAAAGCAAAGGCAGAAAGGGTCACTTTTTTGCTGTGCAACTCTATGAAAAGATCAGAGAAGCCATCGCAAAGGCCAGGGAACAACTAAAGGCGTCGGCGGTGGAATTGAGTTGCGAGTTCACGGTCTACACCTGCGTCGTGAATTGGTTCGCCCAGACCGTTTACCTCGATCAGAGCGACTACCAGAGCATTGTCAACATGCTGGAGGAACATGGTGAGGAAAGGTCTCTTGAGGGCGTTGATGGGGTTTGGTTCATCTTGAAAAACGGGAATCTACATGCGTTTCTGAATGACCGTGCGAAGGTCCTAGATGCCTAGCCACCTTCGTCCTCCAACTCTCCCTCTTCATCTTCTTCCGGTTCTGGAGGAATTTCCTTGATGTCACACGTCATGCCTTTCTCTTTGATGAGCCGCCACCTCATTCCGCAGGATAAGCATTTTTCTTCGCTTCCTCATTGAACCACTCCACCAGTCCGCAATTTCCACATCGAATGTGGAACACTCCGCAGTTGCCGCAATGTCCCGCTTCGCTTTGAGCGTCCGTTAACTCCCAGTTGATCGTGCCGTAGCACTCCGACACTTGGCACGAGTCACGCTCAAGAAACTGGTCCCAATCAAACTCTTCGGCCTCTTCAATCGTCAACGTTCTTAGGTCAATCCCTGCACCTTCTGCTCGCCGCTCCGCGCCTTTGGTGTAGCCGGAGTGACTAATCATTACTCCTTTGTTGGCTCCGACATCGTCAAGAAAGCCGCAGAAGGCATCGATGTCTTTTATCGAAACGCGGCGATCCCCGTAACGGCGACATTCGATTGCCACCGTTACGGTGTGGTTGTCACCGATCTCGGCTTCGAGCCATACATCCACCTGACGCAGGACACCGCTGCGTCGTCCCTTTTGCCTATGATTCCGCGTGACTCTGCAGTTCTCGTAGGACTCTTCAATGTGAGCGATTGAGTGTTCGTAAACTTTCCAGTCAGGTTCTGGTTCTGCATCCGGGGGCAGTTCATCCGGCACTGGAGGTGAGGGAAGGTCCATCGGTTCGCGTCTCTTTCCGGGATAGCATATATCAGCCAGTGCGGTCACATCCCTACAGCGAGTCGGGATTAAATTTTCGCCCGCTCGACTAGTTGTCCGTGGCCTAGTCGCTGCTAAGTTCGCGGCAGGATAGCGGTCTCGGTCGTAATTCTCAGAACTTATTGAAATCGGCCATCGAGTATTCCTTCTCTATGACACGATTGTCGCCGTATCGAAAAATCGCCTTGAATTTAGCAGTCATCGCCCGTCCGCCGTGAAACAATGTAGTATCTACGAAGTAAGGAAACCACAGCAGACCCTTTCGGTCAGTCGGGAATATAGTGGAAGAAGGCTTAAATTCTGCTTCGCTTCTGCGAAACATTACCTGCGTATCAGTGTATTGCAATATTATTCGCCTATCGAGGGCCGATAAATCTAAAAAGTCCAAGGGGAACCATAAATCCAATTGATATTTTTCTATTCTGTCGCTCCCGTTGTTCAGTGCGGAAACCTCAAGTCCATAGTCGTGACGCTTCCCGGTTATCTTAAAGTCGCTGTATCGAACTTCGAGTTCCACATCAACGCTAGCAATATTCCACGACTTAATGATCGCAGGGAGCGCCGCCAAGACTTCATCGGAAGTCGTAAAGGTCTTCGGATTCAAGTGGAGCAAGTCGCGAAGTCCTTCTCGCTTTATTGACTGATGGATGAAGGCGGCAACTTCGATCTTTCGGCCTAAACAGTGACTGATGAATGCTGCAATCGCAATTTCTTGCTCAACCGAGTATTTGCGGTCTTGAGGTACGACAACCTTAAGAGTGCGGTGAAGAAGATTTTGCGAGGGCATCAGCGAGAGGAG
>Ga0182018_10003433_pt1 | contig 14243 bp, 16 predicted proteins | sample 812P2MmetaG_FD_120490 | JGI IMG/M metagenome (GOLD analysis project Ga0182018, IMG submission 120490) | Permafrost microbial communities from Stordalen Mire, Sweden - 812P2M metaG | ecosystem: Environmental > Terrestrial > Soil > Wetlands > Permafrost | place: Sweden: Stordalen | collected...
CGGGATGTAGGTGACCGAGAGTGTGTCGCTGCCGGTGGCCGGCGCCGAACCGTGCCGGCAGTTGGGCATCAACCCCAGGAAAGATCCAATCCTAGACCGTGGGGAGGCATGACAAGAGTGGTGAGCGCGGAAGGAATCGAACCTTCAACCTACTGATTAAGAGTAGGCGAGTCTGATAGGGCCTTCCATGCCTGACCACCTTTAAGAGTCAATGACTTACCGACAATCATGCCCGCACGGAAGCAATCACGTCTGGTATTGAAAAGAATCGAGTTAGCGCACATGGGCTCAAAGCGTACGGCACACTTATGGCACACCTGACTGGAGCCCACCCATCAGCTCTGGACAACTGATTGATTGGGCCCTGCAGGATTTACCTGTGCCACGCTTACAAACCCGTCGACGACCGCTATAGCGATGTCGCGACGACAATCGAAAGTCCATCCGGTTTTGCTCCCGCGCAGCTCACCAGGCGTTACGCGATTGATCGCTGAAGTCAGGGAAGGTGACGACCTTCTGCCAAGGCGGTGATGGGTGCTCCCTGCGCTAGTTGGACGAGAACTCCGACCACGGATCCTTTCAATTCGCCGCAGTCTAGAACGTGTGCTTCGTAGGTGAGTGGTTCATCCTCAGAAACCTGCACCGCGAAAGGCGCTGCCGCACGGATTTCGAGGTCTTTCGCAGCTTCGAGCCAACGCCTCTGAAATGGCCTCGTCAGCAATTCTTGCCTTCATAGCTCAACCGCAATCTCGCACCACATTGCGCTATTTCGTAGTCAACTGTTCGTGACAGACAGAGCCCAGGAGTTGGCCAATGAGCCGACATACCGATTTTTCAACAACCACTGGAGCAACGATTGTAGAGTAATCAAGTATCGGGTGCTTATGCTTCGCCCCTTCGTTAAACACGCTCTGCTGTCCATGTCGATGGGCGCCCTCTGGCTCTTGCCAGCGGGAGGTCAAGAGTGCGAAGAGACCGCTCGAAGTCAGATCGAAAGCGTGCTGGACAAGAGCACCAATCGCATACTTCTGCGAGAAGTTATAGATGACTTCGGCAACGAGGGGAGTCGCATACTGGTTCAAATTGCCAGCGACCAAGGCCAACCCGCGAAGCGCAGGGGCGCGGCTCTCGGGCTTTTGGGAGAGCATCGTTCTGATGCAGGGAAGGAACTGTTGGTTAAACTGCTCAACGAGCGCAGCACGATGTGTGTTGCGATTACTGCGCTGCAATGGTACCGAAGCCCCGATCTCGTTCCGTTATTCATGGGCTTGCTGGATGATCGTCACAGTTGTGGAAACATAGTTCGTTTCAACATCGGTGGAGGAGGCCAGGAAAAAAATAAGCAGACGGAAGTATTCGTCTCTGATGAGACCGTTGGAGCATTAGAGCGCAGCACAGGTATTCGACTTGAGCAGGAGAATGACCTATTCGTCGTAGGCCACAGGGCAACTCAACCGTGGAAGGATTGGTGGAATGAGAACCGAACTGCGTTTGCTTCTGACCCCTCACGGTTCATGGCAACGCAGGTGGACCACGAAGATCAATCTGAAAACTATCCCTGCTCCGTGCAGACGATAGCCTTGAGTCCGGACGGCAAGATGGCATTCTCCGCCGGCAAGAGCTACGACCCGTGGGTTCGAGCTTGGAATATTGAGACACGACGGCAGGTGTGGGCAACCCGCACGGTACGAGACGACGACGCCCAGAGCTCAGCATTCAGTCCAGATGGTCAAGTGGTGGTTGAGGGAACTTCGAACGGAGCAGCGAAAGTGTTCGATGCCGCCACTGGTCACCGGCTTCGCACGCTGATCATCGGCAGAGGAGTGGACTCAGTCGCGTTTAGTCCAGATGGAATCACCCTCGCAGTGGGCTCAGATGATGGCAGCATTCGCCTGTTTGACACCAAGTCTTGGTGTGAGAGAAAGAAGCTCGATAACTCAGATATGACCGAGGAGATTGCCTTTAGTCCTGACGGCTTGTGGCTAGCCGCCGCCACTTTCGAGAAAGTTCGCCTATGGGATATCGCTACTGGCGTGGAACTCAGGAGTTTTCTAATTCGCACCGCAAAGTCTCCAAAAGTTTTCGCCGATGCAGGCGAGCGTCAAGCACAACTTTGGCGGATGTCTTGGCAAGTAGTATTCAGCCCTGATGGCAAGCGTCTGGCTACTGGTAGCGGCGCAGCGGTACAGCTTTGGAATCCGATGACAGGACGGGAGATATCTACTACTTCCAGCAACGGCCAGGTCAACAGTTTGCACTTCAGTCCGGATGGGCAGTGGGTGATCTGGGGAAACGACCGCGATGAGATAGTGAGATGGAATCCGCCAACAGGCAAGAGGCACCGCATCAAGAACCGGTTCAGTTTAGGTGAGACTGCCATCACGCCGGACGGCAAGATGATTCTGTCTCCGGGCGCGGGCACAGAGATAGGAATATACGAGCTACCAACGGGCCGGAAGACAGGGGTTCTCCGGTGTACAAAGGCGAGCGATCAGAGCACGAGCACGCATTAGCGGTTGGAGATTCCTGCGTCGTAGTTTCACAGACCGACCATGAAAATTCTGCTACGAAGAGCGGCTCAGCTCTTGTTTTTCATTGCTGCCCTATCCTTTTTTCGTGGGACAAGCGATGAGCACCTTCAGCAAGACGGAAAGAGTGCTTGCTGAGATGGAGGGCATCGGTTTTACGGTCGCATGTGGGGCACTCGGCGTTCTAGCGAAGCCTGCGGGAAAACAATCTTGATGACGGGGAAGACTTAAGCGGTCAATGAGCTTTAGGGCGATTTTCCGCCAACACCCGTAGGGTGCTCGTTCGCCCGTCTGGGAAGAGACTGGCTCCACAGTATCTCTGCGTGTAATGTCTTGATGGTCGAAATGCAAGGTCGCAATCCAACTCGACGTAATCGGAACATTGGTACACCCAAAAGTGGTTACGGACAGAACAACCGGATGACCGTTCCTGAGGTTGCTCATGGAGACCATGTCTTTTGGGAGAGGATCGACAGCGCAACAGAAGTTAGCAGAACCGTCTCGGGTCGAGTCCTCAGGTTCTTCATTCAGCCTACTAGAGCAGATTGCATTCACGCCTGCACAGTGGATGACATCGCACGTTTGATGTCGAATGTCCCACCAGCCGACTGGGAAGGGCTTGAGACGGTCGTGCTCCGTCAGCCGCGTCGGAAAGAGCAGGCGCTGGCTTCGGTGTGGGGTAGATTGTCGTATTTCGCCGAACTAGTGAATAGGCGTGGAGAGGTGCTTTACAGCGGGCCGGCAATCGTGATCGAAGCCGTGAATCCAACCGAACCGCTCAAGTTCGGGAAGTCTTTATCGCTTGATGATGCGGCTGAGTTGGAGCGTCTCAGGTCGGACGGACATAAAGTGCGGCTCGGCGACAGGAATCATACGATAGAGCCCACCCTCGAAAGCTGTCGAGCGACGCAACTGTACAGGACTATGCCTCACGAATTGGGACATTGGGTGGACTTTCTTGAGAAGGTCCAGCGTCCCTCTGCCACGCTTGGCCCTGATGAAGAAGCTGACCATTATGGTGGATTGCTAGACCGATACCACAGCCGACCGCAGCGCGAAAAGGAGCATTTTGCGCACGCCTATGCGGAGCGCTTGCGTGAGCGTCTTGAAGCGGTCCGCGCTATTCCATTTGATCGCGAGCTGGACCTCGGGCAGGTCAAGCAAGACGGGTTACGCTTGGAGGACTTTCGTCTTTCTCAGTCCTGATAGCTGACGGCCGCCGGAGAGCATCGTCGCATCGGGCGATTTCGCTCAGAATCCGTCATGACAATATGTTTATCGACAGCTAAGTCCGATTACCATGCGACGCTCGCCAGTATTTCGTCTTCAAACGGCTCTCGTTGGCGACGTTGTATAGAATCTCGCAATCGCAAAATGCTCCCTGCTCCATCAGGACGTGAAACACATCAGACGAATCAGACTGCTCGAAGCCACACGCTTGCAGTGCCCGCGTTGCGTAACGGAAGTCCCCAGAGCACTTCTGCGGCTCGGATTTCTCATTGGCCGGACAAAGCAGTTCATCAAGCGCCGCAAAGAACCCCTTCTGCTGCAGCGCGCCCAAAACATCTGGCGCTATTGATGCGATGAGTTCCTGGTCGGGGTGCTCGATCGTTTCAGGGCGCTCGTCGGGAGCAAGCTCAAACCACACCGTGTCCGCAAGCGTAGAGCGGTAATAATCGCTGGGAATTAGCTGCACAAGGTAGTGGTACCTCTGGCGGGCGTACAGCCCTCTGAACCGTTCGTCAATAAAGAACAACGCGATGCGGGACGGGTCTTCTGTCCAATACTCAGCACGTACAACCATCTCCGGATACGCAGCCTGAACAAATCCCCGGACCTCCGACTCGATTTTGGCAAGGTGGCCGTCGTTCATCACGCCATACTCGGAGACACGATTGCTCGGCACCGGGCGCACCGCGCCAAAACCCTCTGTGGTTGCACGAAATTGATTGAAGCCAAACCGTGAGAGTTCATTTTCTAGTTTGTCACTGAGTCGCGCACCGATGACTTCAAGAACGGTGTACGGTGGATCGGCTGAATAGCTGCCGTGATGAAGGTCGATTGTGTCTAGCTCATTGATAAGAGTCTCTTCGTTTGAACAATCCTGGCCAGCCTTGAACGTGGTAACACCATCTAGATGATTGCGATTCGGATTGACGGCCCAAAGGTTCTGTGCTGCCGCGCGATTTTGCGGAGTGTCCACGATCCACACCGGACCGCTGCGAGCAAGTTCGAGAAGGCGTTCGCCGTAATCTCGATCGAGAACAACAAAAACGCGATTAGCTTCCGCCATAACCCTGACCTCTCACTGCGTCACAATTGGCGTTTCCGAACCATCGTAATCGCCATCGAAGCGCCGAGATAGGTTAAGCAGTTCAATGACGGTACGGTCGATAGAATCTTGCTCAATAGATTGAGTACGAGCGACAACGATGCCGAATGGCAATTCTCCCTTAGAGCTTGATTCCGAAACAAATCTGAAGCCCTGCTGCAGCTGCAGCATCTCGGAACAAAGCCCGAGCGGGCTCAGAGCGAAAATATACCCAATGCTGGACCTCTCTCGCAGCAGTGAGAACGTCGCCTTTCTCCACTCCAAGAGTCTAATCTCGGCTTCCGAAGCTGGTGCTTTAGCCTGCCAGTCGCGTGTTGGTTGGCACAAGACTTGTTGCACGTTCATAACGCTTCTCCCTCAACGAAAGGCAGCAACCGAGAGCAGTTTACTGATCGTTGACGAAGGCCATTTCGCTTTTTGACCACGGTGAGCGTCACGGCGATTTAACAACAGCTATTCCTCTCCCGGGTGAAAGTACCTGTACACGGGTGACCCCTTGGGTGCCCAGCGTTTGGCCTTTTCCAGCCACGCTTCGCTATTTGGAGTATCGGCCAAAGCCTTGTACGCTGAGCTTAGGTTCATAGCCAATTCGCTCTTCTCGGCCATCTGGGATTCCGAATCACCACACAATTCGATGCAAGCCTGATATTGCGTGGCGGTTTCCTTGTAGCTTTTCAGATGAAGGTAAGCAAAAGCCATTTCCCGGCATAGCAACTCGTCCTTGGGATTCTTAGCAAACTCGCTCTTGGAGACGCGAATAGCATCTTCCGGTCGTTCAAGTGCGTTGAAGGCATAAACAAGCTCGAACACGAGCTTAGGTGCATCAGGTCGTTCCTTATAAGCAGATTCGAGATAAATGATCGCACGGCGCGAGTCTCCAATGCCGTTGTAAAAGGATCCCCAGTTGACTTTGTGCATAACGGAGTCGGACTTGTCTTCGTAAAAGCTCAGCCAGTCCGGTTTCTCCGGCAAGCCAAGCTGCGCTAAACCACGGGGCGGGAGCAGAGCCGCAATTCCATTTTGATCCAAGCGAATCTTCAGACTGTACTTGTCTGGAGGAAGCGGGTTAGGTGCGGCATGATAGTTGCCATCCACATCAATTGTGAAGCGTCCAAAGAAGTGCAGCGTGAATCCCGCTTGCGGGTCAATGTAGACGAAACCGTAGGTGTAGTCATGGTCCTCCGGCTTGTGATACAGAGCCACCCAGCGGTCTTCGCAATCAGACATGTGGACGTCGTAAGTAAGACCTGCGGCTTTCCACATTGGATTGCTACCGACGTTGCCAATATTGCTCTCCTGAACCGCACTGCGAAGCTCGGAGCTTATCTGCATTGCTAGGGCATCTGCCTGTGCGTCGGCCCTCTTTGGTTCCCCGACAGGTTTATTGGCGGTCTGCGCTGAAACGACGCAGACGCCAGCGAGTATCAGGAGGCCCACTCTTAATCCGCAGTTTCTCATGTGAAAAGACTAGCCGCGTCACTAGCAGAATGCTAGGAATTTCAAGTGGCGAAATAGGCGATAGCGCTCACAATCCTCAATGACCGATATGGCGATTTTGCAACAACTAGCGCGCACTTCGGGGAATATACTTGTCATGAGTGAGCTTGGCAGGATGAAAAGGCCAACACAATGACGAAGCGGTATCTTGTGATTGCGGCAGCATGGTCGCTTCATGCAGCTTCATGGTTCCTGCCGGCGATCAAGGGTTTCTTAGGGAGCAGGCTTGACCATGGCATTCCCGGGTGGTCGGTCTTTCTGTCTCAAACCTGCGCGCTACGACCTTGCGGAGTTGCGAGCGCCGACCCATGGTATGGTACGGCGATCTCTGCGGCAGGAGTCCTAACAACAGTTTTGTTTGTGCTTGTTTCGCCGTGGATTGTGTGGCGCGCATCAGCAAAACTTCGCCGTGCTGCAGCATTGGTCGCGGCTGGCGGCTTTGTTGTGAACTCACAGTGGTACGTTTTCTACGTACCCGACAGGTCTGATCTCGGAGTTGGATATTTCCTCTGGTGTGCTTCGTTTGCTCTGCTTGCGATAGGGCTGTTCGGCTCGCAGGAACGAGCAACAGATCTAAGTCCGCGCAACAGCAATCCGCGCTGCTTTCAATGTAATTGACGCGATCAGGCGATTACTCAAAACCCCGGTAGGGACTTCCCGCTTAGGTGCGGGACTTGCTCTTCTGCTCCGGTTTCTTGCGGATCTCCGTCCAGTACTCTTCCCGAACATCGTCGTCTATTTCCACGACTAGCGCACTCTTCCCGTAGAGACGGTCCAGCCCATCACGACGCGGACCTGAAATCCAGTACTCCTCCCCGGTTCCGGTTTCCCGGTAGTTGGCTTTGAAACCCCGCCCCTTCAGGCTCTGGAACGATCGGCCTTTGTAGGAGAGTGTACGTCCGGTCCTATTGAAAGTAACACGGCCTATCCGAGCGGGACCGTTTAGACCTTCGGCTTTCGATTCGATGTACATGATGCGCGACCGCATGGCTTAAGGATTATAGAACGACGACAAGAGGATACTGTCGGTGGCGAGTGCTCCGAACCTAGTTGTGGAAATATCGCTATGTTTCGACAACAGCGGGCAGTGGTCCCACTGCCGAATTTGCTATTCACTGGGGCCGAGCGGCGGGCGGGACTCGAAATCGATCCGATCTGCTGATTCCCAATTCCTTGCGAACCTCCAAAAGATTCTCGTCGAGCTTGGAAAAGAAATCGATGTACTCGTCATGACTGAAGAATGCGTTCACGTAATCCGCTTGAGTCAAAATGTAGCCGCCCCAACCGTTCAACATGGCGATTTGCAAGAACGATGCGAGGTCTTCCGATTCGTACTCCAGAAACAAGTGCCCTGGGGCTTCGTGAAGTAGCCGCAGGTCACCGTAGCTGTGACGCAGCTTGTAGTACAAATGCCAGTTCTCGCTGCTCGGCCAGATACTCCACTCTGTGATCCAGAGCAACGTCGGCATCCTGTATGTCAACGAGTTTGCGATCCAGTGGGCCATGCCAAAAATACGGTGAGGCTCTGTCGGGTAAACGATCCGCTCCACTTGGGTTTCTGGCACAACATCGGGCTTCAGGCGTTCTCGCCCCCGAAGCCATTCCTCACATTCCTCTTTTGTGTAGAAACGCAATCTGCACCCCGGTCAGCGCCAGACCAGCCTCTCTCTTATCAATTGTAACTGCCGAGGAACTGCTGATCACTGGTAGTTGAAGGCCGGCAGGCATTTTTACTTACGATTAAGCGGCCTCCGCGTACCGGTGGTCAGAGTGGCACGCTCCAGCACGCAATTCGGTCAGGCAGGAGAGGGTTTAGCAAGACGCTGACTGGAACAAAGTCTGGAACACCGCTACAATTCAGGCGACCGCGGGCGGGAGACGGTCTTTGTGGACGTTAGATGGCAAGAAACCTTTCGCAATCGCATGCGCCGTTTTGAAGCGCAAACAGAGACACGTCCTGGTGAAGCAGCAGTTTCCATCAAGGTTCGGGTCTCGTCAGGATGTTTCCACCGTGAGCATTCCCCGCAGGCCTACGAACTGATCGACCAGAGCCTCAAGAAAGTGGCCGCTCCCGACCTCGTTTTCGGGTTCGAAGAACACGAAAGTGGTCCGGAGATTCTAGCCATTGTGAGTCTAACTGCTGCCGGACTCAGTCTCGCTGCCAGTGTCATCAACTTCATCACGGCCATCATCAAAGCCAGGTCCGAAGGGATCAAGAAAGGCGATGGCCCGTCGGAGCCGTTGGAAGTGATTGTTCGTCGCGTCCATGACGACAATGAGTTTCGCGAGGAAGCGGTTGTCCGTTTCGGGCAAAGTGATGCGATCGATGAAGTCAAGATAGAGCAGAAACTCACAGGTGCGCTGCGGAAGCTGCTGATGGATGACTCGGCAAAAATCACCACCGAACGGACCGGCTCGCGCGGGCAGAAAAAACTATCGAAAAAGCCATCGCGCCGGAAAAGAAAGATCTAGCACCGGTGCTCAACGTTACGTGACCGACAGTCTGTCGCTGCAGGGACGGGAGTTGGCTGTCGCGATGCTATGATCCCGATTCGGGTTTATGACGACAGGGGTATGCCGGAGTCAGGGGAAGCACTGTGAAAAAATCTAGTGCTCCAAATAGCGAAGCTGCACGCCTGCGCCGACGGGGACAGGACCAGTCAGATAGGGGAGCTGGCTCCAAGGCATTCCAGTCGTTGCTGGCTGCCGCGAAACTCGGTGATGAAGAAGCTCAGGTTGCAGTCGGTTATGACTATGCCTACGGGATTACCGGTAAGGTAAACGTGGATGAAGCGCTTCGCTGGTGGAAGCGCGCCTACAAACAGGGCTCTTGGGCTGCTGCATTCAATCTTGGAATGTTCTTTCGCGACGCGAAACATTGGTTAAAGGCTCTGGAGTGGTTCGAACGTGCCATAAACGCTGGCGATGAAGATGGACTGATCGAACTCGCTAAGATCCACCTTCGCTATGCAGGTGACCGAGCCGCGGGTCTCCGTTATTTAAAGCTTGCAGCTGCCACGAAGGATAAACTCACAGAACCGGCGCGTATGGAGACAGAGCGTTTGCTCAAAGAGCAGAAGGCTTTGTCCCTTGGCGATCGCCTATACATAGAGGCAGACTTGTTAGATGGTCGCGGGCGATATGCCGAAGCCCTACCGTTGCTATTGAAAGGGGCAAAGGCTGGCGATACGAGCTGCCAGATCCTTCTCGGGAACTATTTTTCCGATGGTCGAAAGGGCATTCCGATCGATCAGAAGCGTGCTATTTACTGGTACAAGCAGGCGTACAAGCAAGGAGACAGTGGCGCTGCTTTCAATTTGGCTGTGCATTATCGGAAGCGCGGAGACGTTGGCGAGGCTTACCGATGGTTCCAGCATTCAGTGGAGGCTGGCGACAATGAAGCCCACCTTGCGCTTGCAAAGATCTGGCTTCATGAGCGCGAGAATACGCCAAAGGCGATCAAGCATCTCAAAGCGGTGTTCCAGGGCAATCCCCGTGATGTGAGCGAGCTTGGCCGTGATGAGGCGAGGACAATGCTCAGACGTTTGCGAGCAGCGCACAGATAATTTGAGCGAGAATTGGGGTCGGCATATCCTGGAAAAGAGGCGTCGTGAACGCAAACGCGATGTTTCGCGAGTAATCATGAGTTCTAACTTTCGGCCAATGAGCGTCGCATGGCTACGGCGGAGAGACTTCCTGGCAACGCTCACGTAAACGACTCTATCCGGCAACGGAAGGTGTCGAGCAACGCCTGGGCCATTTTCTCGGCTTCCGCTCCATAGTCGAACCCCTTCGGGCGACGTGATTCCGACAATGGCTTCTTTCATCCGTCCCAGCATCTCATCGATCGTCGCGTCAGCGTCGCCGGCTTGTCGGCTACCGTCTGCTGAAAAGCGGTATGTGGGCGACCCCGACGGGCTGCGATTTGCGGTAAAGGATGGGCGGGTGCCCCAGATCTCCAGATTGACATAACGTTCATAATAATGTACGTTAAAAGAGTTAGTGACCGTTATTCTGGACATTAAATATGAGGACCAGCCGATCATCTGTCATAATGCCACTCCCGGTAAGGCATGCACTGCGCAAGCTCGGCCGCGACATCCGTGACGCCCGGCGGCGGCGGCGCATCCCCGCAGCCATCGCGGCGCAGCGCGCCTCGATCAGCCGCACGACCCTCGTCAAGGTTGAAAAGGGCGATCCCGGCGTCGCGATCGGGATCTACGCCACGGTCCTTTTTGTGCTGGGCATGGCGGACCGGCTGGGCGATCTTGCCGCACCAAAGAACGATCCCGTGGGCCTGCAGCTCGAAGAAGAAAACCTGCCGCAGCGCATTCGCGTGGCGCGCAGCCCGAAACGCGCGAAAGGCAAGTGATGGACAGAGAGGCTCTCGTATACGTGGATCTCGACGGCGTCCCCCACCTGATGGGGCGTCTGTGGGCCCGTACGCGCAAGAACAAGGAAAGCGCCACCTTCGAATACGACAAGACATGGCTGGAAAATCCCGCGCGATTCTCTCTGGAGCCAGCCCTGCAGGTTGGTCCTGGGCCGTTTCATACGCCGGCAGACACACCCATGTTCGGCGCCATCGGCGATTCCGCGCCCGACCGTTGGGGGCGGGCGCTCATGCGCCGAATGGAACGCAAGCGCGCGGAACGCGAGGGCGGGGCGCCGCGCACGCTCCAGGAAATCGACTTCCTGCTGCAGGTGGACGACGAGGCCCGTCAGGGCGCGCTGCGCTTTGCGGAAAAAGAAGGCGGCCCCTTCCTGCGGGAGGAAGGCGTAAAGCGCATCCCCCCGCTGATCGAACTCCCGAAACTGCTCTCCGCGGCCGAACATGTGATGGAAGAAAAAGACACCGAGGAGGAACTGCGACTGCTGTTCGCGCCCGGCTCCTCACTTGGTGGCGCGAGGCCCAAGGCTTCCGTCAGGGAAAAGGACGGCCATCTCGCCATCGCGAAATTCCCACGGAAGGACGATGAAATCAACACGGTGGTCTGGGAAGCGGTCGCACTGTCCCTCGCGAAGAAGTCTGATATTCCCGTCCCCCAATCCCGTGTCGAAAACATCGCTGGCAAGCCTGTGCTCCTCCTGCGACGCTTCGACCGCGACGGTGAACGGCGTATCCCGTTCCTCTCCGCGATGAGCATGCTCGGATCGAAAGACAGAGAAACCCGAAGCTATCTGGAAATTGTTGACGCGTTGCGCCAGCACGGTGCTGCGCCGCAAGCCGATATGGAAGCGCTGTGGCGGCGGCTGATTTTCAACATACTGATCTCCAACACCGACGACCACCTGCGGAATCACGGCTTTCTGTACGAAAGCCAGGCGGGCTGGCGACTGTCGCCCGCTTACGACCTCAACCCGGTGCCGACCGACATCAAGCCGCGCATCCTCAGCACGGCAATCAATGAGGATGACAACACGGCCTCGCTCGCGCTGGCGATGGAGGTAGCGGGATATTTCGAACTGGACGCTGGCAAGGCGCGCGACATAGCAAAACAGGTCGGCAAGGCCGTCTCTAAGTGGCGCGTTGAAGCCGCGCGGCATGGGATGAACAAGGCCGAAATGGACCGCATGGCATCGGCATTTGAGCATGATGATCTGCGCGCCGCGCAGCAGGGCGGATCAGCTAAAGTCTGAGCAGGAAAATTATGGACCCGGAATTTCAGAGACTTGTGGGTGACGCGGCTGAGGTCGGGTAGGTGCCCTTTGGCGTCCACAGGCAGTGTGCCCTGGCCTTGGCCTTGCTCGTTCTGCCGTCTACTGCTATGGATGCTCCCCGACGACGACGGTTATTAGGTCAGGGTCTAAGGCAGGAGCTATCCACGGAGCGTTTTTGTCTTGGAATCCGCGCTCAATCATTGACCTAGCAAAATCCGGATCAACGAGGCTTGGCATCTTGTTTGGTGAGGGAGGAAGTGCCTTGGCGAGTCCGTTCCCCAAGACAGTAGCTGCCTCCATTGTGCTTTTTGAAGCCCGTTTACTGACAAGCACTCCTACTCCTTGGCCTAACCCCTTGGCCGCTCCGCAATTCCCCGCAAAGTTAAGATTTGTAGGCACCTCTTTCCATTTGGCTCCAGTGACTCCGGAGACTGTGTCTGGACCTAAGATATTTGCGATAGCTCCCCAAGCGTCAAGCGTTTCTTGGTCTACTAATCCCTGTTGTCCGCAGACAAACAGCCCTACCCGCTGCCCCGCGAAAGGTGCTAGTTTTCTAGCAAGTTCCGGCGCAGCCTTAATTATTAGTTGTGCTCGCGGGCCCTGGGCGGCAATATTTTTTTCAAGTTTGCCTAGCTGTCTGGACGCATTCTCTAAGCGGAGCGTGAGCACGTCGGTCTCTTTTTTCACAGCATCTGCTTCCTCGTGGGCGGCTTTGGCAGATTTCTCTGCGTCTCCTGCTTCTTTGGAGAGTAGGAGAAAAAGCTCATCGTTGGCTTTTCGTATGCCCGTTTCCACCGTTTCAATCTTGGATTCAGCGTACAATTCCCCGGCTACACCGATGGCAACTAAGGCAGCCCCCAGTAACCCCAAGAAAAATAACAACCTGATCGGTCTTTCGGGAGGATGTACTATACCGCGCCTGAAGTCGTGTAGTTCTTCGACATATTCCCAAACGACAAAGACAACTTCGAGGGCCACGCCGACTACGACCAAAAATGTCCACAATTCCAACCACCAATGGAGTGTGGAGCGATATGCCTCAAGACTGGCGAGTAACACTTTAACTGCCGATTCGTCCATTCTTGAGCTCCGTGAAGATCGGGAACGACTTGCCAAGATTCGATTGGTCGCCTACCTCGACTGGTAGACCCGCTTCATCAAAATCCTTGCATTCAAAGGCACCCAGGTTGCCGGGATATCCGAGTTGATTTGAAATGATCCGGGTCCGGCCCATCGTCTGATCGTCGCATTCATGCGTGTGACCATACACCCAGAGGGCCGGCTGGTGGGTCTCAATGATCTCCACCATGTCGAGGGAATTGAACGCCGGCGTGAGAGGCCCGCCCTTGTATTTGGAGTTGGGATTGATGACCGGTGCATTATGGCTGATAACCACGCGCGGACCCTTTAGGTTCTTGCCAAACCAGTTCAGCAATTTCGACGCGAAGTTTTTATGTAGCACAATCGAATCTGCTGGTGTGAAAGGCGTTTCGTCGGGGTTATAGATGAGGCGGTAATCATTCATCTGAGAGCGGGCGGTATCCATGGCGCGCAAATCGCCGCCGTTGAAATCGGTCCACATCGTGCCGCCGAAGAAATTGACGCCCCCAATGCTGACCTCTTCATCAAGTAGCAGTGTCACGTGCGGATGTTTGGCTTTGAGCCAACCCTTGAACCTATTGTCCTCTTCATTCATTGGCCGCCGCGTGTAATATTCGTGGTTTCCAGTCACATAGAGGACTGGTTTCTTCCACTTCCGCAGAATCTGGTCGAGCGGCTCACAATCCTTGAGAGTGACGATATCTCCTGCCAGGATCATGACATCTCCGTTCACCGCCGGCGGCAACATCCAGCCGGAGCCAAATTCAAGATGCAGGTCGCTATAGGTAATGATTCTCATGCTGGTAAGAGAACACTTGTTTGAACACGTCTTTCTCAACTGCTCGATCTCCTCCGACTGGACAGCAGTTTTTGCACTGTCGGGATGTGTAAGAGGACAACTACCATCGGCAGTGCTTCAACTCGAAGCGGAGCCCGGTTCGTAGAACTAGAAATCTGACATCCCCCGGATAGCTGAATGATAAGCCGAGGCGCAAAGGCCAGTGTCAAGGCTCTTCGACCGCGAACGCGGCGCGCGAAGCGCGGCCTTGACACTGGCCTGGCCTCGGCTATGCTCTAGCTATCCGGGGCATGTCATTGAGAATGCCGCATCACAGACCTAGACC
>Ga0182018_10003434_pt1 | contig 14243 bp, 15 predicted proteins | sample 812P2MmetaG_FD_120490 | JGI IMG/M metagenome (GOLD analysis project Ga0182018, IMG submission 120490) | Permafrost microbial communities from Stordalen Mire, Sweden - 812P2M metaG | ecosystem: Environmental > Terrestrial > Soil > Wetlands > Permafrost | place: Sweden: Stordalen | collected...
AAGCCGGGACAGCGCTCTCGGCCCGCGCACGAGCACAAACTCACCACCGAAGGCTCTATCCGTGGCGTGTTACCGCACAGGGCTTATCTTAGAAAACGCATTTTTGCGACGGAAAGTAGCTAGGCGCAACCGGGGCTTCAGATCACGCATACCCGCCGGTCGGAGCAAGTGCGGCCAGGAGCACGAACATCGATAAGAGTGGTGTTGTCCATTTTCTCCTCCTCCGCTGAGCAAATTATAACGCCGGGCCCCGTTCTTGCGTCGTTGCGGCCTTTTGCGCGGGTATATATTCGCGCCGGGCGCGGACGTTTGGTGCTATCTATCGCGCTGAAATCGGTGGCGGAACTGGAGTGCCGGGCGCAAGTCGGTCTGCGTGGATGGCGTCACTACTTGCCGCCAACAAGAACCACTAAATCGAGATTCATTCCCGGTCCCGGATCAGTGCCACCGTATGTCACCACAATCCTGTCATCGAGCACAGATAACGCGTTTCTCGTTACGGTTTCCAATGGTTTGCGTTTAGAAGCTGGATCGTCCTTCCCTCGAACGGTAACCGCGAAACCATGCACAGGCACGTCCATTGTAGTTAGCCAAGGGTGGGGGACCACTGTCCAATCGGCATCGCGGAAAACTCCGCCCACTTCGATGGAGTATTCTTGCGAATCCGGCGCAGAGGAAGTGAGGTATGTTACGGCGACTCTTCCTGTTCCTCCGCGAAGTACATCCAACATCCTCGTTCGCTGCTCTGGAGTGATGTGTCGGTCCGCCAACTGCAAGCCTTGCGCACTGATTTCGGCCTGCAGACTCGACTGTTGAATTACATCTAACTTGTAAGAGGCGTATTCGCCCAGGAGAGCCAATCCGAATGCAATAGCAGCGATAACGTTTAATAGTTTCTTTCGCGTGGGCCAGCGCTGGATAGCGTACTCGCCCCCAAGCCCGACAGCCCAGAACAGAATTGTGCCGATTTTGATAGCCGCATTCACTGCATCTCCAGAACCCGATAGGTCGCTCCGCCGGGACTCATCGGGTTCCACGCGAACGCGTGCACGAAGCCGTTTGAGGCCCGTTGTCGCAACTGCTGTTCGTATCGGCGCTCAGCTTCGTTCCTGCTCTCGAAAGGGTCCTGGGGATTTAATGTTTCAGTTATACTTTCCACCCTCTTCTGCTGATCGTCGAAATAACCGTGGGTTTCGCGCACGAAGAACACGAATTTGTCGCCGTGCCGTTCCCGGTCAATGCGCGGTTGAAAGTATTCGGTTTCCGAAAGGTCGGCGAACGACTTCCCGCGCGGATCAGTGCGGTATAAGGTTTCAAACATCGTCTGCCGGTCAGCATGAATAGCAATCGGTGCGCCAGCCATTTTTCAACCTCCATCGGTCGAATTATACTCATCTCTCTTGATGCTCGGTATACTACGGTTGAGGCCCACACGAGCGTCGCGCCTTGTACGCTGTCTTTCGTAGCTTTAATTATCTTGCACAGAAAAGATTTACGCGTGACCATCATTGCCCATGGGGAAGAGAACCGTTTCGTTGGGCGTCAAGATGACTCCAGAAGATTGGGGCCTGCTGACCAAAGCCGCAGAGCGCATCTGGCCAGGGGCCATGCTGTCCCGGAGTTCCATCCTGGTCCAGTTTGGCCAAACTCCGAGCCGAAAACGCGTTGGCGTCCAAGTCTGGAAGGAAAGATAGCTTTGCTATCTCTGCTATCTTGCGCTGAATGCCCCGCTTTGAGGCGGAAACGTGCCTAGGGGCGCGGGTAAGTCGCAGGATGGCCTTAATCATTGCCGAGCAGATTCGAGGGATTAAACGCCATGGATCATCTTGATCAGGAGTTACGCGCGCTGAGCTTGTGGGAGCTGATTTGCTTCGCCTGGAAATGCTGGTGGGCGGTTTTGCTAGCTGGCATTCCAATAGCGATAGGTGTACTGCTACTAGCTGTAATCATAGCAAGGGCCTGAATCGAATGTGCAATCAGGCCGCGTCGCAGGATGCCACGCTTATGCGTTTTTTTGCAGGCGTGGCGCGTTTCTCCCACGTTATAATCATGGCTTAGTTTCCTTCGACCTTGACTGAACCTCTCAGCTTCCGGACGTTTCTCCGAAAGTTTTGGCCCAACGTCGGGGCGCGGATGAGTGGCGGGGCGTCCGTTCCCCTGGCTGCCCTCGCCATTTACTTCCACAATGCACCGCTGAAGATTTTGTTTGGTTGCCTCACCGCATTCGGTGTAGTGGGGGCCTGTTATAAGGTCTGGCGGGACTCCGAGGGCGCGTTGCTGGCGATAATCGCGACACGGAACGCTGAAGCTCAACGCTTACACGCCGTGCTTGGTGACCTTATGACACAGGGAGAAGCTTTTGCGAGCGAATTGAGACGAGGCCTTCCGCATCACGAAGGGCTGCCAGTGTTTGGCCCCTGGCTCCAAAGGCGGCAGGAGTGGATACAGCGTACCAGTGAATCGCTAAGTGATATAGGCCTGCCAGACGAAGCCGCTGCCTTTCGACACGCCGTTGAAGGAGACGCAGATATCAACCAACTTCGAGGCTCTAGGCAGTCCCAATCCATTTACTGGCACAGGTTCTACGGTAGTCAATTAGATAAATGCCGTGAGAAGCTTGCGGACATTGTTGCCCATCGGCTCGATTTTCATCCGTAGGTGAAAGGGGGACGAAATGGCAACTACCAAGCGAGCACGATACTTGTTCAGAGTCAGCGAGGGTGCGCCGGATGTGTATCCGGGTGAACAGCAAGACTCTCTGCGTCTCGGAGCCGAGCTTTCCGTAATGACGGAACACAGAGGACTATGCGAAGGCTTCGAAGCACCACTAGACAATGGTGGATTGTTTTTTGACTTACGTGACGGCGCTTCAATGGCGGAGGCGGAAAACATAGCTGACTTTCTCAACTGCAACGTGGAGAGTATGGGCACTCTGACTTTTGGTGACGCTGAAGATATAGCCATTGAAGTTGAAAACTCGCGACGAAACTTGGATCACGTAGAAGAGGGACTCACGGAAGCGGTTAATGTTTTGACAACTAGTCTTACATCCCGGAATATCGAATTAGCTATTCAGAACCTTGAAGGGGTCAAAGGCTGGGCAGGACGTTTGGTCGAGGACTGGCGGCGGACGATTGAGAGATTTGGCTGACCCGGGGGTTTTAGCGCAAAGTAAGTTAATACGGCAGCCACCGAGGGAGGGACAAAGTGAAAAAACCTTGGCTTGTGGTGTTTGCTCTTTGTGTGACCACAGCCCTCTTAAGTTGTGCATCTGCTCCATCGAGCAGCACGGTGCAGCCAATGGTCACACGCCCCGCAACGATGGACAATAAGGTTGCCGCTGCGACTAGCGAGCAGCCTGCAGATCCGGCGCATTGCGTGTCAGGGATAGCGCAGCCAATTGTAGAAGACACTGCGCGGATGTACGGTTTGAATAATGCCTCCCTGCACTACTGCTTTTTAAGAGGATACCAGGGGATCGGATGCGGGATATATGACCCCTTGGGCCAAGGTCTAAGTAACCGCGAGCTTGCCGAGTGCGACGGCATTATGCGAAGTCTGCAAGACGCGGAAGCCGCTATTAGTTCACGCAAGAAGCAATTAGACGAAGCATACGACAAACAACACGGGCTACCGTCAGCGAAATAAGCGAACCGTCAATCGTAGAAAGAACACTTCCTGCGCGGCGGAAGTATAAAAAGGCAAAGGGAAAAAAAGAATGAAAGTGCTGATAGCCGTACTGGTTGCTTGGTTATCCATAAGGTGTAATGCGGGTGAGTGTGGAGCAGGCTACGAAGAACAGTTTATGGACGAGAATTCTATCGGCTACTGCACTCGCATCCCATCATTGCAAGAACAGGCGGATCGAGCTGAAGCATTCGTCAAGCACGGAGTTCCAAAGATGCAGCACCTGTGCGTCATGATGAATCGCGATAGCACTCCAACGTGGGTACGACAAGAGTACGTTAACAGATGGGAAATAATGGGGGCCACGGTAAGCATCATGCGGATGGCACCTTACTCGGGCATCAAAGCCCCCGACGTGGATACGTTCAACAAGATCGCCCGCTCTCCGGAAGGAAAGCGAATAACTGCTGCCTTGGATATTGTACAGAAGCAGATTCAGAGCTGTAAGGACGAGAAGTAGCAGGATCGCAGAAAATTGACCGCAAACATCTTCTAGCCTTCCGCACCCCGCACCAAGCCGGACCTCATGCGTAGGATGCCCGCATAAGACTGCCCGTTTCAATCACAATTGAGAAATCATTGACACGCGCTTTCATGTTTTTGCGTGGCATCGGGCCGTAAAAACCCAGTTTCCTGTCGAGGTTGCCCTCGCAGCAACTGAGGATGGGTGTGGCCAAGTTTAACGAAGCGTGATCCGTTCGTGATCCGTTAACGCGAACTACCATGTTCTATCAGCGATTTTCAGTGCCAGCCGTGCTATCTAAGTTGTTGTATTTACATTGCGGTGCGGGTTCAATTCCCGTCTCCCACCCCAATATCTTTTCCGGCTACTATTTCAGTAATCATTTCCTGCGTCGTCTTCATCAGCAAGACGTAGCCCGGTTCAAAAAACAATGTTTCCTTACTGAAGCGCAAACCCTTCGAATAAAGGATAAAGGCTAAAAGCCAACGCTTGACGCTGTTTGCAAGTGCTTGCCTACTCGTTCGTCGCAGCCCTGTTTTGGAAATGCAGACCGCGCGTGCAAGGGCTCTTCTCGCCGGGTTGCAAGTTGTCTCACATTGACGCGAACAGGGATTGAGCGGACAATGGCAGCCGTTTTTGGGCCAAGAACGGAAATTCCGGGCTAGATAGACGAACGCAAGCAAAAACAGAGAAGAGGAGAGCACCATGATTTCCAAAACGTTTCGCATCGCTCGAATGATTGTTCTCGCCAGCTTTGCGCTCAGTTCCGCTGTCTGGGCGACGACTTGTTCAAACGCCTCCCTGAGCGGCACCTACGGGTTTGTGCACTTGGGCACCGATAGCAATGGCACCCCTGCCACTGCCGCCGTGACCGAGATCACGTTTGACCCAACCACAGGCGCGATTACCGGAGAGACCACAGCATCCCATGACGGCGTGATTGTCACCGATCCTCTTACCGGAACATACGCAATCGCCTCGAACTGCACCGGCACGGGTACACCCACAGGAGCCAGCCCCTTCTCAATCGTGGTTACGTCAACAGGGTTCTTGGCCGCTCACCTTCTTGCGGAGGGATACGCCGTGAAGCAGGGCTCCCCGACCTGCACCAATGCCGGAGTTAAGGGTAGTTTTGGGTTTGAAACAACTGGCGTCTTCCTCGCAGGGCCGGCCGCAGGAGCGGTGGCTTTCATCGGTGAGTTGAAGTTAACGGTCAACTCTTTTGGAGAAGGAGTGATAAGCGGACAGGTAGCGAGTAGCGAGGGTGGTACGTTTCTAACGTTCCCTGAGGAGCCCGTCACTGGTTCTTACTGGGTCACCCCGGACTGCAGGGGCGGGGCTACGATAACGCCGAAGGGGCAATCCGAAATGCACTTCCGCTTCGCAGTTGTGGACGGCGGGAATGAAATGCTGGCGATTGAGACGGACCCGGACACGGTTGTCAGCGGTACTCTGCAGCGGTAATTTTTCGATTCTGGTATAGATTGTCTGAATCGCAACCAAAACACTAATGCCGCCCGATGTTTGGGCGGCTCCTTTTTCATCACGCTGAGAGCGAGCGGCGTGTAACTTCCGCTAGCAGGCGTTGGCGCAACTTTGCGCCGCCTGTTTGCCCTTTCGGCGGGTCAATGAGTGTAATAGAGATTTTTCGCCAACTACAAGCTAGGGACCGCTGGTCTAGCGATGCAATCGCTTGCTAACAAACCAGAAGCCGGCGCTGCAACCAAGGCCGAAGATGAGTAGTGGAATGCCGATCACCCATCGTCCGAAAATCGAAACAGGGTCCCAACCGACCGACCCGTTTGAGGCAATTCCCAGAACATACCTGTCGTATATAGAGAGCGACACGAGCAGTAAGACCAGCGACAGCACAATCGCCAACACTCCAGCGGCGAGACTCCCGAAAGATAGCAGTACCCAGCGCATAAAGGCATTCTAAGCCTGAAAGCTGGTCAACGAGTGTAATGGGGATTTTGCAACAGCTATCAAACTGGCCGATAATTCGGCCATGGCCGACCCTTATTCCGACCCGCCGAAAACGCTCGATGAAGCTGCCGAGAAGTTTAAGATATTTCTTTCGGCTCAGCACTGGCCACAGACGGTTAGCTGGCTGACGCACGACAACATGTTGGTGGACGGGCAAGGGCAGTTCTGGGTCCGTGAGCGACGAATGAAGGCGTTTGAGCAGGCGAAGCTGCGATATGCCGAGGGCGTTGAGCGCAACCTCGGCGTGGCCCTTAGTGCGGTGTGCGCTACGGATACAGAAACTTTCGCGTCCGTGTTCGTTCCTGCGGATGACCTCGACGGGCCGTATCACCTGATGGGGCGTGTCTTGAAGCTCTCCGTCCCTGCCTCAAGAAAGTCGGCTCTGACAGTTAGGAACCCGCTCAGATGGTGGATTCTTAAGCTGCGAAATAAGAGGCACAGCAAGCGTTGGAGCTTGTGAAGCCTGGTCAATGAGTGTAAGTTGCGATGTTACAACAACTGTCAGTTGACCTGGTTCGATTCTCCCGTGTCGTCGAAGAATGGCTGGACTATGAGGCGTAACGAATGAAGCCTCTGTTCCAGCTTCTCGGCCCATTCGGGAGTGGTGGGGACATCGAGCGGCGGAACGCCATCCTTGGCAGTTCCGCTTCGCCCCTCGCGAGCCAGTTCAACCCATTTGCTCATTCCCCAGAGGTATGTCTTGAAAACCTCCGCTGGTGACTTGGCGTCTTCGAGCGGGAGATAGGCCGAGGGTATGTCACCAACGACTATCCAAATCCACGAACCCACGGCGGGTCGGGCAGGGCGGATGTTGAACAAGAACACCCCGATTATGCCGCCTACTCCGCCACCGAAAAATGAGCCTAACACCTCTTTGCACCATGGGAACGAACGAAGGTACTCCTCAGCATCTTTTGACATGCCACGAAGGAGCGCAGTTTCTTCGTCATCATCGCCTGTCATACCTTCAACAGGCACCACGCCTGCGATTGGTGCATCTGAATCGTTTCCTGAATGCGGCTCTGGGAGTAATGTCATCTGGTTTATCCGAGCCTGAAGATTGTAGACTACAGTTAACGAAATAAGGCGATAGCGCAACTTTGCGCCGTCTGTTCGCGCTTTTTGCCGGGTCAATGAGTGAAATGGGGAGTGGCTGTTGAAAAACTCCGTTTTCGCCCCGAACAGGCAAAATTGGGGGGATGGAAAATGTCCAGGCGACCTGAGAAAGTCGCTTGTAGGGCTTCCTAACGCGATTTTATTATTACCGATTTTGGGCGAACGAGTTTTTCAACAGCCACGGGATATTTCAACAGTTGGTGAGTGCTACTGCTCAGAGTGGCGCAGCCTGCCATCCTGAATTTCCAAGTTCAGCATGTGCTCACTACCGCGCCAAGCGTTCCCTTCGCTTTGAGTCCTTGCCAGCCAGCGGCAGAGGATTGGCAGACCCTCCGCGACCAATAGTTGCTCCGCCACGTGGCGCTGCTGGCTTGAAACAGCCCAAACCGTAATCAAACACCTGCCGCGAACGGTAGGATGCCCTGACCACTCAGGAGTGAAGCTCGCGTCCAAAACAACAGTGGAGTTCCGATGTCCCAGATAGCGCACGGAGTACACAGCGGGATACACGGATGCAGCGTGAAGTGCGGAGTCCAATAGAGAACGCTTGAGCGGATAACCGAGCTCTCGGCCAATTTTGTCCTTAGAGAATGCGTATGGCTCGTCGATGCGATTCTCTTCAGGCATTTCAGGCTGTCGGTTCATCGCTGCTAAGAGTACATCGAGCTAGCTGTCGAAAACAGGCGATTTCACGTTTCGATCGCCGGTCAATGAGCGTTAAGCCAAGTAGAAATGCTAGACCGCCGAGTGATCCATATGGGGATGTTTCGCCAATTGAGAAGCCAGCCTTGGCAAGCCTAGGCGTTCGGACTCCGCCGCTTCCAAAGCCAAACGATAAGAAGAACCGCCGAGAAACCGAGAGCAATATAAAAGGTCTGGAAGCTGTGAGGATGAGTCAGGAGAGCGGACAATGCGGCCATGATGAACATCGCGAAACAGGCTATGACCAACATTGGCATTCGTAGTTTCGGGTGCGTATCCATGTTCCGATCATACGCGCCCCAGCAGGCGGAATAAGACGCCGACTAGACCCCGACCAAGGGCCTTGAACTTTGGTTTCTTGAAGGTATTTGCAGAGCGGTGTAGTCTGCATGTAATTTGTTACCATTCCTCCTCTTACCTTGAGACGACGCAGAGGCTGCTACAGGGATGGGTAAACGTCGCGAGCTTCGCCATGATATCGAGGTGCCGGTACGAATCTTCGGCACCAACAGCAGTGGCCAGGTGTTCTCCGAGAAAGCGGTTACGGTCAACGTCAGCCGTGAAGGCGTCGCCTTGAGAGGCGTAGAACCCCAGCTCAAACTCGACGAGATCATCGGCTTGACCTATAGCAGCAACCGAGTGCATTTTCGCGTCAAGTGGGTAGGAAAACCCGGCACACCCCAAGCGGGTCATGTCGGCTTGCTCAATATTTCCCCGGAAAAGCCTCTCTGGGATTTTCCACTCCCCGAAGCCATCCCCGACAATTTCCAGCAGCGAATCGCTGAGCAGCGGGTTCACCCCCGCTTCAAGTGCCACAACTCCGTGGAGATTCATACCCAGGACGGAGCGACGTTCTGGGCCACGATTGCCGATCTCAGCGCCGGCGGTTGTTACCTTGAAATGGCGATCCCCTTGCCTAAGGGAACCAAGGTGAGAGTGGGTATCTGGATCGGAGAGACCAAGGCCTGGGCGGATTGCGAAGTGGCCTACACTACGCCGGGATCCGGAATCGGCGTGAAGTTCAGGCGGATTTCGAAAGAGGATCTCGCACGCGTCCAGGAATTCCTCGGAAGCCTCGCGCCCTTCACTAAGAAGCCAAGTTATGAGCTGTAGGCTTTTACTGAGAACTGAGAGCTGAGAGCTGAGAGCTGAGAGCTCTCCTGATGTTTTTCCCTGGCCGCGTAGTGGGAAGCGACGTAGTCGTCGAGAATCTTGATGAACTCCGCTACGATCTTGTCGCCCTTCAGCGTTGTGAACAGGCGGCCGTCCACGTAGACAGGGGCTTTCGGCTCTTCGAAGGTTCCCGGCAGAGAAATTCCCAGGCTCGCGTGCTTCGATTCTCCGGGGCCGTTGACGACGCATCCCATCACCGCCACTTTCATTTCTTCCACGCCAGTGTGGGTTTCTTTCCAAACCGGCATCTGCTCGCGCAGGTAGGTTTGGATCTGCTCGGCCATCTCCTGGAAAAAGGTGCTGGTGGTGCGTCCGCAACCCGGGCAGGCGGTGACTTGCGGGGTGAAACTGCGAATGCCGAGCGACTGCAGAATCTGCTGCGCCACGCGAACTTCTTCGGTGCGATCGCCTCCGGGAGCGGGAGTGAGCGAAACCCGTATGGTGTCGCCGATGCCTTCCTGCAGCAGGACGGCCATCGCCGCGCTTGACGCCACCACGCCTTTGGCTCCCATGCCGGCTTCGGTGAGTCCCAGATGGAGCGGGTATTCGCAGCGTCCGGCTAGTATGCGATAGACGTCAATCAGATCCTGCACGCCGCTGACTTTTGCGCTGAGGATGATTTGGTCGGGCCGCAGTCCGTGCTGCTCGGCCAGCTTGGCGGAGCTCAGCGCGCTTACTACGATCGCTTCCATGGTCACTCCGCGGGCGTCTTTCGGCTCCGGCAGAAGCGAGTTTTCATCCATCATGCGCGTGAGGAGTGCCTGATCAAGCGAGCCCCAGTTCACACCGATGCGCACCGGCTTCTGGTACTTCACGGCGACTTCGATCATGGTGCGGAAGTTGTCGTCGCCTTTGCGTCCGATGCTGGAATTTCCGGGATTGATGCGGTATTTGGCCAGGCCCTCGGCGCAGCCGGGGTATTTGGTAAGCAGCAGGTGTCCGTTGTAATGGAAGTCGCCAATGATCGGCGTGCGCAGACCTTGCTTCTCGAGTCCTTCGACAATGTAGGGGATAGCCTTGGCGGATTCGTTGTTGTTGACGGTAACTCGAACCACTTCGCTGCCGGCGCGGGCCAGCGCGGCTACCTGCTTGATGGTGCCAGGAATGTCCGCCGTGTCGGTGTTGGTCATGGACTGCACCATAACTGGTGCATCGCTGCCCACGCGGACTCCGCCGATGGTGGCGGTGAAGGTTTTTCTACGCTGAATTTCGGCCATGTTCAGGCTCTATTTTAAACCAGGCAGGAGAAACATGGAAATTGCGCAGTAATGACAGGCGAACACACGACGAAGATTCTAATACAATTCAATTCCAATAAAAATTTGTCATCCTGAGCGGAGCGAAGGACCTGCTGCTTGCCGGCGGCATTGGGAAGCTCGCGCTCACTCCCCGCGTTCCTTCTCCCTCATCATCACCGTCCGCAAGACCTGATTGATCTCGCTCTGGTAACGCCGCCCCTGGCCTTTGAACCAGGCCAGTACATCGGCATCCAGAAACATCGTCACCCGCTTCTTTTGGTGCCGTCCTCTTCTGGATTCCAGCGGCCGGTCGCGCCCGCTGTCCTTCCCCTCTGCAACGGTCGTGGAAGAGCCGGTTTTTCCTCCATCGGAAGCGCTTACGCGGACGACCCTAACCTTCGGTCCAAGTCCCGTGCGTGGTTTCATTTAGCGCCAAAGGGATGATAAATCCGTACGTACACAATTACCTGCACAAGTGTTTCACGTGAAACACTTCTCGCTTTTCTTACGGCATTCTGGTCAAGCCGGGCAAGGTCTTCACCAGGTCGTTGTAGATCACCATCACGGCGAAGAGCACCAGAAAGACGAAAGCGGCCTGGTAGATGCGCTCTTTGATGGGCAGGCTGATTTCTTTCTGCATGAGGCTCTCGATGAAGAGCAGCATGATCACGCCGCCGTCGAGGATGGGGATGGGCAATAGGTTCATGATGCCGAGGTTGAGGCTGATGGCGGCGGTAATCAGGAAGAGCGGGGCCCAGCCCTTTTCGCGAGCCGCCTCACCCACTGCGCTGCCGATGCCGATGGGACCATCGACCTGACGGATGGATACTTTATGCTGCACCATCTTCTGCAGCAGCTCCAGAATCAGGAACGAGCTCTTCTTGTTGTCCGATAGCGAGCGTTTGAGGGCGTCCGCGAAATTAAGCTTTATGACTTTCGTTGGCTGGCTGGCAACACCGATGCGGTAGGCCGGTCCTTGACCGGACGGTCCGGGATCGAGGATCGGTTTCACCGCAAAATTCAGTTTCTGGCCGTCGCGCAGGACCACAAGTTGCAACGGCTGATCCTTGGTGCGATTCAACATCTGGATGAGCGCCGCCAGGTGGGGAATATCCTGCCCGTTGACGGAGAGGAGCTGGTCTCCGATTTTGATTCCGGCCTGGTCCGCGGGAAGCCCGGGTTCGACGGTAGTCAAAGTCACGCTGGGCTCTTTGGGTACCCAACCTACGGAGCCGTATTGGTTGGGGCCGAGCGGTTCGGGAACGAGAACCTTGTCCATCACCTTGCCGTCGCGCTCGATGCCGAATCGCAGAGGCTGATCCGGGCTGAGCGCGATCTTGATGTCCAGCTGCTCCCAATTCGGATTCTCGATTTCCTCCACCCGAACAATCCTGTCGCCAATCTGAATGCCCGCCCGTTCGGCGGGGGTGTTGGAATTCACCCATCCCACACGGGCCGGCCCATCGATCACGGCGGGGTATGCGTAATGCACCATGTACACGCCCGTCAGCAGGGCGATGGCCAGCATGATGTTCATCACTGGTCCGGCGAGAGCTACGATGAAGCGCTGCCAGCGCGGATGGGACAGAAACTCGCCCGGATCGCCGGTGCGATCGTCCATGGGATTTTCGCCGGACATCTTGACGTAGCCGCCGAGCGGAATGGCGCTGATGCGATAGTCAGTGTCGCCTTTGGTAAAGCCGAACAGACGCTTGCCGAAGCCAATGGAAAATACTTCTACGCGGACGCCGAAATACTTGGCGGCAGCGTAGTGACCGAATTCATGAATCAGGATCATGAATCCGAGCACAATTCCCATGTCGAAAATCGTGTGGAGGAAAGACAAGAGCTGGGGCATGATGACTAGAGTACTCCGAAATTTTCGTTACGAAATGGCCCTAATGGGTGATCTCGTCCGGCTGTGTTGCTTCACTTTTTCTCTTGCTAAATGGCGGGCCTCAGTATCCAGTGCGAGTACCTTATGTATAGATTCCAAAAGGCCGGCTGGCGTTGCAGCCATCACTTCTTCGATGATTTGCGGAATCTGCTCGAATCCGATCTGCTCCTCCAGAAACGCAGCCACGGCGACCTCGTCGGCAGCGTTGAGAGCGATAGTTTTTGCGCCTCCGGCAGTCACCGCTTCGTAAGCCAGACCGAGACAGGGGAATTTACCCATATCCGGGGGGCAAAAATCCAGCTGCCGCAGGTCATTGATCGAGAACCGCAACTCCGAAGCGATGCGATCCGGATACGTCAGCGCATACAAAATGGGCAGACGCATGTCGGTCACTGAGATTTGAGCAAGTATGCTGCCATCCACGAATTCGACCATGGAGTGGATCGTAGATTGCGGATGCACAATGACTTGCACGCGCTCGGGCAGGACATCGAACAGCCGGCAAGCCTCGATGACCTCGAAACCCTTGTTCATCAAAGTTGCGGAGTCGATGGTGATTCGCTTTCCCATCTTCCAGGTGGGGTGATTGAGCGCTTGTTGCACCGTAATTGAGGCAAATTCCGACTTAGGCGTGCGCAGAAACGGGCCGCCGGAAGCGGTGAGCCAGATGCGCTCTACTTCGGTGATGCCGCGGCCGCCGCGCAGGCACTGATGGATGGCGTTATGTTCGCTGTCGATGGGCAGCAGAGGCTTGCGCTGCTTGCGGGCTTCGGCGGTAATCAACTCGCCAGCCACCACCAGGCATTCCTTGTTGGCGAGGCCCACGGTTTTTCCGGCGCGCACCGCTTCGTAGGTGGCCTCCAGGCCGGAGACGCCTACGATGGCGCTGACCACGAAATCCACCTCGGGATGCGTGGCTACACGAACCGTGCCCGCCGCGCCATGCACGACTTCGATTTCATTGCTGCCTAAGCCAGCCTGCCGCAGCCTGGTTTGGAGCGCATGCGCGGCGGCTTCATCGGCCAGCGACAGCACTCGCGGCTTCCAGCGCATCGCTTGCTCGAAGGCGAGTTCGGCGTTGTTGCCAGCCGCCAGCGTTGCAACCTCAAAGCGGTCGGGATAGCTTTCGACAACGCTAAGCGTGCTGCGGCCAATCGAGCCGGTGGAACCGAGGATTGCGATGCGTTTCATGCGGACAGGTGAGCCTCTATTGTACGGGATGGGGAACGGTTCCAGTCTTACGCGAGAAACGACGCGATGATGCCCGCGCCGCCCATGGTCCAGATGTTCTTTCCCTTTTGCGCCCGCAGACGAGTTGCAAACGCTGACTGGTTCGTTCACGACACGCCCTCAGCGGCTAAAGCCTTTCCTGAAATAGTGCAATTACCGCAGCGGTGAACCGCTGCGCCACCCAAAATCAAGCGCAACACCGACTTTTCCCGTACCTGCTCGGGTGGGTACGGATCTTGAAAAATAATCGAATTAGTGCGAACTGGAGGCGGGAGGCGACTCTGGTTTTGCCGGGTAGAGACGGTCAAACTCCGGTTCGTCGTGAAGAGGAACGAGGTCCGGATCACGTCGAGCCCAGGCGGAATCCTTGAACCCCGCTTCCCAGGATTTACGCAGGGCATCCAGGGCTTCCGGCTTTCTGTGTAGTTTGCAGTAGAGACAAGCCGCATTGTAAAGAATCGAGGCTTCGTTGGCGCGCAAGGTAACCGCCAGGTTGAGTTCGCGCAGGGCGTCGTCCGACCGCCCCAGATAAGCGTAGTCGCTGCCCAGCAGGATTCGCGCCCGGGCGTCTTCGGGTACTTGTTTCAGGTGGTTTTCCAGCGTCGCTATCTTGCGCTGGCGCACGTTGGCAAGGGCTTCTTCTTTGCCCATGGCTTTGAGACAGTTCAAGATGGGCACGAAAACGTTGTAGTCCTCACCGCTTGCGTCGATGGCAGTGTCCGCAATGTCAATTACTTCCTGGTAGCGGCCG
>Ga0182018_10003435_pt1 | contig 14241 bp, 11 predicted proteins | sample 812P2MmetaG_FD_120490 | JGI IMG/M metagenome (GOLD analysis project Ga0182018, IMG submission 120490) | Permafrost microbial communities from Stordalen Mire, Sweden - 812P2M metaG | ecosystem: Environmental > Terrestrial > Soil > Wetlands > Permafrost | place: Sweden: Stordalen | collected...
AGCGTCTGGCCGGACAATCCCATGGGCTATGGCGCCGAGGGGATGAAGTACCGCTTCCAATGGGATTTTCCGCTGCTGTTTTCCGTACACGATCCGACGAAGCTTTGGGCGGGCGGCAACATTCTGTTTGAGACCACCGACGGGGGACAAAGCTGGAGGCCCATCAGCACCGACTTGACGCGCAACGACCGCACCAAGCAGGGCCCGGCGGGCGGAGAGATCACCAAGGACAACAGCGGCGTGGAATACTACGATACGATCTTCACCGTTGCCGAATCGCCGATCCAGCAAGGTTTGATCTGGGCCGGCTCGGACGACGGCTTGGTTCACGTCACGCGCGATGGCGGGCGGCACTGGACGAATGTCACGCCGAAGGAGATGCCCGAGTGGATCCAGATTAATTCGATCGAAGCATCGCCGCACGACGCGCAGACCGCCTATGTGGCCGCGACCATGTATAAGTGGGACGATTTCCGGCCATACCTTTTCGTGACGCACGATGGCGGTAAGACCTGGACGGCTATCAATCGCGGAATACCGGACCACTCCTTCACGCGCGTGGTGCGTGAAGATCCCAATCACAAGGGTCTGCTGGTGGCCGGCACAGAGACCGGCATGTTCATTTCGTTCAACGGCGGCGCGGATTGGCAGGCATTTCAGCTTAATCTGCCGGTGGTTCCGATCACCGATTTGGCGTTCCACAAACGCGAGCAGGAGTTAGTCGTAGGGACGCAAGGGCGGTCGTTCTGGATTCTGGACGACGTGCCGCTGCTTTATCAGTTGTCGGCCGATGCCTTGCCCCCAGCATTAAAGGAGCCGGCGCACTTGTTCCAGCCGAAGGATGCCGTGCATGGCGTGCGCGGCGGCTTCGAAATACCGTCCAGCAGGCCGATAGGACAGAATCCCGCGGGTGGCGTGGCAATCTATTATTCGCTCGCCGCGAAGCCCAAGGAGAAGGAAGAGATCGCCCTCGAAATCCTCGACGCCGATGGCAAGTTGGTGAAAAAGTATTCGAATGTGGAGAAAAAGGACGAGGGTCCTGGCGACCCCGAAGAGGAAGAATTCAGGCCTCCCAGAGGCGCCGATAAACTGCCTGTCGAAGCCGGGTTGAACCATTTCGTATGGAATCTGCGCTACGAAGACGCGACCAAGTTTCCCGGCCTGATCATGTGGGCGGGCAGCGTGGACGGGCCCACCGCGGCGCCCGGCAAGTACACCGCGAGGCTCACGGTGGCCGGCCAGAGCCAGACGCAGACGTTCACCGTGCGGCCGGATCCGCGGGTGAAGACGCGGCCGGAAGATTATGCCGCGCAGATGGCACTGGCGCTGCAGCTTCGCGACAAATTGAGCGCGGTCAACCAGGCGGTGATCGAGATCCGCGAGGCGAAGAAGGAGCTCGCGCGCTATGAGAAGGAAGACGGGGTCAAGGACGCGGCCAAGGCTCTCGACAAGAAACTGGCCGAGGTGGAGGAGGCGCTCTACCAGACTAAGCTGAAGGCCGGCGAAGACGCGCTGAACTTCCCCATCAAGCTGAACAACAAGCTGGCGGCGCTCAAGGGCGCCGTGGAGGAGAGCGACGCGGCGCCCACGCGGCAGGAGCAGATGGTCTACGAAGATCTCGCCACGCAATCGAACGCGGAGTTGGAAAAGCTGAAGAAGCTGATGGAGGGGGATCTGCCGGCGTTCAACAAGCAGGTGCGGGACGCGAACATTCCGGCGGTCGCAGTGAAATAGCAGCGACAGGTCCGTCAGCACCGGCCTCTACGCCCGGCGGGGGGGTATAGCACTAAGGATGTCGATACCACCGAAGGTGCATCGGCCCGAGACCTTCGTCTCTGAACACCAGTGCGTCTCCGTCCGCGCCCTCAAGCCACCCGCTCGGAGCCGTATCGATTGCGCGCCATTCCGAGGAGGCGCGATCCAGCGCGTAGAACCGCTGAGTGCTGGTTTTGTCGTCCCAGACTTGGACGAAGAAGTAATCGTCTCCCGTGAAGGCTAGTTTTGGATGAGGTCCGAACCGATCCAGCCTCCACCGGCCAGAAAGGTTGCCGTTCAAGTCCAACTCTACCCACTCGGTTTCGGTGCCCCGCGTGCCCGAAACAGCCCAGAGTCCGACGCGATCGTGCGCGACGGTTATGCTGTTCCACTGGAAGCCCTGAGAGGCCGGTTCGAGGCCGGGTGGAAACAGGGAGCGGGGGAGATAAGCTCCTGTCTCCTTGCCGTCCGGCTGATACTTCCGCACCGTGTTGTATTCCTGTTTGGGTACTCCGTGCGCGCTGGTGGCATCCACTTCGCAGCCAAAACTCCAGAGAGAATGATCTTCGGCAAATGCCAGGTGGTGAGGAAGATACAACCCGGTATTGATGGTTCTAGTCACGGAACCAGAGGTGTCTCGGAAATCGATGCCGCGACCCTTCTTCGGGTCCCAAGCACCCCAGGCAACGGCGATCGTGCCATCGGTGTCGATCGCGATGGCGCGAGGGTGCCCGGCCTCCTCGGCAAAGGCCGTGGCCAGATGGCCGCCGGGCGCGAAGATCGTAACCGCTTCGTTATCGATCCTGTAGAAGTAGCCCTGGTAGAACGCCGGGACCGGTTGGAGTCCCTCTCTGCTTGCCTGAGACGTTACCTCACGAATGGGATCGTTCCCAGCCAAAAGGCAAAGGCTGAAAACCCCAGCGAGTATCATCGCTTTCAAAATGTGACTTCTCCTTACTTCTGGCCGCCTAAAAGGCGGCTGCGGGCAGGATTGCCCGCCTTCCGGGGACGATCACTCAATACTTCAGGATTACGTCCATCGCCAACTGAAGCTGGTTCCTGCGGGTTCCGTTGTTATACGCCGCCACGTCGAAAGAGTGGTCGAATCTAAGTTCAGGGCGGAGGATAACTGTATTTCCCACCCAATGCCCCCACATTAGAGTTTCCTCCCCATACCGCGTCTTGTAACCGGTTCGCTGGCCCTTGATGTCGTCCAGGAAATCGGTACGAATCGAGACATAGTTCTTCGCCGAGAACTGTTTTTCAACGTAGTTGACCATCGCCAACTCCGGCGCAAAGCAGCGAATCTGTCCCGCGGAACAAAACGCACCGTTCGTGCCCTTTTCGGGTTCTATCGGGCCGGAAACGCTGGGCACATCCCTCTGATACATGTACCAGGCCTCGGTCGCCATGTGCCACGACTGGCTGAACTTATGGTACCACGTGTTGTCGAACATCTGCAGGTTGTTGTAGGCGTACTGACCGCCGTTGAGACCGTTGACACAGGGGTACACATTGTCGTTGCCGTTGTTGAACGTGTAGCTGACGCAGGCCGTGGCGGACGGCTTCGCGTCCGGGGTCCAGGGAGCCACGTCATGGCCCGCGGTGAGCCCCAACTGGACCAGCCAGTGGTCATTGAGTTTGACGGTACCCAGAATACCCGTGTCGGTAAATGGGTCAACCGAATATAACAACGAGTGGGTGTAGACGTAGTTATTGGGAGCCAATTGCGCTTCGATACCCGGAATCGAAATGAAGCGTCCGACGCGGATGTTGAGTCCCTCTGCAACCTGGGGGATATACAGATCCGCGTATTCGAGCACCGGATCAAACCCGTACTGGCGGTGGTCGTCGAGCAATTGTCCGCTGAAATAGCCCAGACTGGTGGTGAAGCGGTAACTAGTCCCAAACAATCCGCTGAGGTGGAATCCCCAATCGATGTGATCGGTTTGAACCGTGTCGGGAAGGCGTTCCACGTAGAGCACCGCCTGGTCGAGCTCGGGCCGATTCGAGAAGATGTCATAGGTGGCCGGATAGTTCGTATCGTGTGACGTACTGAGGTTGAAGCTGCCTTCCAGCCAGCCGTAGACCTTGACTCTGCTTTGCTCCCAGGCGTTGCCATTAGAGCCGCCGTAGATGGCTTCCATGAGCGGGGGCACATTGGTATCGGGCGCGCCGATTTCGGGCGATCCGCCATAAGACCAGTCGGAGTTGGGGAAAGGCGGCGAGTTCAGGGGCGAGGGCAAGGTACGGCTGGGAGGTGCAGGGCCGCTGACGCCTGTACCATTCCAGTCTTTGACATAGGCTTGAGACAGTCTTTTCAGAAATCCTTCGTTCGCGCGCAGAGTGAGGTTCAGGGTCAGATCCTGGCCGGCGGTGAGGTCCTCTTCCGCCACAGGTGAATCGGCGAACCCGCGCTTCGTCGCTCTCAACTGGTAGTGACCTGGATTGAGGCCGTCCATTGTGAAAGATCCGTCCGCGGCGCTCACGAATACCCGATCGGTGTTTTCCCGGGGAATGTGGGCGACGACTTGAGCACCCGCGACCGGCGATCCGCCGGCGTCCTGAATCAGGCCATGCACCCGTCCCTGCACTTGACCGGGAGCGCGTATGGCGAACCAAAGGATCAGGGCAACCACCCAAACCGGTCGCGCGCGCACGAAGGTGAAAGGGACCAATGCAGATTTTCTCACATTGCGGCCACCTGCCGAAGCGGTTCCGTCTGTCCGGGGAGAGGCCCGCATATTTCGCAGTTGGCCACGCGCCACGGCATTCACGCCAGCCAGCCGCGCTTCTGTTTCCACCTCCCCTTGTGAAATCCGGAAACTTCACCGCCGGCCAAACAGCCAAGCCGCCTCCAGCCGCCTCCCGCCCAGCGTGCGCAATATGCCCCGCGCATGCTACCATTCCCGAGTGGGTGATTCCGCTTGTGTCCCAAGTTCCGCCTCGGCGTTCCCAGCCACGACGGTTACTGCGCGGCACTCTGCCCTCGTCCGCGTCACTCACTGGATCACCACCCTGTGCTTTCTTGCCCTGCTCGTCAGCGGAGTTGAAATCCTCGTCTCTCACCCGCGCTTCTATTGGGGTGAAGCCGGCAACATATTAACCCCTCCGCTGTTCAAACTGCCGATCCCGGCCTCCAGGTCGTCCGTGCCGACCGGCTACGGCTTCGTGCTGCCGGACCAGAACGGCTGGAGCCGCTATCTCCACTTTCAAGCTGCGTGGGTTGCTGTATTGACCGGCTTACTGTATACCATCTCCATCTTGTTTACCGGCCATTTGCGGAAAAATCTGCTCCCGGGCGAGGCCGATCGTTCGTGGCGGGCGTTCTCCATCGCCATCGCGAACCATTTGCGATTCAAGCGGCCGAGCGAGGCGGAAGCCTGGTCGTATAACGTGCTTCAGCGGCTCACCTACCTGTTCGTGATCTTCGTTCTGTTCCCCTTGGTAATCTGGACGGGCCTGGCGATGTCCCCCGCCATCGCTTCCGTGTTTCCGGCCGCGGTCACTGTGTTCGGCGGCCAGCAATCCGCACGCACGATTCATTTCTTCGTCTCCGTGTTCCTTGTACTCTTCCTCTTGGTTCACGTCGTAATGATTTGTCTTGCCGGATTCAGGAACCGCATGCGCGCCATGATCACGGGCCGCGCCGGTACCCATATGGAGCGCGCATGAGCGATCTCTCACGCCGTAAACTGATCGCCACCGGGCTCGCGGCCACGGCGGGCGCATCCGGCTTGGCCGTGGCCACCGGTCTGGCGCAGCGTTATGGACTGATCCCGCCCGATCATGGCGGCCTCTACGGCGCGGGCGAAACGCTGACCTACGCCGCGCAGCGGATACTGACGCGCCATTCGTCGGCCCGTGAGTTCCCTCGCAGCCAGATTTCGAAAACTCCGTTCCCAAACGGCGAGCCACCCAAGGATGAAGCCTTCCGGCGCCTTCAGCAAGGAGCTTTCGCAGACTGGCGGCTCGGCGTTGACGGGTTGGTCGCCCGGCCGGCATCATTTTCGCTTGCCGAACTCAAGAGTTATTCTTCCCGCAGCCAGATCACTCATCTGGCCTGTGAAGAGGGCTGGTCGTTTATTGCCGAATGGACGGGTGTGCCTCTATCTCATGTCTTGGACGTCGTGGGGATTCTCCCGCAAGCCAGGTACGTTGTCTACTTCTCGATACAGCGCGGCTGGTGGGACAGCGTCGATATGGCCGATGCATTACATTCCCAGACTCTGCTGACCTACGGGATGAATGGCGGTGAGCTTCCCGTGGGTCACGGCGGCCCGCTTCGTCTGCGTGTTCCCCGCCAGCTCGGCTACAAGAGCGTGAAATATATCGCGCGCCTGACGGTAACCGACGATTTGAAACGGTTCGGCCGGGGGCTGGGCTCCGCGTCGCCGGAAGGTGGTTACGCCTGGTACGCCGGAATTTGACACGCCTAGTCGTCGGACACTTCGCCGTCGTGAAAACAGAACGTGAAGTTGGGCCAGCCCGCGCATTGCAACTTTAGATGGGCCCCCACCTGCTTCTTGAGCGTCCAACCGGGCCTCAGCAAACGCGCTCACAGGCCATTACATGATTACATGTTATAGCACGCGACTATAAGGCGCTTTAAGCAAGGTTTTCAAGGCGTTTGGCTTCGAGCCCGCGCCGTATGCGCGAAAGCGTTGACCAAAGGGCACATTATGGTGTACTATTTGAATGTGTACAGTAATCTAAACAAGAGTCGCTCCCATGCCGAGAATCGCCGTTGCAGACAACAGCCGGATGCAGTTGAGAATTCGGGCTGAGGAAAAAGCGCTGCTCTTGCGCGCGGTTGCGCTGAACCATACGGACCTGACGGATTTTGTTCTTCGTCACGCATTGCTTGCGGCCAAGGCCGTTATCGAGGAGGCGGATCATGTGAAGCTGTCCGGCCGGGATAGCTTGCGGGTTCTCAATCTGCTGGAAAATCCCCCCAAGCCGAACGCTAAACTGCTGGCTGCCGCTCGGGCGCTGCCAAAGCGGTCGTAATCGTGGCCTCATGGCACGAAGAGCCGATCGGCAAGAAACATGATCGAGACGCGTTCGACTGCGGCGAAGAGGCGCTGAATGAGTTCCTGCGTCGTTACGCGCGCAAGAGCCACGATCTGGGCGGCGCGAAAACCTTCCTAGCGATTGACGATGGGGACAACAAAACCATTCTCGGCTTCTACAGCCTGAGCCCCGCTTCGGTTGAATATACCCGGACGCCTGAAATTGTAAAACGCGGCTTGGCCCGTCACGACGTTCCGGGCTTCCGCCTGGCACGGCTGGCCGTGGATCGAGAGATGCAAGGGCAGCGAATTGGCGGACAACTCCTGCTTGCGGCCGGTCGCCGCTGCCTGATGGCGGCGGCTGAGGTTGGCGGCGTCGTGCTCGTCATCGACGCCAAGAATGAAAGAGTGGCCGGGTGGTACGCGAGCTATGGCGCGGTGCCGCTGCTAGATGCGCCGTTATCTCTGCTGCTGCCGCTTGCCACAATAGAGACGGCCCTTAAGAAGGCGGGTGATTATAACATTTGGAAGAAAAAATGAGGGGACACCTCAGAAGCTCCCACCCGGCCCCCTGATCGGCTACGCCCGCGTGTCCACTAAACCGCAACCTCTCACTACGGATTTGTGATGCCGACCCATTGCGGCACTTCCTCTCCCGACGCCGCCTTCTCCCCCAACCTCAGACAGAGATCGGCCATAGAAGCCCTGCTCACAAAGTTTGTCACACCCATCGTATCTTTTATCGTACTGGCCTCGCCCGACAGGTAAGTATCTGTCTTTTCACTGTTGTTGAGCAGCGGCGGCAAAATGAGAATCGGTCGGATGAGCCCTTTGTTCCTCGCTTCTTCTATCTCGGCCAACTGCTTCTCAAAATCAGCGAGAGGTTTCGACCAGAACAATGTCTTTGCGATACCTACAAACGTGCGCGCAAAGAAGCCGGTGATATAGTCCCCAGTTGGACCGAGTCCCCAGGCGGCGATACTTATGAATGGCATGGGATTTGGTTTGACCGCAGCGATGGCCTGCAACGCGCTGTGCGTGCCTGTGGAGACTGCCGTGTAAGGCGCAGTCTCCGACGCCAGCATAGCGAACACCACATCTGGATTCGCCTCGCCCATCGCTCGCGCCATCTTGTCCGCCTCGTGCAGTTCGCCAGTAAAGGTACGCAGACGCGGATGTGAGGCCAAAGCAACAGGGAGCTTCGATACGTTGCGAACGAAGATGGTCACAAAATGACCACGAGCGAGTGCCTGCGCCAGGAAAGGCAAGCCCGTGCGGCCCGTGGCGCCAAGCAAGAAGAATCGAAATGGTATGGCGGTGGGGTTAATCATGGACTCGGCTGCCATCGTAGAAAGCAAGGAAGGATCACTGTTAATGCTATCCGAGGGGGCTTCTTCGTTGCAATACGGTCAGCCACTGGTTTAGGGGGTCGTTCATATCCGTTGTTGTCCGCGGCCTGGACGGCGTCTGGCGCGGCCGCCGCCTGACGGGCCATTAGGCCCGTCCTACTCGACGCGCAGGGCTTCCACCGGCTCGATCGTCGTGGCGCGGCGGGCGGGGATGTAGCTTGCCAGCACCGCGGCGGCCGCTAAGATCAGCGATACGGCGCCATAAGTCGCCGGGTCGAGCGGACTCACCGCGAACAGCAGAGTTTTTATGAGGTGTGTTAGTCCCGCGGCGGCGCCGAGGCCGCACAACACGCCTATGGCCGTCAGCAACAGCCCCTGACGCACGAACATTTGCCGCACCGCTTGTTGCGGCGCGCCAAGCGCCATGCGGATGCCGATTTCGCGGGTGCGCTGCGACACTGTGTAGGAGACCACTCCGTAGATGCCCACAATGCCGAGCAGCAGCGCCATGCCCGCCGCGATGCTCAGCATCACGAGAGTAAAGGCGGTGCGGGCCATGGAGCGATCGTAGACTTCCTGCACCGTGCGCACGTTGGCGATGGGTAGATCCGGATTCACGGACCATACGGCGCGCCGCACCTCATTCAAAAAGCTCGCAGCACCGGTGCGCGTGCTGCGTATGGCGAAGGCCTGGCCGCGCTGGGTGGTGAGAGGTTGGCCCCAAAAATCCCGGAGCATCATGGGCCAATAAACAGTGGCGGTGGCTTTGTGGTCCGCGCCATCGTCGCGCTCGTTGCCGGCCACGCCAACCACCTCCCGCCAGGGCCCCTTGGCGTTTTCGCGAATCTGCTTACCCAGCGCGGCGGCCGGGTCGCGCCAGAGTTCGCGCGCCAGTGCTTCGGAGACGACTACGACCGGCCTGGTTTCGTAGGTGTCGGTCCAGGTCAGGTCGCGGCCGGCCAGCAAAGTATTCCCCATGGCTTTGAAATAGCCGGGTGAGATGAACTTATAGCGGCGCATGGCTGGAACCTGTCCATCGGCGTACAACTTGTCCGCCGCGAAGATCGGGTCGTTGTCGCTATTGCCATCCATGGTGATGGAGTTAACCATGCCGGCCGCCGTGACGCCCGGAATGGCCGCGACCTTCTCCAGGATGTTGTTGTAAGTGCGGGTGGCCTGCTCGGGCTTGGGAACCTCCGCGTCGGGAATGGAAACATGCAAGGTCAGGATCTGCTCCGGCTGCGTGAATCCTGGCGGCACTTGCTTCAAGGCCCGGACGGTGCGAATCATGAGGCCGGAACCGATCAGCAGAACCAGCGCCAGCGCGACCTGCACGACTACCAGCACGCTGCGCGCGCGGTGGCGTTCGCGGCCGTCGCTCGAGTTGCGTCCGCCCTGGCGGAGGGTGGCGTTCAGGCGCGGGCCGGCATATTTGAAAACGGGTATCAGGCCGAACAAAAGACCGGCCACCAGCGAGATCGCCAGAGTGAAGAGCAGCACCGGCCCATCGATGGAGATCGCTTCGAGCCGCGGCAGGTTGGCAGGGCCAGTAGCGACCAGTACCTTGAGCGCGGCGTAGGCCAGACCGATTCCCAGCGCGCCTCCGGCCACTCCCAGGGCTACGCTTTCGAGCAGCAGCTCACGCGCTATGCGCGGCCAGCCCGCGCCCAAAGCGGCCCGGATGGCGAGTTCCTGCTGGCGCCCCTCCGCGCGCACCAGCATCAGGTTGGCGACGTTGGCGCAAGCGATGAACAGCACCAGCCCTATGGTGGCCATCAAGACCCACAGCACCTTGCCGATATCGCCGATCACATCGGTTTTGAGTGGCCGCACACTCGGTCCGAAGCGAGCTTCCTGGAACATCCGGACACTGATGCCGGGGGCCGGCGGGAACTTGTCGAGCATCATGGGCAGCATGCGCGCGACATCCGCATTCGCCTGTGTCAGCGTGGCTCCGGGTTTGAGACGCGCGACGGCTTGGTAGCTGAATTGGCCGACGAAGACTTTGGCGCGGTCGAGTTGCAGGGGCTCGATCAGTGCGGCCCGGGAGTTCATGAAGCGGAAACTGGGCGGCAGGATGCCGACGATCTCGCTGGCATCCCCATCAACCATGATGCGCCGCCCGATGATGGACGGATCGCCGCCGAATTTGCGCTGCCAGTAGCCGTAGGTCAGGATTACAGTCTTGGGGCTGCCTGGCGAATCGTCTTTGCGGGTGAACCATCGGCCGCGGATGGGCTGTGTGCCGAGGATGGGCAGCACGCCGTCGGTGACGTCCAGAGCGTCGATCTGTTCGGGCTCGCCACTGCCCGTGATGTTGACCGAATCGGAACGCCACACGCCAATGTCCTGGAAGGTGCGGCCTTCTTCCCGGAAAGTGAAGTAGGTGGAGGGTGAGGCGTTCAACTCCTCCAGGCCCTGCAGGTGGGACGTTTCCCAGATGGCGACCAGACGGTCGGCATCGGGATAAGGCAGCGGCTTCAGCAGGACTCCGTTCAGGACGCTGAATATGGCGGTATTGGCGCCAATCCCGATGGCCAGCGTGAGCAGCGTGATGACGGTAAACATCGGCGCACGGGCGAGACGGCGGAGGATCGGCTTCATAGAAGATAATACGCTGGACGCGAGCGGAAGTTCCGGAATGCTCCGAAACGCAACGGGCGACCAGCAAAACCGCCCGATTCATGCGATGATAAGAAGTAAGGAGGGTCTTTGCGGCGCGTTTTATTACTGATAACAATCCTGACTTTGGCATCCCTGGCGGCCACCACCCAGACCCCTCTCATCGTCCTGAATCCGCTGAATTGGCAACCAGGCCATCTGCCGGATGGCTGGCAGGTGAAAGTCAATTACGGCCTGCCTAAGATCGCCACTGTGCGGGAAGGCAACACCAATTATCTCGATCTGAAGAGCCGCGATTCCTCCTATGGCCTGGAGCACGAGGTGGACATAGATCCGCACCAGGCGCCCTACCTGACTTGGAAGTGGAATGTCAAGGAACTGCCCGCCGGCGGCGACTTCCGGCGCAGCAAGACCGACGACCAGGCCGCCCAGGTGCTGGTGGCCTTCGCCGATAAACGCGTCTTAAGTTACATTTGGGACACCACCGCCCCCGCCGGAACCATGGAGAGCGCCAGTTCGATTCCCCTGGTCCACATCTACGCCGTAGTCTGCCGTTCCGGCGCAGCCGACCTGAACCGCTGGCTCACTGAAAACCGCAACCTGGCGGGCGATTACGAGAAGGCCTACGGACGTCCCGCGCCCCGCGTGAAGGGCATCCGGCTGCAGATCAACACGCAGCACACCGGCACTTCGGCCGAGAGTTGCTTCTCCGAAGTATCCTTCCGCAGCGCTCCGCTTTCATGATCCTGGTGACCGGGGGGACCGGTTTCATCGGTAGCCATCTGGTCGATCGTTTGGTGGCCGAAGGCCGCCCCGTGCGGTGCCTCGTTCGGCGCTCCAGCACTGCCGCCAACCTGCCGCGTGCCGTCGAACTGGCGCACGGCGACCTCGAAAGCGCCGCCGGACTCACGGAAGCGCTGCACGGAGTGGACACCGTCATCCATCTGGCTGGCGTAACCAAAGCCCGCACCGTCGCGGACTACCATCGCGGCAACGCCGTCGCTACTGCCAACCTGCTCCGCGCCGCCCATCTTGACCATAATCTTGCCAGATTCGTGCACGTGAGCAGCCTGGCGGCGGCCGGTCCCAGCACCGCCGATCGGCCCCTCACCGAGGCGGACGAACCGCGCCCTGTCTCGCATTATGGCCGGTCGAAGCTGGCGGCCGAGGAAGCCGTGCGCCAATCGCCGCTCCACGAAAGAACCGTGATCGTGCGGCCGCCGGTCGTCTACGGGCCGCGCGATAAAGACGTCTACCAGGTATTCCGCACGGTGGCCCGCGGATGGATAGCGCAAATCGGCACGGCGCCGCGCCGCTTTAGCCACGTTTATGTGGGAGACTTGGTGGATGGTCTTATCGCCGCGACCCATCACGCGGGTGCGGGCGGCCGGATTTTCTATTTGGCGAACGCCCAGCCGGTCTCCTGGGAGGAGTTCGGAAATGTGGCCGCCCGCCTGATGGGCCGCAAAGTGCGCACGGTGGCGATACCGGAGAAGGCCGCCCACGTCTTAGGGTTGTGCGCCGAGTGCTTAGCGCGTTTCAGCGGAAAGCCGGGCATCCTGTCGCGCGACAAAGTTCTGGAAGCCTGCTGCGCCGGTTGGGTATGCGACCCCGGCCGCGCCCGCCGCGAGCTTGGATTCTGCGCGTCCACGGACCTCGAAGAAGGGCTGCGGCGCACGCTCGACTGGTACAAGGAGGCGGGTTGGTTGAAGTTCTGAATCTGCCGGCTACCCGCGGTTTCTGGCCGGTCGACAAGGTGGTGCTTCCGTATTACGCGGCGGCCGCCGTCGCCGTCGTGTTGTTCTGGAACCGCTTGCCGGACCCCGCATGGCTGCTCGCCTGGCACGTCGCCGCCATTGCCCTGGCACTGCTGGCGATCCGCGGCGCCGGGCGCGCTAGTTGGATTTTCCGGCACTGGTATCCCCTGCCGTATGTGGCGTGGTGCTACCGGGAGATGGCCGTGCTCATGCCTGCGTTGCGCGGCTGGCAGGCGGATGCCGCGCTCGCCCGGCTGGATCGGCGCGTCTGGGGCGTGCATCCCGCCCTCTGGCTGGAGCGGATGAGCACGCCCCTCCTCACGGAATACTTGCAGATTGTTTATACGCTGTTCGTGCCCGCCGTCCTGCTCATCGCTTTCTTGCTTTGGCGGCGCGCGCAGTACGCCGAGTTTCGATATTATGCGTTTCTCATCGCCCTTGGTTTTCTGGTATCCTATATAGGATACGTGCTGGTGCCCGCGCGCGGTCCGCGCTTTTTCTTGCGGAACCTGCAAACCATCGATCTGCGCGGCTTGTGGGTCACTCGTGGGCTGCAATTGACGCTCGACCGGTTGGAATCCCAGGCCTGGGACTGCTTTCCCAGCGGCCACACCGAACTCACCATCTTGGCGTGGTGGGGCAGCAGACTGATCTCCGGCCGCTTATTCTGGCTCTATTTTGCCTACACCTTGTCTATCATTTTTGCTACAGTTTATCTTCGATACCATTACACCATCGATCTGCTGGCCGGGGCAGCCGTGGCCGGTCTTCTCGTGCTGATCGCACCACCGTTATACCGAATCTTGGGAAAAGGGGCCGCCTAGTTGGGAGACGTAGAAATCGTCGCGGTTCAGGATAAACCATCGTTGGAACGGTTTGTGGACTTACCGTACCGGTTGTACCGCCACCACCCTTATTGGGTGCCTCCGCTACGCATGGCCCAAAAGGAATTGCTGAACACCCGAAAACACCCGTTCTACGCGCATGCCGAAATCCAATGCTTTCTGGCGCGCCGGGATGGCCAGGTCTGCGGGCGGGTGGCCGCCATCGTGGACCGGAACTACAACGAATTTCAAAAGGAAGCCGCTGGATTCTTCGGTTTCTTTGAATCGACCGACGATGTGGAAGTGGCCCGCGCGGTGATGCAAGCCGCGCGCAAGTGGCTGCTGGAGCGCGGCGCCAAGGTGATTCGCGGCCCCGTCAGTCCCTCCACGAATTATGAATGCGGCCTGCTGGTGGAGGGTTTCGACTCCAGCCCCAATGTCATGATGCCCTATAATTCGCCCAGCTATCCGCGCATGCTGGAAGCCGTGGGGCTGCGCAAGGCCAAGGACCTGCTGGCGTATTGGTCCACCCCCACCGCGGTGAATGGCGCTAAAGTGGAACGCGTGGCGCGGCGCGCCGCCGGTAGCCAGGGCGTGGCTATCCGCACCATCCGCATGCGGGAGTTCGACCAGGAAGTGCAGACGATCTGGAAACTCTACAACGCCACGTGGGCGCAGAATTGGGGCTTCGTCCCCATGACGCGCGAGGAGTTTCTGCATGAAGCCGCCGAGATGAAGCAGATTCTGAAGCCGGACCTGGTGCTGATCGGCGAGGTCCAGGGGCGCGCGGTGGGTTTTGCGCTGGCGCTGCCCAACATCAATCTGGCGCTAAAACACGCCGGCGGCAAATTGTTCCCCCTCGGACTCTTCAAAATCCTGTATCATCAACGATTGATCAAAGAATTGCGGGTGGTCGCCCTGG
>Ga0182018_10003436_pt1 | contig 14241 bp, 13 predicted proteins | sample 812P2MmetaG_FD_120490 | JGI IMG/M metagenome (GOLD analysis project Ga0182018, IMG submission 120490) | Permafrost microbial communities from Stordalen Mire, Sweden - 812P2M metaG | ecosystem: Environmental > Terrestrial > Soil > Wetlands > Permafrost | place: Sweden: Stordalen | collected...
CGGGCGCAAGAACGAACTAGCGCGTTGGATCGCCCTCCTCCAACCCACCGGCGGTGGACTCGGCTTCAGATTCTTCCCGCAGTCCCTTAAACCAGCTCAGATGGGGCAGCGCCGCGCTGGCGTGGCGGCGGATCGCGATTAACTCAGCCGTGATGGCGACGGCAATTTCCTCCGGCGTGACGGCACCAATATCGAGTCCGACGGGCGCGTGCACCCGATCGAATAGATGTGCGGGGACGCCTTCTTTCTGCAAGGTCTTGAAGATTTCAATGACCTTGCGTTTGGAGCCGATCATTCCCACATAACGCGCCCGCGTTTGCACCGCCCAGCGCAGGATGCGCATGTCATCGCGGTGTCCGCGCGTCACAATTACGATATAGGAAGACTCGTTCGGCTCGAGTTTCTGCGTGGCCTCGTCAAAATCGAGGGCGAGGACTTCGCGCGCGGCCGGAAAGCGTTCTGGTGTGGCATAGGAGGATCGATCATCGCTGACGGTGACATCGAAACCGGCGTTCGACGCCGCCTGGCAAAGGTTGAAGGCCACGTGGCCTGCCCCGAAAACATAAAGTAATGCTGGAGGTAAAATCGGTTCCACGAAAACCTCCAGAGTGCCCCCGCACACCAGGCCCGTGTCGTACCTGGGATCCTGGTTCAAGTCGAACTTTAAGGTTCGGGGCTTCTCCGACTCCATGACTTCGCGGGCCGCTTGCCAGACGTCGGCCTCTACACAGCCGCCGCCAATCGTGCCCACGATCGAGCCGTCATCCCGAATCAGCATTTTGGCGGTGCGGAATGAAGGAATCGACCCGCGCACGTTGACGATGGTGGCCACCGCCCCGCGGCGGCCTCCGCGCCGAAGCTCGACGATTTGTTCGTAGATGTCCATGGCGTGTCGCTTCCAATTCTGATTATCAGTCGGTTAACAGGGGCGAGTCAAACTAGCGCTCTGGCAGGTCCATCCTCCATCGGGACTCGCAGACAGGATACAATCCTTGCGAATTTTGCAGGCGAGAACAACGCCTCTTGGACCCGAACTCATTTCCCATGGGGAGGGCGATCTTGAAGGCCGTTACTGTCTCCTTCGTCATTGCGGTAGCCATCCCGGCATTGACGCCAGTATCGAGCGGGCAACAGTCCAAAGGCGCGCCAGCGGCTCCGGTGCCCCCCCAGATCGCTGCCGCCCAAAAAGTATTCGTTTCGAATGCGGGCGGAGAAAGCTTCGAGAGCGTTATCGATGAAACCGTGTTCAATGGCGGCCCGGACCGGCCTTACAACCAGTTCTACGCCGCGCTGAAAAACTGGGGGCGATATCCACTGGTCTCATCTCCTGCGGATGCCGACCTGGTTTTCGAAGTCAGCTGGGTGCTCACCGATACTGGACTGAAACTCCCCGTGCTCGGACAGCTTCGTTTGCTGGTCATCGATCCGAGGACGCATTTCACGCTGTGGAATTTCACCGAGTACGTGCGAGGAGCGATGTTGCTGGGCAATCGCGACAAGAACTTCGATCAGGCGATGACAATCATCGTAAACCGCCTGAAGCTTCTGGCGAACCCAGCCGCGGCCGCGGCGGGTGCGCTGCCGAAATAGATCGCCAATTATGAAAGCCGTTCGCATTCATCAATTCGGTGGGCCCGAAGTCTTGGTGTACGAAGACGTTTTCGACCCGCAGCCGCGAAAAGATCAAGTCCTGGTGCGGGTGAAGGCTTGCTCGCTCAATCATCTCGACCTGTGGGTGCGCAAAGGACTGCCCGGCGTGAAGCTGCCACACATTCTGGGCAGCGACATTGCCGGCGAGATCGCGGAGGTTGGTGAGTATGTCACCGGCTTCACCTTCGGGCAGCGGGTGCTAATCGCTCCCATGCATTTCTGCGGACACTGCGTGAGCTGCCTTGCGGGATTGCAGAACCATTGCCGAGAGTTCACCGTTCTCGGCAACGCAGTCGATGGCGGAAACTGCGAGTTGATCGCCGTGCCCGCGGCGAGTGTAATTCCGATTCCCGACACGCTCGATTTCAATCAGGCTGCCAGCGTCCCGCTGGTGTTTGTGACCGCGTGGCACATGCTGGTCGGGCTGGCGGGCGTGCGTCCGGGGCAGACGGTCCTGGTGCTGGGGGCAAGCTCGGGTGTCGGAATCGCCGCCATCCAGATTGCCAAGTTATTTCACTGCCGAGTGATCACTACCGCGGGCGACGAAAGCAAACTGGAGAAGGGACGCGCGCTGGGAGCAGACTATGGCATCAATCATTACAAGCAGAAAATCTCCGAAGAAGTCCGCAAGATTACCAATAAAGAAGGCGTTGATATTGTGGTCGAGCACGTGGGCGCGGCGACCTGGGATGAAAGCCTGCGATCGCTCAAGAGCGGCGGCCAGCTGGTAACCTGTGGTGCGACGACGGGAAACAACGTGACTCTCGATCTGCGCCATCTCTTCGCGCGCCAGTTGACATTGCGCGGCTCCTACATGGGCACAATGAGTGAGTTGCAGGAAGTGCTGGGTCACGTTTTCGCAGGCCGGATGAGGCCCATCGTGGATCGTACGTTTCCCTTGATCGAAATCCGCGCGGCTCACGAGTACCTGGAAAAAAGCCAGATGTTCGGCAAGATCGTATTGAATCCTTAGAAATTCAGCGATCTCTTCTTCTTAGCCGGCATCGGCTTGGGGGTCTTTCCCGAACTTCCCTGATCCCCGCCCGTTGCGGTGGCGACCGTATTCTTCGCCAGATTGACGGTGAAACTGTCCACCAACTTTGCGACCGGTGTGCCTCCGACCGAATAGGGCGCGGAAAAATAACTTCCGACGATTTGGGTCTTGCTCACCTCCAGCCGCAGAAAACCGAAATTGTCCTGATCATATTGTTCGAGGGTCAGCCCGTTTCCCAGAGCCAATGGCGCCTTGGGATACGCACCGTTCACCCGCTGCAGTTTGCCGAGAATGGTATAGCCACCGGCGCCAGCGACGACATAAGGAATCTGCAGTTGCCCCTTCGGGCCCTGCACCACATTCGTGAACCGCTGATAGTTGTGGACATGCCCCGACAAGATGAGATTCGGATAGCGCTGGGTGGCGCTAAACGCGTTCCTCAGCACGTCGTCTACGGCGCTGCTTCCGGAGTGTTCGACGTCCCCGGAAAACGGCGGATGGTGAACCGTTACGATTAAAGCAAGATTAGGGTTGGCGGCCGTTAGTTCCTTCTGAAACCAGTCGATCTGATCCTGATGGATTTCGCCTTCAGTTTCGCCGACGTTGGAGAACAGACCGATAATGGTTGCCCAGGGAGTAGTGAAGGTCCAATAGACATTGGGCAAATCCAACTGCGTGCGATTGGCGCCAGTCTTCAGCGATCCCGGCTGTTCCGGATCCTTGGACATGAAATTCTGCACCCAACCGTCCAGTGGCACCTTGTTCGGATCCACCGGACCATCCAGCGGATCGTCGGGCTGGCAGTCATGGTTTCCGGGGATTGCCATGATGAAGCACGGATAGTCTTTGTAAGTCTGATAAAAATTGTCGCCATACATGCTGATGTCGCCGGCAAAGTACACCACGTCCCCCAGGTGATAGTAGAAGGCAGGCTTGCGGTTACTGGGCAGGTTTTGCGCATCTTGCGTCATCAACGCCGCAACAAAATCCTGCTGCTGGCCTCGGTGGTCCCCGGTATCTCCCACGGTATGAAAGACCAGAGTGCCTTTCTCAATCGTGGCAATGTCAGCAGCAGGTAGCAACTGCGACAAATCAAATCTGTAGGGTGCGGGACCATTGGGAGGGGGAAGCGGTTGAAACGGGTAGCTGGGAACTTGAATCCCGGTCGCTTGAACTTGCAGTTTCGGAGCCGAAATTGGAGGCACGTGGCTATGCCGCCCGCCGGTCCCTTTGCCGGTGCCGAAAGAGTGCAATGAACTCATGGTCATCTCCTTAAAGCTTTTCGTTAGAGGCGCCCTCCGTCCACCACAAACCACAAATGGGCAAGGCGGGCAACCCAGATTGTCCGCACTTAGATTGTTCGTTGCCAGTGCACGGCTACGAAGCGCACGGCGTCGACGCTAAAGAGCAACAAATCCAAGCCCATTCCGAGCATTCAATGAAACGAACTGAAGCGCAATTTGTCGTTTGTATCAAGAACACAAGAACATAAGAACACAAGAACAAAGGATACGCGGCTTGACCCGAGGTGCGAAAGCTCGATCAGCTCCTTGCTGATGATACTGCCGCTCAGCTCGGCCAGATCAGAGTCATCGACGAGTCGGGCGAAGACGATCTTTATCCTGAAGAATATTTCGTCCCAGTGCCGTTATCCCGAGTCCTGCGAGAAAGATGTGGGGCGAGCGACCAGCGCGAGAGCGTAGGCGACCCTCGACTGATTTTCTCCGCTATGCCACCCAGAGCCTCTTCCAAGAAGTCACCTCAAATTAGTTTAAAATAGATTCATGTCCCGCGAACTGAACTTCGGACCTTACGTTGACGTCGAGCACGGCAAGAAAACCGTCAAGGATCTTACCTACGGCAATCCCACGCCAGAAGGGGTGGTGCTGGCCAGGCTCGACTCCGCGGTGAACTGGATGCGCAAGGGTTCGATCTGGCCCATGACATTTGGTTTGGCTTGCTGCGCCATTGAGATGATGTCGATGGGGGCGGCGCGATTTGATATTGCCCGCTTTGGCGCCGAGGTATTTCGCCCATCGCCGCGGCAGAGCGATTTGATCATCATTGCCGGCCGCGTCTCGAACAAGATGGCTCCGGTCATCCGGCAGTTGTGGGAACAGATGCCCGAGCCGAAGTGGGTGATTTCCATGGGTGCTTGCGCCACTTCAGGGGGCGTGTTTCAGAACTATGCGCTGGTGCAAAGCGTGAACCAGGTTATTCCCGTGGATATCTACGTCCCCGGTTGCCCACCGCGGCCGGAACAGCTCATCTACGCCATTACGCTGCTGCAGGAAAAAATCCAGAAAGAGCGCGGCACCATCAAGAAGGCGCTGAACCTGGTGTAGCGCTGTGGGAATCTGGTGGGGCACTGCGGTCGAGTTTTGAGCTACAGCATCCTGCTAAGGTCGTTGCCATCCCTGGCTTCTCGCATATGTTCGATTTCGTGCGCTTCCCGGTGGCGCGCCGCGTTATAATGTGGCGAAGTCGCCCTGGGGTGTTTTATGGAACGTCTTCGCTTCGCGTCCCTCCTGGTTCCCGCCGTTCTTTTCCCTGCCATTCTGGTAAACGGACAAAGTAACAGTTCGGCGTCTCCGGATCAGCTCTCAGCGCCGGCGTCGAGCACGCAATCGAATTCTCCAACACCGGCGCCGCCTATTCCTGCCGATGCTCCGCGCATGTCACGGCAGACGCGCCTGGAAATCATCCGTGACTTCGAGATGCAGATTCTCTATGCGCGCACGCCTTTTCCGATGGGGACAAAAGGACTGAAGCTGAAAAATGGCGTGACCTCGCCAACAGGTCCGGATCTGCAACAGGCTCTCGCCCTCTATGGACCAGCCATTAAGCCGGGGGATCCGGCTCACATCTCCTTCGTGCAGATTAAGGACGACCACATTCATTTCGACCTCAACGGTGGTCCCATTCACCGTAGGAAATGGTACGAGCATATCCAGGTTTCCGGTGCCAACGGGGCGCCCGCGCAAATGGGTCCCAATGAAACGCAGCCCAATCCCCACGGAACCTATCTGGACGTTTATTTCAACAAATATGTTCCGGAAATGACGGCGCGACAGTTGCGCGAGCTGCTTCATCCGGTGCTCGATTTCGTTGCGCGAAACAAAGAGGAGGCGTATCTGGATACCGTGCCTCCGAATGTGAAACAGGCCATTCAGGCGCACCATGTGCTGGTTGGAATGAATACGGAAATGGTGTTGCACGCCAAGGGCAAGGCGCCGAAAAAAGTGCGCGAGAGAGATGGCGACACCGAATATGAAGAATGGATCTATGGCGATCCGCCGCAGGATGTGGACTTTGTCCGTATCGTGGCCGACGAAGTGGTGCGTGTGGAGACCATGAAGGTCGGTGGCCAAAAGATTGTGCGCACCGAAAAAGAAGTGATCCTCGAAAAGCCAGACAGGGATACCGAGGCCAAGCAGGAAGACCGGCCGGCGAATGCCCCCAGCCTGCGCCGTCCGGGAGAGAACTCTGAAGACGCTCCGAAACCGGCCGATGGCGCCTCCCCAATGCCACCTGTAGCGCCACCGGATCTTCCGCAACCGTCGGGAAGTCCAGGGCCTGGCGCCCTCGTAGCTGACCTAAAATGAAGGTCGCAAGCCGGAGTAAGAACCTTCGCCCGCGACCGTGGTCCAGTTGATGAACCTTGAGCATTCCACGCCGGAGTCAAATCAGTTCTGTTGACCGCCTGGATTCGGGCATTCCCAGGAACACCGAACGGCATCCTAATAGCTGTGGACTCGGAGAATCCGGGGGAGGAGTACGGGATGAGCACCAAGCCGTCGGAACAGATGATGGATCTATTGAAAGAGCTGGCCATGCTCAAGGCGTTGGATGAAAGGCACGAGACAGGGTCGGAATCGGGAGCCGATACTGCCGAGCTTGAGTCCAGGAAAAACCGGCGGCGGGAAATAGGAGAGCAAATAAGGACTCTCGGTGGGCTGCTTGGTTAATCGCCGTTTCGGGTTGGCGAGAGCACGATCAAAGCGGCCAGGGCCGCAGCTTTGTGATCCCTGGTCCAAGGCGCGCCGATCAGACTTCCGGCAGTTGCGATTCTGCGCTGTACTCCGCTTGCCGACTTTCCGAAGGCGGCTTTTGCTCGCTCCTCCAGTTCCCGCTCGCGAAATCCCTCGACAGAAATTTTCAACCGTTCACATGCGCGCCTGACGATGTTGCGAAAGAATTCGCCTTCCGCGGTGTGAATCAGCGGATGGGAGGCCAGAATTCTCGGCAGAGAAGGCAGGGGTCGAGCGGAAGCCAGCAGCACGGCAGCACCTACAATTCGAACATCGCGCGCCTCCAATTCCCCCACGACCCGCTCGATAGCCGCCGAAGCTAATTGATCTGAGGCGACGGCACAGGTGGCGATGTGGTTTTCTGACTCCTGAACTCTCAGGCGGGCTGCGTGATGATAAGGCTGGTTCGCCCCGGTTGTCGAATCCGCGACCACGATGCGTTTTCGGTCGACTACCTCTACCCAGTCGGCATCCCCGCTAACGGCTACGAGTACTCCCCACCCCGAATGCATTCGAAAGCCGAGGGTGGCAGGCTTCATGCTGAATTCTCACCAAGAGTGTACCAACCCGGGCCAAACTCATTTCACCGCGACTGTCGGTCCTACATCTGCGAATGAAAATGCCAGTGAAACGTTCGGATACTCCTCCCCCTCGACTTCCACATAAGGATAGACAAAATAATTCAGCGGCTTGCCGGCCTGCGCCGGATTCAACCGCAGGTCGCGGCCCATGCTGAATTGCACGCGGTTCACGTCGTGCGATCCAAAGAAGTAGTCATGCTTCTCAGGATGCTTCCAGGCTTCGGAGATGTCGACGGGGATCCACCCCTTGCCCTCAATATAGAAATCGGACCAGCAGTGATAACCGGCGATCTCGGCGGAGTGTTGGTCGGACGGCAAAGGGAATCCGATCTCGAAGCGGGCTGGAATGCCCTGCGATCTCGCCATGGCGATGAACAGCGAGTGGAAGTCCGTGCAGTTACCCTTCTTGGCGTCGCAGGCATAGAGCACGTCGCCGTGTCCCCAGCCAGTTCCACTCTTGTCATACTTCATGGTGGTAAAGACGTAGTCATAAATGGCGCGAGCTTTGTCGAGCGGCTGCGTCTTGCCCTCGCTCACTTTGGCCGCAAGGTCCGCAGGCAGGCCGGTGGTGGGGACGAGCGCATCGGGTTGGAGGTCCTGCTGCCGCTCTTTATTGGGCAGAGAATTTTTCAGAATCGAGGAGACCATGTGGGGAGCAAGGGTGAGTGCTAGGCGTTCGTGGCGCAAAACATCGTATTCCACGTCGAAGTGCAGTTCCGCCTGAGTTGAGCTGCTGGTCTCGGCGACGTAAATCTCATTGCCGTATCTCGACTCACGGGTTCTCTTCAACGGCAGGTCACCCTTGGCGGAAATGACTTTCACTTCCTGATAGGCATCCGAGTGGGAAGCAGGAATCCAGATGCGAACCTTCTGGCCAGCGGGCAGATTCTTCACGGTAAAGGCATAGTGAAAAGTGAAGTGGCGGGAATCTTGGCCGGGAGCTGTGAGGCCCAAAACCAGCAGAGACAGCAACCCGCAAAGTTTGCGTAGCATAAGCGGCGTCCTTATAGCGGCGTCCTTATTATGTTCTCAGCTGAGAACTGAGAACTGAGAACCGAGAACTGCTGGGAAACGACACACGGGCGTCTTAGACGGAACGCCGTCAAGTGAAGCCGCGCCGTGGGATGGGCAGGGGCATAAAGATGCCGGGAGGGTTCCAGCGATGCTATATTTTACGCCCTCGACGGCATAAGTGGTAACCGGCAGTCTACGTTAGAATGCCTGCGTGCCCGTAGCCATCCAATGCCGCGATCTGCGCAAGACTTATGACGGAAAGGTCGAAGCCGTGCGTGGGCTGAACCTCGAGATCCAGACCGGCGAGTGCTTTGGCCTGCTCGGGCCGAACGGGGCGGGGAAGACCACGACGATCGAAATCCTGGAGGGTCTGCTGGCGCCGACCTCCGGAGAAGTGTCGATCCTGGGGCATCGCTGGAGCGACCATGAACGCGAGATGCGCGAGTGGCTGGGCATCTCGCTGCAGGAGACGCGTCTGTCGGAAAAGCTCACCGTACGCGAGACCATTGAACTATTCGCCAGCTTTTACCGCCAGCCGCGCTCTTGCGAAGAGGTTCTCGAACAACTGCAACTCACCGAGAAGGCCGACTCCTGGGTGGGCAAGCTTTCGGGTGGTCAGCGCCAGCGGTTGGCCGTTGCGACGGCACTGGTGTGCAATCCGAAGATTTTATTTTTGGACGAGCCGACGACGGGACTTGATCCTCAGAGTCGCCGGCAGCTGTGGGACATTATTCGCCAATTTCAGCGCGACGGCGGTACTGTGCTGCTGACCACGCATTACATGGATGAAGCGGAGCGCCTGTGTGATCGACTGGCAATTGTGGATCACGGGCAGATCATTGCCGAGGGCTCGCCGGCCGACTTGATCGACCGGCTGGGCGGACATCATGTAGTGGAATTTTCGGTGAGCGGCTACTCGGACGGTGCGACATTACAAGCTTGGAACGGACTGCCCAGCGTCGAATCCGTTCGCGAGGACGACGGCATGATCGCTCTGAATGTAAAGCAACCGCACATGACGATACCCGCGCTGCTCGATGCGATTGACAAGCAGGGAAGTCAATTGCAGCATCTGACCACCCGGCAGGCGAGCCTGGAAGATGTGTTTGTGCGGTTGACGGGACGGCATCTGCGGGAAGAGTGAGTCGTCTAATTTATGAGCCTTGCCCAGGAAACACTGGTCCCAACCCGAGAGGCGCGGCCGGGCCGTCCGCCGCGGAACGGCCGCTGGTCCGGTTACCGCCATCTGCTGCTGGCACGCCTGCTGGAGTTAAAGCGCGAGCCCGAAGTCGTCTTCTGGGTTTTCGTGTTTCCTCTGCTGCTCGCTCTCGGCCTGGGCATTGCTTTCCGCAATAAGCCCGCAGACTCGGTCCGAGTGGCCATCGTCGCCGGAGCCGGCTCGCAAGATGCGCAAGCGCTTCTGGTTCGATCTTCGCAACACGAACTTTTTAAAATTCAGACGTTAAATGCCGACCAAGCGAAGACGGGATTTCGCCTCGGCAAGTTCGATCTGGTGATCGAAGCGGATGGCAAGGGAGGGTTGGAGTACGGTTACGATCCCGCGCGTCCCGAGAGCGTCCTGGCGAAAGCTGAAGTGAACGATGCCCTGCAATCCGCCGCCGGCCGCAAAGACGTGGTGGCGACCGAGGCGGTAACTTCATCCGAGCCGGGTTCCCGTTACATTGATTTTCTGATCCCCGGATTATTGGGAATGAACCTGATGAACTCCGGCATGTGGGGCATCGGTTTCGCCCTGGTGGATATGCGCCAGCGCAAACTGCTCAAGCGTTTCGTGGGCACGCCCATGCGCCGCGGAGATTTCCTGCTGGCGATCATGACCAGCCGCCTGTTGCTGATGGTCATCGAGATCGGCCTGTTGCTGGTGTTCGGCGTCCTATTCTTCCACGTGCGCGTTCTCGGATCGGTGTTTTCGATCGCGCTACTCGGAGGCCTGGGATCGCTCACCTTCGGCGGTGTCGGCCTGCTGACCGCGAGCCGCGCGCAGAAGATCGAGAGCATCAGCGGGCTCATCAACCTGGTAATGATGCCGATGTGGATTTTTTCCGGCGTATTTTTTTCTTACGAACGATTTCCCGCGGTAATGCATCCTCTGATCAAAGCGTTGCCTCTGACCGCGCTCAACGACGCGCTGCGCGCCTGCATTCTGGAGGGGACGCCGCTGCTCGAGCAGTGGCCACGCCTGTTGGTGCTGGGCCTGTGGGGCGGGATTTCGTTTGTGCTGGCGCTGAAGTGGTTCCGCTGGACGTAGGCGGTGAACTCCGGGTTGCGCGGCGACACAAGCCCGCTCAAGCCCCGTCCGCAAATCTTAGGGAGAAGTCACGAACGAGGCCATCTGCGGTGTTTGCGAAACAGCTGCAGTTATGACTTGACTAGCTTGGCCGCCTGTTTCCGCACTTTGGCCCAGCGTAGCCTTTGCGCTTCGGCAATCCGCCGGCGGGCGTCCTTGCTCAAGGTACGTCCCGTCCTCTTGAGCGACTTTCCGCCAGCATGGCCTAATGCGTCCAACGCCTTCCTTACTCTTCCCATCTCCTTTTCCAGACGGGAGTACTCGTTCCGCAGGGAAACGACTACTTTGTTCAGGTTCATTTACTACCCCCTCATGGCTCAAGGCTAACATGAAGAAGTAAAAAGCAGGAGAAGATTAGAAGCACTCCAACTGGCTAGTGCGCAGTCTGGGGTTTATCCGACGCTGCTCAGAAATCGCGGCGCCTGCCGCGCTTTGGTGACTTGTTCAAACGAGTGCGCCAACTTGATTAAGGTAGGCTCACTCCATGCGCGGCCAAAGAATGAGATACCTACCGGCAAGCCGGAAAGAAAACCAGCGGTTACATTGATGTTGGGGTAACCCGCGACTGCGGCTGCGTTGGAACTGCCTCCGGCCGAGTGGTCCCCGTTGATCAAATCGGTGAGCCATGCCGGACCGCCCGTGGGAGCCACAATCGCATCAAGGTGGTACTTATCCATGAGCGCGTCGATCCCTTCCGTGCGGGCCAATTGATGATTTTTCGCCAAAGCATCGACATATTCTTTCTCCGTAAGTGGTCCTTTGGCTTGCGCTTTCAGGAACAAGTCCTGCCCGAAGTAGGGCATCTCTTTTTGCCGGTTGTGTTCATTGAAGTCAATGATGTCTTGTAACGTGCGCACCGGAGCGCCCGGGCCGAGTCTGGCCAGATAGGCGTTGAGGTCGGCCTTGAGTTCGTACATGAAGACGAGCAGTTCGCTCTCATCGAACTTCCCCAGAGTTGCGATGTCGGCGGGATCGACCAGGATCGCTCCCTGCTGCTTCATCAAGCCCAGCGCCTGTTCTATAAGCGCGTCCACGGCATCGTTGAAGCCGAAGTATTTTCGTGCTACGCCGATGCGGGCGCCTTTGAGACCATTGGGATCGCAGTACTGCGCATAGTCGGTTTGCGAGTTGCCGGCACTTGCTGCGGTCGCAGCGTCGTCGGGATCAACGCCGGTAAGAGCACCCAGAAGGATCGCTGCGTCGCGCACCGTCCGGCACATGGGTCCGGCTCCGTCCTGGCTATGCGAAATCGGGATGATGCCAGCGCGGCTGACCAGGCCCACCGTGGGCTTGATCCCGGCAAGCCCGTTCGACGATGACGGGCACACGATCGATCCGTCGGTTTCGGTGCCAATGCCCGCGGCAGCCAGGTTCGCAGAAATGCCGGCCCCCGTGCCGGAACTCGACCCGCAAGGATTGCGGTCGAGCGCATAGGGATTTTTCGTCAGGCCTCCGCGTCCGCTCCATCCGCTGGTTGAGTGGCTGGAACGGATGTTTGCCCACTCGCTGAGATTGGTCTTGCCCAGGATCACTGCACCTGCCGCGCGCAGCCTTCGGGCCACGAAAGAATCCTTGGGCGGTTTCGAGCCGACCAGCGCCAGCGATCCGGCCGTGGTCATCATGCGATCCGCGGTGTCGATGTTGTCTTTGATCAGCACCGGGATGCCATGCAGTGGGCCACGCAAGCCCCTGGCCTTACGCTCCTGATCGAGAGTGGCGGCGATGGAGAGTGCATCCGGATTTAGCTCGATGATCGCGTTCACCGCCGGCCCGCGCTTGTCGATCTCGTCAATGCGCGCAAGATATTTCTCGGCCAGCGACCGGGCGGTGAATCTTCCGGACTTCAGCGCATCCTGCAGTTCCGGAATCGTGATCTCCTCCAGTTCGAACCGCTTGATATCGGCAGGCTGTGGAAACGGCGACGAGACGATTTCCCTCGCTGCGCCAAGTGCCGGATAGAGCAGGGTGGCCACGCCGCTGGTTAGAGCGGCTCTAAGAAACGAACGCCGATCGCCGACAGACGCGAAGGATGAAAGTGTTTTGGACATGTTCTTGAGCGTTCTTGAACGCGTCGAACATACTAAAGCAGGCAGTGAGAAAATGCGCGGGGAAGCTCTTCTGACAGGAAATGGCGGCACCGGGGGCCAGTTGTGGGCAGATCGCCAGGGTGATCCTCTAGCCTTTGTTAACCGGCCGCGAGCAGGAGTAGTTTGGCGATAGAGCGCCCGCTCCCCAACATTCCCGCCAACCAAATGGGTCTCCGGAGCAACCACAAGGGGGACGAACTGACTCTCCCTGCGGTCCGGAGGGTGATTCTTCGCCTGTGAGTCTCCTCCCCTCAGAAGAGCATCGTCCCTTTTTCAATGCGATCGGGTTATTGATAGGGACAGCCGGAGAGAAAGCGGCGACGACGGTCTGAGCGGGGATCTTTTACCTCACGTTGCGCGTTCTATCACAAGGTTTCCCGGTCGGCAGGTGGCCCTCAAAGGCAGTGTCGGCGTATTATCTTCTGGCCGGCTGTTCGCGGCGGGAGTAGCTCAATGGTAGAGCATCGGCTTCCCAAGCCGGTGGTTGCGGGTTCGATCCCCGTCTCCCGCTCCAATTTCTCTTCGGTCTTCCCGATGCGCCATCGCACGCATCCACTTTCCGCGCTTCTTAACCTGATATTGGCGCGAAGACGGTCCGGCATCTGTAGAGATCACCCATGCGACGGGCTTTGGTTTATGAAAACTATCGCCCATCCTGGATAAATCGGCAAACGTCATGCCTTAGCAGTGACTTGTGATGCGTGTTTTCGGCGAATCCTACGCCGCACCAGCATGCCACCGCAATCAGAAACGCTGCCACGAAGTACAGAAGATGCGATGCCGTCCACAAGATTCCTTGCACGATCGCGCGGAATCTGTGCATTCTCGCCAAAGCCGCAGCCGGGATCTCCACTCCTTGGTTCCAGTCCATCGTTTCCAATCGCGGCAAGAATCCTTGTCTGACGCACCCTTCCAAACTGTACACGCCAACTTGATGTGAAAAATGACTGGCCACTATCGTGTCCCGCGAAAACTCCTCCCAATTCAGCGGACCGAGCACGCCATACACTCTCCTTTAGTCCCTTCTGGCTGTTGAGCAGCCACTCCAGCACACTGCTTGGCCAGCGTGCTGAATGAGTGCTCACCCGCGCAATGCAGCACGCTTGTCGTCTGGAGATAATACCTTGTTGACCTCTTCCAGTTTGGCGTGTGCTTCGATTGGTACGCTAGCCGTCCACCGTATTCCGTAAAGCGATACCAACTTCCGGAACTCGATGACAGCTTGCTCCTTGGTCATCGTAACTGTTTGCACAGTCTCCTCTCCGGCATGAACGAGTCCGTAGCATCCGCAGTCCATCCACTTCGGATGGCCGCACGCAACATAACGACCGTCTACGACCCATGCCTGATTTTTATCCTGTGGAGCGTAAAACCCCGTCCTTCAGGGGGGGATATAAGCGACTTAGCTGGGAGTCTTTTGCTGGTCAATGTACTCTTTGAGGATGCTGATCGGAGCTCCACTACAAGAAGCTGCGAAGTAGGACGGCGACCACAGAGCGCCCTTCCAATACCGCTTCATCAAATCGGGCCGTTCCTGTCTGAGCATTCGGCTGGACACGCCTTTCAGAGAGTTGAC
>Ga0182018_10003437_pt1 | contig 14240 bp, 12 predicted proteins | sample 812P2MmetaG_FD_120490 | JGI IMG/M metagenome (GOLD analysis project Ga0182018, IMG submission 120490) | Permafrost microbial communities from Stordalen Mire, Sweden - 812P2M metaG | ecosystem: Environmental > Terrestrial > Soil > Wetlands > Permafrost | place: Sweden: Stordalen | collected...
AGCAGCTCCTTCCACCTGATGGTCGTCGACGCGTCACGCGAGGGCCTTCTGGTCCCAGTGCTGCGCCGGCGGTCCTTCCTCCACCTCGGCACCGAGGTGGCCCGCACCGGGGGGGTGCCGGCCGACCGGGCGGCCTCGGCGGTGCGCACGGTGCGCCGGTTGGCCACTGCGTGCGAGGAGGCAGGGGTCGATGTTGTGGTGGCGCTGGCCACCGCTGCGCTGCGCGACGCTGACAACGGGTCCCGCTTGATCAGCCGGCTCGAGCAGGTGTTGGGAAGCCCGATCACGCTGCTCACCGGCGAGGAGGAGGCCAGGCTCTGCTTCCTCGGTCAGCGGGCCGGGGTTTGGGTGGGCAAGGACCCGGTCATGGGACTCGACCTCGGGGGCGGGAGCCTCGAGGCGGGGATCGGCACCATCGACGAGGTCCTCGACGTGGCCAGCGTGGCCCTGGGTACGGCACGGCTCCGAGGCGAGCTGGGCACGGGCGAGCTGCTGACACCCGCCGACCGGGTGGCCATCACCAGCGTGACCCTGGCCCGGGCCGAACCGATACGGGACATGCTGGCGCGTAACCCGCGAGCAGGGGGCAGGGTGATCGCCAGCGGCGGGACGGTGCGGGCCCTCGCCCGGCTGGCCATGGGTCTGCACCGGTCGCTCCAGGCGTCGGCCTCGGCATCGTCGCTGCACGTCAACCAAGTCGAGATTCCCGCCGGCCAGCTCTTCGAGCTGGCCGACCGTCTGGCCACGCTCGACCTCGACGCCCGCCTGGCCCTGCCCGGGGTCCAGACCCGGCGTGCGCCACTCCTGCCCATTGGTGCCGTTGTGCTGTCGACCCTGGTCGAGAGCCTGGGACTCCAACGACTGGTGGTCAGCGAGTGGGGGCTACGGGAGGGAGCGGTGATCGGCGCACTTTCCCTCCCGGAGAAGCGGGGCGCCGACGCCGCCACCGCCGGGCGACGCGCCCGCCAGACGACGATCTCGTGAGATGGGCTCCGCCGGGCGGCCCGAGGGCACAGATGCGGCGTGATGCTGCCGCCAGGACTGCCTCAGGCCTTCTTCCCGAGGATGCGGTTCATGCCCGTGCCGCATGTCGGGCACTTACCCTTGGCTGACCGCCGACCGTTGGCCATCTCGACCTCTTCGCCCTCGAACTGCCGCTTCTCCCGACACTTCACGCAATATCCCTCGTACGACGCCATGTCTCCTCCTCCTGGTTCGGATGGTGGCCATCCGGTGCTCGTATGGACCGAACGTATCGGTCCGGGTGGGCGGAAGGGGGGATGGGAGCGCCAAGTGCTTGCAATAGTTAGCACCGGGCCGGCCGATGGGCCGGGACGGGCGGTGGGTCAGCCCACGCTGTCCCCGAGCGCCATCGGGTCATCGGAGGTGGCGACGTCGGCCATCATCTGCTCGATGTCCTCGGCCGGGAGCGGCGGGCTGAAGAAGTACCCCTGGGCCGTGGTGCAACCACGTTGCAGGAGCATCCGGCTCTGGAGCGACGTCTCCACCCCCTCGGCCACACAGGCCAGTCCGAGCCGGTCGGCCATGGAGATGATCGCCGAGACGAGTGCATTGTTGTCACCGTCGGGACCGAGTACCTGGACGAAGGACTGATCGACCTTGAGGGTGCTGACCGGAAACGATCCGATGCGGCTCAACGAGGAGTTCCCCGTGCCGAAATCGTCGATGGTGAACCGCACGCCGAGCCTTCGGAGCCGGTTGATGTTCTCCTTGGCCGGGCCGAACCGATCCAGGACCACCCGTTCGGTGATCTCGAGCTCCAGCAGGGACGGATCGATGGCGGTCTCGGTGAGCGTGCGGTCGATGTTGTCGAACAGTTCGGGGTCGGACAGGTCCCGCGAGGCCAGGTTCACGGAGAGGCGCAGCGGCCGCAGACCGTTGTCGAGCCAGGTGCGCAGCTGGCGGCAGGCTTGCTCCAGAACCCACGAATCGAGGGCGACGATGATGGCGCTCCGTTCGGCCAGGGAGATGAACGACGAGGGCTCGAGAACCCCCAGGGTGGGATGGTTCCAGCGGACCAGGGCCTCAACACCCACCACCCGGGTGGTCCGGAGGTCGATGTAGGGCTGGTAGAGAACGACGAACTCGTCGTGCTCGAGGGCATGGATGAGGTCGACCTTGAGCGTGTGGTCGTCGATGGCCACACTCCCCGTGGGGGAATCGACCATGGAGCCGGAGTACATCTGGAAGGCGTTGCGTCCTAGGGACTTGGCCCGGTACATGGCCTCGTCGGCCCGGCTGAGCAGCTCGTCGTAGGAGTCGCCGTGGTCGGGGGCCATGGCGATGCCGATCGAGGCTGAGGTCTCCACCTCTTCGCCCAAGACATCGAAGGGCATGCTCATCGCCTCTAGCGATCGCTGCGCCAGCTGGTCGATGGACAGCTGGTCGGACAGTCCGGGCAGCAGGATGGCGAATTCGTCCCCCCCGACCCGGGCCACCGTGTCCTGGCGGCGCACGGTGTCCACCAGGCGCTGACTCACCTGTCGGATCAGGTCGTCGCCGGCGGCATGCCCCAGCGTGTCGTTGACCGTCTTGAAGTGATCGAGATCGACGAAGAACATGCAGACCGGCTCACCGACCCGCCGGGACCTCACCAGCTCCTGTTCCACCCGGTCCTCGAAGAGGCGGCGGTTGGGCAGCCCGGTGAGCGCGTCATGCCACGCCATGTGCGAGACCTTCTCGAGGAGCGCGAGGTTCTGTAAGGCGGTGGCTGCCTGGTCGGCCACACCCGACAACCGCTCGTGGAGGTCGGCATCGCCGACGGTGGTCGGGACGCCGTGGTCGAAGTTGGCGGAGATCACGCCGAGCAACTCACCGTTGGCGACCAGCGGCACCACCAGCGCGGCCGCGGTGTGCGACTGGTCCACCAACCTCCGGAGCACCGGATCCTCGGTCGACTCATCGAGGACCAGCACCTGGCGCCGGCGGACCATCTCCTCGACGGTGGCGGCATCCGGGTTGATGAGGAGCTCTTCGTCCACGCCATCGGTGGGAACATCGTGTCCCGCCGATGCAGCCCGCAGCAACAGCTGACCCGTTTCAGGCGCCCACAGGTACACCGCCGAATGGTCGCAATCGGTCACGGTCGGCACCATGTCCGCCACCACCTGGACCAATTGGGCCGGCGTGGTCACCCGTGAGACCGCGTCGGAAAAGGCGAGGAGGGTCCGGGTGGAGGCGTGGCTCTGCGTGGCGTCGGTGAGCGCACCGAAGATGTCAAGTGTGCTGGCGGCATACTCGGCGTACAGCCTGAGGGCCCTGGACTCCGAGGACGGGTGGGGTTCCCCGGGCGGGAAGATCTCGGCCAGACGCCCGTAGAGGTGTTGGGGGGTGGCGATGTCGACGATGAGTCGCGAGCCACCGTCGTCGTCGGGATGCTCGCGCCACAGTTCGGCCGCCACCTGTTGAGCCTCGTCCGTGTCGAGTCCACGGAAGTGGAGCTGCAACGGCGCTTCGGGCCGGACCCTGACCATCAACAGGTAGCGGTGGGCGCTGACCGCGGCGTCGGCCCCGGCGGCGATCTGGGAGAGCAGGGACTGAGGGTCGTCACGGAGCAACTCGGTGGCGGTGGCGACGGCACCTCCGAGCAGCACGCGCATCCGATCGACCTCACCGCGCAGTTGGCTGGGCGACCGCTCCGACGAGTGGGCCGAACCCAACGGGGAGCGCCGGGCGTCGAGGTCGTCCCGGGCGTCGAGGTCGTCCTGGTCGTCGAGGTCGTCCTGGTCGTCCTGGTCGTCGGGGTCGTCCGGCGCGTCGCTGGCCTCGGCGACGCCGACCGCTCGAGGCAGTGAGGCGCGGTCGGGTGACTCGGGCACCGGGTCGGACCACTCCCGATCGGCGGGATCCTCCCAACTGAGGGCGTAGAGGCAGAACCGGCCCCCGCGGGCCGCGCACTCCGTCTCGGTCACCACCGCCGGCCCCAACCCGTAGAGGGCAGGGACCTGGGTCAACAGCCCCCGGGTCATCTCGCAGAGATGGGCATGCCGACTCTGACCGGAACGCGGGGAGAGCTGGATGAGCGCGTGATCAGGGGCGACCTGGAGTGCCACCGCCTCGGACACCGTCTCGAATTGCCCGACCAGCGTGGAGACGTGCTTGAGCGCCGTCTCCGGTGACCCGAGTGCCCAGAGGCGACCCACGAAATTGGTGCCGTCGGACCGGTAGAGGAGCTCCTCTCCGACATGGATCCCGACCAACCCGTCCCCGGTCACCAGGGCGGCAGCATTGAACAGCGCCACCGCCTCGGACGGCGATGTCCAGTTGCGCAGGTCTGCCAGCGTCGAGAACGGGCGATCGTCGCCGGCCAGCGCCAGCGCCTGGGCCACACCGACGTCACCACTGTGGGCACGCACCCGACCGATCAGGACAGCCACCACCGTGCCCGAGACCCCACCGTGTTCGTAGGCCTCGGAGGTCGTCTGCTCAACCTCGACGGTCATGGCTCGTCATCCAACCCCTCGACACCGGTGCCGCGCACCGACAAGGAATCTCACTTGCTCCCTATCTTCGACCAACCGGAGGTGATTCTTTACCGGCCCAGGCACCCAGGGGAGGGGCATCGGCACAGCCGGGACATCTACACTTGGGAAATGAGCATCTACGAGCCATCAATGCACTCCCTCCAGGGCGACCCGGCGTCCCTCGGGGACTACCGGGGCCAGACCCTCCTGGTGGTCAATGTGGCCTCCAAATGCGGACTCACACCTCAGTACGAAGGGCTGGAACGCCTGCAGAAGACCTACGGCGACAAGGGGTTCACGGTCATCGGATTCCCCTGCAACCAGTTCGGCGAGCAGGAGCCCGGATCCTCCGCGGAGATCGCCACCTTCTGCTCGGCCACCTATGGGGTGACCTTCCCCATGTTCGAGAAGGTCGAAGTCAACGGCGCCGGTCGCCACCCGGTCTATGAGGAGCTGGTGGCCGTTCCCGACGGTGACGGCGAGGCGGGGGACATCCAGTGGAACTTCGAGAAGTTCCTGGTGTCGCCCACCGGCGAGATCGTCCGGCGCTTCCGGCCGATGGTGGATCCTGAGGCACCCGAGGTGATCGACGCCATCGAGGCCACCCTGCCGGGCTGACCGTCTTCCCTGCCTCCGGGCCGTGGCCCGGTCGACCAACCAGGTGGATCTATCCGGAGAGGGGGAGTGCATGGTTGTCCCGGCGGCAAACAAGGAGCCGGTCATCGATCGCATGACCCAGGTCTGGGTCTCGTTGGTCAGCGGATGCGACCGGGTCTCCGAAGCCCAGTGGGCCCTGGCCACCGACTGCCCGGGCTGGACGGTGAAGGATCAACTGTCCCATCTGGTCGGGGTCGAGCGCCTGCTGCTCGGTGATCCCCCTCCTCCGCCGCTCTCCGAGTTCCCCGACCACGTCACCAACGCGTTCGGGGAGATGAACGAAGCGTGGGTGGCAGCCAGGCGTGCCGTGGCCGGTAACGAGGTGGTGTCCGAGCTGGTCGAGGTCACCAACCGCCGCATGGAGCAGTTGCGCACCATGCCCACCGAGCGGTTCGACCAGGTGGGCTGGAGCCCGGTCGGCGAGGTGCCCTACCGCGAGTTCATGGAGACCCGGGTCCTCGACACCTGGGCACACGAGCAGGACATCCGGCGGCCGCTCGGCCGGCCTGGCGGTCGCAACGGCGTGGGCGAGGCCACCGTTCTCGACCGCTGTGAGCGGGCCATGCCCTTCGTGGTCGGGAAGCGGGTCGCACCGCCCGACGGCACCTCGGTGCTGTTCGCGGTGACTGGCGTCATGGGCAGACAGGTCCATGTCGAGGTGCACAACGGACGCGCCGTGCCCACGCCGGTACCGCCGGACTCGGAGCCCTCGGTGTCGCTGAGCATGGACCAAGAGTCGTTCTGGCTGCTCGGTCTGGGCCGGGTCCAGTCGTCGCGAGTGATGGCCACCGGCCAGGTGACCATCGAGGGCGACGTGGCCATCGGCCACCGGGTGCTCGAGTCCATGGCCTTCATGATCTGACCGTCGCCGCTCGAGGCATCGGCGGCCGATCCACCGCCGGGCCGGCGGGAAGCCTGTGGCCCGGGTGCCGGTACACTGACCTATTCGTATGCGCGCAACAGCCGAGCCCGAAGAGGGCAACAGGGTCCGCCTCTCGGTCGAGATCGACGAAGCGGAGATGGACGAGGCACTCGACGGGGTGGTCCGGAGGTTGGCGCGGGACGTGCGAGTCCCCGGATTCCGTCCCGGCAAGGTGCCGCGCCGGGTCATCGAGGCTCGTATGGGTGGCGCTGTCGCACTCCGGGGGGAGGCGCTCCGCGAGACGCTGCCCGATTTCTACGCCCGGGCAGTCAGCGACACCGAGGTCGACCCCATCGACCAGCCGGACATCGACATCACCTCCGGTGACGAATCGGGAGCAGTCTCCTTCGACGCGGTGGTGATGGTTCGACCGGTGGTGTCCATTGCCGGATACCAGGGCCTGGTGGTGGCCCTGCCCACCCTGGAGGTCGGCGACGAGGAGATCGAGTCGCATGTGGACCGCTTGCGGGCCACCTCGGGAGAGTTGGCGGAGGTGGGCCGACCTGCGCAGGACGGAGACCAGGTCACCATCGACATCCACGGCACCCGCAGTGACAGCCTGGCCCCGGGCGACGACCCTGGACTCGACGCCGAGGATCTCCTCTACCAAGTGGGTAGCGGGAGCGTGGTCCCCGAGCTCGATGACCAACTGCGAGGGGCGAAGACCGGGGACATCCTCTCCTTCGATTCCGTCCTCCCCGGGACCGATCAGGCCGTCTCGTTCCGGGTGTTGGTGAAGAACGTCAAAGAGCTGGTTCTGCCCGAGGTGACCGACGAATGGGCATCGGAGGCGTCGGAGTTCGAGACGGTCGAGGAGTTGCGGGCGGATATCGCCGAACGGCTTCGCCAGCGGCACGTGGTCCAGGCCCAGATGGCGCTCCAGCAGAAGACAGCCGAGGCATTGGCCGAGCTGGTGACCGAAGAGATCCCCGAGCAACTGGTGAACGAGGAGCTACGCGAGAGGATCCATGATCTCAACCATCGTCTGGACAGCCAGGGGATGAGCCTCGGCCAGTTCCTTGGTGCCACCGGTCGTGACGAACAGGAGTTCCTCGATGAACTGCGCTCCGGTTCGCTGCAAAGCGTCAAGGTCGACCTCGCCTTGAGGGCCCTGGTCGAAGAGGAGGACGTCGTGGTCAGCGACGAGGAGCTCGACGAGGAGATGGCGGCCATGGGCGAGCGACTGGAAATGGACGTCGACGAGGTACGCAAGCAGTTGGAACGGGCCGGGCGTCTCCCGGCGGTACGCTCGGATCGACGCAAGGCCAAGGCCATGCGTTGGTTGGTCGACAACGTCGAGTTGGTCGATGAGGAAGGGAAGCCCGTGTCGCGGGACGACCTGTTGGTGAACCAGGGCGAGGAGGACTCGAAGTGAGCTTCACGGAGGGAACCAGGGAGATGGACGCACAGGCATACAGCGTGCCGTGGGTGGTCGAGTCCACCAGCCGGGGGGAGCGGAACTACGACCTGTACTCCCGGCTGCTGCGCGAGCGGATCATCTTCCTCGGGACACCGATCAACGACACGGTCGCCAACCTGGTTTGCGCGCAACTCCTCTTCCTCGAGTCGGAGGAGGCGGACAAGGACATCCACCTCTACATCAACTCGCCGGGCGGGGACATCACCGCGCTGTTCGCCATCTACGACACCATGCAGTTCATCGAGGCCGACCTGTCGACATTCTGCTTCGGTCAGGCCGCGTCCGCCGCGGCCGTGTTGTTGGCTGCGGGAACCAAGGGAAAGCGATTCGCCCTTCCCCATGCTCGGATCCTCCTGCATCAGCCGTTCGGTGGCGTGGAGGGCCAAGCCAGTGACATCGAGCTCCAGGCCAAGGAGATCCTGCGCATGCGTGATCTCCTCAACGGCATGCTGGCCCACGACACCGGTCAGACCATCGAGCGGGTCTCCAAGGACACCGACCGTGACTTCATCATGACGGCCGAGGAGGCAGTCACCTACGGCCTGATCGATGAGGTGATCACGGCCAGGGACGCCATGGCCATCGAGGCGGTCGGGGCTGCTTGACCTGATGTTCGACGAATGGAGCCTGTCAGAGCCGACGCAGCCGCTAGGGTTGAGTCCCGGCCGCATGTACCAGCTGGGTCGGAATGAGCAGCACGCACGGATGAGCAACAGGGACCGCTGACAGAAGGACACGAGGAACCGACGTGGCGAAGTTCGGAGACGGTGGCGATCTGGTCAAGTGCAGCTTCTGCGGTAAGTCGCAGAAGCAGGTGAAGAAGTTGATCGCCGGACCGGGTGTCTACATCTGCGATGAGTGCATCGAACTGTGCAACGACATCATCGCCGAGGAGCTGGCGGACACCACCGAGCTCTCGTTCGACGAGTTGCCCAAACCCAAGGAGATCTACGAGTTCCTGAACGATTACGTGATCGGTCAGGAGTATGCGAAGAAGATCCTTTCGGTTGCCGTCTACAACCACTACAAGCGGGTGCAGGCGGGGAGCAATGGCGCTCACGACAATGACGTCGAGCTGACCAAGTCGAACATCTTGTTGTTGGGCCCGACCGGCTGCGGCAAGACACTCCTGGCCCAGACGCTGGCCCGAATGCTCAACGTTCCGTTCGCCATCGCCGACGCCACCGCGCTGACCGAGGCCGGGTATGTGGGTGAGGACGTCGAGAACATCTTGTTGAAGCTCATTCAGGCCGCCGACTACGACGTGAAGCGTGCGGAGACCGGAATCATCTACATCGACGAGATCGACAAGATCGCCCGGAAGTCGGAGAATCCCTCCATCACCCGTGATGTCTCCGGGGAAGGCGTGCAGCAGGCTCTGCTGAAGATCCTCGAGGGCACGACGGCCTCGGTGCCGCCCCAGGGCGGTCGCAAGCATCCCCATCAGGAATTCATCCAGATCGACACCACCAACATCCTGTTCATCTGCGGTGGGGCGTTCGCCGGTGTCGACACCATCATCGGCAATCGGATCGGCCGCAAGGGAATGGGCTTCCGGGCCGAGGTTCGCAAGGCATCCGAGCGGGACGACTCCGAGCTGCTCCGCCACGTTCTTCCCGAGGACTTGATGAAGTTCGGTCTGATTCCCGAATTCATCGGCAGGCTCCCGGTGGTGGGAGCGGTCTCCCACCTCTACAAGGAGGCATTGATCCGGATTCTGGTCGAGCCGAAGAACGCGCTTACCCGGCAGTACAAGCGAGTGTTCGAGCTCGACCATGTCGAGCTCGAACTGACCGATGACGCGCTCGAGGCGGTTGCCGAGCAGGCACTGTTACGGGGCACCGGCGCCAGGGGTCTGCGGGCCATCCTCGAAGAGGTACTCCTCGAGGTGATGTACGACCTGCCGAGCCGTACCGACATCTCCAAGTGTGTCGTGGACCGGGCCGTGGTGCTCGACAAGGTCCACCCGACCCTGGTGCCGTTGAACAGTCCACCGGCCCGATCGACCCGGAGTCGCAGGGCTGCCTCCTAGGGACTGACCGGCCGGCGGCACCGCCGCACCGGCCACCTCGGTGCCCACCGGGTCTTCGCCTGGCTCCCACGTTGTTCCCACGGTGACCTTCGACGATCTCACTGCCGCGCTGGCCTGGCTCGACTCGCACATCGACTTCGAGTCGGCGATGCCGACGAGGCGCTCACGTCCCACCCTGGATCGGATGCGCGCCCTGGCCGGGTTGCTGGGCGACCCGCAGAATGCCTATCCGTCCGTGCACATCACCGGAACCAACGGCAAGGGATCCACCGCGGCCATGGCCAGCGCCCTGCTCAGTGCCCACGGCCTGGCCGTCGGCACCTATACCAGCCCCAACCTGCTCCGGGTCAACGAGCGGATCGCCCGCAACGGCGAGCCAATCGACGACGCCGCCCTCGTCGATGTCCTCGAGTCGCTGGCCAGGTTGGAGCCGTTGATGGAGGATCCGCCGACCCGGTTCGAGCTCCTCACTGCGGCCGCCCTGGCCTGGTTCGCCGACGAGGCGGTCGACGTGGCGGTGGTCGAGGTGGGGCTGGGTGGCCAATGGGACTGCACCAACGTGGTCGACGGGGACGTGGCCGTGCTCACCAACATCAGCTTCGACCATACCGAAGTGCTCGGCCCCACCCTGGAGGACATCGCCCGGGACAAGTCCGGCATCTTCAAGTCGGGGAGCCGGGTGGTCATCGGGGAGACCGATCCCACCCTGGTCGCCCTCCTTCGCCAGGCGGCCGAGGACGCCGGGGCCTCCGAGGTGTGGGCCCGGGGCCCCGACTTCGCCTGCACCGCCAATCGACTGGCGGTGGGGGGCCGGCTGATCGACGTCCGTACCCCCGCCAGCGCCTACGGCGAGCTGCTGGTGCCCCTGCACGGTGCCCACCAGGGGGACAACGCGTCCTGCGCCCTGGCCGCGGTGGAGGCGTTCTTCGGTGTCCCGCTCGACGCCGGTGTGGTCGAGGAGGCCTTCGCCGGCGTGCGGGTGCCGGGGCGGCTCGAGGTGATCGGGCGGCACCCGTTGGTCATCGTCGACGGGGCCCACAACGTCGCCGGGATGATCGCGCTGGCCCGGTCGCTGGTTGAGGAGTTCGCAGTGGACGGCGAGGCGCAGGCAGTGGTCGGGATGCTGTCCGGTCGCGATCCGGCCTCCATGCTCGGGGCGCTGTCCTCCGCCGGGATCCGCTCGATCGTTGCCTGTGCCCCCGACTCTCCCCGGGCGCTGTCGGCCGACGTGGTGGCCGACGCCGCCGTCGGACTGGGGATGGAGGCGACCACGTCCGGGTCACCCGCCGAGGCGGTGGCCCTGGCGCTCGGCCGGGCCGGGTCCGATGATCGGATCGTGGTGTGTGGATCCCTCTATGTGGTGGCCGACGCCCGCCGCCTGATGGTTCGCGACCAGTCGTGATGTGTGCGGCGAGGTCTGACAGGTATGGCAACGTCGGCTAGCCTGCCTTGCTCGTGGAACGCACTCTGGTCATCTGCAAGCCCGACGCCGTCGAACGGGGGCTGGTGGGTGAGATCGTCGGCCGGCTCGAGCGAAAGGGCCTGCGGCTGGTGGCCGCCGAGCTCCGGCAGGTCAGCGCGGAGATGGCGACTCACCACTACGCCGAGCACGCCGACCAGCCGTTCTTCGACACCTTGGTCACCTTCATCACCCGGTCTCCGGTCCTGGTGATGGTGGTGGAGGGACCCGAGGGCACCTACCGGGTGGTCCGGAACCTGATGGGCGCCACCAACCCGGCCGAGGCCGCCGCCGGCACCATCCGGGGCGACCTCGCCCTCATCATGAGCGAGAACCTGGTCCACGGCTCGGATTCGCTGGAGTCGGCGAAGCGGGAGATCGAGATCTTCTTCCCCGGGCTGAACTGAGCGCCGGGCGGCCTGCGGCCCGGGTACCGACCCGGCTCGCCCTGGGGGTCCAGGCAGGCCTGGAACCCGGCGAGGCGCCTCGGCCCTGGCCCGGTGGGCGGCGATGCCACCAGGGCGACCTTGTTTCCCCCCGCTGATTCCCGTAGCCTGAGGGCACGATGCCGCTCGCAGTGATGCACGAGTGCAGCGGAGCCCAGGTGCGGTCGCACGCAACCGCAGATTCCCGAACGATCATTGACGGAGGAGTGCATCCCTGATGCGCGACAACAGTTTCTCACTTCTTGGCCGTGACATGGCCGTCGACCTCGGTACCGCCAACACGCTGGTGTACGTGCGGGGCCGGGGAATCGTGCTGAACGAGCCTTCGGTGGTGGCGGTCAACGTGAAGGACGGCCGACCCCTGGCCGTGGGTGCCGAAGCCAAGCGGATGATCGGCCGTACACCCAGTCACATCCAGGCCATCCGGCCGCTCAAGGACGGGGTCATCGCCGACTTCGAGATCTGCGAGAAGATGCTCCGTTACTTCATCCATCGGGTGCACCAACGTCGCTTCGCCAAGCCGCGCATGGTGATCTGCGTCCCGTCGGGAATCACCGGCGTCGAGCAGCGGGCGGTGATGGAGGCCGCAGAGTATGCCGGCGCGCGCAAGGCCTACATCATCGAGGAGCCAATGGCCGCGGCCATCGGCGCCGGATTGCCGGTGCACGAGCCGACCGGCAACATGGTCGTCGACATCGGGGGGGGAACCACCGAGGTGGCGGTCATCTCCCTCGGTGGCATCGTCACCAGTCAGTCGATCCGCATCGGTGGTGACGAACTGGACGAGGCAATCGTGTCCTTCGTGAAGAAGGAGTACAGCCTGGCCCTGGGCGAGCGCACGGCGGAGGAGATCAAGATCGCCCTCGGGTCGGCGTACGAGCTCGAAGAGGAGCTCCATGCCGAGATCCGCGGACGCGACCTGGTCACTGGGCTGCCGAAGACCGTGGTCATCTCGACCCAGGAGATCCGCAAGGCCATCGACGAGCCGGTCTCGGCCATCGTCGACGCGGTCAAGGTGACCCTGGATCGGACGCCCCCGGAGTTGGCCGCCGACATCATGGAGCAAGGGATCGTCCTGACCGGTGGTGGTGCCTTGCTCCACGGTCTCGACAGCCGCCTCACCCAGGAGACGGGCATGCCCATCGTGGTGGCCCGTGACCCGCTGAACTGCGTAGCCATCGGTAGCGGCCAGTGCCTCGAGGAGTTCGAGGCCCTCAAGCAGGTCCTCATCACCTCGTCGGCTCGCTGAACGTCCGGAGAGCTCGTCTCCTGTGGCGATGCCGCGGCGGTCCCGCCGCCCTCGCACCACGCTGCTCATTTTGGTGCTGGCTTCGGTGACCATCATCACCCTCGACGCCCGCGGCGGGTTTCATCGCATCACGTCAGGGGTGAAATCGGTGGCCGCCGATGCATTCGCCCCGGTACGCGCCGGCATCGACGACGTCATCGAGCCGGTGGGGAGCTTTCTGGCCGGGTCGGTCCACTACGGTGCCGTGCGCCAGCAGAACCAGAAGCTCCAGGCGGAGATCGACCAGCTCAAGGAGGAGCAGAACTCCCAACAGGACACGGAGCAGCGCCTGTCCCAGCTCAGCGCGTTGTTGAATCTTCCCTTCATCGGCAACCTCCAGACCGTTCCCGCCGAAGTCACCAACTACGGGACCAGCAACTTCGCCTCCACCATCGACATCAGCGTCGGCCGCCACCAGGGAGTGCAGCTGGGGATGCCGGTGGTCGGTGCCGGGGGGCTGGTGGGCCAAGTCGTCCAGGCCAACCACAACACGTCCACCGTGCGCCTGATCACCGACGGCCAGTCCGCCGTCGGCGTCGTCTACGGATCTGCCGGCTCACTGGCGGTGCTCAACGGCCAGGGCTCCGGTAAGGCCCTCTCCGGTGACCTGGTGCCGACCAATACCCCGCTGACCAATGGAGAGATATTCACCACCAGCGGACTCCAGGGAGCGATCTTCCCCGGGGGGATCCCGGTCGCCAAGGTGGTCTCGTCCAAGACGGGCAGCACGGCGTCCCAGGAGTCGGTGGCCCTGCAGCCGCTGGCCGACCTGAGCCGCCTCCGTTACGTGTCGGTCGTGCTGTGGGGCCCGAGCCCGTGATGGGCTGCCGATGACCATCCAAGACGCGAGCCGGGTGGGCCTGGTGGTGGTCGGCTTCGTCACCGTTCAGCAGACCCTGATGCTCGACATCCGGGTGGGCGGCGTCCACCCCGATGTCATGGTCCTGTTGCCCATCGTGGCCGGGATCGTCGGCGGGCCGGCGCGGGGGGCGTCCATGGGGTTCGGCTCCGGCCTGGTCGCGGATCTGTTCCTCCCCACCCCCTTCGGGCTGTCCGCCCTGGTGGGGACCATGATCGGGTTCGGCGTGGGAGTCACCACGCTCGCCCTCGACCGCAGCACGATCTGGTTGCCGCCGATGGCCGCCCTGGGCGCCACCGCCCTCTACGAGCTGATCTATCCGGCGCTCGGTTCGGTGCTCGGTCAACCCCAGATGCTCCATGCGGATCTCCTGCGCATTGTGGTGGTGGTGTCGGTCACCAACGCCATCCTGGCCATCCCCGCCCTCCGGCTAGTGACCTGGGCGCTTCCCGCGGCATCGACCGAGGGGGTCCCGACCTCCTCCCTCTCCTCGGGGGCGTACCGGTGAACAGTTCGCCATGCCGCGTGCCCCCGCCGGGGCGGAATTGGGATACTTGGTCCTCGTGAGCCGATCCCTGCGCCATCCGTTCAAGGGCCCGCGCCACTATCTCCGCCCCGAAAAGGAGCGCAGCGCGCGTCGTCACAAGACCAGGCAGCCGAAGATGCGCCAGAG
>Ga0182018_10003438_pt1 | contig 14235 bp, 8 predicted proteins | sample 812P2MmetaG_FD_120490 | JGI IMG/M metagenome (GOLD analysis project Ga0182018, IMG submission 120490) | Permafrost microbial communities from Stordalen Mire, Sweden - 812P2M metaG | ecosystem: Environmental > Terrestrial > Soil > Wetlands > Permafrost | place: Sweden: Stordalen | collected...
CGCTTGCATATGGGGTTATGCTCATGCTCGGAATGGCCGGCCGTGCCGCAGCTCAGTACAATGCGGCAGCGCGCGTTGTGGCTGTTCCTAGAATCAATAACTTACGTGTTGTCAATACGCTAGCGAGTTCGACTCCCGCCGCCGCCACCACTTAATCGAAAGAAAGTGAACGCGGGCTCCGAGTAAACCTCTTCCGGGATCGATTTCCCTCTGTGACCGCCAAGATGATCGTCAATCTGATGCGTGTATCAGGGCCGGCGTCTCCCTAGTAGGGATATGGGTAAATATAGCTCGGTGCAGGATAGTCGTAGCCCCACCATGGGCTGTACCAGTAGGATGGCCAATACCAAAAAGGACTCCAGCCGAGTCCCCAACCTAAACCATAGCCAAAACCAAATCCCCAGCCACAGCCCCAGCACCCTCCCCAGCCAAAACCGTAACCAGGGAAAAACCCACGTCCGCCGAAATCTCCGCCGCGCCAGGCAGAACCGGAGAAGCCACGACCTCGGGCGAACGAGGCGCCAACTGTGGATCGCCCGCCTGGCGTCGCGCTCGATCCAGCCGCACTGTGGGCGCTTCCGAAGGAGTGCCACTGGCCGTCAGCAATCGCGTGGTGAACTGCGCCCATGCCTCGACCTTCCGACGCCCAGGCTCTTCCTGCGCCGGCACCGCGTCCCGATGACGAACCTTCGGCTGTCCTTCCATGTCCGCCGCGGCCGTACATCGACCCTGCTCGCCCACCACTGCCATAGCTGTACCCTCCACCATGATAGCCGCCGCCATAGGAACCAGCGTGGAATCCGTGGCTACCGCCTGCGTGGAAGCCTCCACTTCCTCCGCCGCCGTGGAAACCTCCACCTCCTCCGCCGCCGTGACCGCCGCCATGTTGGGCAAGAGCGGGAGCCGGCGAAATAGCGAGGAAGAGCGTTGCGATTCCTGCGAGAAGAGCTTTCAGCAAGGTGGACTGCTTCATTTCAGTTCCTTCCACCCCAAACGGCGGTTCCGCGCCCGGGAGGGCGAACCGCAACCCAGATCCTACCCTATTTGGACTCCCATTCCAAATTCAGAGTTGTCCAATCTGAACAAAAAACCAGTTCTGCGGGCAATTGCGTAGATAACGCTGGCTGACGACATCAAGGAGATTGATCTCAATTATTTTCACGATCCGCTTCATCCACTTGGCGCCAAAGCCGCAGGATCAGCCACAAGCAAACCCCACCCATGGCCGCCCCCAACACCAAAATCCAATGCCGCTTCACTACCCCGCCGAAGAGTTCCACAATCTGCGGACCAAACCAAAGCACCAGCACCGACAGCATAAGGAACCGCAGAAAGCGTCCCAGAAAAATCGCCACCAGGAAGTCGCGAAACCGCATTTCAAAGACTGCCGCCGCCAGCACAAAAATCTTGAACGGCGTCGGCGGCGGCAACGTCCCGGGAAACATCAGAGCCCAGAATTCGTGCCGCTCAAACGAACCGTGAATCTTCAGAAAGCGTTCTTCCGAAATCCGCTTGCGCAGCACTTTCTCCCCACCTAAATACCCCACGATGTACAGCGGAATGCTGCCCAGAGCCGAACCCAGCGAGGCCATCGCGATGTAGAGTAAAAGCCGCCGCCGATCCTGATACACGTAGGTAGCGACCACAAAATCCACCGGCATCCCGAGCAGCGCGCCGTCGGCAAACGCAATCACAAAAGGCCCCCAGATCCCGAGCACCTTCATCAGCCCCAGGATCCACGCCGTATACCGTGCCAGTATGTGTCCAATGCTCTTCAAGAGAAGCAGCAAGTGTACGTGATCGAATTGCCTGGGGACAGCCGCCTCGGTTGTCGTTGTCGCAGGTTGTATGGGACAGCCGCCCTCGGCTGCCCCGGCCGCGACGCCTTGGTCGCGGCGGCCGCCGCATTCGTCGAGGCAAGATCCCTCCTGCTATCATCGCTAGCTTCGGAGCCAACATGCGCAAGCGGATTCTCTCTCTCGGCCTCCTCCTGCTCTCAACCTTCGTCGCCGCGCAACAATATGACCTCGCGATCGAAGGCGGCCGCGTCATCGATCCCGAGACCGCATTCGATGCCGTCCGCAACATCGGCATCCGCGACGGCAAAATCGCCCGCATCTCCGCCACTCCGCTCAGCGGACGCCGGGTCATCCACGCCACCGGCCTCGTCGTCGCCCCCGGCTTCATCGACCTTCACCAGCATGCCCAGGATCTTGCCAGCCAGCGCGTCAAAGCTTTCGACGGCGTCACTACCGCTCTTGAAATGGAAATTGGCGCCCCTGACGTGACTGAGTTCCTGAACTCCAGGCAAAGCCACTCGCTTATCAACTATGGCACCACCGCCAGCCACCTAGCTGCGCGCTCTCTGGTCTTCGGCATGCCTCTGTCCGATGGGACGATCCTGCCGAAAAGCGGACCTGCCACCGACCAGCCCGCCACCCCCGAGCAGATCGAGCGCATTCAGCAACGTCTGCGCGACCAACTCGATGCCGGGGCTCTCGGCGTCGGGATGGGCATTGAATACGCTCCCGGCGCTTCCCGTCTCGAAGTCATCGACATGTTCCGCGTGGCCGCCGAGCGCAAGCTGCCGGTCTATACCCACATGCGCAGCGCCGGCAGTGTCGATCCGGGTTCCGCCATCCAGTCCGTGGAGGAAGTCATCGGCGCCGCCGCCATCACCGGCGCATCTCTCCACATCGTTCACGTAAACAGCACCTGCCTGCGCGATTCTCTGGAATGCATTTCGATGATTGCCGGAGCCCGCGCCCGCAATCTCGACGTCACCACCGAAGCCTATCCGTACATCGCCGGCATGACCGCCATCAACTCCGCCGTTTTCAATCCCGGATGGCGCGAAAAACAGGGCATCGACTACAGCAATCTGGTCCTTCCCGACACTGGCGAGCACCTCACCAAAGAGCGCTTCGACGAACTCCACAGCTCCAGCAAGCCACAATGGGTGCTGATCTTCGCCAATACCCAGGAGATCGTCGACGCCGTAATCCCCAACCCGCTGATTATGATCGCCAGCGACGGGCTCGAAGGCCATCCGCGCAACGCCGGCACCTTCTCCCGCGTTCTCGCCCAATACGTGCGTGAGAAAAAGACGCTAACCCTGATGGAAGCTCTGAATAAAATGACGCTCATGCCCGCGCAGATGCTGGAACGTTCCACTCCCGCCGCGCGCCACAAGGGACGCCTGCAGGAAGGCGCTGACGCCGACATCGTGATCTTCGATCCTCAAACCATCGCCGATCGTTCCACCTTCGCCAAGCCCATGGAACCCAGCGTCGGCGTGCACTATCTCCTGGTCGCAGGAACACCCGTAATCGCGGAAGGGACTCTAGTCCCCGATGTCTCCCCCGGCCAGGCGCTAATAGGCCCAGGAAAGACGCATGCAGGAAGCAATCGCTGAAGGGATCGTGGGGGAATCGTATGCACTAACGAGGCTCGTGTAGGGAGAGACGCCCCGGCTGTCCGGGCCGCGACGTTTCTGTCGCCGCCTCGCGCTCAGATGAGCGTGTCGATGTCGTCCTAGCGGCAGTTGGGAAATTCAGGAGCCGAGTCGATGTGGCTCCTGAGCCGTGCCGCTGCCAATTCCTTGTCTGGGTTTAGTCAACAATGTTGTTGTCTGCGATAAGGCGCCTCCGGGAAGGATCATACGTATGGTCCCAATGGTGAATGCGGTGAATTACAATACATCCATTGAGCCTGAGTCGCAGTCTTACAAGATGAGGATACGGACGACGGAACTCGCCGGAATGTTCGTTAGGTTCGAGCTTTTGTGCGAGATCCGTTGCGCCACGGTCATTGCGCTTTGATCTCAACCGTGATGAGCTTGAGGTACTTTCGGACATTCGCCCTGGCCGCGATCTTTCTCCTGCTGCTGGTGGGGGCCAGCGGTGGGCAAAATACCACGCTGATCAGTCTTGATCAGGCCATTGATCTGGCGCTGGCGCACAACCATTCGATCAAGGCTGCGCGAACTCTGATTCTTCAGAATCAGGCTCAAGAGATCACGGCAAATCTGCGCCCTAATCCGACTCTCGGGGCGGACACCCAATTCGTCCCCTTTTTCAGTCCGCAAGATTTTTCCGGGCAAAATCTTGACGAGACGCAGCAGTTCGATATTGGAATCGGGTACTTATTCGAACGAGGTCACAAGCGGCAGCGGCGCTTGCAAGCCGCTCGCGATCAAACCGCCGTCACCCGTGCCCAAACCAGCGATGCCGAACGAACCCTGACCTTCAACGTGGGCCAGCAGTTCGTTAGCGTTTTATTGGCAGAATCCACTCTTCGGTTCGCTTTACAAGACCTGAAGGGCTTCCAGCAGACGGTAGATATAGGCGAGGCACAGCTTAAAGCGGGCTACATCGGGGAAGGCGATTATCTTAAGATCAAGCTGCAACTTCTGCAGTTTCAGACTGACGTGTCTTCGGCCCGCCTGGCGAAGGTGCAAGCGCTTGTCGGGCTGCGTGAGTTCTTGGGCTACAACGCGGTGCCAGCTGATTTCGACGTGATTGGTGATTTGGCGTATCAGCCGTTGCAGGCCAACCTGGAAGATTTGCAGACGAAGGCCATGCGCGAGCGCCCTGACTTCCGTGCCGCGGAACTGGGGATAACCGCGGCCCAGAGCCAAATTCTCTTGGCCAAAGCGAACGCCAAGGTGGACCTGAATGGCACGTACGACTTTACGCATGTTTCGGGTGAGAACACCGCTTCGATCTTTGTGAATTTTGAGTTGCCGATCTTCAACCGCAATCAAGGAGAAATCGCGCGTACCGGATATGCGCTCACGCAGGCACAGGAACAGCAGCAAGCGGCGAGCGATACGGTTCTCTCTGATGTTGCCAATGCATATGAGGCTGTGAGGAGCAATGACGAGGTGGTGCAGCTCTACACGTCCGGGTATCTCAAGCAGGCGCAGGATTCGCGGGATATCAGCGAGTATGCGTATAAGCGCGGTGCCGCCAGCTTGTTGGATTTTCTCGACGCTGAGCGCAGCTACCGATCGATTCAGTTGGCCTACCGCCAGGCGCTTGCCGCTTATATGACCGCTCTGGAGCAACTGAGGGAAGCGGTGGGAACGAGGAACCTGCCATGAAGGTCCGTAAGAGAGGTTGGCAGCGATTGGCTGCACTGAGTGCAGTGTCGGTGATCATGCTGGTGCTAGCCTCGTGCGAAGGGTCAGGATCGAAGGCAACCGCTAACTCCGGCAGCGCAAACAACTCAAGCAATCCTGAGTTGTTTACCATTCCCCGGGACCAAATGTCACACGTGCAGGTGCTGACGGTACAGCCCACGACGCTGACTCGATCTCTACGGCTGACGGGAGCCGTGGCGTACAACAGTTTTCGCACCACGCCGGTCATCACGCAGGTGAGCGGCCCGGTCAGCCGAGTCGTAGTGGTTCCCGGGCAGAACGTACATCAGGGCGAACCGATGTTGTACGTCGCAAGTCCAGATTATTCGCAGCTCCGCACCAACTACTTAAAAGCCAAAGATGCCTATGCCCTGGCACAAAAGGGTTATGCCCGGGCTCAAGACCTATACCAGCATCAAGCGATTGCCGAACAGAATCTAGAGCAGGCGGAATCGGCCGAGGTTCAGGCCGGCGGTGACCTTGCTTCGGCACAAGCCGCATTGAAAGTCATGGGAATCACCGACCCGGACGCGCTCGTAAAGGCACCGCCTTCTTTCGAAGTGCCAGTCAAAGCGCCGATCAGCGGTCTGGTGGTTGAGCAGGATGTATCCGTGGGACAGGTCATTCAACCCGGGACCACTCAATGCTTCATGATTTCCGACACCAGTAGTGTGTGGGTATTGGTCAATGTCTATCAGAAAGATTTGCCCTACGTGCGCGTTGGAGACACGGTCACCATCCAGACGGACACCTATCCTGAAGTATTCCATGGGCGTATCGCATATGTCGCGGCCTCGCTGGACCCGAGCACGCGCACGTTGCAGGCCCGCATCGAGACGCCCAATCCTGGAGATAAGCTGAAGAAAGATATGTACGTGGTGGCGACCGTCAATGCCGGCACGATTAGAAATGCAATAGCGCTTCCGGATTCCGCCGTCCTGCGTGATACCGAGAACCAGCCGTTCGTTTATGCCGCGGCATCTTCCAACCAATTTGGCAGACGGTCGGTGACCCTCGGAGAAAGTCTTGTTGGGCAGACGCAGATTACCAGCGGACTGAAGGCGGGTGAACGGGTCATCGGAAACGGCAGCCTATTTCTGCAGTTTGCAAATTCACTGCAGCGCTAGACGAGTTGCGAAGGCTTTGAGCGATGCTCCAGGAATTCTGGCAGGGAATGGTATTCACGACAACTGAATGATCCATCGAATAGTCCAAGCGGCGCTGCGTCAACGGTTTTTAGTCCTGATGCTGACCGCTTTCATCACGGTTGGGGGAATCCTGTCTTTTCAGCGGATGCCCGTCGATGCCTATCCCGATCTTGCGCCTCCCCAGGTCGAAATCATCACCCAGTGGCCCGACCACGCGGCCGAAGAGGTCGAGCGGTTGGTTACTCTTCCCCTCGAACTCGAGATGAACGGCGTTCCCCACATGGTGGTGATGCGTTCCATCTCACTCTATGGGTTATCCGACCTCATCCTTACCTTCGAGGACAGCACGGACGATTATTTTGCGCGGCAGATTGTTTTTGAGCGGCTGGCCCAAGCAACTCTGCCGACCGGGGTTACTCCGACGCTTGCGCCCCTGTTCAGCCCTAGCGGCTTGGTGTATCGCTATGTTCTGGAGAGTCCCGACCGCAGCCCGCAGGAACTGAAGACGATTGAAGACTGGGTGATCGAGAGAGCTTACCGATCGGTTCACGGCGTGGCTGACGACTCAGGCTTCGGCGGAACGGTGATGCAGTATCAGGTTCTGCTCGATCCGGCGCGCATCTATGGGTATCATCTTACGATTCCGCAGGTCACTGCGGCTCTGGCCGCCAACAACTCCAACGCCGGCGGAGGCTTTTATTCGCAAGGCGGACAGTTCTATTATGTGCGCGGGATCGGGCTGGTCCGGAGCACGGATGACATTGGAAACATCGTGGTCGGCGCCAACAAAGGCGTGCCCATCCGAGTGCGGGACGTGGGCGATGTAGCCATCGGGCACGCGCCGCGATTAGGTGAATTTGGCTTCCAGAAAAATGACGATGCCGTTGAGGGCGTCATTCTCATGCTGCGTGGCGAGCAGACCCAGAATGTCCTCAAAGGAGTGGAAGCCAAAACCGAAGAACTGAACAGCCAGATCCTGCCGCCCGACGTGAAGATTCATCCGTATTACGACCGCAGCGAATTGGTGGACCTTACCACCGACACAGTCGAGGCGAACCTGCTTCGCGGCATGGTGTTGGTTCTCGTTGTGCTGATCTTCTTCCTGGTCAGCTTCCGCGCCGCTGTCATTGTTGCGTTTACTATTCCGCTCTCGCTGTTGTTCGCTTTCATTGTTCTCCACGCGCACGACGTGGCCGCGAATTTGCTCTCCATCGGCGCCATTGATTTCGGAATTGTCATCGACGGCACAGTGGTGATGATTGAAAATATTTACCGCGAGCTAGCACTGCGGGAGGGACAGCAATACAACCTGAACGAAGTCATTCTTGCCGCAGCCAAAGATGTGGATCGCCCCATCTTCTATTCGGTGGCCGTCATCCTCGCCGGTTATTTGCCGATTTACGCGCTGAGTGGGCCTTCGGGCAAGCTGTTCCACCCCATGGCTGAGACCATGTCCTTTGCCTTGGTCGGCGCGCTGATTCTGACCCTCACGCTGATTCCGGTCCTCGCGTCCTATTGGTTCAAGAACGGCGTGCGGGAGAAACCGAATCGCGCGTTCGAGTGGATGAAGGGTAAATATGCCGGTCAACTGGATTGGGCGCTCGATCGCCCAAAGATGACTATCGTAATTGCCGCCTTGATCTTCGGCGCGGCGCTTCTGCTTGTTCCCTTCATCGGAGGCGAGTTCATGCCTCACCTCGATGAAGGGGCACTCTGGGTACGGGCTACGATGCCGTATACAATTTCCTTCGAGGAGGCTAGCAGCATCGCCCCTCAAATACGCGACATTCTGATGTCTTATCCGCAGGTGACTGTGGTGGGTTCAGAACTAGGACGGCCCGACGACGGAACCGATCCCACCGGCTTTTTTAACTGCGAGTTCTACGTCGGTCTCAAGCCGTACAAGGACAAAGCATGGACCAGCGAGATCGGCGAGAAAAAACAACTCATCGAATCGATCAATAAGAAACTTACTGCCTTCCCCGGAATTATTTTTAACTATACCCAGCCCGCCGAGGATGCTGTGGATGAAGCACTGACCGGCCTCAAGAGTTCTCTGGCGGTCAAAGTATATGGCGAAGATCTGAACGTGCTTCAGGACAAAGCGATACAGATCAAGAACACACTCTCCGGTGTGACCGGCTTCACCGACCTCACGGTGGTGCGCGAACTTGGCCAGCCCAGCCTGCTGGTTGATGTGGATCGGGACAAGATTGCACGATATGGAATCAACGTGGCAGACGTAGAAGCTGTGATTTCGGCCGCTGTCGGTGGTCAGGCGGTCACGCAGGTCATTCAAGGAGAAAAGCTGTTCGATCTTGTTGTCCGCATGCAGCCCCAGTTCCGGAGCAGCGCACATGAGATCGGAAATCTATTGGTGGGTACGCCAGACGGGCAGCAGATCCCGCTCAGTCAACTCGCCAATATTACTCAGGGAAACGGTGCGTCCTTTATTTATCGTGAAAATAACTCTCGCTACATCGGCGTGCAGTACAGCGTCGAGGGTAGGGATTTGGAACGCGCGGTGCGAGACGGCCAGGCCGCTGTCAAGAAGGTCGTGACACTGCCGCCAGGTTACCGGATGGAATGGGGCGGCGAATACAGCCAGTTTCTCGAAGCCAGGTCGCAGATGTATCTTATCGGTCCACTCGCCGTGGTGCTGATTTTCATGATCTTGTTCGCGCTCTACGGAAATTTCAAATTTCCTGTAACCATTGCTCTGGGCGTAATCATGACCGAACCTGTGGGCGCTCTGGTTGCACTGAAACTCACTCACACTCCCTTCAGCGTTTCCTCAGTCTTGGGCCTTCTGGCGTTGCTCGGGGTTTCGGTGGAAACTGCCGTCATTCTCGTCTCCTACATCAACAAATTGCGCCAGGAGGGAATGGGCATTCGCGCGGCCACGCGGGAAGCTTCGCTGCTTCGGCTCCGTCCCATCATGATGACGGCCTTGGTTGCCTGCCTGGGATTGCTGCCGGCTGCCCTTTCCACCGGCATTGGATCAGATACTCAAAGGCCGTTCGCCATCGTCATCGTGGCCGGCCTCATCTCCCGCCTCTTCATCGGATTCTTCGTCAATCCTGTGTTGTACGAGATGGTTGCCCGCGACGGCGATGTGCTGCAGGTCTAGACGAAAAATGCAGGCGCAGGCCGGATGGGACTCGTCTCACTGGCACGATCCGAGCGGACCTCGTCACAGGGCCGCAGAGACTCCTCCCCGGAAAATTAGATTGCAGTTGTCGATGGAATCTCCAGAGGAATTTCGGCGAAACACGACCGTCTACAATTTCCATACCATCCATGGAGACGGAAAACAGGAATGCAGTTTAAGCAGTTGAAATGAATGGTCGGCCCTCGCAGACGATTTCGAACTTTCTTGCTCTGCCAGCCTCTGTTGTTTCACCCCGAGATGAGTCCTGATGCTCAATTAGTGAGAGGCGATATATCAACTCTGTCCGCTCGTCATGGGATTAGGTTTCGTGCTACATTTTTGCGGCTTGTTGCTCGTGTGCGTTGAAAGTGTTGTCAACGGGAGAGTCGCGTAAGCCTTCGTACTGGAACCGTCGGATTCGATAAGCAAATCGCCGCGAAAATGGCGCACGCGCTCGCGCATCCTCTGATTCCCACTCCCGCGCCGTGGGACTGAATCTCAGCGAGTCGTTCCGGGGACATCCCCTGGTCCTCAACCGTTACGTGGACGGTTTTTTCTTCTCGCTCAATTCGAATCACTGCGGTTTTGCTTCCCCAGTGACGATGGATATTCGTCAAACTCTCTTGCACGAGTCGGAAGTATGAGGACTTCCATTTTCGGACGGAAGTCTTCCGAAGTTCTCGCGGACCTTCAGGTCAATCGCTAAACTAGTCAATCGCTAAACTACTGGCTCCGCGAGACCTTGCACGTACCAACTCAGTGCTGACGAAACCCCACTCTCATCCCGCGTCGGTGGATGTAGAAGGTAGGAGGTTATCCGTATTTCTTGTGTCAAATGTTGGACCAACTCTTCGACGTTCTGCACGTCTCTAACTAGCAATCTGAGCAGGATCTTTTTTTGCGTCTTCGCTGATTCGTGCTACGTCCATGCTTAGTGCGGCCAATGTCTGCCCCGCGCTATCGTGCAGTTCCCGTGCTATCTGTCGCCCATCCACATCCTGAGACTCCATGAGTCGCCCCGAAAGCTCACGCAGTTCCGAGTTCCTTTTCTCAAGTTAGTTCCAGGAAAAACGGCCTAGATGCCACCTCACGGTTAGATAGTGCGTACTGGGAGGGTACTAATACGGAACACTTTACTTCCAAAGCGGGACAATCCCTGGTTCATTTACTTACACTATAAGCATGCTGGCCCCTCTTAGAGGTTCCAACACCCTATAGTTACCAAGGTCGGTAAGTACGGCACCGCCATACCCGGAATACGGAGATCGTTTCCCGCGACTGTTACAAGCGAAACGATCATTGTACCCATTTTCCGGGAGTGTCTGATATCTCGATTTCTTTTACGGTTCAAATCGGAAATTCTGGGCTAGACACAGAGAACAGTGACAACGAAGATTTTAGAACTCTGCGGAGGTGGAATGTGGTTTTTTTTGCGAGGTGCGCTGCGGTGCTGCTGACGGCGTTCGGGCTGGCGGCTGGCTTTAACACATCGGCGTTCGGGCAGGGCTTCGCAAGGCCGGATGGTTCGGTCCCCGTGCCGATGGATTGGAGCTCAAGGCGTGTTTTCTTCACGACGGGCTTCTCCCCGGAGCAGGCGGAGCGGATGTGGAACGAACCGCGGGCTTATGCAGAATGGCACCTGCATGGGAATGCGCCGGCAGGTTCAGGCCTGGTGCGCAAGCGGCCAAGGCCGCGAAGGCCGTTCAGGCGGTCAAGGGGTGACATGAAAAAGGACTGGGCCGTTTCTCTGGGCGCTGGCGGCGTCGCTCAAGGCATGTTGCCGGCCAAGTACGCCTTCGATGTAAACGCGACGCCCAGCTGCACTGCCGATTTCGTGGTATTCCCCGTCAACGCGTCGACCGGAAACGCACGCGCCAATGTTGTCGGCACCTTCACCGGTGAACCGGCGGCTGGCGCGACCACGGCCATCACCGTAACTCCGGCTGGTGGAACCGCGGTCACCCTCACTTTGATGTCATCAACCACCACGAACACAGGGCTAGACTTCCAGGTGTCCAGCACGGTTGCCACCAATGCGTCCAATCTGGCGGCAGCAATCAATCGTAATCTTGCCAGTACCGCTCTCGACCGTGTCGTGGCGGTTGCATCGGGAACTACAGTTACCGTATACGCGCTCACACCAGGAACCGGCGTGACGCTGACTGATGCTAGCACGCTGGGGACGAACTTTAGCTGGGGTACCGTTACTGCCGGGGCGAATGGTTCCCAAGCCAACATCGTCGCCTTCAACCATCTTTACAGCGGCTCGGGGACATCGTTGTGTAATCTCACGAATCCGGAGTTCATCTTTTCCTACGCCTCCGGCGTCGGACCGGTCGCCACCTCGCCCAGCCTCTCGCTCAGTGGCACGGAAGTCTCCTACGTGGAGAACGACCCGAACATCGGAGCAATCTTGCATGTGCTAACCTTCGGCAGCGGCAGCACCGAGTACGGAACCAGCTGCGCCAGCAACAACAACGGTGGAGCCACGTTGCCGACCTGCGCAACCAATCCCGTGATCCCCGGAAGTACTTCGGGAAGCACCGCCACGGATTTCATGCTTCCTCTGGGTTTGGTCGCCGCCAACGCCGCGACTGCGGTGGCAGGGGCGGCGGATAGCTTCTCATCTCCGTTCGCCGATTATGCGACCGACACTACCTTCGTCGGCGATAACAATGGCTACCTGTACGCAATCACACCCACCTTCACCGGGACGCCGGCGTATAAGGGAGGGAACTTTCCGGTTCAGGTGAGCGCCACCCCTGCGTCACTGAGCCCGACTGCGATAACGGCAACCACGACGGTAGTGACGGTCACCGTAGCCAACTCGCTTAGCATCGGAGAGTTGGTCACCATTGCGGGCGTAACCGCCAACACCGGCAATGGCTGCACCACGCCTGACGTCGCTGCCATTAATGGGACACAAACCCCTGCTTCGATGAGCGCAACCCAGTTGACCTTCGACGCCACCATACCCAGCGCAACCACCGGGTGCACTCTGACCGGCGCAACGGTTACCCCCGGATCCAACTACCTCTCGTCCCCGGTGGTCGATGTGGGGGGCACCGGCAACATTTTTGTCAGCGATAGCAGCTCCAACTTGTACGAATTGACGTCGGCCGGGGCAACTGCAGCCACGGCGCTTGCTCTCGGCGTAAACGGGGCGACGAACAAGGGCGCCATCAATGGAGGGATTCGCGACGGCGCCATCATTGACTCGACGAACGGGGTTGGCTACGTCGTAGCCGCATGCAACCCCAACACCCTCGGCGAGGCCGACACGGGGACAATGGGCAATGCCGGGCTTATCCAATTCTCATTCACCAGCAATACCCTGACGGCAGTTGCGTTTGCGGGTCTCGATACCGGTGCTAATCAAAACTGTACGACCGCTGGCTTTCCGACGTACGCCCCCACCCCGGACGACCGCTACTATGTCTTGGGAATCGGCAGTGCCACTGTGGCGAACAACGGGGAGATAATCGGCGCCGCCTCCGGCACCGGCGGTCAACAGCTGAAAGCATTCCAGTTCGTTAGTTCCACCTTGCAAACAACGCCGGACATGATCGACAAGCCTCAAATTGGGACCGGCGCTTCGGTCATCTCGCCGCTCACCGAGTTCTTCATCAACAGTCAGCTACTCACCGTGAGCGGGGTTACGGCAACTACAACTGTAGTGACGGTCACGGCGAACAACACGCTCGCTGTTAATGACCTGATCACCCTCTCGGGCGTAACTTCCAACGCTAATTGCAGCGCCACCGACGTCAGTGCCATCAATGGCGGGCTACAGACCGTGGTCACGGCGACCGCGACGAATTTCACCTTCGACGCTACCATACCCACCGCGACTACCGGCGCCGGATGCACTGTGACCGGCGCAACTGCTACGGGCGGACCGGACTACCTGTTCGTAGGAATGAATGAAAATCCAAGTGCAGTGTATACTCTCCTTTTGCCTGGCTCGCTTCTCGTTGCCTCGGGTCTCCCGCCTACCATGCCGGTTTCAAACACCGCCGATGTAGCTGGCGGGACAAGCGCCATGGTCGTGGACAACGATTCCACCGCCGGGCAGGCGTCAAGCATATACTTCGGCACGCTGGCGACGTCAACCACGATTTGCGGAACCACTTCCGCGTATTGCGCGGTCAAGCTAACGCAGGCCGCGTTGCAGTAATTCGCCGCGCATCGAGCGAATTAGTTTTCAGAAGGCTGGCCTATTGTAAAGAGGACATAGGACTCTAGGAGTTTGAGAAGCGGCCTTCTGACCTTCTGACCTGCCCCGACTTTCGTTTACCTGAAATATACGACAAACTTCTTTTGCCCCATCTCCGGTTTGAGCCGGGTGGGGGAGTTCGAGGAGCAAGGGACGGCGCTTGCGACTCCCTTTAAGATCCCGCTCTTTGGAATCAACTTACAAGCGTGTCAGATCATCGAATTGTTCACGATTGCACAGATTTTGAAATAAAGTAGCCAGCCTTCCGATTTGGGAAGGAGTGAATGCGGCAACAGAGATGGGGCTTAGTCACTGGCACCGCAGCAAGCAAAGGTATCTACCAGGTGTGCGCGAACTTCTTGCGGATTTCAGTGTCCTTGCCTTAAGTGCATTCAGGCTATCGGGAGAAACGCCATGATCGGCCAAGGGAAATCTCTGGTTCCACAATCGACTTTCTCTCCTCACGGGCTAAGTCGAACCTCGATTCAGTCTAAAAGCGACTTGCGAAGCTAGTGTAGCGTCCGATAAATAACTGGCCAACTCAAGATTTCGCTTTTGGCCGTCGGGGTAGGGTACA
>Ga0182018_10003439_pt1 | contig 14227 bp, 10 predicted proteins | sample 812P2MmetaG_FD_120490 | JGI IMG/M metagenome (GOLD analysis project Ga0182018, IMG submission 120490) | Permafrost microbial communities from Stordalen Mire, Sweden - 812P2M metaG | ecosystem: Environmental > Terrestrial > Soil > Wetlands > Permafrost | place: Sweden: Stordalen | collected...
CAAGCCAAGGCTTGGAACCGACGCACCAATCGCGCTTGCGTCAAAATTAACTGGAAATTCGACCGCAAAGCCGCCCGCAAAAAGTTTGGTTACAAATACTCTTTCAAGCGGTCGAAGACCTAGAGGCCGAAATTCAGCTCTGGAGAAACACGCTGTCTCTGCATACCGAAGAGATCGCGCGAGTCGCTAAGGAGATGATCCCCTGGGCAGCGCTTCGGGTATTTACGATTGTGTTCGGGACCTATGGGGCCTGGCGGACGGCCTCACTCATGGAGCGGCCGGTTGGGGCAATCATGGCTTCACTGGTCATTCTGCCGTTTCTGGTAAGCGTGGGATTGTGGTCCTATCGGAGGTCGGTCTTCGGGCCGGACCTGCCAGCCCCCGGTAAGCATTACCGGTCAGCTCGCCTTGAGAACCGGTACCCGGAGTCCTCGTCCCCTGTGTCCTTGTCCATCGCCGGTGTAACCGGATACCGGACTTCCGTCCGAATTGCATTCTTCATGCCCGTGCGCGGGTCGGCCGGCTCCCGCGCCAGTCTCAGAATGCGCATGCCCGTGTCGTCGTTGTGCACCACCTCGCCCCGCGCCGCTTGCCTAATGTACTCGTCATACGCCGGCCGGAGGCCCAGCGCGGCTTTCTCGACCACTCCCCATTGCGTAGCTGCTGGCAGCGGGATTCCGAGATTCCCCTCCGACCGCTCTAATCGTTTGAATGGCACACCGCTGCCATAACGGAGCTGCGCGATCATCGCCGCCGCTGTCTCGTCATATTTTTCCGTGCCTGCCTCCGCTGGTTCATCCGCCGTGAACACCTCCCCGCACCCGTTACAGCGGGCCGGGCTTGATTGGAAGGACCTTTGGGATTGCAATTTAACACTCCTCGTGCCGAAGAATGTGCCTTATGGCGGCAATGGAAAACCGTTCGCCTTGGTAACCCGTTCCGGTCGAGCCCTCCAGGGCACGCTCAGCGGAACAGCCGGGGAGCGAAATCGGCGAGATCTCGCCGCCAGGTTTGGAATTCGTGCGCCGTTCCCTGCGATTCGTAAAAGATGTTCTTGACGCCCGCTTTGTCGAGAGCTTCGTGCATGGTCTTGGCGCCATCGTGCATAGCGGTCTCTACGGTTCCGGCGCCGATCCAAAAGAGATGCACCTTGCGGTTGAACGCGGCTGAATCCGCGAATACGCCGTTGTAGGCCGTTTTGGCGTCGAAACCGCGGATAGGCGCGCTGAAAATGCCGATCCAGGCGAATTTATCCAGATGCGAAAGGGCGATCTGCAGGGTTTGCGCGCCTCCCATGGAAAGGCCGGCCATCGCGCGATGCTCACGATCCGGTAGCGTGCGGAATGTGCTGTCGATCATGGGTATCAGATCAGAGAGGACAATGGGTTCAAAGGACGGAGCCTGGCCACCGGCGGCAGGTGCAGCGGGCGCCGCAGCCGGCCCGCTGAACGGGGCCAGGGGTGGAGTGACATACCCGGTCTCCATTACGAGAATCATCGGTTTGGCCTTGTCGCCGGCGATCAGGTTATCGAGAATCAGGTTAGCGCGTCCCTGACGGCTCCAACTGGATCCATTTTCATTGGCCCCATGCTGGAGATAGAGAACCGGATACCGCATCTTGGCCCGGGTGTCGTAGCCGGGCGGCGTGTAGACATAGGCCCGGCGCCACGCGCCGGTAGTTTTCGAACGGTATAGATGGATGCGCACGTCGCCGTGCGGCACATCCTTAATGTCATAGAAATCCGCGCCCGTTTCCGGCACTTCCAGGCCGCTGAGTTCCTTATTGTGCCCGAAATACGATTCGCTGGCCGGGTCCGGCACTTCGACCCCATCGATAATGTACCAATAATAATGAAATCCGGGGACCAGCGGCCCGACGGTGATGTTCCAGACGCCGTCCGAATCGCGGGCGAGATCGACAGGGACCTTGCCGATTCCGCTGTCGCTATTGTTGGTGGACAGCCGCACGCTCCGCGCGCTCGGCGCGGTTATGCGAAACGTGACCCGCTGATCGGAATGGATGCAAGGGTATGGAGCGCCGGCCACGTTGGATGGCGCGGGCCGGCAGTCCGGCGCGGGTTGCGCCCAGCAGGCCGAGGCGGCCGCGATGAGTATCCAGATCCGCTTCATGGCGAATCCTTATGGTAACCGGAATGACTCGCCTCGGAACAGAATCGGCACAGCAAAAGCCAGTCGTGGCTCGGAACAGTACCACCGGGACGGGATATACGCGTTGCAGAAAGCCGGGCTCGATAGCGAAGGGCCAGGCTCCGTCGTTGGACCTCAGATTTCATTGCTTCCTATTGAATTACATGTGGCAGCGTCAGGAAATAGTACCGGTACTGCAATTGCTCGCCACTCTTTAAATCAGCCGCCAATCGGCTCATAATTGATGTATGAGCGGCGGACAACAGGATTCCATCGTTGCAACCCTGCTCGTCCGCTTCCGCATGTGGCTGGACCAGCGCGTGAAACGCCGTGAATGCTTCCGGCGGCATCGCCTGACGCTGAAGGCGGCTCGCAAGCTTAGACGGATTTCGAGCTTTTGAGCGCTCACGCGTGTCGGCATAGAGCGATTCGAGCCATACAGCCAAACGGATGCTTGCGCGGGCACCATGATTGGCCGGTGTATGGTGAGTTTTCGATTGACCGGCCAATCTTTCCTCACTTTTGCGGCGCTGCGATGTTCTGGAGCTGTTGAGCGATATCCAGGAGTCGCCGATCGAGCCGCTGTAGGCGGCATCGGTCTTGTCGTCGGAGAGCTGCCGTCGGTACATCTCCAATAGGTGGCGGGTGGCCGCGACGGTCTGGCGGACGCCAGGCAGATCAGTACCGCCCTCGTCGCCTTGTTGGGGTCCTCTTGCGAGAGTTGGCAAGGCCACCGTCGTGGTTCAGCGCAGCAGACAGACGGTGCGCTTGTCGTTGTATACCGCCTCATTGGCCGCGACGTCAGGCCGCCATTCACCTCGTCCTGGAAGACACATCCGGGTCGGTAATCGTGAAACTGTCCCGCATCGCGTTCTGGCGACTCACCGCACATAAGACGGCACCGTGAACTGTCCGGCGCTCGCGGGAACAGTGCAACTGAAACTGGCCGATGCTCCGGCCGGTGCGCCTGACGCGCTTGTAGCGGTCCAGGTTCCTGTGATCTGCACATACGAGTTCGATCCCCCCGCTCCACGTTACAGGCAATCCCGACGAACGCATGACCGTCGCCGCGGCGCTCTGGTTCGCCCAGTTCCACAGCGGATTCGGCAGAATAGTGGTTGCCATGAAACTGCCAATGTCCGCGCCGCCCGAACCCTGGAAGGTGAGGTGAAGCTACCACCGGCTGCCGCAATGAAGCTGGGCGGCAGTGACGCGAACCCGGACACGAGAGCAACTTGTGCGCCGACCGGACCGGAGACCCCGACGGCGCCGCCGTCCAGTCCCGTTCCCGGTGGCGAGTTTGCCGATACCAGACTTTGGCTGACTACGCAGCCGTTCAGTGAGGGCCAGGCCGCCGCCCGTGGGCTGCCTGCAAGGAAACTAAGGAGATCGCAGCCTTTGTAGCTGGTGAAATCTGCGAATGCATAATTTGCCGCATTACCGGGCACCTCTGGGTTCAGCACTGGCGGAAACAGCCAGGGCGAGGAGCGGTTATCGTGCTTCGCTATGCGGACGACTGGTGGGCTTTGAGAATGTGCGGACGACGCGAGCGTTCCTGGACGACCTTCGGGGACGGTTAGCCAAGTTCGGACTCACTCTGCAACCGGATAAGAGGCGCCTGATCGAGTTCGGCCGCTTTGCGGCGGAACGGCGGCGCGTGCGGGGGCAGGGCAGACCGGAGACGTTCGACTTCCTGGGGTTCACGCATTGTTGCGGAACCAACCTACAAGGAAAGTTCCATGGCGTGCGGTTGACGGCCAAGAAGCGTATGTGAGCGACGTTGACCGCGATCCGGGACAAGCTCTACCAACGACGGCACGAACCCGTGCCCATCGTGGGCAAGTGGCTTCAACGGGTCCTGAATGGCGACTTCGCGTACCATGCAGTTCCTACGAATCTGCTGCGACTGAACCGTTTCCTCAATGAGGTCTGCCGCGCATGGCGGCATGCCCTGCTGCGCCGAAGTCAGCGACACCGGCTCAACTGGTCTCGTTTCAATCGCCTCACCCGTAGGTACGTCCCGTCACACGCCGGGTTCTGCATCCCTGTCCGAAGGAGCGCTTCTTTGCGTCACGACCTTAGGTAGAAGCCGTATGCGCTAACTCTGCACGTACGGATCTGTGCGGGGAGGGCGGTCAGCAAGGGCCGTCCCTACCGCAACCGGCCATTCGGGCTGTGGACTTCGACCGTGCGGTCCACGGTCCGGCCGTGTGAGGTGTGCCAACCGGCCCGGGTTGTGTGACCCGCAATTCCGAAGTTCCAGCACTCGAACGCTACGAACCCGATATCCCGCTGCGGGGACGACAGCTCATAAGCTCTATACCCTGGATTCCTGTCGACGGCCCTTGCCACGAGTGACCGAGGCGGGTTGCCCCGAAATGTCTTGTGGGAAACGCTCCTGTCGAATTTCGACGAGTTCAGCGAGCCGAGCGATTCCTTCCCGCACTCGGTGATGCCCTTGTTTCCAGCGAGCGGAGGAGGTTCGGCCAGGTTGCTGACGGCTGCAGCTTGCTTCACACATATTCCTGCTCCCATACGCGCTTAATATTCTGGTCAGCGCCTTCTTGTTGTTTCAGGTGCAGCCGAAGTGTCGTCTATCTCCGTTTTTGGAATGCCGCCGCCGACGTCCTACCCCTCAAGGCAAGAAGCGGGCGAATTTGCCTACCAAAAGTATGTGGTGACAACTCGCGGCGGTCCAGGTGTGCCGCCCAGCATCGCCGCTCTAATCACGATCTGGATGTTCTTGCGCTGCCAATTCGATGGTGCAAAGCGGAAGGCATCCTGCATGTAGGATGCGTGAGTCAGGAACTCGCTTCCTGCGAGCGTGCCGAAGAAAGTCGTTCCGATGACTGCGATCATGGTCCTCTCCGTCGAAACATCCAGTACTCTGCTTATGATCGCGTACTCTTCGGGGCGGTTGTCTGTGGGGATGGACGCGATGACCTTCCCAGGGATTTGCCGATCGAGCACCTCGTAGCGGTGGCTGGCCACATTTTTTTCAAGATAGTAACGCAGCCCGCTGGTCAGGCCGCGGGTCCATTGATTGTTGAACTCACCCAGAAGAATAGCCGGTCGGCCCCGCAGATCGCGGAATGAAGTAAGCCGGTCTCCCAAAACCTGGAACGGCTTCCCCTTCCTGGCCAGCAGTTCGGAGAGGCGAGCAGTAGCCATGAGATCGCCGTATGTGAAGTATTGTCCCCCGATCGGCTCGAGTTCTGACAGTTTCAACGATGAGCGTTCCAAGACATCGCGAGATGCGGGCTGCATTGACGGCGCGCCGACCATCTTCTCGTTCAGTTCGTCTTTGCGCGGCCCCGCGAATCGAAAAATGCGGAGAGGTTGCTCGATGCAGATTACGACCTCGGAGCGGTCCCGCAGCATCGGAATCCAAAAGAGGTCGAAATCGCTGGGGTGGAGGCGCACGTATAGTCCTACGCTTGCACCTGCAGCCGCCAGCACGGCAACTGGCGCGATCCACCGGTGCGACCTTCGAATGCTCAGCGTCGGCGTTGGCAACGGAGGAGGCGCAGCCACAGATGTCATCGGGGCCGGCGGATGAAACTTCGGTGAATAGGATCCGTGCGGCAGAATAATGCGGATCTCATTTTCGTGTTCAGGCTCCAAATAGTACTGGGCTAAGCGCTTACGCACTTCGGCCGCAGTAGTCCGCACGACGGAGTCGCGACTAGTGTCATAGGCTGCGTGGCGATGGAACACCTCAAAACCGATGCAGCGCTCCTTCACCCGTTCCGGGGCGCCGTCGAGATAGGCACCCACGACGTATTTCAGCAACGCCTGGCAGCGCTTGCTCTGGCACAGGTGCGGGCTGGCCAGCACCCGGTCCAGTTGCAACCGAATGGCGGTAGCGCCTGCAACGCGGCTATCAACAGAAAGAACTTCACCCAAGACGGGTTCTTCTTCGTAGCTCTTGGACGGCATCGTGGCCCCCAGCTTGGCCGATACTATCACATTGCGCAGGTATACAAACTAGGGCAGGTATACGCCCGGTCGGCTGAAACGATCCCCGTCTAATGCAACCGATTGAAACCAAACCGCCGCGTACCCACGCAACATTGTAGAGCACCTCGTCAGACGTGGATATTCCGCGGCAACCGCTTTAGGATGAATGCGCAAACGTTGGAACCGTGGAGCAACTCACATGAGAATCAGTCTTGTGCTTCCCCTCGTCGGGCTGGCAGCGGCATCTTGTTGGGCCCAAGAATATCGCGGAACTTTCAGCGGCAGCGTGACCGATCCGCAGGGGTCTGCCATCCCCAAAGTGACGATCATTGCCACTGAAATCCGGACGGGCACGAAGAGTACGGCAACATCCCAACCAACCGGCGAGTATACTCTCCCGTTCCTGGCACCGGGTGAATACGACATTTCGGCGGAAGCGCCGGGGTTCAAGCGGACGGTACGCCATGGCTTGAAATTGAGCGCGGGCGAACACCCGGTCATCGACATCACCCTGGAGGTCGGGGCGGTTAGTGAGTCGGTCACCGTCTCTGAGGAAACGCCGCTCGTGGCGACCGCCGATGCTTCAGTGGGGCAGACGGTAACTACCAAAGAGGTTGAGGACGTGCCCATCAACGGCCGGGCGCCCATCATGGTCATGACTCTGGCGATGGGCGTACTAGGGGGCGCTCCAGGGCCCGTGCGGCCGTTCGACCTGCCCGGGGGCGGCTTCATAATCGGTGGAATCAACGGGTCCAACGAATTCCTGCTCGACGGTGCTCCCAACGGCAGCTCCGTAACATCGGCGGCCCTCGCGGCGAATTCAACATCGGGTGGAGCTTCGGCCTATAGTCCTCCGCAAGACGCAGTGCTGGAGGTTCGCGTCAACGCGTTCGAGTCCGATGCGGCGTATGGACATGCCGGTGGAGGCACTGCCAACCTGATTACTAAGAGCGGCACGAATTCTCTTCACGGTTCGGCTAGCGAGTTCTTTCAAAACTCCATAATGGACGCGAATTCGTTTTTCGCCAATAAGGCGGGCACTCCGCGGCCTCCTTACCACTACAACCAATACAGTGTGACTGCCGGAGGGCCGGTCTGGATTCCTAAGGTCTTCAACGGAAAGAATCGCGTCTTTTGGTTTTTCGGATACGAAGGCTTAAGGGACTCCGATCCCGCGACGTCTCCTCTCGAGACGGGCAGTCCGGCTTATTTCGCCACCGTCCCCACCCCGGCGGAGCGTCAGGGCGACTTTTCAGCTTTGCTGCCTCTGAACAGCGCCAATTCGAATTACACAATTTACGATCCAGCTAGCGGCGTGCTTTCGGGATCCCAGGTGGCTCGAACTCCGTTCCCCAACAACGTAATTCCGGCCAGCCGTTTGAATCCCATCGCCCTGAATTATCTAAAGTACTATCCGCAGCCCAATACCACCGGCCAGCCCAATGGATTTTCAAACTGGGTGACAGATGCGGTGGACAGCGACGGCTACGATAATGAGTTGGGGCGATTGGATGTCACCCTGAGCGATAAGAACAGGTTGTCCTTCGACGCGCGCCACAGCGGCCGCACCCAAGTTAAGAACAACTACTTTGGCCCCGATAACCCCAGCACCGGCCTGCTGTTCTGGCGGATCAATCAGGGAGTATCTCTTGACGACATCTACAGCATCACCCCGACCCTGCTGATGGACGTCCGGGCGAACTGGACCCGATTCGATTCCGTTATTGGATCGCCGACCGATGGCCTCAACCCCACCACTTTGGGCTTTCCGTCCTATATCGCTAACAGTTCTCAGTTTCCCCTGCTCCCAAATCTAACGTTCAGCAGTTGCAGCGTATCGGCCGGCGCCGCGGCGAGCTACCAATGTCTTGGCTATAGCGGCGACAGCCGCAGCGCCAACGACAGCTATCAGCTCTTTGGAGACATCATCAAGATTCGAGGAAACCACACCATCAAAATGGGTGTAGACATCCGCCAGTCCCGGCTGAACTATTTCACCAACGGAAATTCCGCCGGCGCGTACACCTTCGATTCCAGTTCCGTGAACTCTGTCCCATCGACCACCCAGATCGCTCAAACCTGGACCAACGGCCCGTTGAACAACGCAGTCCCATCCCCAATCGGCCAAGACTTCGCGGCATTTCTGCTGGGATTACCGAGCAGCGGAAGCTTTGATCTGAACTCGCACGCCACTGCGCGGTCAAACTACTATAGTGTCTTCATACAGGACGACTGGAGAGCCAGGAGCGATCTGACCCTCAACCTGGGGCTCCGCTGGGAACACGAGACTCCCACTATCGAGAGCTTCGACCGGACGGTGAATGGTTTCAATCCGACTGCTGCCAATCCGGTGTCGGCAGCCGCCGCGGCAGCCTACGCAGCCAAGCCGATCTCGGAGATTCCGGGTGCACAGTTCACGGCGCTGGGCGGCCTTACCTATGCAAGCTCCAGCAAGCCGGACCTCTACAGTAGTAACTCCAGCATTTTTAGTCCTCGTTTCGGTGTGGCTTGGACTCCGCGCGCACTCGGCGGGAAAACCGTCTTCCGGGGAGGCTTCGGAGTGTTCGTCGTGCCCAACGGAATTACCACTCTGAACCAGGAAGGCTTCAGCCAGACCACCCAAATGGTGGTGACCAACAACAACTACCTGAGTCCCGCGACCACGCTTTCCAATCCCTTCCCAGCCGGAATTCTGCAGCCGTCGGGATCTTCTCAAGGGGCCGGTACGTTTCTGGGGCAAGCGGTGACTTTTTTTAATCCTCAGCTTGTGAATCCTTATTCGCTACGCTGGAATTTTGGCGTCCAGCGCCAGCTTCCAGGCCAATTCGTATTGGAAGTGGCTTACATTGGGAATCACGCAGTGCATCTGCTAACCTCCAATATTCAGCTCGATGACATCCCGCGGCAGTACTTGAGCACGTCTCCCGTGCGCGACACTGCGACAATTAACCTGCTTTCGGGATCGGTGGCGAATCCCTTCCAAGGGCTATTGCCTAACAGCACTTCCTTAAACGGCTCGACGGTGGCGCTTTCGCAACTCCTGATTCCGTTTCCCCAATACCCGGCCGGTAGCGGGACCAGCGGCGGCATCCAGATGCAGGGAAACTACGGCGGAGAATCGTATTTCGAAAGCCTGAACGTGCGGCTGCAGAAGCGCTTTACCAACGGTCTGACGCTGATCAACAATTTTATCTGGAGCCAGGACATTGAGCGCGTGTCGTACCTGAACGATTCCGATTCCGCGCCGGAAAAGCGCGTATCCGCCGTTTCCCGTCCCTTTCGCGAGATTTTGGCCACTTCCTATACACTTCCAATCGGCCGCGGTAAGGCGCTTGCCATCCAATCCAGGGTCGCAAACGCTGTGCTCGGCGGCTGGGCGATCAACGGAGTGGTGACTCTCCAAACCGGAGCGCCGCTTGCCTGGGGCAACGTAATCTATTACGGCGGCCCATTGGACCTCCAAACGCACCAGCCCAACGGCCTCGCGTTCGACGTCACCAGGTTCAACACCGTTTCCAGCCAGCAGCTTGCCGATAACATCCGAACCTTCGACACGCAGTTCAACAACCTTCGCGCGGATCCGGTGAAGAATCTGGACCTCTCGCTGCTCAAAGACTTTCGATTCGCCGAGCAGAAGCACTTCCAGATCCGGTTCGAGACGTTTAATACGACAAACCGAGTAACTTTTGCCGGTCCAAGTCTCACGCCGACGAGTTCCACATTCGGGGAGATCACGACGCAGGCCAACACGCCCCGGCGGCTGCAGGTGGGCGTCCGGTTGGTATGGTGATGGCAAACCATGCGCAAGCGGCGCTGGCCACATTATTCTCGCTGGTCGCCTGCACGGCACAGCCATTGATCGATTTCTCCCAGGCCGGGTATGGGGGAGGGGGTGTTTCCGCGCCGGCGGTAGCCGCCGTAATCGCATTACAGCCCAGCGGCGGCGACGACACCAGCCTGCTGCAAGGAGCGCTCAACCAGGTGGCCGCGCTGCCCGTCGGGGAAGGCGGCTTCCGCGGCGCGGTGCTCTTGCGAGCCGGCCGCTATCGCGTGGCGGGGCGCCTGGAAATGCTTGCCGGCGGCGTGGTGCTGCGGGGCGACGGGAACGCTGTTATCGTGGCGACCGGCAGAGGTCGCCGTACTCTGATTGAAATCGGCAATCGGGTCGATCCGGCGACCGAACCGCCGATGCACATCATGGACGAGACCGTGCCCGCTGGCGGTCGGAGCTTGAGGATCGAGAGCGTAGCCGGATTAAAACCTGGCGACCATATCGTGATCGTTCGGCCGAGCACCGCCGAATGGATTGCGGCGCTCCAAATGCGCGGGATGCCCGGCACCTTCGCAAATCAGAGGCTGGATTGGGTTCCTGGATCCCGCAATCTGATTTGGGACCGTGCGATCACGGAGGTCGATCGCGTTCGCAATCAGATTACCGTGGACGCGCCGGTCACGACAGCTCTCGAAGCCCGCTACGGCGGCGGCGCCGTGGCGCGGGTCGTATCCGGCACGCCCATCACTCGGGTGGGAATCGAAAACGTCACGCTGGAGAGCGAATTCGATTCCACCAATCCCCGTGATGAAGAGCACTCGTGGATCGCTGTTTCACTCGACCGGGTGGAGGACGCGTGGGTGCGCCGCGTAGTCGCTCGACACTTCGCAGGCTCGGCGGTGCGAGTAGGTCACCGGGCGCGCCGTGTCACGGTGGAGGCGTGCCGCAGCGAACAGCCCGTTTCGGAACCGGGCGGATACCGCCGCCAGAGCTTTCTTGTCGAAGGCCAACAGGTGCTGGTGCGGCTCTGCTCCGCCGAGAATGGGATGAACGACTTCGCCGTTGGGCTACTCGCCTCCGGACCCAATGTTTTCCTGGATTCGAATGCCACCGGAGCGCTCGGTCCGAGCGGATCCTTTGAAAGCTGGGCTTCCGGCACTCTCTACGAACGCGTACGGATCGAAGGCTCGGGGATTCGCCTGGCTAACGACGGCTCCCGCTCACAGGGCGCCGGCTGGACGGCGGCCAACTCGGTCGTCTGGAATTGCGAGGCCAAGGAAATTGAAGCGCGTGGTTCCGAGGGCGCGGAGAACGTGGTTCGTAATGGCCAGGAGCCGCTCTACGAGACTCAACTGGCAAATCGAACCGGCGCGAAGCTCACGCCCCCGCCGCTCGCGGTCGCCGGCGACACGGGAAGACGGCTTCCGGAGTTCCGGTTCAAGAGTGCCCCCGTTGCGCCTGTCTCGCAGCATCTGGTCCAAATCGTGAACGGGCGGTTCGTGGTGGATGGAAAGACGCTTTGGGGCGGCGTGGTGAACGATGGCTGGTGGAGGGGCCAGGAAATCCCCGCATTTGCTTTGGATGCCGGTGTGGCAGTCACCCGTTTCGTCCCCGGCAGGAACGGCCCTGGGCTGACGGAGGATCTCGCCGATCTGGCCGCCCGGATGACGGCGCAGGGCACGCCCTTTTACCAGTCGATACCCGGGCTGTGGTATGACCGCCGGCGCGACGAGCACTCCATCGTGTCGCGGACTGACGCCAATGTCTGGACTCCCTTCTACGAAATGCCATGGGCGCGCAGTGGAACCGGTACCGCCGCGGACGGGCTAAGCCGCTTCGATCTGTCGCGCTTCAATCCCTGGTATTACGATCGGTTTCGCGAATTTGGGACGCTTTGCGACGAATTCGGACTGGTGCTCTACCATAACCTCTACAACACTCACAATCTCCTGGAGATTCCCCCGCATTGGGTGGATTATCCGTGGCGCCCGGCCAACAACGTCAATGATACCGGCCTGCCGGAACCGCCCCCCATCGAGCCAGGCAATCACATTCACGTGGCCAATGCGGTCTATGACGTGAACCAGCCGGTCCGCCGCGCCTTACACCGCGCCTTCATCCTGCATGAACTGGACGAACTGGCCGGAGCGCGGAATCTGTTCTTCTGCCTGGGAGCGCAGTTCTCCGGCCCCTTGTCGTTCCAGGAGTTTTTCCAGGACACGGTAGCCGATTGGGAAAAGAAGACCGGTCGCAAGGTGCGGATTGAACTCGCCACAAGCAAAGACATTACCGATGCAATTCTGGCCGATCCCATACGGGGACGGCAAGTGGCCGTAGTCGATATGCTCTATTGGCAATACCGGCCGGACGGGACATTATGGGCGCCACCGGGCGGGAAGAACCTGGCCTTCCGCGAGATGATCGCCAAAGATTTCGAAAGGTCGGACGACGCTCCCGCGAATACCACGCCGCTGCAGGTTTACAGGCAGGTACGAGAGTATCACGCAAGGTATCCGGACAAGGCCATAGTGGCCTGGAACGGCGGAGCCGGTCCGATCCCCGTGCTCATGGCTGGGGGAGCGGAGGCCCTAATGCGCAATCCGTCGGGCGGGCACGGCCAAGGCCATTCGCTGGATCGGACCCCGCTCGATGCATTCGTACGGGAGCACCTGGCAAGTAATTTGATGAAGATGCAGCCGGTAGATGGCGTGGCGGCCGATTCGGACCAGACCTGGTGTCTAGCGGACGAGGGCAGAGAATCGGTGCTATTGTACTCGCTGGCCGGCGCCTCGCTTACGGTGCTTCAGAGCCTACCGCAGCCGGCTTACACGGGGTTGTGGCTCGACCCGCGCTCGGGAGACATCCGGCCGCTGGAAGCTCCGGTCACCGGTAAGGTGGGCAGCATCACTATTCCAAAACCTACTGCGGAACCGTGGTTATTGCTGCTGCAGGCGCAGCGCTAGCTGCTTGCCAGGAAAAACTCCGGCAGGCGGCCCTGCGGCCGTTGTATCTCGGAGCGTCCGGACTTCCAGCCGGCCGCGGTGCGCGCCGGCAGCATTCGAGCGGCGACAGTATTCGATGGGTAGCGTGAATAGCATCTTCGTTCCAGCCGAATTTTTATGCGCCAGCCTTGCTGTGGCCGCCGAGCGCGACAATATGATCGAGGGGACGGCAACCTCCGGCGGATTCGCCGAACCTCCCGTGCCGATGGCTGGCAGGTGGTCTCGAGGGGCATCGTATCGGGGCCGGACGGGGCGCTGTGTTTCGCCAAGTTGAGTGTCAATAAGGTAGCTAATCCTCTTTCTTGGCTTGTCTGTACTGCTTTGCCCAGAGATTTTATGGGAGCCAGAAATGTCCTGATATCAGTTGGATTGTTTTGAGGATAATCTACGATGAAAATCAGCGAGACTCCCAGATGCGGCCAAGCATAAGCAGGCGCGTCGTGTCGAGTCCGGTCGAGTTCACAACCGTCTGATTTTCGATCGACTCGGGGACGGATTGAGGCAAGGCCAAAGACGGAGGTTTCATGAAGCGAATTTCGGGACGCCGGTGTCTGCCGGCTCTGTGTCTTTTCATCGGTGCACCTGCTTGGGGCGCCGGTTCCCTATTCAATATCCAGGATTACGGCGCCCGAAATGACGGTTCGGCCAGCGCGAAGGCGGCCATCCGCGCTGCTATCCAGGCGGCAAAGGCTGCGGGTGGAGGAACTGTGTACGTCCCCGCGGGAAAATATCTCACCGGGCCGATAGAACTGGTGAGTAACCTAGTTCTCGACATCGATGCCGGGGCCGTGCTTCAGTTCGAGGCGTCGCGCGCGGATCTTTCGTATACCAAAGGCCGCATGGAAGGCACCGAGTGCATCACGCCAATCCCCCTGATCGGCGGGCACGACCTGGAAAACGTCACAATTCGAGGCCGGGGAACCATCACCACCGACAACGCTCAATGGCTCGCCCTCGTGCGCCAGCCGGACGCGGCTGCGGCGAGGACCGTATGGGGAGGCATCCTGCGGGCGCTGAACTTGAAGCAAGCGGTCCCACCGGAGGATTTCCAAAAAGCCGCGCCGGGCCTGCGCCCCTCGTTCATTCGCACGATGGAGAGCAAGAATATTCTCATCGATGGCATACACATCAAGGGATCGTCCATGTGGACCATTCATATTCTGTATTCGCAGAACGTCGTCATCCGCAATGTCACCATTGAGACATTTCCAGGAGCGAACACCGATGGCATGGATATCGACTCCAGCCAGGACGTGCTGATTTCCAACTGCTACCTGGACACCGGGGATGACGGCATCTGCCTGAAATCGGGAAAGGACGCCGATGGGCTGCGCGTCAACCGCCC
>Ga0182018_10003442_pt1 | contig 14217 bp, 11 predicted proteins | sample 812P2MmetaG_FD_120490 | JGI IMG/M metagenome (GOLD analysis project Ga0182018, IMG submission 120490) | Permafrost microbial communities from Stordalen Mire, Sweden - 812P2M metaG | ecosystem: Environmental > Terrestrial > Soil > Wetlands > Permafrost | place: Sweden: Stordalen | collected...
CCGATCATCGATCTGCATCACCCCGGGCTGAAGAAGATCTGGGTGTTGCTCGGGCCGATCATCGTCGGATCGGCGGCGGGCCAACTCGCCCTTTTCTTCGACCGCTTCTTCGCATCGACGCTCGCGCCGGGCTACATTTCGGGCATGAACTACGCGACGAAGCTGGTTAACTTTCCCCAGCAGGTCTTTGCGGCCGCCATCGCGACCGTGATCTTTCCTTTGCTCGCCGCGCAGTTTGCGCGAGAGAACCGCCGCGGTGTCGCGCGCAGCGTCGTTACCGGTTTACGTCTGGTGAACTTCATCACCGTTCCGTCCGCCTGCGCCCTGGTCGTTCTCTCCCACCCGTTAGTGCAGGCGCTCTTCGAACGCGGCACCTTTCAGGCCAGCGCCACCGATTTGACCGCCGGACTGCTGCCCTACGCCGCGTTTGGTTTAGTCGCGTTGGGTGCGAACGTCGTATTGACCCGCTGCTGCTTTGCGTGCCGCGAAACGCTCTGGCCCGTCACCATCTCGGTCATTACCGTCGTCCTCAACGTGCTGCTTTCTTTGGTGTGGCTTCCCGGTTTGGGGGCGCGCGGTCTCTTGCTCGCAAATTCAACGAGCCAGACGGTGCAGGCCGTGCTCTTGCTGATGCTGACCGCGCGGCTCGTTTCGGGAATTGACTGGGGGGCTCTCGTCATCTCGATCGGAAAAATAGTGGTCTGCTCGCTGGCGATGCTCGCAGCACTGCATTGGATCGGTGCGTTGGGTGTGACGCCCGATGCGACGCTGGCCTCGCGTGCCTGGTTCCTTTTCGGGCAGATCGCAATAGGAGGAACCGTTTTCATCGCATTCGCCCGCATGCTCGACGTGGAAGAGCTCGACCTCGCCTGGCACACGATCGTCGCGAAGTTCGAGCGCAACCTCGTTAGCCCGCCGGAAAACCGCGAAGCTCCGATCGCATAATCTTAACTATGATCAACTTTCCGCCGGGAGGCGCGACTTTTTACGACCGCCAAGCCTCCCGAACCATGCTCTCGATCTTGATGCCTGCATATAACGAGGCTCAATCAATTGCCGAGAACGTGTGCGAAACCGTCGAAACGATGCGTGGGCTCGGGATTGATTTCGAGATCGTCGTCGTCGACGACGGAAGCCTGGATGGAACGCACACCGCCGCGATCGACGCGTTGCGCGCGTGGCCCGAATGCGTCCGTATCGTGCGGTGCCGGCGTAACAAGGGCAAAGGCAACGCGCTCATTTGCGGTACGGCGTATTCGAAAGGGGAGTACGTCGCGTTCCTCGATGCCGATATGGATCTGCACCCCGAGCAACTCGAGAATTTCTTTGCGATCATGAATTCGCGCGGCGCCGACGTAGTGATTGGTTCGAAGTTCCATCCGCAATCGAAAGTGGAGTATCCGCGCCTGAGACGGATCTACAGTTTCTTCTATTTCATGTTGGTGCGGGCGCTCTTCGGATTGCCGGTGCGCGATACGCAGACCGGCATCAAGCTCTTCAAACGGGAAGTGCTCGAACAGGTACTGCCGCGAGTTTTAGTCAAGCGGTTTGCCTTCGACCTCGAGCTGCTCGCAAACGTCCATCACTTCGGCTACCGCATCGTCGAGGCGCCGGTCGTGGTGAACTTCAACCGGGTTTGCAGCCGGCTTCGCCTGCCGGCCGTCTGGAACGTTTTCGTGGATACGCTGGCGATCTTCTATCGCATGCGAATCCTGCGCTACTACGACCAGCCGAAGCGTTTCTTAAACAAGATCGATCGCGCCGGTTCGCACGAAATCGTCATTCCTATCCCCGTCGGAGAGTAAGCCCGGTTGGCTCGAGGTACCGCGCTGGCGATCTTGCTGCCAGGGCTCGGTGATGCGCTGGCTTGCAGCCCGATTCTCCGCGGCCTGCGCCGCGACTCGTGGTCCGTCGATGCCCTGACGATGCATCCGCCGGTGAGCGAATATTTGCGCGCGCTGGGAATCGTGAAGAACGTCACGCAACTGCCCCTGCGCCCGACCGCGGCCGACGCTCTCGGGGTGCTCTCGGAACTGAGGCCGCGGCGATACGACATCTGCATCCTCCCGTTTCCGGCAACGCGCTGGCAGTACGCCGCGCTGGCGCGCGGAGCCGGCGCGAGGACGCTTTACATGCACGAGTACGGTGGTAGCGCGCGTTTGATTGCGCGGACCGGTCCAAACGTTCGCGTCGCGCTGCGCGGGGGACATCGCCTCGCCGAAAACTTGCGGCTCGCTCGCGCTATCGGGTTGTCGGCGGGAAGCGACGACCTCGAGTATTGGATTCCCGACTCCTGGCGCCGGAACCGCATCGCCGGGACGCTCGGCATTCACCCCGGATCGATGGCCTGGAAGGGGAACGAGTCCAAGCGGTGGCCGTACGAGCGCTTTGCGAGGCTGGCACGACGGCACGTTGCGAGCGGGCGAAGCGTGCGCTTCTTTTTGGGACCGCACGAAGAGAGCGAGGCCGCGCGCGTACAGCAAGACTTTAGCGCCGCCGCGGGAATCAGCATCATCCGCGAGTCTCTCGACGAAGCCGCAAGGCGGTTGGCGGAATGTGAAGTCTTCGTAGGAAACGACGCCGGTTTCAGTCACTTGGCCTCGGGGCTAGGCGTGAAAACCTTGGCGCTCTACGGCATGACGAGCGAGGTTCGGGGCGCGCCGATCGGACAGGCCGTCGCGATGCGCCCGTCGCTCTGTCCGGCCTGCCACGACGAAGGGTCGCAGGGCTTCGACTGCGTGCTGCGGATTGAATACCGGTGCATTTTGCGCGACATAGAGTTTGATGCTGTGGCTAAAGTCGTCGACGAACTCTTTGCGACGACGTTTGTCGAGCAACGCGTGAGTTTGGAAGGTCCATTCAAGCTTTACGGAAAGGCTTACCCGTGAAACAGGAAACGGCCCGCGCCTCCGCGGTAGCGGAGTTGCGCTGGCCGGACCGATCGATGTTGAGAAGAGCGTTCGTTCCGGCGCTCTTCGTCGCGCTTGCGCTGCTCGTGACCCTCGGGTACGGCAGTGGCGTCCAACTAAACGACGGGCAAGCCGACCTTCACATCGATCCCCTGAAGTTTCTCTTGTCGTTGCTGCACGCCTGGGATCCCTCACTGTACCTCGGCACGCACACCGGATATTGGTACCCTTACGAAACTCCGTACGCATGGATCTACGGAATCGCGCAGGTCTTTCACGTTCCTCAAGATCTCGCGCAGCGGTTCGCGGTCTTTGCGGTCTATACCGGGTGCCTGGCTTCGATGTACTACTGCCTGCGCAGCGTCGCGCCGTGGCTCGACGAGACCTCGCGAATCGCGGGCTCAGTCGCCTATCTGTTCAATATGTACGTCGCGCTGAACTCCCAAGCGCAGATCGTCTGGCTTCTCACCTACGGCACCCTGCCGGCCATGGTGGGTATCACTGCCCGCGCGATGCGCGGCGAGATGAACCGGTGGCCAGCGGCACTCGGCATCGCGTTGCTCGTCTTGGTGGGCGGCGGCATCAACCCGCCGCTGGTCGCGATCAACGTCATTTTGCTGGCCATCTTCGTGGTCGTGACGTTGGCCTTGAGTTCCGAGCCGGGCGCGATGGCAAGGCGCTCGATCCCATTCATCGCCGCGGCTGGCGTTGGGGCCTTGTTGATCAATCTCTACTGGGTCGTGCCGTTTGTCGATTTCTTCCGTAGCGTTTGGCTCAACGGCGTGTTGAGCGAAGCGCCGTCGTTGCACAACGCCGCGACGTCCTTCGAGAACGTTCTTCGTGGCCTCGGGCATTGGGCAACGTTCGTTTCATTTTCAGGCCGCCCGTACTTTCCGTGGGAGGCGCCGTACGCTCAGGGTCCTTTCAGCGGGCTGCTCTGGTTCGTGCCGATCGTCGCGCTTGGCGGCGTCGCGTTTGCGCGCAACCAACGGCCAATCACACTCTACTTTCTGATCGTAACCATCGTCTCGGTTCCAATCGTCGTCGGCTACTATCACGACGCGCTGGGCGATGCAGTGACGACACCGATCTACGATGCGTTCTATCGTTACTTCCCCGGGTTTCAGATGTTCCGGTTTTCGTATAAATGGGTAGCGGGCGTGGAGTTCGGGATCAGCGGCCTCTACGGGCTGGCGTCGTTCGCGGTTTTGAGTCGGCTGCGCGAGTGGAATGCGGCGCGTCGAGAACCCTTCGGGTGGCTCCCTGCCGGCGTCGGCGCGCTGCTGGTCGCCATGCCGATCGTCATTTTCATCCCGGTCTTGATTCTTAAAATGAACTATCCCGGCGCCGCGATCCCAGCCTGGGAGTACCGCGAAAACGCGCTGTTGGGCAACGACGATCGGCACAGAGTGGCGCTCTTCCCGACGCAGTTTCTCGAACAGTTCGATTGGGGAAATCCGCAGTTCTATATCGAGAACTCGCTGATCAAACGTCCGATAATCTACGGGTTGCTGGGGAGCGAACCTTCCGAGGGGACGGATCTCTGGGTCCGCCGAGCGTACCGAGGAACGCGCGAAGGTTTACCGTTTGCGGCCGACATGTTTCGCGTCCTGGGGGTCGACACGTTCTTGCAGCGCGACGATCTCATTCCGGTGATCGATTTCAGTTCGCCCGACCAGGCGCGGTTCAACACCACGACCTTGACGCACGATCTTCTCCATCGCGTGCTCGGCGCCGTGCCCGAACGCTCGGACGGTCCGCTGCACGTCTATCATCTCAATGGAGCGCTCCCGCTAGTCTACGGCGTCTTTCACCCGGTGATCGGTACGGATCCCACTTTTTCGGATGGCTATCTCGGCAACGTCGAGGCAATGGCGCGCGGTGAGGCTCGCTTCGATCCGCAGGCTCGTTCCGCCGACGAGTTCTCGTCCGCAATGCTCTCACTTTCACCGATCCTCCCCGGCTCGGTGGAGCAAGCGCGCGACCTGGCTGTTAACCAGGCATTGATCCGTGGCGTTCGGGTCCACCCGTCGGCGGTAGGCGCCGACTGGTTGATTCCCTTCGAAATAAAGACGGGCGGCGTATACGACGTCTTTGCTCGAGACGAATCATTGCTCTTCGCACAGGACCCGCCGCAAACGCTCTCTGTCGACGACAACAACTTTACTCCGCAAAGTAGGGGCGACTGGTCGCAGTACGGCGAGGTTACACTTTCGGCCGGGCGCCATGCAGTCTCCGACGGTTACATCGATCCGAGTTTGAATGTCGCGCTGGTGAAGGCGGACGACGTCAAGGATTGGCGAGCACGAATTGCGGTTCTCGCGCAAGCCCTTCCGAAAAACGTTGCGCTTTCCAAGTCAGTCTACGGCTTCGATACGAGTGTGACGCTCCCGGCCTCGGGAAGATACCGAATCCAAGCAAGCTCTGTCGTGCCGTTTGGTCCCGACGGGTTGGCTGCGACGCACCTCGACAAGCGCGCCTCGTATCACGGGGCCTTTGCAAAAAATCTCTCGTCGACGCTCCCCTACATTTCCGACGTCGGAGTCGTTGCGACGTCGGCGATCCTCATGCCGGATTCGTGGTACCGCGACGATCCGACCGTTTACGCATGGCAGCGAGGTGACCCGGAATCGTGGTTTCTCTTCGCTCGCACGGCGCACGTACGCGTCTTCGTTCCGGGAACCAGCAGTGTTGTCGCCCGAGTTGCGATGAAGATCAGCCGCCTGCAAGTAGGGAGCCTCTTGAGCTTCGCGGTCAATGGCAGCACGCAACGGACGGTGACGCTGCCCGGCGGAAACGCCGGCGCGCAAGAATACGACGCGGTCGACCAGCTTACGGGTCCCGCACCCGTAGCGGTCACGGCAGAGCTTACGCTAGAGCCGGGCTGGAACGATGTGGCTTGCCTCTTCAATTCCGCGAGCGGCGAGCGCGGCGATTTGGGCGCGGGTGTAATTTCGGCGGCGGTCGCACCGGATCTCTCGTTCACTCGAGTCGGCACGGCGCGCGGAGCTTCGCCGGTTGGACGCGACGGCTCGTTTAGTGCGCAGGCGGTGGCCGGGCCGCGCGGAGGACTCGCCGGCGATCCGGACCTGGTCGGCAACATTGCGTCGAGCGGAAGCGGCAATCCGTGGCTCGCAGTCGCGCTGCTCGCGCGCGGGAACGTGACGTATCGGCTTTTCCCGCTTCCGCAGCAGGGAGATTTCGATATCAATTTCATGCATGCGTTCCCGAACGACTGGTACGATGGATACCAGCGCATCGTCGGCATATGGTTCATTTCGCGAAATGCGCGCTTGACGCTTACCGGCCTCTACTATGACGTCCATGCGATGCCCGCACGGGCACTGCACCGCCCGCAATCACTGACGTCGCTGCCGATTCGGGTCGATGGCAGACTCGTCACGCAACCGGTCTTTCTTTCTCGAGGCAGGCACGTCGTGAAAAGCGCCGACCGCGAGGTGAAGATTGGGCTCTTGAGCGTGGAGCCGGTGACGCTACCGAAGACGCGACCTTTTGCACTCGGCTGGCAGCGACGCTCTCCCACGTCGGTTGATGTGTCCGTACCGGCAAATGCCAATGCAGCCGCCTTCCTGTTGGTATTCGGCGAGGCGTATCATCCCGAATGGCAGGCGACGGTCGACGGCAAGCTGCTTTCCCACGTTATCGTCGATGGCGTTTCCAACGGATGGGTCGTGCCGGCTCTTCCGCAGGGCGGAACGATTGCTCTGCGGTTCGTCGGGCAGCGATACTACGTCATCGCATGCATCATATCGTTGATCGCGCTCGGCCTACTGACCGCGCTGGCACTCAAGCCTGATCTCTGGCCGCGGGGCTCGTCGACTCCATGAAGGATCCGTCGGTAGCCTCGGCGCTGCGACGCGCCTTGCGCTACACAATTGGGATGGCGGTCGCAGCGCTCATCGTTTCGAATCTGCTCCCGGAAACCGATGCCGAACGACTGGCAACCACGGCATATCTCGCCGCGATCTTTGCCGCTCTAACGCTGACCGCGCTGCACTTTGTTTCGGCAGGCACGACGGTGGAAACGAAGCACCCTTCGGCGGTTAAATTGCCCGCAGTCTTGCTGCCGGCGGCGGTTGTCACGATCATCCTGGTCGTGGGGGCTTTCTTTGCTGGACAGCCGGGTACCGAGGCGATCCTGTTGCTCGTCTGCGCCGCGCTCGTCGCCGCGATGGCACTCGGAGGCAACGCTCTCCTTGCGGCAGTGCGCGACGAATTGGCCGGCGGCGGCGTGCTGGCGACCCTTACGCGCTACGGCGTGCTGGCGACCCTTACACGCTACAGCGTGTTCGTCGGCATCCTAGGGCTGCTTCTGGCGATCGTCGTGCCCGCCGACATGCAGCCCTTCGTGCTGGAAGTTGGATGTTGGGCCGTCGTGGCTGCAACGATCTTTCTTGCGGCATCGTTGATAAGCAGCACCGGCTTGGGAAAATTCGTGATGGCGGCCTTCAAGGACGCCCCGATTTTATCTTTCGGGCGGATAACGGGCTACGCGGCTTACGCTTGCGCAGGAGCGCTCCTCGTCGCCGCGCTGTGGCCCCGAGGCGGGGAAACCTTCGCCTTCACCGCGTACGTTGCTATCGTCATTGCCACCGTCGGCGTTGCAATCGAAATCCGTCTTAGGAGCGTCACCGATTCCCGCCGCCCGACTTGGCCTTCGAATCCACGGTGAAGAGCGGCGCGATTGCGGCCGCACTCGCGTTCGCCGCATTCGTCGTGGCAAAGGGAATTCCGACGCTGCGCCACGACTGGAACTGGCCCATCGACCGCCTCGCGATTCCGTCATTCTTCAACGAATCGATCGGCGGTTGGCTGCCGGTCGGGTTCGGCATCGCCAATGCCCATCCAACGACCTATTTGATCGCCCTTCCGCTCGTGGCACTGATGTGGGTAGCGGGCCCGCTGACAGCTTTAGCCGCATTAGCCTTCGCCACGGGTTACTGCTGTATGCGAGCCGCCGCAAACGTGGCGTCGCAATGGGGGAATGCGGCGCCGGCAGCGATCGGCGCCGGCATCTTCGCGCTTTTTAATCCGTGGGTCTATAACGAAGTCGTTGCCGGGCATCTCGTCATGGTGCTCGCTTATGGCGGCCTCATCGGGCTGCTGGCCGAAATGACGCGAGGCCAGGAGGCGTCGCCGGTGCGTTTGGCGCTGTGGCTGGTCTTGATCGAAGCGCAGTTGCAGTTCTTCATCGTTGGCGCCGGCGCGCTCATCGTTTTTGCCTTGGCGACGAAGAAGTGGTTGCCGCTGGTCGCGGGCGCTATCGTTGCGTTGCCGTCCATGGTTGGAATTTTCGCCGAGCGCGGTGCGCTCTTGCAAACTCCGTATAGCGTGCAATGGCAGGCAAACCAATCGCTCTCTCCAACAGCGCTGCTCTCGCTAGGTGGCTACTTTCCAGGATACGCCGATCGTTTGGGTTTGGCGGCACAGGTCGCGGTCTGGGCGCTCTGCGCGTTGGCGCTTGCCGGCGTCGTAACGGCGCGCCGCATGCGGGCGGTCAGGTGGGTGGCCGCGGCGGCCGGATTGGTCTACCTCGGCGCCCTGGGAGTTCACGGTCCGCTTGACGCCGCGTATGAATGGACGGTGCGCTCGATTCCCGAGAGCGGCGTCTTCCGCGAGCTGTATGATTTCGGCGGAGTCTTCGCGGCGCTCCTTATCGCGCTGGCCTCGGCGCTGACCGCTCGGACGAAGGTGCTTGGATACGTCGCGCTCATCGCCGGCGCCGTCTTACCCATCACTTGGCTGATCCATCCGCCCAGCGACCTCTGGGTCGCAGCCCAAACCTATCCGCACCCAACGATTGCGGCGCCGAGGTTTTCTCGGGTTGCCCTTCTTCCGGCCTTTCAGCCGCTGCAGTTGCGCACGGGTGCCGGCGACGGCGCGGACCCAGACGCCATCGCGTATCCCGGTCACGTCGAAGCTCTCAACGATTACCTTCCCTCCTATCCGGTGGACGTGGCGCTTGCCCGCTACGAGGGCAACGGCGACGCAGAGGCACTACGCGCCCTCGGCGTCAGCCGAATCGTTGCTCGTCCCTGGCTCGTATCGCGATCGAACGGAGAAATTGGTTTGGCCGCCTCCTCCTTGGGAGCCCGGCGCCTCTCCTCCGCGGCGCACAGCGGTGGGGACCTCGCCGGCGCCGCGCCGTTGATCGCCGCGTGTGACAGCGCGCGCATCGTCGCGTCGGTCGATCGGTTCGGCCCTTGCGATATGTTCTTCGGCGACGTGCCGGGTTATGCAGTGGTTACTCCGCTGCAGGGGCCGAGCGATTCGATTGATCCCACCGCGTCGTGGATCGACGCACGCCTCGCGTTTGCTCGCGTGCCCGCGCTCGCCCAAGGCATCGGCGGCGTGCTTACTGCGTCCACCCTGGCAAATCCGGTCACACCGGGTGCGTGGCTGCTCGCCTACGTGCGCGGACGATTGACCGGTTCGGACGGTCATACGCTCGCTGTGAGCCCCGGCTCCTTCACGTGGATCTCGATTCCGCCAAACATCGACTCAGTCTCTTGCGTGGGACTCTGCGAGTTAGTGGCGGAGTCTCGGTTCTTTCCGGCGATTCCGCTTCATCAACGCATCGCGCGAACTAGCGCGTTGCCGTTCGACCAGCTCGCGCCGTGGCTCTATCGCGTGCACGGCATACGCGGTGCCGCGCAGGTCGTGCAGTTTAACGAACGCTACGATCCAGGATGGATAGCGCTGCGCGCGTGGCACGTGCTTCCGCACGTTCGCCTCGCTCTTGCGGCGAACGGTTGGATTCTAACGAATCGCTCGTCCGGCGACGTCTTGCTCGTGCAAATAACTGCATTCTTGCAGCAGATCGCCGAGCTCGCCGGGGTGGTTTGCGTGTTTTTGCTGCTGAAGGCGCTCGTCCGTGACCCGACGAAGCGCGCTTGAGTGACGATGACGACGCAGGTTCCGTTTGTCGATCTCAAAGCGCAGTTCCGCGCGATATCGGAAGAGGTCGTTCCTCGGATGATGCAGGTGATGGAGAGCGCGAGCTTCATTCTCGGCCCTGACCTAGCGCTCTTCGAACAACACTTTGCGACGTATGTCGGTACTCGCTATTGCGTGGGAGTCGCATCGGGTACCGCGGCTTTGGAACTTGCCTTGCGTGCCTTCGCGATCGGGCCGGGAGACGAGGTCATCATTCCGGCCAATACGTTCATCGCATCGGCGCTCGCTGTATCGGCCGTCGGAGCGCGCCCCGTGCTCGTCGAGATGGATCGTGCGTACCTGATCGATTTGGAGCTGCTTGAAGCGGCGGTGACGCCGCGGACCAAGGCCATCATGCCGGTGCATTTGTACGGTCAAGCCGTTCCAATGGATGCGATACTCGATTTCGCCCGGCGGCACGGCCTGCGCGTGATAGAGGATGCCTGCCAAGCGCATGGCGCGCGCTACAAAGGGCGGCGTGCCGGAAGCTTCGGGGATGCGGGTTGTTTTAGCTTTTATCCCGGAAAGAACCTCGGAGCGTACGGCGACGGAGGCGCGATCGTTTGCGACGATCCCGGTTTGTACGATGCGTTACGCTTGCTGCGCGATTTGGGGCAGGCAAAGAAGTACGAACACGTCGTCAAGGGTGACAACTGCCGCCTGGATTCGTTGCAGGCCGCCGTGCTCGACGTAAAGCTTCGCCACCTCGAGGAGTGGAACAGTGCTCGCCGCCGCCATGCCGCAGCGTACGATCGGCTTCTTCGCGAAATCGGCATCGAACCGCCGCTAAATTTGCACGATGAGGGCCACGTCTATCATCTCTACGTGATAGAAGTTGAGAATCGAGATCGCGTGCAAGCCGCATTGAGCGAACGCGGCATCGCCACCGGCGTTCACTATCCGATTCCGATTCATTTACAGCGCGCCTACGCCGACCTCGGCCTTGGCCCCGGCTCGTTCGAGCGTACGGAGCGAAGCGCCAATCGGGTGCTTTCACTTCCGATGTTTGCCGAGCTGCGTGAAGACCAGATGGTTTGCGTGGTCGACGCCCTTGCGAGCTGCCGCCCCCTGCTCGTTGCCTAGGAGTCTAGGTAATGGAACGTGCGCCACTTGGCGTTGCCATCGTCGGAGGCGGTTACTGGGGACCAAACCTCGTTCGAAATTTCTATGCTTCGGAAGAGTGGTCGGTTCGTTGCATCGTCGAACGCGATCGGTCTCGGCTGGAGCGCTTGCGGCGGCTCTATCCCGCCGTAGCGGGTCATGCGGAGATTGAGGCGGCGCTGGCCGATCCGCAAGTAGACGCGATTGCGCTCGCGACGCCGCCCCGCACGCACCGCGAGCTTGCAATCCGCGCGATCGATGCCGGCAAGCACGTTCTGGTGGAGAAGCCTCTAGCTGAAAATTTCCGCGACGCCGAAGACGTTTGCGAGCGCGCGCACCGCGCCGGCGTTTGCCTGATGACCGACCACACCTTTCTATACACCGGTTCGGTGGAGAAGCTGCGGGCGTTGCGCGAGAGCGGCGACCTCGGCATGGTCTATTACATCGATTCCGTGCGCGTCAACCTCGGGCTCTTTCAGGAGAGCAATGTGGTGTGGGATCTCGCACCGCACGACGTTTCGATCATCAACTACGTTTTGGACGAGGTCCCGAACTCCGTGGCGATGCAACTCGGCGCCTGCGTCCACGACAAGACGCCGGACGTTGCGTTTCTGACGATGTGGTACGCGAGCGGTTGCATCGCGCACGTGCACTTGAGTTGGCTATCGCCGGTGAAGGTACGCCGCACGATGATTTCGGGAAGCTTAAAGATGGCGGTTTGGGACGACGTCGAACCGACCGAAAAGATCTACGTCTACGACAAGGGCGTCGTTCTCGACCCATCGAGCACGACGCTGCAGCAGCAGATGATTTCGTACCGCTTGGGAGACCTGCACGTTCCGCTCGTGGACAACCGCGAGGCGCTCGGGAAACTGGTCTCGGATTTCGCCAACGCCATTCGGAACGGCACGCCTACGCGCTCGGACGGGGAGTTCGGCGCCGGCGTCGTGCGGGTGATCGAGGGCGCCTTTCGCTCGGCCGAACTCGATGGCGCGAAGGTAAACCTTTAACGTGACGGCTCCCAACGGGCTACGCTTCTCGGTGATCTTCCCAACCTTGAACGAAGAGGCTAGGCTGCCGGCGATGCTAGAGTCAATTCGGCGCCAGACCTATCCGAGCACGCTGGTCGAAATGCTCGTTGCGGACGGAGGCTCGACGGACGGGACCGTTGCCATCGCGCGAGCATTCGGTGCCCGAGTCTTCTATAATCCCGTGCGACGCGCCGAGCCCGGCGTCGGGATGCTCTTGGAGAAGGCGACCGGCGACGTCGCGATCGTTATGGCTGCCGACAATGCCTTCCGCGACGAAGACTTTCTGCATCGGCTGGCTCGCCCGTTCCAGGACCCCAAAATCGTCGCGGCTTTTCCGGCAGTGGTAAGTACGGCGCAGGACGGCGCCACGACTCGATACTTCAATGCGTTTACCGACCCGTTCAATCACTTCGTCTACGGCCGCGCTACCTCGCCCGTTTCTTACTTTCGGACCTATCGCGTGAAGCGGTGTACCGACGACTACATCGTGTACGACTTCGCGCGCGGCCCGGCACCGCTCATCGCGCTGGCTCAGGCCTTTGCCATTCGGCTTCCCTACCGAAAGCCGCCCGGAACCGATGAAGACGACGTGGCGCCCGTCGAGATGTTGGTTTCGCAAGGCCATGACATTGCGTTTGTGGCAAGTGCCGGCGTCGAACACCACACCGTGCGCGACCTTGGGGATGCGCTGCGAAAGTTCGGGCCTCGCTTCCGCGCACGAATGACCGACGCCGAACTCCCCGTTTGGGAACGGTTACGCGCTTCGAGCCGGGCGCAGCGTTTTCGAGCCTATCTTTGGCCGTTTTACTCAATCAGCTTCGCCCTTCCGGCGATTGCAGCGATGTACGGTTTAATACGAGACCGCCGCCAGGAGTGGCTCTATCATCCCTTCCTGAGTGCAGCCTTCGGATTCGAGTTTTGGAGACAAGCCACGATTGTCGCGCTCGAGCGGTTGAAGCACAATGCCAATTGATGCGCGCGTGGTTCTCGGCGAGAACGTCGCGATCTTTCATAGAGATCTCGTCAATTTGTACGGCTGCCGTATTGGCGACGAGACGAAAATCGGCGCCTTCGTGGAAATACAAAAGAACGCCGTCGTCGGGAAACGTTGCAAGATCTCGTCGCATACCTTCATTTGCGAGGGCGTCGAGCTCGAAGACGAAGTCTTCATCGGCCATGGCGTGATGTTTACCAACGACCTCTATCCGCGCGCAGCGAACGCGGAGGGCTCGTTACAAACGCAGGCCGACTGGAGCGTCTTGCCGACGCGGGTTTGCCGCGGCGCTTCCATCGGCAGTCATGCGACGATTCTACCTAACGTGACGATCGGGGAGCACGCGCTGATCGGTGCCGGGGCCGTCGTCACGCGTGACGTTCCTGCTTTCGCGATTGCGGTCGGAGTGCCGGCACGAGTCGTCGGCTCGGCTCGCAGCTCATAGCGGCGAGGCGTTGTGCGGCGTCCAATGGCGGCGTAAGTCGCCGTCTTGGATTTTACCTTTATGATCGAAGAGATAGAACTGGCCGTCGGGGCCGACGTAGACCGTCTCCCTCGAAAGCGGCACTCGGCCGTAGAAGTCGATCGTATGGGATCGAGGATCGTACACGGCTCGCCAATGATAACCCGAAGGCAGATGCGTGTAGTCGTAGTGGGTACTTGAAGTGCAGCCTGCAAGCACGTACATCATGCTCGCAAGAAAAACTCGCTTCGCCGTCGGGCTACAAGCCTTCAGTACGATCGAACGTTCTGCAAACCCGCAGCCTTGAACGCGGCGGCGATCTTTTGCTCATCCGCGCCGGCGTCCGGATAGAGCACGACCGCGCGGCCCTCGGCAATCGCATCGTCGAAGTTCTCGACTTCATCGTCGGGCACCGGGAAACCGTCGAGATAATGCTTCGACACGCCTTCCTCCGGAAAGAAAGCCTTGAATCCCGTTTCCGGTCCGGTGACGCCGGGGACGGCGGTGCCTCCGGAGTCGGCCAGGACGCCGGTGCCCCTGGTCATATCGCCGGAAAGCCCGGTAATGGATTCGGTCTCGTTGAAAACCTCAATGAAGTCTAGCGACGAAGATTCCGAGTCGTCGCCGTCACCGGCAAAAACTTTGACTTTGCTCAGATCGATCTGCTGCGCCGAAAGGGCGTCTTCGAGCGCTTTTGCGTTCGAGTCGGAAAAAATGCCGATGACCAAACCTATTGCCACGGGTGAGGGCTCCTTTTAACGG
>Ga0182018_10003443_pt1 | contig 14214 bp, 18 predicted proteins | sample 812P2MmetaG_FD_120490 | JGI IMG/M metagenome (GOLD analysis project Ga0182018, IMG submission 120490) | Permafrost microbial communities from Stordalen Mire, Sweden - 812P2M metaG | ecosystem: Environmental > Terrestrial > Soil > Wetlands > Permafrost | place: Sweden: Stordalen | collected...
AGCGCGACCCTTCCCGCGGTTTCCTCCCTTGAGCCTTATCGGACGCCCCGGACACCTGCTGTCCGGACTCGTCGCTCGGTCAGCGTTGGCAGGTGCCAGGGGCGTCCGATAACCCTTAACAATACCGGTCGCTCAGAGGGAGCGGCTCATTTTCCGAAAGCGGACATTCAGTGTCCCTTGCCCGCAACGAACCTGGGTTTGGTTGCAGCAGCCCCCGTTGCATGATTCAAGGATACTGTTGAAAAAGTCGGCCGGCGGGGATTCGCGGCTCACTCGTCTCTGATACGGAACGAAAAAATCCATTTTGCCCCCGGCGGCACTTGCCTGTGCCCTGGCGGGGTGCGTTCCTCCTGTTTACCAGTTTGACGTTGGTAATGGCGCTTACCTCTTTCATCGAGAGCGGCCTGCACTGCACGTGGTGGTCGCACAGACGAACAAGACCTATGTTCATCAACGCGTTGCGGGCTTCGGCGAATTGCCGCCGCACTTGGCGCAGCTTCCAGCGATAGCCTCGCCTCGCGGCGGATCTCCGCGTTGGCGCTCCGGGGCACCATCCGACACGCCGACTGTCTGGTGCCCTCCCAATCATATCGGATCACCAAAAGTAATAGCGTGACTTGTCGAACTGACCGCGTAGTTTCCGATCCTGTCGAAACCTGATCATAGGTCCTACATCTCTCAATGAGGAACTGGGCGATCACCGCGTATGACAGTTTCCACGGACAACGCGCTATGTTCAGATGTTGCCTCGCGGCAGCGATGGCCTTTTTGATGATGACGAGAGTTGGCGCCGCCGACGCCTCATCGTTAATCACGACATCAGTTCTGCTAACAACTTTAGTTCCTACTCCGGTGCTCGGTGCCGTCACCCAGAGGAGCGAGCAGTGTCCCGTTCGCCGCAAGGGTATCACGACCGATAAGACGCAAATTTGTGCGTGGCGAACTACCCTTCCTCCCGCAGACCAGTGACCAGCGGAATACCCTTGTTCCGCAGGACCGTCTCTCTCGTAAATGAGAGCGTACTGTCGTTCATCGCGGATGATGCACTCAGTAAAGGCGCCTCGATCGCCTTCTACACGGCCACCTCGATCGCACCTGTTCTAGTGATCGTCATCGCCATCGCCGGGCTGGCGTTCGGCCACGAGGCCGCGCGGGGGGCAATCTCTGCTCAGCTTTCGGGACTGATGGGCACCCAGAGCGCGGAACTTCTACAGACAGCGATCCACAGCGCATCGGGCAAATCCTCGGGCGTCATCGCGACCTCGCTCGGACTGCTTGCACTTTTGGTGACTGCGTCGGGCGTATTTGGCGAGATGCAGTCGGCGCTGAACGCCATTTGGAAGGTACGGCCGCGGGGCGAGACGATCACGCATTTTATGATTATCACACGCCTTATGAAAACGCGTGCCGCCAGCCTCGGCCTTGTTGCCGCACTTGGGTTCCTTCTGCTGGTATCATTGGTAATAAGCGCCGTGGTGACAGCGCTCGGCACCTATATCAACGCCTATATCCCGTTCGGCCAACTGATCCTGTCAGCGCTGAATTTCGTGATTTCCTTCGTGCTCACTTCCGTCTTATTCGCGGCAATCTACAAAATCCTGCCGGACACGCCTCTGGCATGGCGTGATGTGGTAGTAGGCGCGGTCGCAACGGCCTTTTTGTTCGAGATTGGAAAGTCGCTGATCGGACTTTATATCGGGTCAAGTGCTGTCGTTTCCAGCTATGGCGCGGCGGGAGGATTGATCGTCCTCTTGCTGTGGATTTACTATTCGGCCCAGATTTTCCTGCTGGGTGCTGAGTTCACCAAAACCTTTGCCCGTCGCGACGGGAGCCAACAGACGAGCGCGGAAGCTTTGCCACTGGCAAGCCGAGCGCCAGGCCACACCACGATCGAAGCTTCCGGAACTCCTTCACCTCTTCTGCATCTGATACTCGGTGTCGTACTCATGGTGGCCTGGATCAGGGTTATTCGCCGAACTAAAGGGCGATGGGGCGCGATATGAGGTCACGCTCTGAGTTGCCATCGCAAATCTCGGCTAATTCACGACGAACTTCTGGCCGGGCGCAGGCGTGTCCCCACCAGACCGCCGGTCACATCTTCCGGCACTGGCCCGCTTCGCATCCCCATCATCTCCCGTCTGGATGGGGACACCCACACACAGTGAAGAAAGAGTTGTAAGTGATGTCCAGCACGAAAAAGCCGTTGTCTAAAACACAGAGACTCACGATGGGGTCCTGCGGCGAGTTGCACCAGACCACATCCGCACCAGACAGCCGCTTTACAACCAACCATGGTGTGCCAGTAAGCGATGATCAGAACTCGCTCAAGGCCGGTATCCTCGCTAAAGTCGATGATATGAGAGCCTCCAACCTGTCGAGACGATAACACTCGGTACGCTGATTAAAGCCAACCCTGAACCAATCACGGCCGGTGTCGATAAAGCGCGCGGCCGCTGTGTCGCCTGAGCAAGGATCGTCAGGCGATTTGTCAAGCCAGTTCACGAGCAGGATAACGCCCTCTGCGGTAAGGCAGCGCTTGCACAGAGCGACGAGACTCAGACTGTCCTCGGACGAAAGGAAATACAACACTTCCGACAGCACGATCAGGTCGAACTGACCCTCTGGCCACTCGAGCGGAACCTGAACGTTCCGGAACGAGATCCAAGCCGGGTTCCCGCACCTGACTCGCGCCACGGCCAAAGCGTCGTCGATGAAATCCACGCCAAGAAGCTGGTCGCAATAATCCGCCAGCCGGTGTGTGAGCTCGCCGATCGAACATCCTACTTCAAGTCCGGATCGAAAGCGCCGACCGTCCAATGCCGCGATCGTGGCGTCGCGCTTGGCCTTTTCGTAATCGCTGGTCTGGTAATTCCAGGGATCCTTGCTTGCCTCGTAGATACGCTGAAAATGGCGAGGTCCGTGTGAGGTCATGGCAGCAGGAATGTTTCAAAACGGCCCGCGAACACTCTGAGCAAATCGGCGGGTAACCGGAAACCGGACGGATCGTCAGTGATCAACTCGCCATACTGCGAGCGATGCGCGGCGATGGCCTTGAGTTTGCGGGCAAGGTGACAGGCGATGTCCAGCCGCCAGCCGAAGGCCGATCCGGTGTCGATGACATGGTCAGGTGGCAGCGTCCAACCCCATACCGGGTAGGCTATGTGACGAATGCCCAGCCTTACCGTCACCTCAGCCGCGATAAGCGATGCGGCTTCGTGATCGCAATGTGGATCAAATCGCCACGGCGCAAGGATACTTGAACAGCCGAAACGGTCCACCAGCCAGATGAGGTGCTCGACCACCCGGTTAAATGCCTCACCCGCGCGCGGCGTGTTCGTGTCAGGCTCCCGCAGGAACAGCAACCGGTCCTGGGGCAAGCCCAGTACCGAGGCCGCGTCGCGAGCTTCGGCCTCGCGCAATCGGACCAATTGTTCCCGAGGGAAGCTTTTCGATCCGGGATGCGACATCCCCCCATCGGTCAGAATCGCAACGATCGGCGGCCGGCCAGCCTGGCAGCACGCGGCGATCATCCCACCGCATCCAAGGCTTTCGTCATCAGGATGCGGTGCCAGGATCAACCCGTGCCCTGGACCCGTCACAACGTCGAGGCTGCCCAAAGGAAGTGTGCGCCAGCCGCGGCGCTGCTCATCCGCCCGCATCATGGCGCGTCATGCGAGGCGCGGTGCGCGAACCATGATGCGGCTTCACTCAGTACCTCATCGGGGGCCGGTTGCCTGAGATATGTGCCAAGATCACGGCAAATGCGTTCAGCCGGATGTCCGCGGCGGAAAGCTGATAAGCCCAGTGACCGCTGCATCAGACGCATGACATCCAGACAGGCAGATTCAACGGCGATGCGGGCCAGGCCCACATAGGCGACAGCTTCTCGGGGTTCAGCTCGTTTGTCTTCGGCGATGCGGGCCGCATTCCGCACCCACAACCGGGACGTTTCGCGGGCAATCATCGCATTACCAAGGCGAGCGAGCTGGTTTGGTTCATCAATGTGATCCCTTGCGCGCAGGTCCACGATCGCGACATCGAGCAGAGCGCACAGACCGCCAAGAGCAACAGCGGATCCGCGCCACGCGCCGCACGAAAAATCGGGCTCGCGGAGGTAATCGCCAGGATGTCCCAGAAGGGCCTCATGCCCAACCTCGACACCGGTAAAATCGACCGAGCCGGTTACCGCTGATCGCATGCCCTGCAACAGGCCCGGAAGGAGTGCCGCGTGCTCTCCCTGTCCCATGGGAACAATGAGCATCTGTCGATCGCTATTTTCCGTCGCCGCCACGACGACAGCGTGTGCGACATGTCCGGCTCCCGAACAGAACATTTTCCCGCCGGTCAGTCTCCATCGATCCAGTGCCGGTACCATGCGCAGAGCACCGGCCGCCGGATCGGTCACCCACAACGCATAAAGTTCACCCCTGACGGCGGCCTTTCCGGCCGCCAACCGTTGCGAGGCCGTTCCATAACGCCCGAGCAAATGCAGCGCATTTACATGCGCCTCAAAGAGACGTCCGACGGAAAGATTACCCGAGCCAATCAATGTCAGTAGTGAAACCAGAAGCTCAGTCGGCGCGCCTCGTCGGCCACCATCCGTCGGCAGCGGGATGGATAAGGCGCCAATCTTTCGCAGCGAGATCATGTCCTCCGTTGGAAAAGTCGCATCTTCGTCGAGTGCGGCGGCGTTTCGCCGCATCCCTGGGACCAACGTCGCGACCCGCTCGACAAGATCGTGAGAGGTGTTGCCATCCGTCATGGAGTCAACGGACATGATAGAGTTCGTCGCCGAGCCTTCCACTCGCCATCAGTGCAGTTCCTTCCGAGCAACTCGCGTGCGAGTTCGATCTGACGTGGAAGATCGACAAATCTGACCCGTCTGCGGGGAAGAACCGGGCTCTGCCGCTGCACATAGTCCCACGCCGTTCCAAAGAAGGGCTCTGAGAGAATCACGCTCAACCGCGACGGCGCCAACCGGAGGTCAGCTGCAAGCTCGCTAGGAAACCACCCGTCGTGGCGGCTCATCCAGGCAACACGAAGACGGCGGCGGAAATCGGCCCGCCGATAGGCGTCAGCGGCGGGCTCCACGAGGTCGTCCGCGTATTCGTCCTGCTGCCGCATACGACGGCGGATCGTGTCGGCCATTCCGCCGGGAGCCCGGCCGTCCAGCCGTCCGGAGACAACGACCTCTATTCCCACATCGTGCCGGATGCGCGCGTCCTTCAGGTTCAGCGCATGGACCAACGCCCGGTCCTCGCCGGACGCCACCTTTGGTACTCCTCCCACACGCCGGAACATCTCAGTGGAAACCGCCAGACTCGCGCCTGACGCCTGGACATGGCGCGGCCTCGGATTATGCGGATCCGGGTCCAGCGCGAAGGCGATCTCATCCAGCAAATCAAGCAATTCGCTTTCAAGCTCATCGTCGGCATGCAGATAGGCCGGTATCGCCAGAGCCTCGACAGGGTCGATGACGATGCGGCCGCACACGGCGTCTGCGCCGGCAGCCAACGCCGCGATGTTTCGGGAGACCCAATCATGGTTGACGACGGCGTCCGCGTCGGTTGTCAAAAGCGCCCCTCGGTTACCCGCGATATTAAGCGCATGGCACATCGCCAGCCGTCGCGCGTTGCCGGCGTTGGCCTGGTCCGGGGCCAACCGCACGGAGATCATTTCAACAGAAAACGGCAGATGCCGACTCATCCTCTTAGCCTCGACCTCGCTTCCATCGTCGCAATTATTGAACAACAGGACGGCAGTTTCCGGCGGTTTCGCTTGTGCCGCGAGGGCAGCCAGGCAGGACTGGATTCGAGCGACCTCGTTCTTCACAGGTATCGCGACGATGACCGGCCCCCCCGTGGCCGGATCACACGAGCCGGCGGCGAGTTCCCCATCGGCGAACTCCTGACGGCTCATCACGAGATCACACAAAACTGGGACATAAAACCCTCGGTCCGAACGACTATCATGTCAGTGCCGAAGCGACGGCCACGCGAGTGTCGCACCCGTCGCTTTATCACGATGACGTTGGTCGAGACGTAGCTGTCGCAAAGCAGGTTCCCCCTGGCATGAATGCGGTATTCCGCGGCCTTTGTAATCCCCAATACCCCGCGAAGTTCCCGATTGGCGTTGAGCGAACCTCATTTCGTGGTGTTAGCCAAGTCTGGAGGAAGGCGGCGGTTGCCTTGGTTGCGGCGAGGGGGGCTTCGTAACCATTCGAATGCAAATTGACGACTCGCCGCTGAAGCAGCCGCAAGAGTTGAATACGCCTTGCGGTTTCTGTTCGGTGGGCTGTTTACCGTCGTGACGGCTACCCGTGGTCGACTGTATCGCGACAGTGCCTCACCAACGCCTGAACCTTCTTTCGACTTGCCGACGAAATCGTTCCAGGCGCTCGGGGGTCGATCGGTCCATGTTGAATTTTGTATACCAATCAAGCGTGCAACCTCTGCCGCACAACTTGCGAATAGCTCTTCCCCACAACTTGCGTTCCGGATCACCCATATAGAGGCGAATCAGCCACCAGGGCGAGCCGTAAGTGGTAACAACGCCAAGCTTGCGAATGTGTGCTAACCTGTCCGTCTCAAATTTTCCGTCAGAGCCGATATCAAATGCAACGCCCGGCGCCCACACCCTGTCAAAATATCCCTTCAGCATAGCGGGTAGTCCGTACCACCAGGTCGGATAGACCGCCACAATCGCCTCGGTCGCAGCTAATTGGTCGGCGTATTTCTCTACGGCCTCGTGATATCGGGAAGTATCCCCATACTCAATCCGCTCTTCCCGCGTCATGACCGGCCTAAATTTCTCAGCGTAAAGATCCAGATCGGTGACTGTATGTCCCGCGCCCCGCAGGCTATTCAGTATCGTGGAGTGCGGGACGCCGGCGAAACTCGTTTCGTTTGGGTGGCAATAAATCAAGAGTACGCGCACGGTATGCTCCTTGCGAGGCCGCATGTTGGCGACCAGGCCACGCTCTCACTTCTTATTTAGTCTCTGATCCTCGCCACCTGTTTTGACTTCGCCCCGTAAGCGATGAAACTGAGCACTGGTGGACTTGTGGAGAATGATGGCTGATTACCCTTGCATCTATGAAGCGTATTTGAATTCCGGGAGTGCTTTCAGTGAATCCTTCGTGGCGCCTTGGAGAACCATTTTCTTATCCTGGACCTTCAGAGCGCTATACGGAACGACCACATATTTCGTGCCCATGCCAAGAAAACCACCCACTGAAAGCACAGCGAATGGAACCACTTCGTTCGGGGTGACAATCAGATCATCGATCGTGCCAACGGTCTCGCTCGCTTCGTTGACGACAGTGCTACCGACTACCTTCGTGACCCGGTAACCGGTAACAACCGTCGCGGGATCGGCCTTCATGATGGCTGCGGTTTGCGGCGTCCCCTGGGCAACGACCGGGAGAGGCGGGATCATCGCAATCAACGCGAAAACCGGCAGCAGCCTGATTAAATTTTGCATGGTAGCTCCATTCAGTCGGCAACCCCGACTGCGACACACTAAACGTACTGGATCGAAAATCGTTCCGTTGCTCAGGTCCGAAGCACCGGCCCCAGACCTGTCATAGCCTCGCGGAGCTTCCGCTGGTCCTTTTCAGAAAGTATTGGCAAACGATCGATTCCCCATCGCTGCCGCCTACCTTGCGGCCTGCCCATGAGGGAGTGGAAGCCAGTGACCAGTGCCCATCCCAATCCAGGGCAAAGCCGGGAGTGTCGGGTTATGGCGAGGGATGACCACCGAAAACCCGGCCCCCGCGGCTTCAGTTGGGGGCCGAGGCCTCGTCGTCTTTGAGAAGGATGCGCTTAAAAGATGCGTACACTCGACTGCAAACCGACCTGCACACGCACATGAGCCGCCGGAACTCACCGGCGGCCATGGCTTAGGCGTTCAACCCTTGTAATACGAATAGGCGGCCTGCGTCTTCAGGGACTCCTTCGTGGCGCCTTTGAGCACGACACGATTGTCACTGTTGTTTTGCGTGTTTCCGAAGGTCAGATCCGCGTAGGGCACTTCCACGTACTTCGTGTCCATTCCAAGGAAACCTCCGACCGATAAGACGGCACTCATCCTGCCGTCTTTTCCGACCAGAAGATCATCAATTGAGCCGACTTTCTCATCATGGTTGTTGTAGACCGCTGAGCCGATGACTTTACTTGCACGGGCGTCGCCCATTTGGGTCATCACTGGATTGCGGTCATTCGGACCCGTATTGGCGCTGTTGCCCACGTAGCCCGTGGCCGGCGCGGTGGTGGTGGCGTGAGTTGCGCTTGTTTGGGCCATTGCCGGCGCAGCCGCAAGTACAGCTGCCAGCGTCAGGGTGCAGATCGTTAAATTATGTTTCACTTCATTTCCTTTGTAAGTGGAGACCGGCCATCGCTCTGGTCGATGCGCCGTCGTATTCTTAAGCGTACTGTGAACGCGGTCATCGCCGCGCGGTTCCGTCAAACCAGGTCACCTATCCTAATGGTATTCTTACCGAAGGCGATTAGGCGGATTGGGGCCTGGTACAATTTAAGCCAAGGCCGTCATAGGCCTTCAAGGCGATGCCGTATCTTCCATGGCGGGACCAGGTAGATTCCGACGCTGGTGACATGGCTTCTCCGAAATCATATGCGAACTGCAAGTTCCTGAATCAATTGCGGAGACGAAAATGAGCACTATTCTGATTATTGTTTTGGTCTTCATGCTCCTCGGGGGCGGTGGCTATTACGGATTTCGCCGGCGGGGATAACAACTGGTTGAACCTCGCCATCGATCGCCTCGTCATTGACGGTCCAGGTCCGGTAGGGCCGAGACCTGGCGTCGTCGAAACAGATGTCCCTGATACTTAATTTCGAGCACCGCGCGACCTTGACGCTGGTCGCTTCGGCGGGACGGACGTCGCTGAAAGGTAGAAGTCGATCGTAGCAGGCAGAGCCTGTGGACTGAGCTTCGGCGACCTACCCACGCTACCCAGCTATTGATGTCGCGCAGGCCACCTGGCGCGGCGTGGGGAACGACCGAACGTGCCCGGAGGTACGAAATGCTGGATGACGCGACGCTCAAGGAGACCAAGCAGCCGGAGCGCCCGAAGCTGCTCCAGGTGATGGGGCCCGGCCTGATCACCGGCGCGGCGGATGACGATCCCAGTGGTATCGCCACCTATTCGCAGGTGGGCGCGCAATTCGGATATGGTTTGGCGTGGACGTTGGTGGTCAGCTATCCGCTGATGGCGGCGATCCAGGAGATCAGCGCGCGGATCGGCCGTGTCACCGGATTCGGCATTGCCGGCAATTTGCGCCGACACTATCCGGCATGGCTGTCGGGCGGCATTGTGCTCCTGCTGCTTATCGCCAACCTTATCAACCTGGGGGCTGACCTCGGTGCGATGGGCGCGGCGTTGAAGCTGATGATCGGCGGACCCGCTCTGGTCTATGTCCTACTGTTCGGAGCACTCTCAGCTGGTCTGCAAATATTCACCCGCTATGCGCGGTACATCTCCGTCTTGAAATGGGGATGCCTGGCGCTGTTCAGCTACGTGATCTGTGCCTTCATCGTACATGTCGCTTGGGGTCAGGTGGCCTGGGCTATCGTCTGGCCACCACTGTCGTTCAAGCCTGACTATTTGATGGCGGTCGTCGCCGTGCTCGGCACGACGATCAGCCCCTACCTGTTTTTCTGGCAAGCCGGGCAGGAGGTGGAGGCGGCTAAGGAGGGTGCCGGTGCCCGTCCGCTCATCCGCGCGCCGGAGCAGGCACACCACGAATTCACCCGCATCCGCATCGATACCTATATCGGCATGGGTATCTCCAATCTTGTCGCCCTGTTCATCGTCATCACCACGGCCGCTACGCTGAACGCCCATGGCACGACGGACATCCAGACGTCGGCACAGGCCGCCGAAGCGCTACGCGCGGTGGCCGGGCCGTTGACCTTCGCGGTATTCGCTGCCGGTATTATCGGTACCGGCATGCTGGCGCTGCCGGCGTTGGTGGGATCGGCGGCCTATGCGCTGGGTGAGATGCTCTCCTGGCATGTCGGTCTGGCGCGTTTGCCGGTGCGCGCCAAAGCTTTCTATGCGACTATCGCGGTGGGCATGGTGCTGGGCGTGGCGTTGAACTTTTCGCCCATCGATCCAATCCGGGCGCTTTATTGGAGCGCGGTGCTGAACGGCGTGGTCGCGGTGCCAGTGATGGTTATGATGATGCTGCTGACCATGCGACGGTCTATCATGGCGACGTTTACGCTTCCGCTGTCGCTCCAGATCATGGGTTGGATAGCTACCGCGGCGATGGCAGCCACCGTCGTCGCAATGGTTGCGTCATGGATTGAATAGTCAAGTCTCACGGTGCCGGCGGGAACGTTGAGATAGTCAGTATCGCCTGAAGGATCATTTGCGGGCCTGAGTTCCCAGAACATGTCCGAGTGCCATCAACGGCCTGATGCGATCACAGATGATCTTGGATGTCGCCAACATCGGCACAGCCAGCAGTGCGCCGGCCACACCCCACATCCAATACCAGAACAGAAGCGCGAGGATCACCAGAACCGGATTGAGCGTGAAGTGCCGAGCGAGCAGGATCGGCGTCACGGTTTCTCCCTCGATGAGGTGAATGACAAGGTAGATCGCGGCCGGCAAAAGCGCCTGCCAGATCGAGTCGAATGTCAGCAGTCCGACGAGGAACAGGATCGCCACACCGCAGAGCGGCCCAACGATCGGAATATAATTCAGCAAGAATGCCACAACACCCCAAAGGGCAGCATCGGACAGCCCGCAGAAGTAGGCGGCAATTCCGGTCATGATTCCGACCGCGGCATTCATCAGGGTGATCGTCACGAGATACCTTGAGATATTATCCTCGATTTCGTGCGAGATCTCGACCGCCTGTTTCTTATTGGCGAGGGTCGGCAGTATCTCAACAAGGCGACGGAGAAACAAGTCGCCAGATCTCAGCAGAAAGAAAAGAAGAACGGCGGTCGTGAGGCCACCGGCGAGCAACACGCGCGTGCTGCTGAACAGGAAGCTACTGAGCCCAGGGCCGACGACGGCGACCGAACGGACGTCCGATGCGCTGCTTTGGGCGAGCTTGTCGACTTCGTTGCTCGCCTTCTGCACGACTGTTACCGGATTCTTGAATATCGACAGTCGCTGCTCAAGGCGCGGCAAGCTATCGGGAGCCTTGGCGACCCACGCGGCCGCTGGCCCTGACAAGGTGAAGCCAAGAGCGAAAATGCCGCCGAAGAAGATAACAATGATGAGCAACGCGGCAATCGTCCTGGGAACGTGTAACCGTGCGAAAATCCGCATGCTCGGTTGCAGCAAAAGGTGCAAAACGAAAGCGAAGACGATCGGCACCACGATTTCACTGGCGAAGTAGAGCGCGTATAGTATCAGCAGCCCAAAGATTCCGAGTAGGACAAGAGATTGCATATCCCGAGGCAGCGGCATTTCCGCTCGCCTGCCAGCAAAATCGAGCGGACTCCGGGGGCCCTCTAACTCGTCGGCATCAGAAACAGAAGAAGATTTCCGCGGGCCATATTCACCTCTGTCGCTTGTTACGACTTCGGCCGGAGCCCCCACATTGTTGTCCCGACTGAGCGGCGGCGGCACGAATTTCAACGTCGCGCCAGTAGATATCCCAAAGCGCCGCAGAACAGGCCGACGGCCAACAGAGCGATCGTAGGTTGCCGTTCTACCGAACCAGCGACGGCTGTTGCCGCTTCACGCACCTGATCCCGGGCCTGACCATAAACCTGGCCTGCCGTCGAGGCCGTTTGGGTCGCCAGCCCCTCGACCCGGGCCTTGGCATCAGCGGCAAGAGCACCGACCGCGGCCACTGAATCGGCCGCGACACTTGTGGCCTTATTTTCGAAACTGTTGTTATCCATTGATCGCACTCCGGTTATAAGGCCATTTGTGTAACCGTTCCGCTTAATCCAACTGGCCAAACATGGTTGAATTCACGAGGGATATACGATCCCGCGGCGGACCAGAGTCATTGTTGTATCGTCTCGGTGTGTGGACCGAACGCCCGTCGACCCCTTCCGGTGCCCGCGAGCGTTTCAGCGGTCAGATCAGGGGCATATTCGGATAGAGCGTGCGCTCGCGGGCCACGTCGGCGGGGGTGAACGGTGCCGACGTCTCGTCAAATTCGCGCCAACCGCTGTCCCGGTAGGCTTTCTCGCGCGTCACTGGGTCAATGCGGCCATGGCGCTGCATGATGGCCTCGGCTGTTGCGAAATGACCTGCTTCGACCCGGGCGGTTACCAGGGCGCCTCCGCGACGGACACCTTCCGCATAGAAGCTCGCGTGTTCCCTGGATACGCCGGCAGAGGTCAGCGAACCGATCAAACCGCCCGTGGCACCCCCCGCCACGGCACCGGCGACAGCACCGGCCGCCGTCGCGACCAGCCAACCGGCAGCCACGACCGGACCAACGCCGGGGATGGCGAGAATACCCAGACCGGCGAGCAGACCCGCTGCCCCGCCAATCGCGCCGCCGCCGGCCGCGCCGGTTTCAGCGCCGATCGCCGCACCACTGGCGGGTTCGTCAGTCACAACGTAATTTTCGGATCCGTGAGCTATCATGCTGATGTCAGCGCCCGGGACATGAGCAGCCTCAAGGTCACGTACGGTTCGCGAGGCAGCCTCGTAAGTGTCATACAAGCCGATAATGGTCCTGGTTGTCATGGTTGTCATGTCCTTAAAAGTGGGGCGACCAGTTAGCCGCCAGGGTGGGATGACGGCGCATTTAGTTCGCGGTGATGTTTCCCTGGAAATCGAGGGCCACATTCACCGCCTTACCGTTTTTCATCGCGTGGCCGCGCCAGACCGAGTTATTGTCCTTCGCCAGCGCCGTGACCCGCGTGTAGCCTTGGTCTTCGATACGCTTCTGAGCCTGCCCCATGGTGAAGCTGTTCGCGCCGGCGACCGGGGCGGCCGTCGTATTGTTGGCGCCACTGGTCGCAACCGCGGGGGTTGTCGTGGAGGACGTCGGGGGGGTGGTCTGGGCAAGGGCGGATCCCGCGCCGATCGCGCCGAGAAGAAGGGCCGCCGCGACAATTTTGTTCATTTAAGTTCTCCCAATTATATGCTATAAAGTGGATAATTAGAGCATGATGACTGCGACGGTAGACTCGGAAACTACCTGGTGGCCGTAAGAGATGTTTGGATTTGTTCGGTTAGCAGCTTATGGATCTCAGTGCGGGAATGTGCCGCGCGCAGCGGGCCGCATTATGCCCGATGTGGCCGATCTTCACCCAAATGGGCGCCATTATGTTCGACGAACTCGTACTTGTCGCCCCGTCGCACGCGCTGAGCGAGCTGACGGACGCGCTTGACACGACCACCAGGGCGAAGCTGATTGCGACTTTGGCGAAGGATCTTGTGAAGACGCCTGACCATGAGTTGTGGCCCCATCTGAAAGAATGGGTCAGGCCGGTGCATCGCGCCGGGGTGCCACCCACCTGATCAGGCGAACGCCGACGCGATCCTGCCATTGCGCTGCCGATGTCTGGATGACGAGTCAGGGCGACGTGACGACCCTATCGAGCGGCGGACTTTCCGATCTTGACGTTGCAGCAAGCCAGCACCGTCCGATCAATCTGGCGTTATCGGCTTGATCTCGCATCGGCCCGTACGTGGTTTCGCGCCGCTACTGTTAGGTAATTTCCGAGGCTATCCCAGATGGCACATCGAGACCATGTGTGGTAAAAGCTCTGTGCCGGCGAGGCGAAGATGGTTTTCGACGGTGCGTCCATCGTTCGTACAAATATGCGTGGTCTTCGCCCATCGACTGGAGCGACAAGCGCCGAGTCTATGCCGTGCCGGGGATTGGTGCGATCAAGACGCCCCTGGACGCGGTGCGAGCAGCGATCGCGGCGGAACACAAAAGCAAATAGGAGGTCCCTTGGCGATCATACTAATCCGGCGGTGTGTTCGGGTCGATAAAGAGTCTGAGTTTTTGGCAAGCTATAATCGGAACAAGCCAGCGCACGCTGACTTCATTGACGAGTGTCTGACCAAAGTTAATGACTCAAGCGATCTTCCCACAGCGATGCGTAGCCTACCGATCGGCGGGGAGAACTGCGTCGAGCCTGTCCGTAAATCTGTGTGCGGGGCATAACCAACGCCAAGGAGGCGTATTATGCCGAGCAGAGCCAAAAAGCTGGACCGCGCCGTAGCCAGACTGCCCTCGATCCCGAAAGAGCTTG
>Ga0182018_10003444_pt1 | contig 14211 bp, 7 predicted proteins | sample 812P2MmetaG_FD_120490 | JGI IMG/M metagenome (GOLD analysis project Ga0182018, IMG submission 120490) | Permafrost microbial communities from Stordalen Mire, Sweden - 812P2M metaG | ecosystem: Environmental > Terrestrial > Soil > Wetlands > Permafrost | place: Sweden: Stordalen | collected...
AAAGGCGCTCGACGAAAGCTCCGGCCTCTTTCCCGCGTAGGTATGGGCCGCAGCCAGGTAGAGAACCAAGTGAAACGGGAAATATGTCGCCCAGGCCGCCTTGCCGCTTGCCGGAAAAAGCTTCAGGCTGTCGCAGAACAAACCGTGAAACAGCGGGATGGCATGACGCGCGATTGCAAGATGCTCGTAAAACGCCATGCATGCAATGGCAGCTCCGTTCCACGCACCCAGCGAATGCGGGTCGATGGTCGGATAACCCATGTAGGCGCGCTGCAGCAGGGTGAAATCGTAAATCTTCTGCAGGTACTCTTCGGCCTTGGACAAAATTGCGCGGCGATCCTCGTCATCGAAGAGAGGCTGCAGATAGTCCCAGGCCAGAGCGGTGTGATAAAGCCGTTGTCCGATGACCCGGTCGTTCTCGCCGCCCATCAGCAGAGGGTCGGGACGGCCGCTCCATGTGGAAACGTGCGCAAGGTCCATGATTCGGGCCTTAGCGCGTGCGCCGATCACCTCGTCTCCGGTCAGAGCAAAGACCAGGCTCGCCACTTCAAGCGTACCCTGGCTGTTGTCGGTCAGGAAGACCAGATCTTCGGTACCTAGTCGCTCCAGGAGTGCGCCAAACTCGGCGCTCCCCGCCCAGCGCTCGCGCACCTGTCGTACCTCTTCTGCGGAAAGAAAAATGCGCGGGTGTTCCTTTGCTGCTGGCTCTAAGGAAGCGGAGCGGCGATCATCTTTGCGAAGCTCAAAGTAAGCCAGCCTTCCCCAGTCCATGCGATCCCGATCGCGCTCGATCAGTTCCAGGATCAGCTCGTTCTCTCCTTCCTGCGCCTCAAACCCGAACTCCGCTGCGAGACGTCCCTCCGCGATCTGCTCCGGGCCCGGCATGTCAAACCAGAGGCCGCCCTTCAGTTTGCCGTTCACGTAGGTGCGGACCATCGGAACGGCCATCACATTGCGAATGTGATCGAGGTCCCACGGACCGACCGGCACGCGCTTCCCCTCAGTGACGCGCACCATCTTGATCATCGCCGTCGACATGTCAAAGGCCTTTGGCGCGGTTTCAAAACGGCCGCTGTACAGGCCTGCTGGAAGATCGAGGCGGAGGGAGAGCCGATGAGGGTTCGCCTGAATATCGGTGACCTGGCCCGTGACATCGATGAACTCGACGGAATCGGCCTCACTGAACTGGTTCGGGATCGGCTTCAGGAAGGCGATGAGATCTCTATTCCTCATAGTCCGTCAGGCATTCCAGAGACTGGGTTGCATCCGCCGTGCCTCACCGCTGGTGAAACGCAAACCGGCACGTTGATTTCGGCAGAAGTAGGTGGGCACAGTTTAAACGAACAACCGCCGGGCCGCCGCACCCATTGTGTTTTACCAGTCCCCATGCCGCGAGGTGCAGATGACGAACTGCGCCGGGCCCCGAACCTTGCAGTTCACCTGGAGCCCGACGCCGAGTGAGCCGCCGGCTAGAAGTTGTATTTCAACGCAAACTGAATGTTGCGCGCACCCTGTGAGCCGCCATTCGAGCCATTGATGATACCTAGGGTTGGCCCGATACCGGTGTTAGGCGCATTCAAAATTACGTGGTTGAAAGCGTTAAGGAACTCAGCGCGAAACTCGACGTTCTGTTGTTCATGCACCGGGAACGACTTGGCAAGGCCCGCGTCGATGTTCTGCTCGCCGGGTCCATAAACCGAACTCACGCTGCAGTTGCCGAAGCCTGAGGTGGGCTGGGAGTAGGGAGCGGGAGAGAACCACTGGTAGCCGCCGCCCTGCGAAGCGGGAAGCGGATGACTCCTGCCGTAAACTACAGGCGGGCCACTACAGTCCGGCCGGGGGCCAAAGGAATTGGTGCCCGAAGCGTCGTTGTCGCCTAGAGTAAGCGGGAAGCCTCCACGGAAGCTCGGAATCACGCTTAACCGCCAGTCACCCACTACCGCATTGACCACGCTATTGAGATCGCTGCCGTACGTGCGTCCATGTCCAAACGGCAGTTCGTAGATCACATATCCGGTGAAGTTGTTCTTGACGTTGAAATAGCAGCTGCCGTAGTCCGCGTTCGGGTTGTAGACATTCTGGTACCACGCGTCCTGGCTGGCAGACTGCTGGTTTGATCCCGATTCGCCGAAGAATCCGGTGGCGTTGGTCAGGCAGTGAGACCATGTGTAGCTCACTTGGTATGACAGGCCGTGGTTCAAGCGTCCTTGAAGGGACGACTGCAAGGCATTGTAGTTCGAGGTTGCGGCGGCGTAGGTCGCCAGCGGCAACGCCCCCATGTTGAGTAGGCCTTGATTATCCGCAAAGAACTGGGAAGGACCCACCGTGCCATTCGGCTCCAAGTAAAGCTGTGCCAGATCTTTTGGCACCGCTAAGTGTCGGGCCGTCTGACCGACATAGCCAAGCTGGAATGTCATCGTGCTGGTGAGCTGATTCTGGAAGGTGAGGTTCCACTGAGTGGAGCGCGCCGGCTGCACATGACGATCCCACGAGAGGAGCAGATTACCGGAATAGCATGCGGGCGATGCGTTCTCCAGACCGGTGATAGTGCACGGGTTCGTCGTCGAGATGGAAGTAAAGCCCTGATCCAGCGTGGTCGTCGGCAGCGGGAGAGCAGTGTAGTTGGCAGACGTCTGGACGGAGAAGGGAGGATTTTGAGGCAGGCGCAGTCCCTGGCCCGTGCCTTCCATAAATGAAGAAATTGAATATCCGGCGCGGATTACCGTCTTTGGAACGGGCGAGTAGGAGATACCAATTCTTGGCTGGTAGTCGCCAATTCCATTGTAGGAGTCGTAGAGTGCACGGCTGTTGCCGTTCTGCCCGGGCAGTTCCAGATTTCCGGTATTGGGGTCGAAGTTTACCTGCTTGTCGTTGGTTTCATACCAGGGCGTGTGATCTTCGTACCGAAGACCCAAATTCAAGACCAGTTTCGAGGTGAGTTTCCAATCGTCCTGGAAAAAAGCGCCGAAGATATTTCCGCGCTGTCCCCAGACAGGGCCAGGCCGGCCAACAGCGATCTGGTCCGGCAGCCCGAGCAGAAAGTCTGATTCACCGCTCCCCGAGTACTGTCCGTTGAAATTGAAGTTTCCGGCAAGGCCACCGTTGCCCGGGAAGAATCCGTCCATGCGAAGGCGCCAGCCCTGAAACCCGAAACGGGAGTTATGCTTGCCGTGCGTCCAGTTCAGCACATCCTGGTACTGGATCACGGTGTCGCCATAGATGGTTTCTGAGTTTTTGTTGCCGAATGCCGTGCCGCCACTGGGCCCGTTCACGCTGCTGTTGGAGAAGTTCATCGCAGGCAGGATGGTGGAGGGAAGTCCCGGTATGCCAAACTGGCCGGTGTTGACGTTGTTGGTGTACGTGCCGCTATCGATATCGATATAGCCGACCCCGAAACGCACGTCGTTGAGTAGGTTTGAAGTGAGGGCCCGGGTGTAGTCGACCACGGTGTTCCACGCGCCCGCGTTATTGTAATTGTTGTACGCCAATTGGTAGGAATTCGTGGTTGGGTTGACTGTTTGGCTCTTTGAGAACCGGCCGAAGACATGGTTTTTGTCGTTGACTGCCCAGTCAACCCTGCCATCTCCCTGATCCACATTTGTATAGGTGCCGGTGACGTCAGTCGCATTGCCGTTCGCCAGGGTGTTGTTAGGCGCCGGGTAGTACGGCGAATTCACGATCTTCAAGGCCGCCGGACTCAACCGGTTTGTCGGAATGATGTTGCCCGGAAAAGGTAGCCCGGTAAGTGGATCCGTGATCACCACGGGAGTAGAAGCCGTAAGCAACTCCGAGAAGTTGCCTGCACGCTCGGCAGCGCTGAAAACGGTGAAGGACGTGCCGCTCACTGGTGTGTCGAAACGCTCTCCCTGGTAATCGGCGAAGAAGAACAGTTTATCTTTCACTATGGCCCCGCCGACGGCAGCGCCGAACTCGTTCCAGCGCAGCTTGGCCTTGGGGATAATCGGGGTTGTGAGGGTATTGGACCACTGGTTAGCATTGAGAACGTCATTGCGGAAGAACTCAAAGACCGAACCGTGTAATTTGTTCGTGCCGGATTTGGTCGATACGCTTATGATGCCGCCCATGTAATTGCCGAAATCGGCTGGTGCATTTTGGGCGATCAGATTGAACTCCTGGATGGCATCGGGCTGCGGAGTGTAGGCAATGAAGTTGTCCGACGCCTGATTGTTGTCCATGCCGTCGAGAAGGTAGTCGTTGGCCGTGAATCGGTTCCCGTTGATCATGGGCCGCTCATTTTGGCCGGTGGTCTGGCCGCTGGTGAAACTCCCGGGTCCAGCCGGATTTGGCGTCACCGCGCCCGGAGTCAGCAGGGTCAACTGCAGGTAGTCGCGTGTGGCCAGCGGCAGGTCGACGTTGGCGCGCGCATCGATCACCGTGCTGACTTCCGTCGATTCGGTCTGCAGCAGTGGCGCTTCGCTTGTGACCTGGACAGTCTCGTTATTCTGCCCGACGACCAGCCGGATGTTGACGGCCGCTATCTGGTTGAGTTGCAGTTCGGGGGTGGTCTCTACTGCCGCGCGGAAGCCGGGCGCGGACACGCGTACCTCGTAGCGTCCGACAGGCAGTCGCGTAAGGTTGTAGTAGCCCTGCTGATTCGTCTTTGTCGGCCACACTGTGCCTCGAGCAAGGTCGGTCGCGGTCACGTCTACATTCGCTACGACACCGCCGGTTGGATCCGTGATTGTTCCATTGATGGTCGCCGTTACTTCCTGCGCGGCCCCGCGAGTCGGCCACAAACAAACGGCCAAGGAGAGAATGCTCAGCACTATCAACTGCGGTGCGCTTGCTCTCATGCTCCCTACCTCCTCAATGTTCTCCGGCAATTTGCAGTCTAGTTCAATCGTGATACCTTAGTTCTGAAATACGGAACCAGCGTTTGTATAGCGGCCCAGGGTAATTGGAAACAGATTGCTTTGTCAAGAGTCCTATGAAAGAGTCTGTGTATGAAGAAGGCTTCCACCGCCATGAGTTCCACGGTGCGCTGTCTCAAAGTGCTGGAACTTCTGGCAGACGAACCTTTTGAGCTCTCATTCACGGAACTTGCCGCGCGGCTCAAGGTTCCCAAGGCTTCCGCACACCGGCTATGCACCACGCTGATCGAGGCGAAGCTGATTGCACAGGAACCGGCGACGAGGCGCTACATGCTGAGCAGTCACGCCCTGTGGATTGGTTCTGGCTATCTCCGGCACTCCGCGATTTACCGGGCGGCGTTTTTCCCCATGCAGGAGTTGGCACGACAGCTCCCCGGCACTGTGCAGCTTGGCGTCCTCGATGAGGACTACGTGCTGTTCATTCACTCGGTGGGCTACTCCGGCGCGCCGGACGCCTTTGCCGATGTCGGTCTTCGGCGCCCGTTGAACGCCACAGCCTCCGGCAAGATCTTCCTTGCTTGCATGCCCGCCGAGGAGGTTGACCGTGTCATGTCGAACTGCACTAAAAAGTACACCAGCAGCACGATCACCTCATCGGCACGCATGAAGCAGGAGATTGCCATGGTGAACAAAATGCGCTACGCCCGCAACCTAGAAGAGCTGCTACCCGGTTACTGGGTGTTGGCGGCAGGCGTTGTTGGCCGGAATGATCGGCCGGTCGCAGCCATTAGCATCACCTTGCCGCTGCAGGAGTTCACGCCGAAGCGGGAAACCGCCATTGCGGCACTATTGAAGGAAACCGCCCGAAAGACCTCTCTGCAGTTCGGTCACAACGGCATGGCGCGCGGCATTGCCTGGCGATAGAGCACGATGTCTCGCGCTGTGGACGCTCGCCCGAAAGTGCATCGTTGCATGGATATACAGCTCAGCCTGAGCCATCTTGGATATCTTCCGGAAAGCCCGAAGATTCTGACGCTACTGCCTGGGGACGCGAGCGGGCTTCCGGATGGAATCCCGTTTTATCTCCGCCAGAACTGCCTTCGCATGCCGCGCTCTGTCAAGCGGGAAGACGGTTTTTCGGCGCGCTTCCCAGCCCCCTACGATCTGCTGCAGGGCAAACTTGTTCTGGGCGAAGGAACCGCGCCCTTGTACACGGGCGAACTGAGAAGAATCTCAAGCCGTTGGGGTTCCATGTGGCAGGCGGATTTCAGCCGGTTCCATACTCCCGGCAGTTACCAGATCGAAACCGATTTGCAGATCTCCCCTCCGTTCGCCATTCACGATCGCGTTTATGACCGCATCATTGCGGGCTATCTGACCTTTCTGCGCGCTCAACGCTGTGGCTGTGCGGTGTTCGGCGTTCACGATGCCTGCCATCTTGACGATGGTATCCTGGACACCGATGGTTCCCCGCTGCCGGCTGCCGGCGGCTGGCACGACGCTGGCGACTTTCGCAAGTGGCTCGCCTTCACGCTCTACCATATCGATGCTCTGCTCACGTTGCGTGAGAGGCTTGGCGAAGACCTCGAGCGAGGAGGCATCCCAGCCGACTTGCTGCTCGACGAAGTGTCATGGGGCAATGCTTACTTTCATCGCATGATCGACCCTCGGGGCCAGGTCTATGAGGACGTCGCCGGCGGCAGTTCGCCGGAGGGCAGCGGTTTCAGCTACGAAAACGACTGGTGGTTTGAGAACCATCCCGGTTGCTACGGCGATGCCAGCGACAACCGCTGGACAGATAACGTGCCTCGTTCAGGCGACGAGCGCAGAATTCGCACCATGTACAATCCCCTGGTCCAATGGGCCTTCGTCCACGTCCAGGCTCGCGTATCCAGGCACCTTCAATCGCCGGAGGCTGAAAGATGCCTTCAGCTTGCTCGGAAAGCGGCTGCCTTCGGGCGCAAGCACGCCCATGACAACCGCACGCTTTTTCTGGCAGCAGAGCTTCGCGGCAACCTGGAGCTGCTTGCAGCCGGAGACACGTCGCTTGATCTGCCTGCTCTCATTGCCTCGGCACGGGAGTTGATGCGGCGCCAGGCAAAGGCACCGGAGGGATTATCTGGCTACTTCACAGAAGCAGACTCATCCGATGGATTTCGCTCCATCGCCTTTGCAGCGGATCCGGCCTTTACACTTCTTCGGATCTGGGAGCTGGGTTCGATGTTGCCGGACACGTCCGTTGCCGAACAGGCTCGACAGGCAGTCTTCGACTACATCGAGAATTATCTGCTCGCCGACTGCAGGAGCAATCCTTTTTCTCTTACGCCTTACGGCGTCTATCTCGACCCGCCCCATCGTCATCGTCAGCTATTCCGTGACGCAGGAAACGGACGCGGTGTGCGAACCTTCATGGCTCCGTTCAATTCGCAGGGCATCGTGCATGGAACCAACTCAGTCCTCATGAGCCACGCGCATCTGCTTGCCCGCGCCGCCGCGCTGTTGAGCGAAGCCGCGTGGCGCGGCCCCGCCGAGCGGCTGCTGCATTGGTGCCTCGGACACAATACACTCAATCGTTCATTGTTCTCCGGAATCGGCTATCGCCAGCCCGTCGGCTATTCCTTTCGCATTCCGCAACTCCCTGAGGCGATGGTAGTAGGCTTTATTGGCAGGCCGGATGATTCGCCTTATCTCGAGGAATCCACGGCGATTGAATGGAACACGCTCGAATATTGGAGCATTCCTTTCTTGCAGGCTGCTCAGGCGGCATGTTGGCTGCGCGGCTGAACCCCGGCGCCTCTGCTTGACAGCTTAAGAAGCAGCGCATATATTCTGATCCGTAATTCAAACCATGTGTTCGTATTGCGAAACTCGGGACCGCGCATTCAGCCATCGCGCCTGTCCAGCCAACCTGCGTTTTCCCAACGAATGAGATAGTCTTCCTTTCCATGATCCGAATTGACTCCGAGCAGCAACTCAATGGTCTCTTGGCACAGCCGAGCGAGGCGGATATTGCCTTTGCCGGGCGGCTCTGCGGAGACACCATGGTCCTCGGCGCCGGGGGGAAAATGGGGCCCACGCTGGCTCAGAGGCTTCTTCGTGCCCTGCGCAGCGCAAACCGCAAGTCGCGGGTTATTGCCGTCTCCAGATTTCAGTCCTCAAACGCAGAATCGCAACTGCTGGAAGCAGGCGTGGAGACGATCTCTTGCGATCTACTCGATGCCGACGGCCTCAAGGCTCTGCCTCGGGTCGAGAATGTCCTCTTCCTGGCCGGCCGCAAGTTTGGCTCGGCCGGAGATCCCGAGGTCACCTGGGCTATGAATACCGTGGTCCCGGCGCAGGTGGCGCAGCACTTTCGTGATTCGCGCATCGTCGCATTCTCCACTGGAAACGTCTACCCCTTTGTCTCTCCGGAACACGGCGGCTGCGTCGAGTCAGATATTCCGGCTCCAGTTGGGGAGTACGCACAATCCTGCCTCGGACGGGAGCGGATCTTTGAGTTCTACTCCAAGAGGTTCAAAACGCCGTGCCTGATCTTCCGGCTGAACTATGCTATCGACCTTCGCTATGGTGTCCTGGTCGACATAGCGCGGCAGGTTTACGAGGGAAAACCCGTCGACCTCTCGGTCCCCGCCGTGAATGTCTTGTGGCAGGGGGACGCGAATTCCTACGCCATGCGCTCTCTCGAACTCTGCGAATTGCCTGTGCGAATTCTCAATGTGACGGGACCGGAAACCATTCAAGTGCCGCGCGCCGCGGAGTTCTTTGCTCACCGCTTCCAGCGCGAGTTGCTGATGAAAGGCGAGTCAAAGGGGCTCGCACTGTTGAACAACGCAGGAGCTTGCCACGCCGCGCTAGGCCACCCTTCGGTTTCTGCCGCCGAACTGATGGAAGCTGTCGCAGGTTGGGTTGAATCTGGCGGGGCCAGCCTGAGCATGGCAACGAAATTTCAGGTCATGGATGGAAAGTTCTGATGGCGGACAGGACTGAACAGTTTCGTGCACTCTTGCAGCGTGGGCTTGTCATTCCCGCCCATCCCCTCGCCCTGACGGAGGGGCTCAAGCTCGACGAAAGACGGCAACGTGCGCTTACGCGCTACTATTGCGATGCCGGGAGCGGCGGCGTGGCAGTGGGAGTGCACACCACACAGTTTTCCATCCGCGACAGCAAGGTCGGACTTTTCGAACCCGTGCTCGAACTCGCCTTCGAAGAGGTGCGTTCCTTCGAGAAGCGCTCGGAAAAGGTGCTGGCAAAGATTGGTGGCATCTGTGGCGATACCAGGCAAGCTTGTCAGGAAGCCGCCACGCTCAGCCGGATCGGCTATGACGGCGGACTGCTCAGCCTCGCCGCACTCTCCGATGCCTCCAACGATGCGCTCATCGAGCACTGCCGTGTGGTCGGAGAAACGATCCCCATCATAGGCTTCTACCTCCAACCGGCCGTCGGCGGTCGTCCGCTTAACGCCGACTTCTGGGAAAGCTTCGTAGAAATCGAGTCTGTTGTAGCCATCAAAGTCGCGTCATTCGATCGGTATCAGACCATGGAGGTATTGCGCGCGGTTGCCCACAGCGAACGCAGCTCGGAAATCGCTCTTTACACAGGCAATGACGATAACATCGTCGCCGACCTTCTCACAGAGTTTCGTTTCGGAGAACGTACCGCGCACTTTGTGGGCGGCTTGCTGGGACAGTGGGCCGTGTGGACGCGTTGCGCTGTGGAACTTCTCAAGGCTGTACATGATGCAAAGTACAATTGCGCGCGCCTTGACACCGTTCTCGCGCGGGGCGCGGAGATTACCGATGCCAATGCAGCCATATTCGACGCCAAACATCAGTTTCGCGGCTGCATTCCAGGCATCCACGAAGTCCTGCGCAGACAGGGGCTGCTTGCCGGTCGCTGGTGTCTTGAGCCAGCAGAGGTGCTTTCCGAGGGACAATTGGAGGAGATCGAGCGCGTCTACTCTTCCTATCCGCTTTTGAACGACGACGAGTTTGTAGCCGTGCACCTGGACCGTTGGCTGTCCTAGAGTCTGTGATTTACTTTTGCGCGGTCAATCCGGGCTGGTCGTGGTCTACTCTTGCCCGGGTCTGCCCGAAAGTCTGTATGGTTGTGTTCAAGGCGAATTTCGATTGCGGAAGTGAGGCGCCGTGAACGAGAAGACGATCGCGACTATTGCTCTCAGGGACGGAGGTTTCGCCAATCTCCAGGAGACACTCCGAGAGGCTGCCCGCTGGGTCGAAGTTGCGGCGACCCAAGGGGTTCATCTGGCCGTGCTCCCTGAAACGATCAATCTGCTCCACCTGAAAGACGCTTCCACTCCGCTCGAAGAGTTCGCCTTGGAAGACTGGCAGCGGGCAACGGCATTTCTCTGCGAAACAGCCGCGCGGTCGAAGATCTCGCTGGTCCTGCCTCTCCTAGTGCGTGACAAAGGAGTCCTCGCCAATCGCTTTCATGTTCTTTCGAGCGATGGAGCTTTGCTTGGCCATTATCAGAAGCGCGTTCCAGCTCCCGGCGAAGAGGCATCTGGAGTTGAATCTGGAAATACCAGCCCGATCCGCTGGGAGGGCCTGACGATCGGCGGAGCAATCTGCTTCGACGTCTATTATCCTCAAGTCGTCTTCGATCCTCAGATCGAATCTGGAGTGGACCTCTTTGTGATTCCGAGCCTGACGCCTGCAGGCTCTTTGTTGGACTATTGCGCTCTCATCTATGGCGTGCCTTTCGTCCTTGCTTATTCTCCATGGAGCCGCATCCTTGACCGCGACGGCACTGAACTGGCGGCGGGCGGCTATCGATCCGAGACGCTGCGCTTCGGCTTCGGCTTGCCGATACTGCAGGCGGCAATCAACTTCGATGCCGTGACCTTGTTCGCAGATCATAACCAGGAGAAGATGCGCGACGTCGCCCGCCACTATGGTCGCGATGTGCGTATCCGTTTTAATCAGCCCAACTGCCTGTTCACGCTGGAATCGCGTTCGGCAGATCTTTCAGTGAATGACGTCATGCGGCAATTCGGCCTCGTGTCGCGACGAGACTACTTCGCTCGGCACGATCCATGCGCCCTCAAAGCGCGCATCCTTACCGAAGCATCTTTAAGGGATCGCACGGAGCCTGAATGAGCACCCTCAATCAGATCGTCCCTCTTCGCTTCGCAGTGATCGGCTGTGGCTCCGTCGCCCGTACGCAGCACATTCCTAATATCGTCAAGTCTCCCAGGATGACGCTCCATACGTGTGTCGACCTTGATGACGGCGTATTGGCTGAATGCCGCGATATCTTTTGTGCGAGCCATATCCGCAAGGACCTTCAAGGCGCTATCGAAGATCCAGAGGTTGACGTAATTTGCCTCGCCACAACTGAGAAGCTTCGTCTGCCGGTGATCGCATTGGCGGCAAAAGCCGGCAAGCCTGTGTATGTCGAAAAGCCGCTCGCCACAACGCTCGAAGAAATGCGCGAGATTCGCCAAGTCGTGCACGCGGCCCGCATCCCGTTCTGCGTAGGCCACAACCGGCGCTCCAGTCCTGCCATGCTCGACGCGCAGCGCATTTTCCGTCAGCACATGACCAATCCGAAGCCCTGCCCCTGGCGCTGGCGCCGGGAAGGCGACAACCTCCCGGCCTTGCCTGACAATGGAGTTCCATCCGTCTCCGTGCGGATCAACGACGATTGGTATAGCTGGAAAGGCTGGGTGTTTGACAAGTCCCACGCACCCCATGGGCCGATGCTCTTCGAGATGACGCATTTTACCGATATTTGCAACTGGTTTCTCGCTGAAGAACCCCTCGAAGTGACAGCGGTGGAAACTGGAATGCTGAACGAAGCTGTCATTATCCGATATCGAAGCGGCGCCTTGGCCACAATTGTGACCGGAAGCAATGGAACCCTTGGCTACTGCAAAGAACTATACGAATTTATGGGCAACGGGGCGTATCTCGCCGTGGACCACATGCTGGAGGTTCGCGTGGCTGGAATCGAAGGCGTTCCCGCAAGAACTATTTATCCCATGCTGCAGGATCACCACCCCCACGTCGGAACCGAGGGCGGCGTCTCCGGCTGGCTCGCGAAGAAGCGTGCTGCATGCGCGGAGGCCGCTGAGAAGAACGATCGTGTCCTACAGTTCACGGCGGAACCGGATAAGGGTCACGCACATGCGCTGGAGCGCTTTGTTGACCAAATCCTAGGCGAGGGCCCTGAGGTGTGCGGCGTAGACGCCTCCGTGCTCGCAACCCGAGTCGCATTTGCTGCGATCAGATCTGCACATGAAAGGAGATTGGTCTCGCTCGATGAGATCAAGTTATAGCCCTGGCTCGCCGAAACGAACTTCCCCAAGCTTCATTCCACATGTTCAGGTTGTGTTCGCTCGGCCCCGAGGAGGAATCGATTCCATGGAAAACCTTTTGCAACTGATGACCAATTGCCGCACGCGACAAAGGGCGGATTGGCGGATTGCCCTGACGCGGCGGACGGTGCTGGTTGCACTTCTGACTTTGATCGTGTGCCCTGCGCGTGCCCAGAGTTCTGGCAGGGAAGGTCCGGCCGCGAGTGTGAATCCGCTGGTCGGCACCGGTGCCGATCCTGACGACGGCATTAACCTTTTTCCCGGAGCCACGACCCCTTTTGGGATGGTGCAACTCAGCCCCGACACGGAGGACCACGGGTTCGGCTATCACTACATCCAAACAAAAATTAAAGGGTTCAGCATGACCCACATGAGCGGTCCGGGCTGCGCGAACGAAGGGAACGTGTTTTTCTCGGCGACCACAGGACCGATCGTCACCCAGGTTGCCGATTTTCAATCGCCTTACTCGCACAAGATGGAGACGGCGAAACCGGGCTACTATCAGGTGCAACTGCTGCAATGGGGGATTAACGCGGAGCTGAGCGCCACTGACCGTACCGCCGTCGCCCGATTCACGTTCCCCGGCGGGAAGGCCGCCAATATTCTCCTCCCTATCAGCCACACGCTCAACAACACCGCTGCGGCCTCGGTGCGTGTCGTCGGCGATCGCCGGATCGAAGGCTATGTCGAGAACCATGCCTTCTGCAACATGAAGCCAACGTACAAGGTCTACTTCGTAATGACCTTCAGCCAGCCCTTTTCTTCCTTCGGTACATGGACGGCAGCGGACATTTACAGCCGGGGCACAATTGCCGCAGGCAGCCGTTCGGTTGAGCAAGGCGACAATCAAAAGTGGGTCGGAGCCTATGCCAGCTGGACACCCGAGGAGCACGAGCACACGATCACTGCGAAGATTGGAATTTCGTACGTGGATGTGGCGGGCGCAGAGAAGAATCTGCAGGCGGAGGCTGAAAGGAAAGATTTCAACACAGTTCGCACCGAGGCGGAAAGCGCTTGGAATAAAGAGTTGAGCGTCATTGAGGTTTCGGGCGGCACTCCCACCGAGCGCAAAGTGTTTTATACCGCGCTTTATCATAGCCTGCTGATGCCCAGCATCTTCAGCGATTCAGACGGACGCTACCTGGGATTCGATGGTCAGACTCACAACGTCCCTGCGGGACACCACATCTACGCAAATTTCTCCGGTTGGGACATTTACCGCAGCGAAATCCCGCTACTGGCGATGGTCGAACCGCAGCGCATGGAAGAGATGGCGCAATCGATTGTGCTTATGTACCGGCAGGGAGGCTGGATCGGTCGCTGGCCGCAGATCAATCTCTATACCAACGACATGGTGGGGAGCCCGCTCACCATCGCGCTCGCGACGGCGTGGCTTGACGGGCTGCACGGCTTCGACATGGATGCAGCCTGGGAAGGCATGTTCAAGGATGCTACGCAGGCCCCGCCGCCCGGCCGTCCTTACATCGGCGAGCAGGGGATTGACTGGGTCAATAAGGTCCACTACGTCCCGGATGACAAAGTCGACTACGGGTCCGTCGCAATGACTCAAGAGTATGGCGTCGCCTACGCGTCGCTCTACCGTCTCGCGGTGGCACTGGGCAAAACGAGCGACGCCAACATGCTCTACGAGCGCGCGCTCGATTACCGCAACTTGTTCGATCCTGAAGACCGGTTCTTCCGTCCGCGCAACGCCGATGGCACGTGGGTGCCGGACTTCAACCCCGCGCAAGATGGCCATGGATTTGTCGAAGGCACGGGCTGGCACTATCTGTCGTTCGCCCCGGCCGACCTGGCATGGTTGGTGAAAGCGGTCGGCCGCGATCTTTTCAATGAGCGCATGACTGGTTTTTTCAACTATCCCGAGCCGGGCTGGTATGCGCAGTATTACAACCCGTACAACGAAACCGATGCGCAAGCGTCCTTTGTGTTCAACTTTTCGGGGCAGCCGTGGAAGACGCAGCGTGTTGTTCGCCGCGTGCTCCAGGAAAACTATTTCGACGCGCCGGAAGGCATTCCCGGCAA
>Ga0182018_10003445_pt1 | contig 14210 bp, 13 predicted proteins | sample 812P2MmetaG_FD_120490 | JGI IMG/M metagenome (GOLD analysis project Ga0182018, IMG submission 120490) | Permafrost microbial communities from Stordalen Mire, Sweden - 812P2M metaG | ecosystem: Environmental > Terrestrial > Soil > Wetlands > Permafrost | place: Sweden: Stordalen | collected...
CGGCGCCGGGCGAGCGCCGCCACGGCCGCCGGTCGCTCCGCTCCCTCGCTTGCCGCGGCTGCTCTCGCCCGGCTTGTCGCTCGCTGGGCTCACGCCGTGGCCTCGGGCACAGCGAAAGCCAAGGTAGTCGTACCGGTCCCCAGGCTCATGCCAGTTCCGGAACGCGGCACGCACGTTCCGTGCGTCGCCGATCCACGACCCGCCGCGGACGACACGCCCCGCGGCACTCTTTCCGCGGGCGACCCGGTAAGGATCGCCGTTGCCCGGCGTGAGTTTGTGTGAGTCGTGCCATTTATCCGCACACCATTCCAACACATTGCCCAGCATGTCATACAGACCCCATTGGTTCGGGCGCTTGCGAGCGACCGGATGGGTTCCACCTTTCGCGTCGTCGTATTGCTTGCCGCTCCAGCCGCTGATGTCAGACCCGTTGTCGAGTTCGAAATCCTGACCGCAATTGCCGCCGTACCAGGCGATCGGATCGAGCACGGGCGCAGCGTGGTCGGCGACAATCGTCATCGGCCCGTCATAGGTCGCGCCGGTCGTTCCCGCGCGGCAGGCATATTCCCATCGAGCCTCCGACGGCAGCGAAAGCGCCAGTCCCGGCTTCATTTCGTTCAACTGCCTGATGAAGTCCGCGACCTGGTTGAAATCGACGGTTTCCACCGGCCGGTCGCGATCGGGCGACTGAAATTGACTGGGATTCTCACCGCCCATCACGGCGAGCCAGAGTGCCTGGGTGCACGGCGTGTCGAACAACCAAAAGCCCTCGGCGATCCGGATCGGCTTCTGGGGGCCTTCGTCGTCGTCACGGCCGTCTTCGTCCACTGGCGATCCGATCAGGAACTCGCCGTCCGGAATCCAACGCATCCGCTGGGTGACATGGCCGCCGCCCGCCGCCGGGACGGTGAAGTCGGCCCAGGTTCCGTATTCGTCACGGCCGGCCGCGGAAGCCCAGTCGGGAATTGGCCATGTGGCCGGGGCGTCGAAGATCGCGCCATCCAGGATCGCCTGCTCCAGGCCGACGGCTCCGGCGAGCTTCGCGTCCGTCAAATTGGCGCCGTTGAAAATCGTGCCGGCGACATTGGCTCCGGTGAAATCGGCGCGCATCAGGTTGAACCCACCCAGGTCCTCGCCGCGAAGATCGCAACGCTGCAGGTCGCCATATCTGAACGCCGTCTTCGGATCGAGGCCGGCGATCTTCACCAGTTCGACGAAGCTCGACGAGGGTGAGGCGATGACCGCCTCCAGCCGCGCGCGGTGCCTACGGTCAGGCCGTATTGTCATTCCGCCTTCGCCCGAACATAGCAACGCTGAGCCAGGATCGCGCGGCCCTGGTTGTCCACGCCGTGCGGTTCGATCAGCAGCCGCTTCAGAACCGCCGCCTTGGTTTCCGGTACCGTCGTGGCCTCACCTTCGGCGGTCAGTGTGACCGTCACCCTCAGATCGGTCTGCGGCGCGACGATGCGGAACGTCAGCGGGCCTTCGTTGCTGCCCGTCGGACGCACCGCCGCGATTTTCTCGACACCGATCAGGACATCGCCGTTCAGAAAGCCTTCGGTCAGAGGACCCGCGATCTTCGTCCCGCTCGCGTCCCTGGCGAAATGAACATGCGGCAGACGGTATTCGTCCCCGATCAGCTCACCGCGCGCGATCTGGTAGCTGGTGGTTGGGATTTCCAGCCAGGCCGCCGAGGCTTCCAGCGTCACCGTCCGGTTATCGTCCTTGTCGATATAGCGTCCGAAACGCAGCGTCGCGTTCACGTCGTAGCCCGACTCGTCGTTCCACGCGATGATCTCATCGACCAGGAAATTCAGCAGGCCTGTGAGTTCCTTCCCACCCGCGACCTGCTTCCATATCAAAGGTAGGCCAGTTCTTCTGGGCGGCTTTTCCCGGTTGTCGTTTTCGGTTTCCCAACGCAGACGAAACCTCTTCAAACGCTCCCGCCTCTCAGGCTCGACCGCGCCGCCAGCGCCGGGTTTGCCGAATACACGCTCCAGCGCTCGGAACTTCGCGTCCGAGGGAAGGATCTTGCCACGCCGCCAAAGACTGATCGCTGACGGATCGGTTGGTTCGCTGGTGTCCGAGAGAGCTTCGGCAAGTTTCGTGGTGGACCACTTTCCGCGCTGCCGCCCGACCCCGTCATTGATCATGTCCACGAGCAGGACGTGAAAAGCAGCGTCTAAATCTGAAGTCGAATTCATTGCGAATCCCCACCGCTCATCAATATTTGCCCGTGCTGCCGCCCGATCGTCTCGGTGGTCCGACGCGGAACATAGAAAGCAGCGCCAAAATGGGAAGTCGAATTCATCGTGAATTCCTACCCTTCATCATTCGATACCGCTGATCACATCCTTGCCACGTGCTCCGATCCCTTCAGGATAACCGGAGTTTCACTCATGGAACCGAACAACCACGAAACGGCCGCGACGTCATCCTCCGCGGCCGCGTCACAACCTCCGCCACCACACCGCAAATGCTACGTTCTGATCGCCATCGCGCACGGTTGCCTCGCCGCCGCCGCCGCGCTTGAACCCGTGCTGCTGATCGCGGTGAGCGAGACGTTGATCGCGGCGACCTATCTGTACCTCGCAAGCCGCCCGGGCGGGTGACCTCGCGGCACGGCCTGACGCCCTGGACGGATGCGGCGAAGTTCGTCTCGCGCGAATGATTGGATTTCTGCTACAAGAGGTCTCGAAGGAGCCCTGTGGCCATGAGTGAACAGGCAATACACACGACGGTATGTTCGGATGCGAGCGACGTCATCGCGACGCTGCGCGCGCATGAAGCCGGCTTGCGTGCGGCCGGTATCAAGAGCCTATCGCTATTCGGTCCCATCGCCCGCGGCGAAGCTGATCCAGAAGACGACGTGGACCTCGCCGTGACATTCGATCCAGCCGCTCACATCGGACTGATCGGACTGAATGGGCTGGAGCGGCGGATTGGTGAGCTGATCGGCCGCCAGGTGCATCTGGTTCCGAAGTCCGTCGAATCGCCGTACGTGCGTGCCGATATCGAGCGAGACCGCAAGCTTGCCTTCTAGGCATCCAGCGACGTCGCTCTCTCATATCGTCGTTAACGCCGAGCGCATTAGCTTCTATATCGCGGGCATGGACCAAGATGGGTTCGTACAGAATCACCTCGTAAGTGATGGGGTCGAGCGCTGCCTGGAACGGGTTTGCGAAGCCGTCTGGCGCCTTGGCCCGCGGGCGGAAACTCTGATGCCAGGTCAGCCATGGACGGACATCCGCGGCATGGGCAACCGGTTGCGGCACGCTTTTGACGATATCAGCATCGAAGTGGTCTGGGAGACGGTTCGGTATGAGCTCCCCAAACTTGAGACGGCCGCCCGAGTGGCGCGAGCCAATCTGGACCCCGCCACCCCCAGCGCTTGACGCCCACCCTTTCCCCCGTCCCACATGGCCCGCGACGGGACAAGGAAACCCAAGGGGAGCCGACGCCATGACCAACCGGATCAACCGCGCCATCCAACTGCTGGCCCAGGATCAGGCGATTTACTACGACGGTCCGCACAGCGGCCACGTCCTCACCTACGAGCAAGGCAAAACGGACGCCGCCACCTGGGCCGACTACATGAATGTCGGCATGGAGCACGGCTGCTTCGACATGACCGGCCTCGAGGCCTACATGCGCGGCCTGGTGGATGGCGGGCCGGCCCGCTCCGGCCACCGCACGCCCGCGATCATTGTCGAGGCCCCGGTCAATGGCATCGACGAGAACCATGTCCGCACCAGCGCCTGGCAGTTCCGGCAAATCCTCGGCCGCGGCGTGCACGGCATCCTGCTCTGCCAGGCCGAGTCAGCCGCCGCCACTCGCGCGTTCGTGGAATCCTGCCGCTATCCGCACAACCTGAACGGTGTCGACCCATCCCTGCCCTCACCCGAGGCCCGGCTGCGCGGCGAAGTCCGCCCGCCCAGTGGAGGCCCGCTGCTTGGGATCGGCACCCGCGGCCGTGGTTCAGAATCGACCGCCGCGCCAATCTGGGGCGTCTCCGGCGAGGAGTACATGAACCGCTGCGATCCCTGGCCGCTCAATCCCGCTGGCGAACTGCTTCTGGGCGTCAAACTGGAAAGCCCCGAGGGCATCGCCATGGCCGACGAGATCTGCGCCGTTCCTGGCCTGGGTTTCGCCGAGATGGGGCCGGGCGACCTCAGCCTGTCGCTCGGCAGCGTGAAGCTTCTGCGCGATCCCTATCCCCCGGTCATGCAGGCGGCTCGTGACAAGGTGCTGGCGGCGTGCAAGCGCAATGGCATCGCGTTCCTGGAAGGCTGCACCCAGGCGAACATCATCGCGCGGCTGGACGAAGGCGTGCGGGTGATCTCCGGCCACGATCCCGAAATGGCGCGCATGGGCCGCGCGCATCAGAAGCGAGCACTCCCCGCCTGACGCGTGCCGCGCGTCAATCGATACCCGAGGCTCCGCCACCAATCGCGTGCCAGCGCACCAGACGCAGCGCGCCGGTCTGGAACAGCCGCAGGCGGAGCAGCCACAACTCCGCCTCCTCCACACAGGTCATTGCTTCGCGGCGGGACGGTGGGTCGTCCTCCATGGTCCGGACCGTGGTCCGCCAGCCCAGTAACGCCTGATGGATGTGACGTTCGGAGATGTCTTCCACGACGCGCACATCGAACCGCAGCCGGCGGAGGATACGGGTGATCGTGACCTCGGACGGCACGGAGGCCGGATCGCGGCGAACCAGTCGCGCCCAACCGGCGACGACCGGGTTGGCCGGATCGAGTGGCGTGTCGGCAACGACCTCCAGCATCATCAGATGACCACTGGGCTTCAGCGCGGCGGCGATCGCCGACAACGTCCGCTCGGGGTTGCTGCCCTGCAATGGCTCCAGCGCCAGGCCGTGATGATAGAAATGCTCGCGAAAATGTGGGTCCTTGGGGTCCCAGGTCTCGATCTGGGCTCGTTTCGTGAGGTTGGCATGAGCGATCCTGTCAATCGCCGCGGCCACGAGACCGGGATCGGCCTCGTAGCCGCTGACCCATGCCCCGAGCTGCGTCGCCACCGAGCAAGCTGGCCCGCCGCCGCCGGCACCAATCAGCAGTAGACTGGACGCGGCGGACAGACCCAGAGGTTTGGCGAGGCGCAAAGTTTCGCTTTCACCACCCGGGAAATTATAGCCGTCGCCCCAAAGCGCGTCAGTTGTCGCCAGACGTTCCGGGGTCCATTCAAGCGGTGGACGCGACTTACGCGGCAGCGTTGGATCGATCGCCAGGGTCGGCTCGACCTTCGGCGTCGTTGGAGGCTCGCGCGCCTCCAGATGCATCGGCCGGCCCAACCAACTCATCACGGCGGACATCGCCATCCTCTCCACCTCCGGCCGTGAAGGTGTTCTTAATTCATTGATAAAGGGTTAAGATCGCCGGCGTAATCGCGAGCCCGGAGAGCCGCCAAACGGATCGGTGTCAATCGAATTCCGTCAGCACGTACCGCACAGTTTCCGCGCCAACGACCCGTGGTTTATGACGGTGCTCGCGACCTGCTGGAATATGCAGCATGTCGCCCGGCCCGGCCTCCACCGTGTGATCGTCGAAGCGATAGCTGATCCGGCCGGAGAGAATGAAAATGGAATGACCGGTTTCACACCAGTCCGCCTCGGCGGCGCCATCCGGATCCGGCGCGCGTTCCTGATAACGCAACGCGATGCCGAACCCGCTCACCGCCTCGCGAACTTTCAGCCGGTCGTTCACTTCGTGCAACGCGTGATCGGCGGCGGAAAACAAGTATGGGCTGGCTGTCATGCGTCCTGGTCCGCTCCGCCGCGCTCGGGTCACACCCGCCAGGTCGAACGCCTGGGCGGGGCCGGGAACACCGCCGGTTCCCTCGTTTCGCGCCGCATGATAAGCGAACCCGCGCCGGCAAGCCAGCCGCGGACCATGATCCCACAGGGCAATTGCTTGAACCAGGAAGCGCGAGGGCTCCGTCTTCGGACCCGCCAGGAGGCATCTCGGGCCGCGAAGAACGAACCTATGCCTCTTGGTGGGTCCGAGGGCAACGCCCCGTGCCTTCCTGGTTCGCGCGATTGCCTTGCATGATTCCGGGGCGCGACAGCACGCGCATCCGAATTACATGACCGCGGCGGAACGTTTCGCGCTCGGGGGGATCGGTGTTGGCGGCGCCGTGCTCGGGCTCAAGACGCTGGCCTGGTGGCTGACCGGGAGTGCCGCGCTTTACTCCGACGCGCTCGAGAGCATCGTCAACGTCGCCGCCAGCGCGGTTGCTTTGGCGGCGCTGCGTTTCGCCGCCAGACCGGCCGATGACAACCACCCGTACGGCCATGACAAGGCCGAGTTCTTCGCCGCCGTCATCGAAGGCGTGATGATCGTCGTCGCCGCCGGCGCGATCTTCGTCGAGGCACGGCAAGCCTGGCACAGCCCCCGCGCGTTTGGTCTGCCGGTCCAGGGGATAGTGCTCAGCGCGGTCGCCACACTGATCAACGGCGTCTGGGCGTGGGTGCTGATAGGTGCCGGTAAGCGGCTGCGCTCGGCGACACTGCGCGCGGACGGGCGGCATCTGACCGCTGACGTCGTCACCGCCAGCGGAATCGCGGTGGGATTTGGTCTGGCCGTTCTGACCGGGTATCAAAAACTCGATCCCCTGATCGCGGCGGCGACCGGCCTTTACGTGCTCTGGTCCGGTGCGTCGCTGATCGGCGGTTCGGTCGGAGGCCTGATGGACATGGCGCCGGATGCCGCGGAGTTACGCCGCATCAACGAACTCATCGCGAAAAACGCCACCGGCTCGATCGAGGTGCACGATCTGCGCGCGCGTCAGGCCGGGCGGCTGACTTTTCTGGACTTTCATCTGGTCGTCCCCGGCGCGATGTCGGTCAGCGCGTCGCATGCCATTTGCGATCGGATCGAGGCCGCGCTCAAGATGGACATGGGTCATCTCGCGATCACCATTCATGTGGAACCGGAAGAAAAAGCCAAACTGCACCGCCGCCCGGCGGAGGTCACACCGGTAACGTGACGAGCGCGCGCAAGCCGCCCTCCGCCCGGTTATACAACACAACGTCGCCGCCATGCGCCCGCAACATGTTGCGAGCGATCGGCAGTCCCAGACCCACACCGCCGGTTTCGCGATTGCGGCTTTCCTCCAGGCGGCGGAACGGTTCGAACACGCGCTCGATCTCATTCATCGGAATCCCCGGTCCATCATCCTCGATCGTTACTTCCACCGTCCCGGCACCGGGCGGCACCATGGTCACGCGCGCGGCGCCGCCATAAGCAACCGCGTTCGAAACGAGATTGGCCAGCGCGCGTTTCAATGCCACCGGTCTCGCCCGCACCGTCTGATGCGGCGGCCCCTGATATATCAGCTTTTCGGCCACGTCAGGGTTGGCATCACCGGTCTCATCAAGGATCGTCCGCAACAACTCCACCAGATCGACCGATGACACGGGCTCAGTGATCCGGGAATCGCGGCCGAACGCGAGCGTCGCCGAAACCATCGTCTCCAGTTCGTCGAGATCGCCCAGAATCTTCGTTCGTAGTTCGTCGTCATCGATGAATTCTGCCCGCAGCTTCAGCCGTGTGATTGGCGTGCGCAGGTCGTGACCGATCGCGGTCAGCATCTCGGTCCGGTCGCTGACGAAACGTCGAATGCGCGCGGCCATGGTGTTGAACGCGACAGCGGCGACCGCCACCTCGGTCGGGCCATTCTCCGGCAGCGGCGCGGCGTTGACGTCGCGGCCAAGCGCTTCGGCGGCGTCGGCCAGCACACGCACGGGATCGATCAGCCGGCGCACGGCCCAGAGCGTCAGCCCGGCCGCGGTCACGGTCATCAATACAAACGCAGCCAGGAAGGTCGGCGAATGCCAGGGCCGGATTGGCTCCGGCACCGCCGTGATGTCGACCCAACCCGTGTCCGGCAAACGAAACGCGTAAAGCACCTGGCCTGACTGAAAGCCGCCATAAAGCCGCAGCATTGTCCAGCGAAGTTTTGGATCGCCGAGCCCGACGAAGTTAACGCCGAAGCGAAACATGCTCTGCTGCGGACGCGGCAGTTCGGGCAAAATGGTTTCCGGCGGGCCGTCACTTAATTGGACGGAGATCCCGGGCGGCATGCGAAGGTCGGTCAGAATCTGGGACCGCCGCGCTGGTTCAGTGGAGGCGATCAGCCGGTAAATCGGGATGATGCGAAAGCCGAGATTTCTCGACTGCATGATGCGCTGCACGTCGATCCGGTCCAGCGTATGGATCGCCAGACCAGCGACCTGGACCAGGATCAGGCCGGCCAGCACCACCAGCGCGGTCCGCGCCGCGAGGCTCCTCGGCCAGAAGCGAAACTTCACGCCCGGTCGACCGTCGCCGCGAGGACATAGCCACCGCCTCGCACGGTCTTGATCAGTTGCGCGTTACGCCCGTCATCTTCCAGCTTGCGGCGAAGCCGGGACACCGCGACGTCGATCGCCCGGTCGAACGGACCGGCCTGGCGACCGCGCAACAGATCGAGCAGCATGTCGCGCGTCAGCACCCGATTGGCCCGTTCGACCAGCGCCAGCAGCAGATCGTATTCGCCGCCGGTCAACGGCACCTCGACCGCGTCGGGATTGAGCAGGCGGCGCCTTGTTGGCTCCAGGGTCCAGCCACTGAAACGGAAGCCGCGGGTAGAAGTCTCGGAGCGGCTTTGCTGGGTTTCTCCGGCCCGCCGCAGCACCGCCCTGATGCGGGCCAGCAGTTCGCGCGGGTTGAATGGCTTGGCGAGATAGTCGTCCGCCCCGAGTTCCAGGCCGATGATGCGGTCCGTCTCCTCCCCCATCGCGGTCAGCATCACGATCGGAATGTCGGACTGGGTCCGCAACCAGCGCGCGAGGTCGAGGCCGGACTCGCCCGGCAGCATCAGATCGAGCACCACGAGGTGGTAATGCCCATTGGTCCAGGCGCGGCGTGCTTCCTTGCCGTCGCGCACGGCGGTAACCCGGATCTGCTGCTTTTCGAGAAAGCGCGCGAGCAGATCGCGGATATCGCGGTCGTCGTCGATGACCAGAATGTGAGGAACCGATTCCATGCTTTGTAACATACCCGACCCCGAGGCGTCATGGAACGGCGGTTGCAATTCTTTGCAATTCGTCGCGCCAGCCTCAATGACTTTGTCATGATTGAGGAGGAGATTGGTGCCGCCACAAGGGAGACCCGTTCGGGTTTGGAGCCAACCATGCGTAACATTATCGTCACGGCCGTCGCGTCCTTCGTTCTTGGCGGGGTCACCACCGGTGTTCTGCTCGCTCAGGCACAGCCGGCCGGTCCGCCCCCGGATGGGCCAGGCGGACCTCCCGGCCGATTCATGCACCATGGGCCAGGAATGATGGGTCCGGACGGGCCGTGGGGCGGCTGGATGCACCGGCAGCACGCCCACCGCATGGGGATGATGCGCAAGTTCGCGCTGATCTACCGTGCCGACGACCGCAAGCTTACGCCGCCGGACGTGCAGAAGATCGCCGAAGCATTCCTGCTGTGGAACGGCAACCACACCTGGAAAGTGCTCAACGTCAAGCCCGACGGCGATGTGATTGGATTCGATCTCGGAGCGTCCGATGGGTCCCTGATCGCCAGCTTCACCATGGACCCGAAGACCGGACACGTGGACCGCAAAGGCTAAACAGAAACTCCTTCCGCTTGCTGAGCTGGTGCGATCTGGCGGCTAAATCCGAGCCGAGTGATCTTTTGTGCGAGCCTCCTGGCCTGCGCCTCTCGGGTGTCGGAACGAAGCTGGTCGGGTCCGAGGTCGCTATAGGATGTTCCATCGCGCGGCATGTGGTGGGCGGCGGTGAGGATTGAGGCGGCCACGGCGCAGATGGCTTTCCTGGGACCGCGTTTTTGGCGTAGCCGTTGGAACTGCGCGTGGAGATAGCTGGCCTTCTTGCGTGTGGCGGCCCAGGCGCATTGGACCAGGGTGGTCTTTAGCCACGGCGCTCCCTCGCGCAAGCGGGTAGACCGTCGCTTTCCGGCACTCTCATCGTTGCGCGGGCACAGCCCGGCCCATGAGATCAGATGGCCGGCGGTGGGGAAGCGGCCCATGTCAGTGCCGATCTCGGAGACGATAACCTGAGCGGTCAGATCACTGACGCCTGGGATGATTCGCGACAGCCGGACCGCGTCGCGGAAAGGGTCGAGATCACGGTCCACCTCCGCGTCGATCTCGGCAATGGCGTCGTCCAGGGCGTCAACCTGGCGCAGGTGGAGGCGCAACAGGAAGCGGTGACGGTCGGTAACGTGCCCTTGCAAGGACGCACGAAGCTTTTCAGGTGACGCTTTGACGCCACGCCGGACCAAAGTGAGCAGTTGGTCAGGATCGGTCTCACCTCCGATCAGGGCCTCGAGAATGTCGCGGCCAGAGACGCCGGCAATGTTGGTCAGCACCGAGGACAATTTGATATTCGCGTCCTCGAGCGTCTTCTGTGGCCGCTGGATGTGGCTGCCCTGCTCGCGCACCAGTTGCTTGCGAGTGCGCGGCAGCGCCCGCATCTCCCGCGTTGCCTCTTCCGGCACGAAACCTGGGCGGATCAGCCCGAGCGCCAACAGGTCAGCCAGCCAGGTCGCGTCGGCCACATCGGTCTCGCGCCCAGGCACGTTCTTGACGTGTGCCGCGTTGGCCAGGATCAGCGTGAAATCGCCATCCGAGAGGATGTGCCTGACCGGCTTCCAGCAGACCCCGGTCGCTTCCATCGCGACATGGGTGCGGCCTTGCTCCGTCAGCCAATCCGAGAGAGCCAACAATCCCGGTGTGTTGGTCTCGGAGCCGCGAACCCCGTCCGGGCCGGGCTCGCCCCCATACCCGCTAACTTTACCCCTTGCCAACAACAGACCTCAACGACGGCGGATCATATGTAATGTTAGCGTGTATGGGGCGCGGCCCGGGGATCGACGGCTTCACCGACCGTGCCAAAGACGTGGACGGCCGCCACCATCCTCGGGCCAGGCCCGGGGACATGGGGCGGCCATGACGAGATGCGACAGCCGGCCAATAATCGCCTCGAGTATTCGACCGGTACTCAACCGGACAGCCGTGCCCTCCGGGTCGTTGGCGTTAAGGCTTCCGTAACCTAAGTCTGCCAATCTGCCCTATCCGGTGCAAGGAGGCGGCCGTGGCCCGCACAACATTTTGACCATTCGCGCGCTGCTGCGCGTTCTGCTCGGCGCGATGCTGCTGGTGGTGGTCGCCGCCCTCGCGGTGCCGACCTGGTCCGACATCGATGAACTGCGTGACGCGGCTCGCGTCGTGGCGGTCGCCCGCGCCGGACAGAGCGTATTCGCGGCCTTGCAATACCTGCGGCCGGAACGCGGCACCGTGCAGGTCGCGCTCACCGCTCCGGCGCCGGCCGAGGCAGCACTGCTGACCGGCCTCGAAACATCGCGCTCCAAGGTGGCGACAGCGATCAAGGCGGTGTTGCGGGACTGCCTCGCGGCGCGATGCGCGGATGACGATCCGGCACTGACGGCGCTCCAGGGCAGCATCGAGCGATTGAACGCGGCCCGCCGGGACACCGACGCCGGGATACGCCTGGCGCCGGCTCAGCGCGCGCCGGGCCTGCCGGGGGAATGGGCAACGGCGACCACCGATATCCTGGACCGATTCGACCGTATCTCCAACGCGCTCACCGGTCGCGTCCGGCTGGTGGATCCGGCCATCGCTGAACTGATGGCGGTTAAACAGCTTGGTTGGTCGGTGCGCGATCAGGCCGGTCTTGAGCGAAATTTTTACAGTGACGGGATCAACACGAAGAGCCTGCCGGCCGCCTCGCAGATTCGCATGGCGAGTTATCGCGGCGCGGTCACCGCCGGCTGGGGCATGTTGCGCGAATTGACCGCCCGCCCAGGCGCGCCCGCGACTGTCGCCGCCGCCGTCCAGAACGCCGAGGCCGAGTTTTTTGGCACTTACGACAAACAACGCAGCACACTTTACGCGGCGCTATTGGCCGGACAGCCGCCGGAGTTGTCGCTCGCCGATTGGTTGCGTGTCTCGACTCACGCGCTGGATAGTCTCATTCGGGTCCCCAACGCGGCGGTGGCCGAGGCGCAGACCTATGCCGAGCGGCGCGCCGACGACGTCGAACGGCGATTATGGCTGCGGGCGGCTTTGCTCGTGCTTGGAATTCTGGTGGGGGGCGGCGGATTCGTGCTGGCGCAAAGACGGATCATCAGTCCAATCCGCGCGACCAGCGCCACGATGCGCCGCCTCGCCGAGGGCGACACGACGGTCGCCATCGCCGGTGAGGGCCGCCGTGACGAAATCGGCGAAATGATCGGGGCGGTTGTCGTGTTCCACGATGGCATGAAGGAAGCTGCACGCCTCGCCTCCGAACGCGAGGCGGAGCGTCAGCGCGCCGCATCGGAAAAGCACGCCGCGTTGGTCGAGATGGCCGAAAAAATCGAAATGGAGACCGCGACAGCGCTGGAAGCGATCGGCGCCCGGACCGCCGTCATGGCGGTGACCGCACGGGAAATGAGCGCCTCAGCCGCGCGGACCGGTCACTCAGCCCAGAGCGCGGCAACCGCGTCGGCGCAGGCGTTGGCCACCGCGCAAACGGTGGCGAGCGCCGCCGAGCAACTCAGCGCCTCAATTCGCGAGATCAGCGTCCAGGTCGGCCAGTCCAATGAGATCGTCGACCGCGCCGTCGCCGCCGGCGGCGACACGCGCGCCAGCATCGAGGCACTGAATGAGCAGGTGGGGCGTATTGGCGCGGTGGCCGACATGATCGGCGAGATCGCCGCCAGGACCAACCTGCTGGCGCTGAATGCCACGATCGAGGCGGCCCGTGCCGGTGATGCCGGCAAAGGTTTCGCCGTCGTCGCCGCCGAAGTGAAGGCGCTCGCCACCCAAACTGCCCGTTCAACCCAGGAGATCGGGCGGCACATCGCCCAGGTGCGCGGTGCGACCGGTGTCTCGGTCGCAGCGGTGGCGCGGATCGAACGGACTATTGGTGAAATCAACGCCATCGCCGGCTCCATCGCGGCCGCGGTGGAGCAGCAAGGGGCGGCGACGGCGGAAATCGCCCGCAACGTGGCCGAGACGGCATCCGCCGCCAACGACATGACCAGCCGTGTCTCAGAGGTCACGACCGAAGCCGAGCAAACCGGCAAACACGCCGCCGACGTGTCCGTCAACGCAGCCGCGCTCGATACCGCGGTGGGAGAACTGCGCCACTCGGTGATCCGTGTGGTGCGCACCTCCACCGCTGAGGTGGATCGACGGCGCGACCACCGTTATCCGGTGGACATTGCTTGCCGTCTTTCCATCGCCGGCGGTTCGTACACCGCGCGCGTCGCCGACCTGTCGGCACACGGCGCCTACATCCGCGATACACCGTCGGTTCCGCACGGGACGAGGGGTGCGCTCGCGATCGATGGCGTTGACTTTCCGTTGCCGTTCAGCGTGCGCGGGGTCGAGGATGACGGGCTACATCTGACGTTTGAGTTGGACGCGGCGACCACCGTCAGGTTCCAATCGGTGCCCGAGCGGCTGTCGATACGGCGCGCCGCCTGAGGAGCACGGGGCATCTGGCGATTTGGGGCCATGATGAATGGTACGGTTCACGGCTCTTCCTCATCTCCGGGAGAGGATGCGGGCGAGGCGCCGCCTCCGCTTGCCCTTCCCGCACGCCGATGCGACAAGGCGGCCGAATTCGTGGATAGTTGGACAGAGCCGAAATCAACCCGGCGCGCAGAGGTGCAAGCATGTCAGATCTCGAAATCGTTTGGACAAAGACCGACGAAGCGCCGGCGCTCGCGACGTTCTCCCTGCTGCCGATCGTCGAAGCGTTCGCCGGCACGGCCGGCGTGACGATGAAGTTGAAGGACATTTCGCTGACCGGCCGCATCCTCGCCAATTTCCCCGAGAAACTGACGCCGGCGCAACACATCAACGACGAACTCGCCGAACTTGGCCAACTCGCGATGCGGCCCGAGGCCAACATCATCAAGCTGCCCAACATCTCCGCCTCGGTCCCGCAGCTCAAGGGTGCGATCAAGGAGTTGCAGGACAAGGGTTACGACGTGCCGGACTATCCGGACAACGCCGTGACGGAGGCAGACAAGGACGTCCGGTCGCGCTACGGCCGCGTGCTCGGCAGCGCCGTCAATCCGGTATTGCGCGAGGGCAATTCCGACCGCCGCGCCGCCGGTGCCGTGAAGCAATACGCGCGCGACAATCCGCACAAGATGGGCGCCTGGAGC
>Ga0182018_10003446_pt1 | contig 14209 bp, 10 predicted proteins | sample 812P2MmetaG_FD_120490 | JGI IMG/M metagenome (GOLD analysis project Ga0182018, IMG submission 120490) | Permafrost microbial communities from Stordalen Mire, Sweden - 812P2M metaG | ecosystem: Environmental > Terrestrial > Soil > Wetlands > Permafrost | place: Sweden: Stordalen | collected...
CGCCGCGCACAAACCGCGCGCCCTTGACGGCTCCGGGGTGGCGGCAAACCCGTATCTATCAAGAGGGAAAGGGGATATGCGGAAAGAGCCTGGTGCCTGCCAGCTCGATCGTCGGCCCCAGAAAAACTCGGGAAGCAGTGGTCGCCACGGAGCCCTTTGCCAAGCAGCCCCGTCCAGTCGCTCCGTTGGTTTCCCACTACAGACCCGGAAGAGCCCCAAAATGCAGTAGCGGCTGGTGAGATCTCCGAGGTCTAACCCTATAGTCAGCCTCTGTTTTGCCGCCAGTTGACGGATCTTCCGCGACTGTCCTTTCGCGAGTACCTTGTTCAAACTCTTCTTCGCAGTGGTATTCTTTTCATACGCCGGTCTCCTTTTGCACCCGATTGAGTGCGCTTAGGGGACCGGCCTTCTCATACCATCTCTGTGAGAGGCTTCCGCATAGAGGCATTCGTATGGTTTTGTAAAGGTCTGGCGCAATACGGAACGGAATAGGCCTCCCTCACATCTTACTAAGTAGGACAGGAGGTACAAATCCATGATGAGTTGGGCGAAAAAAGCTTTCCGAGTTGCAGGGGCTGTCGGCTTGGCCAGCGCTCTCTTTGCGGCGCAAGGCGCTACGGCACGGCCGGGCACGGTTAATTATACAGAAGGCGGAGTAACTATCGACGGGCAGGCTATTGCAGCCAAGTCGCTGGGCTCTACCGAGGTAGAACCGGGGCAAGTGCTGCGCACGGGGCAGGGCAAAGCGGAAATGCTGCTCACTCCGGGAGTGTTCATCCGGTTAGGCGACAACGCCGCTGTGAGAATGGTCTCGCCGTCCCTCACGGACACGCGCGTGGAACTGCTGCAAGGCGAAGCCATGGTGGAAGCCGATGAGGTATTGGTAGGCAATCACCTGGTGATCGCGGATCGCGGCGTCGACACGCAAATCCGGAAGAACGGGCTTTACCGCTTTACTACCGAACCGGCGCAGTTGGCCGTATATGACGGCCAGGCGCAGGTATTCATAGACGAGCGGACGGTGGAAGTGGGCAAGGGCAAGCAATTGACTTTGACACAGGCCGCCGCGGTGAAGCCGCAGAGCTTCGACAGGCGCTTAACCGACAATCTGTATCAGTGGAGCAGTGTACGGTCGGAGTATGTGGCCGATGCCAATCAGTCTTCGGTGCAATATATAGTAGGCGGCAATCCTTGGGGCTGGTACGGCATGGGCTGGTATTGGAACCCATGGTTTAGCAGTTGGGCATTTATACCGGGCAACGGCTTCTTCGGCAGTCCGTTCGGATTCGGTTTCTACTCGCCGGCATATTGGCGAGCCTATCCTCCGGCCACATACTTCGCGCGGCCGGGCGTAGTAGCGGCAACTCCGGCGGCGCGAGTCGCAGCGGCTGCGGCGATGCGTTCGTCGATGGGCAGCGCGATGGGCAGCGGCGGCGGGGCATTCGGCGGTGGATTCCACGGCGGAGGCGGCCGGCGGTAACGGAGAGTTTTGCCGAACCAACCTTGAGCCGCGCGATCCGGGAAACCGGGGAGCGCGGCCTTTTTATTGCGGCGGCGCGATTGGCCTATCGACGCTGCCGTTTGGAATTCGGCCATTTTCTGTCGCGAGCAGGGATCGCGGTAAGTCTCTTCGGGGTTCTCCTTGATCGCCGCCTTCCCTCCAGCCCCTCCGCCAATCCCCGCGGACCTTGGTTCGGGACCTTCGCCGGTACTCCGCAGTCGTGTGACTCCCAGCCGCGTGCATGAAGGACTCATGCTCCTCTCGTTCTCCGTCTGGCCCGCCGGTTTCTCTTCCGACGAGCGCCGCTGGGGTCTCCCGGTTCTCGCGCATAGAGTTTCCAGGCATGTCTGGGGTCTTCGACCGCGCAGGGTGATGGTCGTCTCGCGTTCGCGACTCCCCTCCTGTTGCCTTCCGCATTGCTGTGGCGGCAAAGTGATAATGTCCCCTTTGAGCAAAGTAGAAATGTCCCCTTGAACAGCCCCAAGCTTGAGGAATGCAAGAAGGACAACTACTCATGACCCAAGCAGTGGGATACGAGCGAGCACGACTGGCTGGAAGGGCGGGGCGAGAAGCATTGCCCGTCTCCGCTTCACCGGCACTCGCAGAATAACATGCTCTCCTCAGAGACCCGCGCCAAAGGGGACATTTCTATTTTGCCAGGAAGGGGGACATTTCTACTTTGCCTTGACATTGCCTTCCGCATTGCTTGACACCGTCGGCTCCCTGAAATAAGCTCCCTTTCGCGGCTCCATCGCCCACCCTGCCTTTCCCCTGTCAACGCTTTCCCCATCCGCCTTACGGCTGATCCTGCTCGGCTTCGGCTGACCATGCCTGACTCGGGCCTTTCTTGTACGGCTCTCTCATCCCGCTACTCAATGCCGGTTTATCCCGGCGCACCAAGCTAAAGCCAGGCTAAAGCCAGGCTAAAGCCCGCCCCACATGTCTTTCGACATTAGCGGCACTTTACTTTGCCTGAATCTTTCTGGCAGGATAGCCGCATGACCTTTGCACGACGGATCGCTTCCGCCGCCACCGTTCTCTTGTTGCTGACGCGTCTTCCCGCGGCGCAACTCGACGATGCGACCCGCAAACTGGCGCGAGACATCTTTCAACAGTTGATCGAAATCAATACCACCGATTCCGTGGGCAACACCACGCAGGCCGCGCAAGCCATGGCCAAGCGACTGCTGGATGCCGGATTCCCCGCGGCGGACGTGAAGGTGCTCGGCCCCAACGACCGTAAGGGTAACCTGGTGGCGCGAATGCACGGGACGGGCGCGCCGGGGAGCACGCCGATCCTCATCATTTGCCATCTGGACGTGGTGGAAGCGCGCCGCTCCGATTGGACCACCGACCCGTTCCAGTTTGTGGAGAAGGATGGCTACTTTTACGGACGCGGCACCCAGGACGTCAAGGATAATGACGCCGCCCTGATCACGGATCTCATCCGCCTGCAACGCGAAGGATGGCGGCCCGACCGTGACCTCATCGTAGCGCTCACTGCCGACGAAGAGGGCGGGAAATCCAACGGCGTGGACTGGCTTTTGACCAATCACCGCGACCTGATCGACGCCGGGTTCGCGCTCAACCCGGACGCCGGCGGGGTGACGTCGGCCAAGGGCAAGATCGTCAACGTGGACATCGAGGCGAGCGAAAAGCTGTACGCGGATTTCGAGTTGACGGCCACCAATCCCGGGGGCCACAGCTCCCTGCCCGTCCCCGACAACGCGATCTATCACCTAGCCGACGGGCTGGCGCGGCTGGAGAAAATGGTATTCCCGCTGGAATTGAACGAGGTTACGCGGACGTACTTCGAGCGCCGCGCGCCGCTCGAAAGCGGGCAGACCAAGGACGATATGAACGCGCTGCTGCATATTCCGCCCGATCCCGCGGCGGTGATGCGGTTGTCGCAGGAGCCGCGCTACAACTCGATCCTGCGGACCACCTGCGTGGCCACGCGCATCAGCGGCGGGCACGCCAACAATGCATTACCGCAACTGGCGCAGGCCAATATCAACTGCCGCATTTTGCCGGGCCATTCGCCGGAAGAGATTCGCCAGAAGCTGGTCGCCGTCATCGACAACGCCAAGGTGAACGTGCGGTACGTGAGCGATTCCGGCCAGGCGGCCGACCGCGCTCCCGACAAGAAGGCCTTTTCTCCGGTGATGCCCAGCCCCGAAATCCTGAAGCCTTTGGAGCGCGTGGCCGCGGAGATTTGGCCGGGCGCGCCGGTGATCCCCGAGATGGAAACAGGGGCTTCGGACAGCATCTACACGATCGCGGCGGGCATTCCGAGTTATGGGGTCGGCGGGATGGCGATCGATCAGGACGACGTGCGGGCGCACGGGAAGGACGAACGGTTGCGGGTGAGCTCCTACTATGATGGCGTGGAGTTTTATTATCGATACTTGAAGGCGCTGGCTGGGGGACGGTAGTTCAACCTAAATTCGGCAGTTGGTGCGCCTCTCGTGCCGGTTTGGCGTTCGTTTACGACAAGATCCAACTGCTCCGCAGATCACCCTCTGGGTGACAGGTGCATTTGCTTTAAGTGGTTACGTCTACGGGCGGTGCGTGACGCGGTGGCCGGTCAACTGCCGGATTTAGGTTCAAGCACGTGGCTCGGGACTACGCTCGGTTGGAGATGCGGCTCGGTGAGGGTATCGCGGCTGGGTGGGACGCCCCCAAGGACGACGTTCGGGCAGGGCGGAAGGTAGTAGTCGACGTGCCGTGGCTCGGGACTACGCTCAGTTGGAGATTCGGCTCGGTGAGGGTTTCGCGGATTGGTGGGAGGGCGCGGATTGGTGAGATCGGGTCGCGGCTACGCCAGCGTCAAGTTCGCCTGAGCGGCAATCTCCAAAGTCGCGAATTCACCGCGCGCGAGCTTGGGAAACGCGGCAGCCGCGATCATGGCGGCGTTGTCGGTGGATAGCCCGGGCGTCGGAAAGTACACCGGGTAGGGGAGCTTCGCGGCTTGCGCCGCTTGGCGTAGACCCGAATTGCAGGCCACGCCACCGGAGATAATCAGCGTCCGCGCGTTCATGGTCTCGGCGGCAGCGGCGGCACGGGTGAGCAATTCGTGGATCACGGCGTGCTGAAACGAAGCCAACAGGTCCAGCGTGCGCCGCGGCGTGACGGCCAACCACTCCACGGTATCGGGCCGCGGGCAATCGCGCAGGGTGGCTCGGCGGGCGGCGATTTCGACAGCCATGTCGTGCGCCTCCACCCAACGCAGGACCGCGGTCTTCAATCCGCTGAAGCTGAAATCGAGGGCGTTGCCTTTCATCCGCGCGAAGGTGAACGGCACGGCCTTGGGATCGCCGTGAGGCGCCAGGCGGTCGATAATCGGGCCGCCGGGATAGCCGAAGCCCAGCAGCTTGGCCACCTTGTCGAACGCCTCGCCGGCGGCGTCGTCGCGAGTCTTGCCCAGCAGGCGATACTCGAATCCCGCGCTCACTTCGAAGAGATGGGTGTGCCCGCCGCTCACCACCAGGGCCAGCGCCGGGTATTCCACCGGCGTCCCCGCGCAGCCGGCTTCCATAATCACCGCGTGGATGTGGCCCTCGATGTGGTTGACCGCGATCAGCGGCACACCGCTCGAGAAGCTCAACGACTTCGCATAAGTGAGGCCCACCAACAACGAGCCCACCAGCCCCGGACCCACGGTGGCGGCAATCGCGGCCAGCTCGCTCAGCTTGGTATGGGCAGCTTCCAGCGCTTCGCGGACCACCGGCACCACGGCGCGGAGATGCTCGCGCGACGCCAGTTCGGGGACCACGCCGCCATACTTGCCGTGAGTCACCATTTGCGACGCGACCACGGAAGAGAGCACCGTTCGGCCGTCTTCCACCACGGCGGCGGCGGTTTCGTCGCAGGAAGATTCAATCGCCAAAATTCGCACTTGATTCCAGGGTAGCCGGAAACGGCGCGTCACTGTTCGATCAGATACTCGAAGGAAGCCCGCACGGGGTTGGGGTTCACGCGCGCGCTGAAGTTGAGCAGGCCGGAGGCCTTCCAGACGCACCGCTGGGCGGCGGCCTGAATGTCGAGCAGCAGGGCGCGTGCCGGATGGTCGTCGTGAACGGCCCCCAGCGCTCCGGTGACACTGCTGAGAATCACGGTCAATTCGTTATTGAAATCGTGCGCGGCGGCGGCGGCAACGGCGCAGGCGCGGTCGGTGTTGGTAAGCTGTTCCACAACCGCATACTACCTCACGGACAAGCGGATGCAGTCCTCCCGTAACCCGTATCAGATTGAATCTTAACGAAAAACCGCAACGAAAATAGTTGTGAACGCGTATAGTACAATAGATACCTACTGGAGTTCAATACCCCCATGAAAATGCATAATGCCGTGGTTCTTCTTGGACTTGCGGCCGTTGCGCTGCCCGTATTCGCTGGTGATCCTCCGCCGCTCCGTCCCAAGGCCGGGCCGGTGGAAATCATGAAGCTGAACGACGTCAAGCCGGGCATGAAGGGCATTGCCTGGACGGTTTTCCAGGGCACCGAGCCGGAAGCGGTGCCGGTCGAGATTGTCGGCCGCCTGCGCAATCAAAACGGACCCAACCAGGACATTATCGTCGCCAAGATGCTCGGCAAGGCCAAGATCACCAATGTGGCCGGCGGGATGAGCGGCAGTCCGGTCTACATCGGGGGCAAGCTGGTGGGCGCGGTGGCGCTGCGCATGAGCACGTTCTCGCCCGATGCCATCTGCGGGATCACGCCCATCGAGCTGATGCTGGAGATCAACGACCTGGACAAGTCGCGGCCGGAAGACGCGCACACGCCCGATAAAACGCGGGCGCGAAACGGGGCGGTGTCGGTGACTCCCGACCTGCTGGGCCAACTGGCGGCCGGTTTGGGCTCGCCGCTGCCCTCGGCCATGATGATCCCCATCGAATCGCCGCTGATGCTGACGGGCTTCTCGGATAGCGCCTTGCGCGAATTCGGCCCGATGTTCCAGCAGATGGGAGTCAACGCCGTGCAAGGGGGCGCAGCCAACGACATCCACAGCAATAAGCCGGCGCCGGGGTGGGAACACGCGCTGGCTCCGGGCGACAGCATCGCCGGCGTCTTGGTGGATGGCGACATGGCCGTCACGGGATTGGGCACGGTAACGTATAACGACGGCAAGCGCGTATTGGGCTTCGGCCATCCGTTCTTCAACCTGGGACCGGTGGACATCCCCATGAGCAAGGGCGAAGTCATCATGACGCTGGCCTCCAGCTACCAGCCCAATAAGATGGCCAACGCCACCGAGATCGTGGGCGCGCTGCATCAGGACCGCTATACCGGCATCATGGGGGTGCTGGGCGCCGAATCCGACATGATCCCGGTGACGGTAAAGGTGCGGTCGCTCGACGACAAGGAAAAGCTGACCGGCGAGAAGAGCTTCCACTTCAACGTCTTCGTGCATCAGAAGTGGACCCCGTACCTGATGATGCTGACGCTCTACAACTCGCTCTCGCAGTTGAACGAGTTCGCCGACGAAGCCACCTATCGCTTGAACGGCAAGGTGGAGATGAACGGCGGCCCGGCGATTTCGCTTTCCACCATGATGGCCAACGGAGAGGTGCCCACTCCGGCGCCGCTGTTGATGGCCTCGTGGTGGGGCAATATGTTCAACCGGCTGTACCTGAATAATGTGAATACTCCCGATGTGAAGAGCGTCAACGTGACGGTGGACCTGCTGCCGGAGCGGCGCGTGGCGTCGATCGACAGCGCGTGGGTGGCCGATCCCGAGGTGCGCGCCGGGGACAGCGTGCCGGTAAAGGTCTTCCTGCGGCCGTATCGCGGCGAGCGCATCGAGCGCGATTTCACGGTGAAGATTCCCGACGGCCTGGCCCGCGGCGACCACCGTATCGTGCTCAGCGATGCCGACACCGTGAATCGCATGCAAAACGTGGCCGGCTCGGCCAACCGCTACCTCGATCTGCCGCAAATGGTGTCGTTGTTCAACCAGGAGCGGTCGAACAATAAGCTCTACGTGTCTCTGGTGGAATCCACGCCCACGGCCTATTACGACGACAAGACTCTGCCCAGCCTGCCCTCGTCGGTGCTCAATGTGATGCAGTCGGGGAAGGCGTCGAGCCGCTCGCTGGTGACATCGCCGGAGACGGCGACGGAGCAGATGGCGCTGCCGTTCGATTATATGGTGACGGGGAGCTATTCGCTGCGGATCCACGTAAAGTAGCGATGTGGGGCGGACCCCATGGGGGTGCCCTATGGGCCACGGGACGCCCTCGTCCCGCTGCCGGCAAAACGGTGCCGGTCTCCAGTAAACTTAGACCTATATGGCCAAACTTCTTGAGGGCGACCGACTTGAGCAGCGGGCGCGGGAGCTCGGCGTTGACATTATGGGCGAACCTCGTGTACAAAGCTCGTCTGGGCGTGCTCCGCGAGCGGCCGACTATGAACTACAGCGGCGGGTAATGGAGGCGGAACGCGGGGTTCGCGAATCACGGGTATGGATTATGGCGCTGATTTCGGCACTCGCATCAGTGGCAAGTGCCATTGCCGCTCTTATAGCCGTGGCGCGAAAGTGATGCGGGCAATTTGCTCGCTAATTATACAAACTGACCCACCTCCGCAAAACGCGGGCAGGCCGACGAGGGCGTCGGCGGGCCCAGAGGGCACCCCCCAGGGGTCCGCCCCACCAGAAAAGAACGCAAGGTCCAATCCATGAAGATCATGACAACCGGGAAGAAGCGCGCGGCCCAAGGTGCGCTGGTCGCAATCGCGTGCGCGGCTGCGTTTGCCGGGCAAACGCAGATCTGGACGCAGGGCGAATTCGCCGACTTCGAAAGGGGTGTAATCAAAAACCTTTCCATGCGTAGCGACGGACTGCTGTCGCTGGCGCCGCACTCGCGCGAACTGTTCGACACTTCGGCGGCCTACCTCTGGGCACTGGCGCGAGATTCCAAGGGCAACCTCTTTACCGCCGGCGGCGCCGGCGCCAAGTTGTATCGCATCCCGCCCGGCGGCCCGGGCAAGATGGTGGCGGAGGTGGACGCCCTGGAAATCCACGCCATCGCGGTGGATTCCAAAGACCGCGTCTACTTCGGCACCGCGCCGGACGGCAAGGTCTATCGCATGACCGGCACCGCCAAGCCGGAAGTTTTCTACGACCCCAAGGCCAAATACATCTGGGCGCTCGCATTCAACGGCAAGGGCGATCTGCTGGTGGCGACCGGCGGACTCCCCAACGGCCAGGGCGAGATTCACAAAGTTGCGCCCGACGGCAAAGGCGCGGTGTTTTTCAAGAGCGACGAGACGCATGTGCGGTCCATGGCCATCGACGCCGGCGATAACCTGATCGTGGGCACCGAACCGGGCGGACTGGTCCTGCGGATCTCGCCGGCCGGCGAGGGTTTCGTGCTTTACCAGATGGCCAAGAAGGAAGTGACCGCGGTGGCCGTGGGGCGCGATGGCGCGATCTACGCGGCGGCGGTGGGCGCCAAGCAGGGCGGCGGGGGAGTTTCGCTGCCACCACCGTCTTCGTCGCCCGCGCCACCCTCCGGGACCACCGTCACGATCAACGCGCCGGGAACCCCGGCAGCCGCGCCGAGACCGGCCGCGCCGCCGCCCGCATCCATCGGAGCCGGCGGAGTGAGTGGCGGCAGCGAGGTTTACCGAATCGAACCCAATGGCAACCCGCGCCGTATCTGGAGCCATGCGCAGGACGTGGTGTACGCCATCGCGTTCGATTCCGCGGGCCGCGTGTTGCTGGGCGCCGGCAACAGGGGCAGCGTGTACCGGATCGAATCGCCGACCGAGTACACGGCGCTGCTGAGCCTGCCGGTGACACAGATCACGGCCTTTCAGAGCGGGCCAGGCGGACGCCTCTATGCGGCCGCGGGCAATACCGGGAAGGTGTATGAGATCGGGCCGGAAGTGGAGCACGACGGCTCGATCGAGAGCGACGTATTCGATTCCGCCCTGTACTCGCTGTGGGGCCGGCTCAGTTTCGAGGCGCATCTGAACGGCGGGCAGGTGGCAATCTCGACGCGTAGCGGGAACCTGGACCAGCCGGAGAAGAACTGGAGCCCTTGGTCGGCGGCCATCACCGCGCCCAAGGGCGGCCGCATCACGTCGCCGGCGTCGCGCTTCGTGCAATGGAAGGCCACGCTCACGGCCGATGGCGCGGGCCATGCGCCGGAACTGGAGTCGGTGGACGTGGCCTACCTGCCGAAGAACGTGGAGCCGCGGCTGGACGAGATTGAGATCACGCCGGCGAACTATCGCTTCCCGGCGCCGATGCTGAACTTGCCAACGGCAACGGGGCCGGCGCAGAGCCTGACTCTGCCGGCGCTGGGGCGGCGATCCACGCCGCCGTTCCCCTCGCTCCCCCAGGAGAACACCACCACTTCGCCGGCCATGCAGTTCGCCAAGGGATACCTGGGCGCGCGCTGGCTGGCGTCGGACCCGAATGGCGACGCGATGGTCTATACGGTGGAGATCCGGGGCGTCGACGAGACCGAGTGGAAGCCGCTCAAAGAGAAGCTGACGGAGAAATATTTCTCCTGGGACGCGACCGCATTTCCGGATGGCGACTACCGCCTTCGCGTGACGGCTTCCGACGCGCCGGGCAACCCCCCGGCGGAAGCGCTGACCGCGCGCCTGGAGAGCGCCCCATTCACGATCGACAACACGCCGCCGAAGATCACGAATCTGGCGGCCACGCGTAGCGGCGGAAAGCTGATAGTCCGGTGGCACGCGGCCGACGCGCTGAACAATCTGGACAAAGCCGAGTACTCGCTGGATGGCGGCGAGTGGACGGTGGCCGCTCCGGTGACCAAGCTGTCGGATTCGCCCGAGCTCGACTACGAGTTGAGCCTGGACGCGCCCGCGGGCGAGCATACCATCGCCGTGCGGGTGGTGGATGACAACGACAATCAGGCGGTGGACAAGGTGGTGGTGAAGTAGCGGTTGCTAACCTGCCGCAACGCCAGCGCGGGGACACGTTTCTCCGCCGCGCTTCCTGAGCGCAGCCATGCAAATGCAATACCGTACGCGATTCCGCACCATCGGCATGCGCGTGGGCATGTCGCCCGAGGAAAGAGCCGCGTGCATCTCGGCTCAGAGTGCGGATTCTCGGGCATTCGCCTGCAAGCGGAGCCGGTGGCCAGAGAGCCGGAACTGCTGGACATCGTCGGAAAGGCGCAGGACGCTCCTCACCCGGAAGGCAACGCGGGATCGCGTGGCCGCCCGCCAGTTTCTCCAGCGGGACTTGCCGGAAGGGTAGGCCCATACCTACGGCTTGGGCGTTCCCCGTCAACTTGACCGCCCTGCCCAACTTCCGGTTGGCGTCATCCACCGAAACATCCTCGGAAGCGATACAATGCCGAAATGCGCTTGGTTTCGATGCTGGTGTTCGTTCTCTGCGTGTGCAGCCTACCTCTGGCGGCTGACACTGCCGTCTTGTTCAGCGACCTAGGGCCCCCGGGGGGGTATGTCTACGATGCCGTCATTGGATGGGCGGTGGCCGGCTCCGGCAGCAACGTGCTCAGCAGGAGCTCTACCGTAGCGAACCTGTTCGCGGTTGCGGGCAGTGGCAGCCTTTCCGTGAGCGAGATCGATCTCGCCGTGGGCAACGTTACCCCTTATGCCAATACCTTCTTCGCCACGATTTGGACCGATAGCACCGGCCTACCGGGGATCCAAGTAGCCGACGCTTACTGGAGTACCTCCACAAGCGCAACGTTCGGAACGTGCTGCGGCTTGGTTTCCCTCACCGACATCACGGGGGTGAACCTGACCGGCGGTGATCAGTACTTCATGATTCTTGGTCCATTGAGCGTTTCCGACACCAGCTTTAACGGGTGGAACGACAACAATCAGGGTGCAACTGGCCTGGACCTCTATTCCAGAAACGGAGGTTCCACCTGGGTCAGTAACGGCACTGTTACGATTGGCGCCTTTGACGTCCTCAGCGGCACCCCGGAGCCAACCAGCTTCAGTCTTATGCTGTTGGAGACGCTGGCAATTGCAATCGCCGCGAGGAAAAGGCTCTCCAAAATACCGTCCGGCAAATCCGTCACAGACCGAAGATAATCAGTCAGTATTTACGCCTGCTTGCCGCCAGTTTTGACCTAGACATTTGACACACGTCAATGCTGCGATTGCCGCTGGTTCCGTGAGTGGGTCGGCAGCCGCCCTGGCCCGTCACCGGCGGTGCGCGGCGTCCGCACGCGCCAGGGGGACGATCGCCGGTTGAACCACGCGGCGGTATTCCGCGGTGAGCATGTGGATGACATCGCAATGGCTGCCCGCGTGGAACGCGATCAGGCGTTCCTCCGCCATGCCGGCGTCCAGGTAAACCGGAAGCCGATACAGGGCTCCGATTGGCGGCATGGCGCCCAGTTCGCAGTCGGGGAACAGCTTACCCAGTTCGTACTCCGTCGCCAGGCGTAGTTGTTCGAACCCCAACTCGATTCTCACCTCCTGAAAATCGACCGGCCTGTTGGCTGGGACAACCAGCATGGCATAGCCAGCGTCGCTGTGTACCACCACGGTTTTGGCAACCTCACTGGCCGTAAGGGCGGGTTGGTGAACGGAATGCGTGTAGCCGGCCTGGTGGGCCTGGAGGAACTCGCGTAAACGTTCGAAAAGCGGCATAACTGCCTCCGCTACTCCGCATTGTACTCGAACCGATTGTACTCGAACCGATAGACACCCGTGGCGAAAGGTCCTATAGTTGGGATGGTTTTTGGATCGACAGAGGCGAATCTTATGAAACTTCGTTATTGCTGGCTGCTCGGGGCGGTGCTTTTGTGGACGGGGTGCGGCAAAGAAGAGCGGCGGGAAGCGACGTCGCTGTGCAAGGTGCTCGGCCAGAAACAGGCGGAGCTGGCCGCCATCAACGCGCTGGAGAAGGATCTGCTGGGCAGTACGCGCCAATGGTGCGACGGCATCGTCAACAATGGCGCCGGCAAGGGCAAAGCGCTGGAAGAGAACGCCGCGTCGGCAAAAGGCCTGTCGCAGTCGGCTGGCGTGGTGGCCAGCCAGTTGAGCCAGGTGCGGCAAGCCATCTACGATCAACCACTGAAGCAGGAGTATACGGAAGGCGTGCGCAGCACGTTGATCAACCAGATCATGCAGCGCCAGAAGACGCTGCAGGAGGTGCGCACGGCGCTCGATGCGTCGGCGGCCGGATTCCTGGGGTTGGCACAAAGCCGCGCTTACAAAGGCGACACGTATCCCCCCGGCATCGACAAATTAAATTCGTTGGTCTCCGGGTACATCGGGCCGGAAGACGCGGTGGGCAAGGCGATTGCGGATCTGAAGCTGAAATATTCCATCCAGGATGCGGAACTGGCCGGCAAAACGTAGGCGAGGATACGGGGCCGGACTGGCGATCCGGCCCGGTGACGGGCTGGAAAGAGCCGGCTAAAGGCGCTGCGGGGCAGGATTACCCGCCCCACATTCTGTGAGGGCTGCTCTTACCGCGCCGCTTCCAGATTGAAACCCTCCAACGTAATGCGCGGACGCTCGGCGCGGGTATCGGCATCTTCCAGTTCCGTCTTGATAGTGCGCTTCGCTCCGTCACCGACAATCACCACCACGGTGTTCGCCGTGTCCAGCCAGCCCAGTTCGCGGAGTTGGGCATACAGATGGCGGAAGATATCGTCGGCATCTCCCAGGCAACTCACCAGAAAGCGACGTACCACCGAATGGCGTCCAGGCGAGGTTTCCACCCGCTCGCTGGGCAACAGCAGCACGCCGGTTTTGACCTCCTGGAAATGGCCCTCTTCCACTGCGGGCAAGGGCGGAAGGGCTTCGCTCCCCTGCCGCCGCCGGCGCTTATTCCGCACCTGCATGCCCAACATGCTGCCATCCACACTCAGCACCACGACTGGCGGAGCTTCCCCTGTGGAAGCACCTTCGCTGCGACTGTCCGCATGGTATTGGCTCAACCCCTCGCTATGACGGGCGGCTGACTCGCCCAATCGCTGGACTACGTTCCAAACGCTCATGGGGCTGATTTTGACGCCCATCAGCAACCAGGCTAATTGCGCCGCCAGCGTATACGGCGCCACTACGGCCAGCAAGGCCAACAGGCGCGCCAGCGAACCGCTGATGCGCCCCGGTTCCACACCCAGCAGATCCAGCAGGGGCCGGCGTTCCTCTTTGCAGGTGGGGCACCGATAGCGCGCTACCGTGGCGTCTAAGCTTCCAAAGCGCGCTATCCAGGAAACGGTCTCGGTGTCATGGCGCTTCATGGGCTGACTACATCGGGGACATGCGGGCGTCTGGTCTCGTAGCGAGTCGGCCACGGCATTGACCTTGCTTTGCAGCGCTTCCAACATGCGCGGCCGGTGATCGAGTTCCACTTCCCGCTCCAGCAACATGAACTGCGAGACTTCCTGCAAAGCCGGGCGCGGCGGGGCCTCCGCGGGTTGTGCGGCCGGCGTGCGCGGCTGACGCTGTTTGGCCAAGAGCCACCTGCTTTCCCGCGGGCCGCCGCCATGACAAGGCAGCGTCGCGCCCAGAGTGCCATTCCGGACGCAAGGCACGGTTCCGCCGGCGCTTTATAAAACAGAAAACACCATAACTGTTTTGGGACCAAATGTCCAGCAGAATCGGAATGCCGCCAATACCGGGAATCCGGCAGGGGTATCCGTCCTGGCCTTCCCGGGAATCCAGCGAGCGCCGACTCCGGTGCAAGGGTGCCTCAGTTAAATTCACTGCCATCCCGAAAACGTTTAAGCAC
>Ga0182018_10003449_pt1 | contig 14201 bp, 21 predicted proteins | sample 812P2MmetaG_FD_120490 | JGI IMG/M metagenome (GOLD analysis project Ga0182018, IMG submission 120490) | Permafrost microbial communities from Stordalen Mire, Sweden - 812P2M metaG | ecosystem: Environmental > Terrestrial > Soil > Wetlands > Permafrost | place: Sweden: Stordalen | collected...
GTACAAACCTCGGCCCCGTCAACGGGAACCGTTTGGCCAGACCAATCACAAGCGGTGTGTACGCCGCCCATACGTACCAGTAGACAAGTTCGAGCGCACCCACGATCACCCAGCTGACGTGGATACCCTGTACCTTCACCAGCACGATCCTGCGCACGGCAAACAACAGTCCTACAATCGTCCACGCACACAGGATCAAAATCCATCTCGTCCGCCCCATATCTGGTGTGGCCTGCAGCAATGGGTGTGTCGACCCTCCGGCACGGATTATAGCTGAACCTTCGAAGGAGACATCGCTGGGGACAGGGCCGTCGAGAGCGCCAAGTTCTCTCGGCAAAGCAATTTCACCGGTCCACCGGTCCAGGTTTGCGAACCGGCAATCGGGCAGTTGCTGGCAAACGCGCCAACCCCACGTCCATCGCAGCTGTAGAAGGGCCTTTGTCTAGGTTGATTGGGGAGAAAGGTAAGGAGCTCAAGACTCCACGTGCTGCCATCCCAAATGTAACGAAGCGTTTGAAACGGAAGGTACAAAGTCTTTGGCCGCCAACCGCCCAGACGTTTGTGCTGGATACCGCTGCCACATTTTGAATTCCGGTTTTGCCCTGTGAACGGATCCGTGGCAACAGTATTTGACGGCCAACTCTGACCGCTTGTCTCATTTCGGACACCGCATGTCACTTTTCCTGCGAACACTGGTTCTTCGCGGCATATGTTCCGTGAGCAGGAGCATCGCCAAGAACGTATTGGCGTTGGGATGACGCTGTGGCCGACAGGGCCTACAAGAGGAGAAGAAGCGAATGAAATCGAGATTGGCAACTTCAATACGCTGTAGCTTTCTACACATGAATCTGGGGGGCGCATTCTGGTCTCCACGTTACTGGCGGTAATCGTAACGGCTCCAGCCGGGGCGCAAAGTGCTCCTGCCGTCAATTCGACAGAAGCGCGAAAAGCGATTCAAGCCACAACGCCTGCACAAACGAACAACCCGGTCAGCACCGCCCTAAGAGAGATCCTGCCCGGACGGCAGAAAAACACGGTCGCAGCCGTGGAAGCCATGCCTGCCGAGAAATTCAACTACAAACCCACCGCCGACCAGATAACATTCGGCCATCTCGTTGCCCACATGATGGAAACGAATAACCTGCTGTGTAGCAAGGCCGCTGCCGTCCCGGCTCCCAAGGTCGAGGAGGTGAAAGAGACGGACTCGAAAGACAAGCTCGTCGCCGCGCTCAAAACCTCGTTCGATTTCTGCTCCGACGCGCTGGCGAAAATGGACGATTCGAAGCTAGCGGAGACCACGGAAGGATTCGGCGGGAACAAGTTACGCGCGCCTGGTTGAGCCTGGTCCTGGCCGGCACTTGGGCCGACCACTACGCCGAAACTGCAATGTATCTTCGCTTGAACGGCCTGTTGCCGCCGACTGCCAAGAAGTAAGGAACGAAGCATCTGTAACGGAACGCGTGTAGGACTGTAGGACTAGCGATATGAAAATCCTCGCGGTAATTGGCCAAAAAGGCGGCAATGCGAAGACCACGACAGCCTTGGGTGTCGCGGTGGCCGCCACTGCTGCGGGGCACACCGTTGCCGTGATCGACCTAGATCCACAGCCGAGCAGGGGAATGAGGGAAAGAACCTGAAAGCCTTGCTGGGGGAGGCCATCAACCTACTGGCCGACCGGTACGGCAATGTGTACGCACAGGTGTTAGCCGAGTAGAGATATATCACAACAGGAGAAGAGAAAATGATGAAAATGATTAAGACTATTATCTTATCCATGTGTCTCGCAGCTTCCTCACTTTCGCTCAGTGCACGTGCCCAGGATGAGCGCGCGTATACTGACGGCCCGGTCACTGAGGTGGACTACATACACGTTGAGTACGGGCATTTTGAAGAGTACATCGATTGGGTAAATTCGACATGGAAGCCATGAAGAAAGCTGGGCTAATCATCGATTACAAGGTCTTCAGTGCCACTCCAAAATCACGCACGGCCCGATTACGAAAATGTTCTCGTGGTTGCGGCACCCAGACAGAGTCTTTGGGTATAGCGCGAACCACGGGCGGGGGCGACGATTCCCGTCTATGCCGCCACGACCGACAAACATCTTTCTCCGGCCTTGTGCTCCTGGCGCAACACCACGTCCTCGTTTTCCGGCAACCAATAAACATCGATAGCTCGGTAGCCACAGCGCGTTCGTTTGGACCCGAAACCTCCACAAGCCGACTTCTCGGTCGGGACACTTTTCGTTCAGCTCGTAATAGGTCCGGAGCGGAGTGTTCCTCACAGGACCCGCATTCAAATTTATTCGGGATGGGCTCACCGATCTCATCGAAGCTACTGTTGAGCGTCGATCACGGGCAGAATGTACTGGAGCACGAGGTCTTCCTGAATCTTGTACATTACAGATCGGAATAAGTCTCAGAACATCTCATAATCCCTGAGTCAGTCGTTGATACCTAGAAATAAAGCTCATGCGTGCCGTTCTCTTCAGTTGGATGTATCGCCGCCTCCGCTGGGGGTAAAGCGAAAATCAGCCAACCGTGTCCGGCATCTACGGATTTGAAGCCCAGCGCATCGCGAAGAGATGTCCGATCCGCGTCGGCGTCTTTACTGTGAATAACTACGTGCGTTCCAAAGATCATTTTGTTGCTCCTTATAGTAGCCCTTGCGGAAAAGACCAACTCGTGATGTTTGCTCTACAAATCGAGATCATTCGCACATGTACGCTTTTTAGAAAAGTAGCGTGCGCGCTCTTCGTAGTATACGAACACGCTCGTTGAATATGTTCCAGAACATATTGCGGGGAGAGCTCTACCGCGCTGAGTGAGAGTTGCGCGGCACCTGTTTCAGTCAGTCTCAAGGATGGGCTCTCTAATTTGCCGATAGGTCTTCCCGTCCGGGATCGTTAGCAGGAGGATACGTCCTCGTCTATTTTCTTACAACAGTCCGAAAATATTATGTTGAACATATTTTACTTGTGTGTTCCGATGCACCGATGACGCAAACCTGCGTCATGTCGTGATTCCCATGAAACAAAATGGAGGCGAGATTGGACATGCAAGAGAATAGGTACGGCTGGCGGCTGGGGGCCACCCGGCGACAAATGATCCTCGGTGCTGCGGCGGCCTTTGGTGGCTTCGCCGCATATCCATTGAACGCACAGGGCAATGATGGAGCCGGGCTTTCTCACGCGGCAGAATCGATTCATCAGGAACCTATTTTTCAAGCGAGCCGAAAGCGCGTGTATGAAGCACTCACGGACCCGCAGCAATTCGACAGAGTGATGCGGCTTAGCGCGGCCATGCGATCAATGGCGACAGGGACAAAACCAGCTGAAATCGACCCCAAAGTGGGCGGGGCCTTCCTGATCTTTGGCGGATATGTATCTGGCCAACACATCGAACTCGTGCCCAACGAACGTATTGTTCAGGCGTGGCGCCCGCAAAACTGGAAACCTGGCGAGTATTCGATTGTGAAATTCGAATTTGTCGAGCAAGGAGCCGGGACGAAACTTCTCCTCGATCATCGGGGATTTTCTGACGGAATTGGCGACCACTTCGCCGCGGGCTGGAAGGAGAATTACTGGGAGCCGCTCCACGAGTACCTAGGCAAGCAAAGGTAGGTTTCGCCGATTTGGCTCACAGAAGGCCAAGTGAATCTCCTCAGTAGTTGGTGTCCGAAAGTCACGCCTAGCTGGTCGTCCTCGCACGACAATTACAGCGATGGGTTGGCGCAGCGCTTCAGCGACGGGGTCCAGAGCCTCTACTTCAGGACCAGTGGCTCGTCCCTGCGCTGTGTCAGGTGAGCCGCGCCGAAGATGAATCAAATCTGAATCTGCGCATTATTTCTGCTGGAGCCGGACCGGTCGGGATCGCTTGAATTTACCGTTTTTCGATTTCCACTTCTGGGTCTTGTTCCAGCCGCCAAGACTAAGAGCGACGGCCATGCAGTCGGCGCGCAATTCATCAGCGAGAGCGCGGTCGACCATCGTCCGCGCCACGACCATGCCTCCTATGGACAAGGCGGCTATGCTTTGTGCGGTGGTACGGCGAAGCCGACCTTTTTCGCTCAAACTCCGCTCCAGGACACTCACCATCGCTTTGAAGACGGTCTCGAAAGCGCGCTTTGCGCTTACATTGCTGCGCGCGACGTCGGTCGGCAATGCGACCATGGGGCAGGAGTTCTCAACGTCCTCGAAATGCTGACGGGAGAGATAGGCGCGGACGACCTGGGGCCCTACATCGGTAGAAGACAGATCCACACGCACACCTTCCCAGCAGCTTTCCCACTGCGGGTCGGTGAAGAAGCACCCTAATACCTCGGTGTACAGATCGCTCTTGCTTTTGAAATAGCTATAAAATCCACCATGCGTCAGGCCGACACCGGCCATGATCTGGGTGAGAGAGACACTCTCAAAGCCATGCCGATTAAATAGTTTGCGTGCGCTGTCGATGATTTCCTTCTTTACCGTAACGCGATGACCAGTGGGATACGGCATGACGCCTCCTTAGTTCTCCAGGGTTATTCCTCATAAACTATATGTGCTTCGCGGCGGCGCGACGCGGTAGTTCGCGCTCCAGTTTCCGCAGCCACCTCAGTTCGCCACGGCACTGCTCGATCATGAGGCTGACCATCCACACGGCTTCATGAAACTGATGGCCAACTTCTTTCTTGATGGATCGTAGCGTCGCTTCTTCCCGTGCCAATTCGTTCTGCAGAAATCTCTGGCGGCGCTCGATCTGCCGACGAAACACTCCCGGCCTCGCCTGCCAGGAGAGAGCGATCCAGGTGAGAAACGGCGGCCGTTCACGGTGCGTCGCCCACTCCTCACGTTCCAGCGCATCGGCCAGGACCGCCCGGCCTTTTGCGGTCGTCTGAAAGACCCTGCGCTCAGGACCCGCCGTCGCCGACTCACTCTTGGATACTCTAACCAGCCCCAGCTGCGCCAGCTTCTCGATCGAGTAGTACACCTGTGGTCGCGAGATACCCGCCCAATCGCGTACCTCACGCCGTTCCAACTCTACATTGGCCTGGTAGCCGTGCAACGGTCGCTCCGCCAGCAGGCTCAGGAGCACAAGGTCGGGCGTCGTCAGCTCGCGCTTCCTATTGGCAGGCATCGGTCGCCTTGCGTTTGCGGCTCCAGTGCCACCACAGACGCTGCTCAGTCGGTAGACTTCGATTTTTCGCTTGCGCTACCGCCGCCCGAAATACGTCCAGGCAACAGATGTCCTGCGCGCGGCCAGTGACTTGGCAGAGCTTCTCGTACATCCTCTCCGGATTGCGGCGCGCCAATTCCGCTACAGTGCGAACACCGAGAAGTTCGAAATCTCGTAGCATCGCCGGGCCAACCGAAACCAGGTCAATCAGCTGCCGTTCTTCATTCATCATAAAACCTCCTTGACGAATTTCGGGATCTCTTATAGTGTCTCTAGTCTAACTGAGACTAGTCAGCCTGGCAAGGACAAATTGACTTCCCTGCTCCGCTGAGGTCGATAGTTAGCAAAGGAGAAACCTGATGACGGTCAAGAAAATCACGCCCGTACTGCTTGTAGACGAAGTTGAGCCCTGCATTAGCTTCTGGAAAGAGCGACTGGGCTTCGAAGTGGCAATAGAAGTCCCCGAGGGCAGCAGGATCGGGTTCGTTTCGCTGCAAAAGGCGGGCGTTGAGTTGATGTATCAGAGCTATGCCAGCGTCGAGAAGGATAGTTCGTTCTCAGCCCACGGTTATGCCCAGGGTCCCACATTCCTGTACATCGAGGTCGACAGTCTAGATGATGTGATCGTGGCTACGAAAGGCGCCAAGGTGGTCATGGCGGAGCGAAAGGCTTTTTACGGCGCCCGCGAGATCGGGGTGAAAGATCCAGCCGGGCACGTCCTGACTTTTGCACAGTTCGGTGACTAAGCCGTCTGGAAAAGAGCTCGGTTGGCGGTGCGCTGGAAGCGTCGCGGCACGCGAACTCAAATCCCGCATCGCTTTTTTTCGCGGGCTGCCAGCTGCAGAGCTACGTGTCTAGAGAAATATGATCTTGAACATATTTTCGCTCGGTGCTGTTATGTGAGCCGGAGTTGAACGACAAATTCGAGGACAAAGGTTAATGACGATGATGAGCGATGGGAAAAATCTGGCGGAACTGGCCAAAGGACCGACCCGGCGACAGGCAATCGCCGGGGGTGCGATGGCATTCGGTGGTTTAACCCTGGGGGGTAACCTTGGGTCAACCAAGGCTTGGGCAGGAGGCGATGATGGGATTTGTCGTACGGCGAATCCATTCACCAGGAAGCTATTTTCAAAGCGAACCGTAAACGCGTCTACGAAGCGCTCACTGACTCTAAACAGTTCGACAAAGTCATACTTGAATTCAGAAATAAGGTGGATGGTGAGAATTTTACTTTTGCTTTGGACAACCGTCCTCTTGCTTCCAGTCTCCTTGGCCGCGCAAGCTGCCACCGAATGGCGCGACCCCTGGCCGATCGAATGACCGGAACATGGAAACTGGAAGGCCAGGTGATGGGGCAGGCGGCCCATCAAGAGGTACGCTCCGACTGGGTTCTGAATCATCAATTTCTTCGTCTGCAGGAGAAGACGGCGGCGAGCGCGCCCACTTCCGAGCACTCTTATGAGGCTTTCTGGTTCCTCGGTTATGACGCGATCAGCGAAAGATACGTGTTGCACCTGATGGACGTATTTGGCGCTCGCTTTTCAGAAAGCCTGGGCTATGGCACCCGTGAAGGCAATCAGATCCGTTTCGTTCTTGAATATGGCGACGGACCGTTCCATACAACATATCGGTGGAATCCATGTCAGAATGCTGCGGAGCAAGGACAATCTGTTGATAACAGAAGACCAAGGCGATGATCACAATTGCGGAAGTGGAGCACAAGTGACTACGGACGATTCAGAAAAGAAACGGCGAGAACTGGTTGCGTCTCTCTCGACACAGAGAATCTCGGATATTTTGAACACCGCCCTTCCCAAGAGCGCGCTCACATCAGTTGAAGAACTGCAAGGGGGATGCAGAAACGTTAACCTGCTGCTCCGCTTCGACGGGACTCAAGTTCCCCTTGTTATGCGTATTTATGTTCGCGATCCTGCGATGTGTCAAAAGGAAGTATGTATCCTGACCTCCGCCGCACACCATTTACCAGTCCCCGAGATCATATACGTAGGCGAAAACGGGGAAGAAGGCATCGGACCATTTGTCCTTTATCCCTATATAGAGGGACTCACATTCCAAGAGTTAAAATCAGCCGGTAATCTGGAAGACATGGCCAAAGCTGCCTTTGCTGTGGGCCAGAGTCTAGCCCGTCTCCAGGCTGTTTCTCCTCCGCCCCCTCTGGCTTCTTCGCCTTATGCGAGTGCTGAACAATCCTTAAGCTCCCGAGTTTTGATACAACGCATAGGCGAGCGGGAAAGAGATCGCTTGCAAGATTTTATTTCCGGTTGGCTGTCGCAGGTCACAGATTTATACGAGGACAACGTGCTCGTTCATGGCGATTTCAACAATCGCAACACGATCATCGGGCGACAAGGCGACCAGTGGCTGGTTATGGGCATTCTGGACTGGGAGTTAGCATTTCCCGGATCGCCTTTGTGGGATGCAGCCAGATTCATATGCTATGAACGAAAAGCCCGGCCGTATCGCGAACCGCATTTTTTAAACGGCTTCCGTGAGGAAGGAGGTGAGCTCCCGGAAAACTGGGCCGACTTCTCTCGCGTCGTTAACGCTATCAGCATAGCCCAAAGCCTCTCGGATTCTGACGTCCCAGCGCGTTTTATTCCAGAATTGCGCGACCTCTTATCGGGGCTAATTGAGGGCCGTGATCCTGCCTGAGAAGAATGAAACCGAATAGTATTATTCTGGGCAAACATCGACCTACCTACCCACAACTCCGCTGATCTCCTCAGTGGCAGACCGAGCTTCTCCGCAGTTCCGATCCCTCTGACCCATTCGGCCACGGGCTCCAATTAAGCGGGTCCGGGACCTGAGCGATCATATGCTGACCGCTATGGAGAGCAGTCCTGACACGAGAGCTGATCCGAGCGCGAATGTTGTAAGCATTACGTCGAAACATAATAGTGCCCTCCTAAATTCTCGAATCGGTTTCTGAGATCCGAAGGACAACGGAGCCCCGACTCGTCGCCTCTGTCGTGAGGTCGCGTCTGCAAGCCAGTAATAGAGCTGCTTTAGCGCCACACCACCAGGTGGAATCCCAGTCGCCTGTGCAGTCGTCCTGTCTTCAAGTGGTCGGGTACCAGGATTTTGCAACAGTGATTTGAGCGCTTCCTCCAAATCATGCTTGCCGGTAAGCCCAAGCGAAATCTTCACTATTTTCCCGTCGCGGTCGATGAAAAAACTCTAGGGCATGAACCGCACACCACCATATAGGTCCGCCACTGATGAATTGCCAATAAGGATTGGGTAACGTACACCTCTTTCAGCGATGAACTTGTTGACAGCTTGTTCTCCGCTAGGGTCATCCAGAGGGACTCCAACAATCTCGACACCTTGAGGTCGGTATTCTTGATCCAACTCAGCTAGCCATGGCATTTCCAGTCGGCAAGGCGCGCACCAAGTGGCCCAGAAATTCAATAGCACTGATTTGCCGCGTAGATTCGATAGCTGCATCATTCGACCGTCGAGCGAGCGAAGCTCGAAATCCGGTGCGGACTCACCAACTTTGAAGCCCACTTTGACCGAACTTTCCACCGGTACGGCACGAGCCGGAATTCGACTCCCGTCCCTTGACAATAACGAAACGAGGCCTAAGGCGGCAAAGGACACAAGAACGAATTGAAGCCAGCGCTTTTTCACAGGAACCTCTTCGCTACCTTGCGAAAGAAAATGACCTTGTTCATCCAGGAAACGAGGATGACGAAGTGATGCGTTAAGATGAGCAGACCTATAACAATCATCACAGCACCGTTGATTAATTCAAGCGTGTGCTGATGCCGCCGGAAGTGGTGGTAGAAGACCAAAAAGCGCTCTATGCTCATCGCGGTAAGCAGAAACGGGATCGCCAATCCTAGCGAGTACATGGCTAACAACGACGTTCCCTTCGCCATTGTGGATTCGCCGGCTGCAAACGCGAGAATAACGGCCAAGATAGGCCCCACGCAGGGTGTCCAACCGAATCCGAAGGCAGCACCAATAAGAAACGCTTTTGTGCCAGCGGCGCCAGGAGGGTCCGCATGAAAACGATTGTCGGCATAAAGTGCATGGATCGGCAGTAATCCGACCTGATGTGGGCCAAGAAGGATGATCACGACTCCCGCCATTTTGGTCAGCGATGCAATGTGCTGGCGAACAAGCTGGCCCAGACCGCTGGCTACAGCTCCTAAAGCAAGAAAGACCGCGCTGAAACCCAGAATGAACAGGATCGAGCTCAACATAACCGAGCGCATTACCCGGCCAGTCTGCTGCTTAAGCTCATCCAAACCCGCGCCGGATATGAGCGAGATATATCCGGGAACCAGCGGCAAGACGCACGGCGTCAAGAATGAGACTAGCCCGGCGGCGAATGCAGCGACAGGAAGAGGAAGCGATGACATGGTTGCCCTTTAAGCAATCCGGCTCACTGCTTTATCCATGCCGCTGCGTCGACCTTGATGAACTCTTTGGTCCCTTTTCGCCCGGTAAGCCTTAGCCAGAACGGCCCATCTTCGCGTTCCATGCGAAGTTGGATGTCGAAGAATGGGCAACATAACCGTTCACCCGCAGCCCATTCCGCGACCATAGCAATCGTCTTCGGGTCCGACGGAAACTGAAATTCATATCCGTTTGACAACTCTCGCACCCCCTTTTTCAAACCGCGGAGGGTTGGGCCGAGTTCGACAAAGTGGCGTCTCCTTGCTTCGGGGTCGAGCGCCAGGCGATCGCAGGCAAACGGGCTTTCGTGGGTGACAGTTGAACTGCCGGCCTCCGGCTTATCATCGTCGCAACTCTTAGCAGACTTATCTGCGGATGCTCTTGCCATAGCAAGTGTCGGCGGCAATGCGAACGCAAGCCCCATTACAATCGGAACAACGCAATTCGTTTTCTTCATATTTGAGTCTCCTTGATTCAAGACATTCTTTTTTCTCTAGCTTGTTCAGTGTCATTGTTAAAGCCATCTTCAGGTCAGGTTCGCTTTAGCCTCAGCGACTCGCCGGGGGGATAATCCCGTTCATACGCAGATATTCCACCATCTGCCCGTAGTGATTGTTGGAATGGGCGATAGCGTCTATGCCGAGCTGAAGACGCGTCTTCTGCTGGGGGCTGGGGGAGGCGGCCATGGGCTTCAGCATGTTTCCTTCATTGATCGCAGCCATAGCCTGATGCAGCGCCGCGAACGAGCCCTTGAGGTAGTCCATGATCTGGGCCTTCGATTGGACGGTGTCGGGCCCGGCCTCGGACGCTTGTTCGGGAGTGGGGGTCTGGTTGAGGATGTACGCGGCCATGCGATAGTTGTTGGCGGCCAAGTGCTTGATCTGCTGGGCAAAGGTGCGGACGCCAGTAAACTCGCCGGCCGTTGGCGCGAAGGAATATTTCTCCCCCGGCATGGCATCGGCGGCGGGAACCACCCGATTTTCGGTGTTGGTGATCCAGAAGTCGAGCGCCTGGCTAACTGTGCTTATAGGCGTGAGCTTGTTGTCTTGCGCCCGTGCCGGACCGCTGCTGACCAGCAGGAGTGAAAATGCCAAAAGCCAATGCGATGATCTCATAAACCCCTCCATGGAGCAGCATTTCTTGCTCTGCGGCCCCAATTAAGACCGTACGACTTAAAGCTGACTTTAAGTCAAGCGTTATTTTCGAGATTCGAAAGTCTACCGCGGTAAGCATGCCCCACGATGGAGCGGTGCACGGCAAGTCGGAAGGTGACTGCAAAAACCGGCGAAACAAATCCATACGGAGTCCCCGCCTGAGGGGCATAATCGCCATTTTCCGTGCGAACTTCGTCTCGCCAGAAATCGGCGCGGGGAATGAGCTTTATTTTGGCAATCAGGTTGTTTGTGTTGACGACCAGAAGGCGTGCGGATCAAAGGCGTAGCCGCTCCACGTCATGCCCCCTAAGTTTCCCGGTACGGCCAGAGTGCCTTGCAGACTCGGTGGCGTAAAAATACCATCGTTGCGAAGTCCGCGGATCCAGTTGCGGCACGTCTCACGATCCTCCGGCGTCGGGCCCCAGGCATCGTCCGCCGAGATCTTCTGCGGAGCGAGTGGCGGTGGAGCTGCGGGGAAGGGCTGCGGCGAATTCGCGTCTGCCACGGGGATCGGCGACGAGAGTGCGGAGCAAGCCTATTTAGCTCTTCGAAGGTGGATGCAGATCCGAGGATATCGCCTAGCTGGGCCAAAACGGGAAATCTACCTGCAGAACATGCTTGAGATTCAGTTCCCTCTCAACAGTTGAGAACAGAGTATTGACCATGAGAAGCCTCCCTGGCGGGGAGACTCTGCTCCCGCTCCTCTTTTATCCAGTCGGCACTCAACTTTGGAGCGAACAACCATTGCTTCGAGAAAGGTGGCTGTATGTCGTCTACTGCCGCGTTCCTACGTCTCGTAGGACTGTTACTCAGTTTGGCTCTCCCGTCTCTTGCCTTCGGATCGGAAGCAGAATTTATCGGACACTGGGAAGGCACCATGGTTCGTGATGGTGTCCCTCTAGAAGTGAGCTTTGATTTCAGAGCATCCGGTCCTCATCCAAGCGGGACATTCACTTCGCTAAGTCAAAAGGCCATGGACTATCCGCTAAACGTGCTTGCCATCAACGGAGATGCGATTCACTTTGGTTTGGGTGATTCGATGGTATTTGATGGCAAACTGAGCGCGAACAATATCATTGGAACCTTTACGGACGATGGTGCCAAAGGCAGCTTCAGTTTGCGTCGCACCGTGGCGAACCCTCTGCCCTACGATGCAGTGGATGTCCGTTTTCGCGACGGGCCCGTCACTCTTGCGGGTACGCTCTGTATCCCACGTGCTCCAGGGCGGCACCCGGCAGTTGTCCTCCTGCCAGGTAGTGGTGGCGAAACCCGCTGGGGGACCAATCGCTTTATCGCCGATCGCTTCGCTCGCGCAGGGATTGCCGCACTGGTCTATGACAAACGAGGATCGGGAGCTTCCACTGGGGATTGGAAAATGTCATCTTATGATGATCTGGCGAATGACGCTATCGCCGGGATCGACCTTCTCGCTTCGAGACCGGACATCGATGCAAAACGAATTGGCCTGCATGGACACAGCGAAGGTGGAATAATTGCACCCATAGCTGCTGTTCATGCTCCTTCCAAAGTCGCATTCATCGTAGCGGAAGATACCGTCGCGGGTTTCGTACGTGATCAGGATGTGTATCGCGTGAGTCATCAGATTCGGCAGGCCGGGTTCACCGATGCTCAGGTCGAGCGCGCTTTAGACCTGTACAAGCTGATGATCGAGGTACTTCGTGGGGCGAAGCCTTACCGCGAACTCGACACTGCAAGTCAGTCGGTCCGAAATGAAGATTGGTATCAGTGGCTCGCAATACCACCCGAGCACTCGTATCTATGGACCTGGTATCCAAAAGTGGGCAACCTCGACACCCTTGTCTTCTGGAAACAGGTGCATGTGCCGGTACTGTTGGTCTACGGCGAGCGCGACCAACTTGAGCCCGTCGATGAGAGTCTGGCGAACATTGAGGCATCCCTCGATGACGTGAAGACTCCTTACACTGCTGTGATCGTACCGAACGCACAGCACAATCTGACGGTGCAACCGGAACCTGGAGGGCCCTTCTTTTGGTGGAAGGCAGCTCCCGGCCTAGTAGACCTCGTTGTCGCGTGGGTGCAGCGGCGGACGACGGAATTGCACTAACCGTTGTAGTATCGCGGGTGCATTCGCACCTTCCGCCAGGAGGAAGCCATCGTGGGTTTGCGGCCTTCATCCATCGCAACAGCGTAGCCGATTCGTTTTTTGTGCGTCATACTGCCATGTCCGGGGAACATAGCGAGTTGTCATCAATACTGAAACAAAAGGACTTGGACCGGGAGGGGAGACAAGCCGGTTTCTCAGCATCCCTGCCCGCTAGGGAAATCTAAAAGAAGCCTTGACGCGTTACGGCAATTTGCCGTACAATCTCCAAAGAGAAAGAGGGTACGTCTATGGCATCTCCACAACACGCGAGAATTGAGGCACGGGTTAGCCCTGAACAGAAGGAACTGTTTGAGAGGGCCGCCGCAATCGAGGGCGTCACGCTGACGGATTTTGCGATCTCAACTATGCATCGAGCCGCTACCACCGTTGTTCAGGAGCACACAATGATTGAGCTGAGTGTGCGCAATCAGCGTGCGTTTGTAGAAGCCTTAAGGAATCCACCGGAGCCTAATGAGGCCCTACGTGAGGCCGCAAAAGCATACATGAGAATGAAGTAAGCTGTGATCGCCGACAAAAGTAAGTACAACATCGAGCCGCTTGGTGACCACGACCGAGCGGCTTTTTCTTGCGGGGATGCTTCGCTCGACCGGTACATTCGAGAGCAGGCCTCCCAAGATGTCAAACGGGGGCTCGCCAGTGTTTTCGTCATCACAGCCAAGGATGACCCCAAACAAACCCTAGCGTACTACACGCTATCCAGCAGAGAGCTTAAACTCGATCAACTCCCCGAAGAGATCGCGAAAAAGGCCGGTAAGTACGGGCATGTGGGAGTGACTCTTCTTGGAAGGATGGCGGTCGCTGAGAAACCCAAGGGAACGGGCCTTGGCGCACTGACACTGATGAACGCCCTTCATAAAAGTCTGCTGGCAGCAACAGACGTTGCGTCATTGGCGGTATTCGTAGAAGCGATTGACACCGACGCGGCAAACTTCTATCGAAAATATGGTTTCATCGAACTGCCGGAAGACAAGCTCAAGTTCTTACTTCCGATGAAAACGATTGCAAAATCGTTTTCAGTTTGATCTTCGTAGCTGGATCTCAGTAGCAGATTCTCCTCGAAGCCAACTTTCTGGCCCGAAACAATTGCGGGTCAGCCCACCTCATTCGGCCAACGCCAACCGAGATGCGCGGAACGAGTCTTACGGTATTGCTTTCACTTAACTCATTGAAAATAAAGCGGTTATAGTAGATAACTGGCGGAGAGAGTGGGATTCGAACCCACGTTACCCTTTCGAGTAAACACGCTTTCCAAGCGTGCGCCTTCAGCCACTCGGCCATCTCTCCGGCGAGAACCTGGGAAAAACAGTATTGTTA
>Ga0182018_10003450_pt1 | contig 14200 bp, 11 predicted proteins | sample 812P2MmetaG_FD_120490 | JGI IMG/M metagenome (GOLD analysis project Ga0182018, IMG submission 120490) | Permafrost microbial communities from Stordalen Mire, Sweden - 812P2M metaG | ecosystem: Environmental > Terrestrial > Soil > Wetlands > Permafrost | place: Sweden: Stordalen | collected...
CATGAGCGCGCAGACGCCAAAGCCGAGAAAGCCTGCGCAGAGCAGCTTGCGCTGGTCCATGCGGCTGCCAAGGAAGCCGACGACTGGCGATCCGAGGAACGAGCCGATGCCGCGTGGGCCGACGACCAGACCGGCGGTGAAAGCGGTGTAGCCAAGCACCTCCTGGTAGTAGAGCGGCAGGATGGCAATGGTGATGTAGATGGCCATGCCAAGCATGGCAATCAGGAAGCAGCCAGTGCGGAAGTTGCGGTCTTTGAGAATGTGCAGGTCGACCAGGCCTTTGGGATGCGTCCACGAGTGCCACACCCAGCCGATGAGTGCAATGACCAGCGCCGCCACGGCGCAGCGCACCCACAGAGCGCCGAACCAGTCGTCTTCCTGGCCCTTGTCGAGCACGATCTGCAGAGCGCCGGTCCAGACCATGAGCAGGCCGAAGCCGATGTTGTCGAAGGGGCCGACCTTGGCGTTTTTGATCCACGGCGGGTCGTACACAAAGCGCATGATGAGGAAGAACGCAAGGATGCCGACCGGAATGTTGATGTAGAAGGCATAGCGCCAACTGAAAGTGTCTGTGAGCCATCCGCCCAGCGTCGGGCCGAGCACGGGCGCGAGCACGATGCCCAGGCCGTAGGCGGCCATTGACTGAGAGCGCTTTTCGACCGGGAAACTTTCCAGCAGGATGGACTGCGAAAGCGGCTGCAAAGCGCCGCCCCCTGCGCCCTGCAGCACGCGGGCGAGCAGGATCACGGACAGCGAAGGCGCTGCTCCGCAGAAGAAAGAGGCAACGGTGAAGATGACGACGCAGAAGAGCAGGAAGCGCTTGCGGCCGAAGCGCCGCGCGAACCAGTTGGATGCGGGCAGGATGACAGCGTTGGCCACCAGGTAGCTGGTGAGCACCCATGTTGCTTCAGAGTTGGTTGCCGAAAGCGAGCCGGCAATGTAAGGCAGCGCTACTGAGGCAATTGCTGTGTCCAGCACCTCCATAAAGGTGGGCAGCATAACGGCGACAACGACCAGCCACGGGTTGATGCCCTGTGTGAGCGGATAGCGAGCTTGAAGGGCTGGGTTGGTCATCGGTTGCCGGACCCGATGAGGGTAACCGATCAAACAGTCTGTGAAAAGTGACAGCTGCCACCGCGTTTCAAATCTGACCCTTTGTGAAACTGAGAACTTTCCGTCTTTCACCTGAACATGGCCAGTCACTTCCCGCTGAAGGTGCAGGCAAGTTGCTGGAAACCACTAGACGGAACTCTTGAATGAGTACTATGATGCGATGCCTGAACCGAAAGTCCAAATCGGAGATTCCGGTTCAAAGGAGGCAAACTCAAATGGCGAAACATGAGTCTGAGTTGCGAATCGTAGAGGTGAAGGGGTCACTCCCCACGCGACAACTGCCGAAACCGGCGCCCGCGAGGCCGCAATCAGGTCGCGCCCCGACTCGCGAAGATGCCCTTGAAGCGGTACGGTCAATGAAGGGCGCGGCGTCTGTGCTCGAACGCGTATCGAAGCTCGGGGATATTAATTCTTGGAGTGAGGTTGCCTTTTGGAGTCCCCTGGAGCAGACAGGCGCAGAGCTCGCAACCCCGGTGGGCATTTTCTTGTGGCACTGCGATTTCACCTTTAGTTTCGAACTGAGCCTCGCGAATGGCAACCCTGCTGGAACAGGAATGGCGTACTTTGCTGGAACGGAACCACAATATGGTCCCGGCGGGAGCGTGTATCCCCCCGCCGAACCTCTCACCGGGCAGGTTTGGTGCTACCTGGATGTACCCGGACGGCTGGGCCTTGGAGTTCCGGTCAGCAACTTCTACGTGTTCATCGCTCAAGTGGGGACAAACCAGGATCCACCCAATGACACGGCCACTATCGAATGCGGGATCGACGCGACGTCCCTTGGCCAGGTAACCGTCCCAACTTTACAGGAACATCCGGGGGGCGGGCCGTACAATTGTCCCTTCGTCGCGCAGCTTTCCCCTGGTCTTCACAGGTTCCGGATAATGCAAGTCGCTGGGGATTTGTATTTCTTTAGCCTCTCCGCATGGCAAATTCCTTATCCAGTGATCGTCACAAAATCCTGATAAAGCGAGTTACTCGGGCAATATATTCACAAAGCCTCGCCGCGTGGCACACGTGAATGCGAAAGACGGGCGCATTTTGAGCGAACTCTGTCTTGCTCGGATTTCGTTTTGAAATGGTAGCGGCCGCCGAAGGTGGGAACCTCCAGCGGCCGACGTATGTTGCCTGGTTGTGAGTTGGCCGATTACTCGCCGTTGTCGCCGCTCTGCGCGGGATGCACAACGCGATAGCTCGCGCCGCCATTCGACCAGACGAGGAGCAGAATGTCCTTGCCTGCCGGTGCGGCGTGGACTTCGCTGGCGAACTTCTCCGCATTCGCCACGGGGTGACGGTTGACTTCGAGGATGACGTCGCCGGCTGCGAGTCCTGCTTCTTCAGCGGGGCTGGCGGGACGCACGGCCTCGATTGCCGCGCCGTTGACGCGCTCAGGCAGATTGAGCTGCTGACGCAACTGCGGTGAGAGATCGTCCACCGCCAGGCCGAGCTTTCCGCCATTGTGCGGATCGGAGCCTGCGTTATCCGCGACTTCAGCGTCGGCGTGGAACTCGCCGACCTTGACTTCAACGTTCTCCGCCTTGCCATCGCGCAGAATGCCGAGGTGAATGGTGGTGTTCGGCGAGACCTGGCTCACTGCTACTTGCAGCGCACCACCGTTGACGATCTTTTTGCCGTTGATCTCGCGCAGCACGTCGCCATTCTTGAGTCCAGCGTGGCCGGCCGGTGAGTCGGGCGTGACCTGGCTGATGATTGCGCCAGTCGCGTCCGGCAGGTTGAAGAAGCTCGCGTTCTCCGGCGTCACATCGTTCATGGTGATGCCGAGATAGCCGTGGTGGACGCTGCCGGTACGGATGATCTCGTCGGCGCTGGTCTTGACGATCTGCGAGGGGATGGCGAAGCCCGCGCCTGCGAAGGAGCCACTGCCGGAGATGATGAAGGTGTTGATGCCCACCAGTTCGCCATGCGCATTCACCAGCGGTCCGCCTGAGTTGCCGGGGTTGATGGCTGCGTCGGTCTGGATGAAGTCGCCGGGCTTGCGGCGGTCTTCGTCATAGGGATTGGGCCGGTCGAGCGCGCTGACGATGCCGCGCGTGACGGAGAACTGGAAGTAGCCGAAGGGGCTGCCAAAGGCAAGCACCGTCTGGCCGGGATGCAGCTTGGTGGAGTCGCCCCACGCGATGCAGGGCAGGTCGTGGGCGTCGATCTTGATGACGGCCACGTCGTTGAGCTTGTCAACGCCGACGAGTTTGGCTGGGAAGACGCGGCGGTCGTTCATGGTGACGTTAATCTTCAAGGCGCTGTCGACTACGTGGTCGTTGGTGACGATGTAACCGTCTGGCGAGATGATGATGCCGCTGCCGATGCCGTGCTCAATCTGGCGGCCAGGCATCTGACCATGGCCGTTGCCCCCTTGCCCGAAGAACTTGCGGAATTCGGGAGGCAGAGCGCCTTCCGGAATCCCCGGCATCTGGCCGTCTTCGCCTTCCGCCTGCTCGGACTGCCGAGAGGTAACCGAGACGTTGACCACCGCAGGCGTCACGCGCGCGGCAACGGCCTCGACTGCATTGTCGAGCGCGACGAGAGAAGAGACGCTGTTGTCGTCCATGGGTGTTGCGCCGTTGCCCGCGGCCGCGGCGTGCACGGCGGGGTGTGCGACGAAGATGGTGAGGGCGAGGCCAAGCGCGGCCACCACTCCGGCGGGAGCGGCGAAACGCTTTGCCTTGGCTACTAATGAATTAGTTGATGCGGGTCTAATAGGTGCATTCATGTCATTCTCTCCGTTGGGTTGAAACGACTGTTTAGAGTTGGGTAACGAACCACCAATCGCGATAAGCAATTGCGACGGGCTGAGACGAGTTGGAATTTGGCTGGGCGTTTGAAGCAGGTGAGGTGTTGGAATTCGGGCGACTGTTGGTCGACGAAGGGTCGTTCGATGCAGGTGGACCGAAGCGCAGCACCAGCTGCGTGACGCGGACGCTCGTGAATGCTGTGGCTCCGCGACTGCTTGATTGTGTGGAGGGCTCCCTGGCGACGGTGTCCCCTTGCGCATCTTCACTGGAGCCGGCGGTCTGGACCTCTTCGAAGGTGGTTAGGACGAGGAAACTGGTTTGGGTTGCGGCAGAATCAGGTGAGGCGGTCAGCTTTGCGTTGGTTTGAATTGCTTGAGGCGCCGCAGACTTGGAGATCTCTCCGGCTCTCATTCGTGCAGCGACGGCTTCCGGCACAAGCGACGCAAGGGAGTGGCTAGTTCCGATCGAATTCCCGGTCTGCTGGGCCCGGTTCACCGGGCTGGGCGAGCTCGGCCGCGGAGTTACGTTGCTGGTATGCAACATCGATATTGGTCGCCCTGCTGGAAGGACGGCCAGTGTCTTTACCGCGCGATAGGACTGGACGCTGTGCTCGGCAAATGCCGCGGGACCCCGCGCGAACCCGGTGTCGACCTGGCCCTGCTGAGCGCCAAGCATGTTCGCAGACTCCACGAGTGCATCTGCGGGCGGATTCGCCGGAGCGACGAACGCGACCAACTGTGGCGAATGCGCCAGAGCAAACGTTCCCGCCACCAGGCCGCATCCAACGACAGCCACCGCTCCCCAGGATGCGACAGGGCTCAAGACCTGTGGGCGGCGAAGCAGTCGATGGACCCGCGTAGCCAAATCGCTCCGGCGCTGCCAGGCCCCAAGCGAAAGCGCTTCGCGCAGCCGCAGAGCCTCGCGGTTCTCAAATCCGCGCTCGGCAAGTCCGGCGAGGCAAGCGGCGTATGCTCGCGGGGCTTTCGTCCGGCGGACTACGCCGTCGTCACACGCTATCTCGCGCTCGGCGCAGAGGCGGCGCTCGAGCCACCAGAGCGCTGGATTGAGCGGGAAGGCGGCCAGGCAGAGCTTCTGCAGCAGGTTTGCCCAGTCGTCCCCGCGACGAAGATGCTCCGTCTCGTGCAGCACAACCTGCTCAAGCTCAGCCGGGGTGAGCCGGCTCAGCAGCCAGGCGGGAATCAGGATGCGCGGGCGGAAGAAGCCGATGACGCAGGGGCGGTCGAGATTGCTGGTCACGCAGATCTCTACCGGGGCGGCCCTGCGGGCGGCAACACTCTGCCGCAAAACACCGCCGTGCGCAGCATTCATTGGACTGGCCGAGTTCCATAGACGCCGCATCCGGACTGCGTGTGCGGCCAGGCTGGTGGCGCGCAGGAGGGAAGCCGCCAGCCACAGTGCGCCGATGGCCAGGCTCCAGCGCGCGTCAAGTGCGATGAATGTGTGCTGCGTCAAGGCGTGAGAGCTGGATTCAGAAGCCACGCCGAATTCCGCGGCCAGGCCGAGCGAATGGGCAGGCGCAGCGAGGAATCCGATTGGGGTCAGGCGCTCGATCAGCGCAGGCAGAAACGGCAGGCAGAAGAGTGCGCCGAACCCCGCTGCCCAAACCCCATAGCGCAGACGTGCGGGTATGCTCGGGGCCAGGCGCATGCAGAGGCCGAGACCGCAGGCAACAATCGCACCTTGCCATAAGCTGCCGATAAGGATGGAGGCGGCCGATTCAGACCAGACCTGTGCAGCCGCACTCCAGGCCGGGCCGGCCCGAAGGGCCCAGACAATTAGATTGAGAATCGCTGTCGGTTCCATCGTCAGGCCTTCCCGCGCAAGTTCGCACTCAACCCGGTTCCGTCGCCGGGCCGCACACTGTCGGGTTCGGCGTCGCGGATGGCATCCTTCATGCGCTGAATCTCCTCGGGCGAGACTTCGTCGTCGCCTAAGAGTGATAACAGCAGTTGCTCGCGAGAGTTGCCAAAAAAACGACTGAGCACGTGACGAATCTCTGTGCGGCTGGCCTCGCGTTCGGCCACGGCAGGCCTGTAAATGAAGGCGCGACCTTCCTGGCGATGCTCGACATAGCCTTTCTGCTCCAGGATCCGCAGGGTGGTCAAGACCGAGTTATAGGCCAGAGTTTCCTCGCTGGGGATTGCGGCCACCAGGTCGCTGACGGCTGAATCGCCGCGCTGCCACAGCAGCTTCATCAGCCTTAGCTCAGCTTCAGTCAGCGTGTTTGACTTTCTGGGAGGCATGGCGATCTCTTCAGGCCCAAAAACCGTGATTCTGTTGAATTCAAAGCGTCTGTTGAATCTAAAGGGCTAACCGGCGCAGCCCTTTGCCGTTCACCAAGTTAGACGATCAACTAAAGGATTAGTTAACACCAATCGACGAAAGATTGCAAGACCCGGCACGGGCCGACGGAATTTCCGGCAGCTGGATGGACTGGCGGCCGGCACCTTACTGAAGTTTAATCAAATAAAGTTGACACTAAGTCACTCAATCATGCATCTTATGAGTGTCAGTATTTCAGCAGCCTGGAGGCGGGAGCAGAACCATGGGAAAAATTATTGGTATCGACCTGGGCACGACCAATTCGTGCGTTGCAGTCCTTGAGGGCGGTGAGCCCAAAGTGATTCCGAATGAAGAGGGTGCGCGGACCACGCCCTCGATCGTCGCGTTTTCAAAGAGCGGCGAGCGGCTGGTGGGCCAGGTGGCCAAGCGCCAGGCCATCACCAACCCCGAAAACACGATCTTTTCGATCAAGCGGTTCATGGGACGCCGCTACAACGAAGTCAACGATGAGATGAAGATGGTCCCCTACAAGGTTGTCCAGAAGGGCGACCACATCGACGTAATTGCGCAGGGCAAGGAGTACACTCCGCCCGAAATCTCGGCCATGATCCTGCAGAAGTTGAAGAAGAGCGCCGAAGCCTACCTGGGCGAAACGGTGACCGAAGCTGTGATCACGGTTCCGGCGTACTTCAACGACGCGCAGCGCCAGGCCACCAAGGACGCAGGCAAGATTGCCGGGCTCGACGTGAAGCGCATCGTCAACGAGCCGACGGCGGCCGCGCTGGCCTACGGTCTCGACAAGAAGAAGGACGAGACGATTGCCGTATATGACTTCGGCGGCGGCACATTTGATATTTCCATTCTCGAAGTTGGCGAAGGCGTGATCGAGGTGAAGTCGACCAATGGCGACACACACCTGGGTGGCGACAATCTCGACCAGCGCATCGTGGAGTGGCTCATCTCCGAGTTCAAGCAGGAGACGGGGCTTGACCTGGGATCGAAGGGCAACGAGATGGCGCTGCAGCGTTTGAAAGACGCCGCGGAAAAGGCCAAGATCGAGCTCTCGACCACGGTAGAGACCGAGATCAACCTTCCCTTTGTCACCGCCGATGCAAGCGGACCGAAGCACCTTGTTCGCAAGCTGACCCGCGCCAAGCTGGAGCAGTTGGTAGGAGACCTGATTGATAGGTCGCTTGAGCCGTGCAAGAAGGCCATGGCAGATGCCGGCGTGACGGCGAGCCAGATTGACGAAGTGGTTCTGGTGGGCGGCCAGACGCGCATGCCCAAGATTCAGGAGCTGGTGAAAACGCTCTTTGGCAAGGAACCGCATCGCGGCGTGAACCCGGATGAAGTGGTCGCCATCGGCGCTGCCGTGCAGGCGGGCGTGCTGGCCGGCGAGGTCAAGGACCTGTTGTTGCTCGACGTAACGCCGCTGACCCTGGCGATTGAAACGCTGGGCGGAGTGGCCACGCAGATGATTCCGCGCAACACCACGATTCCGACCAAGAAGACTGAGACGTTTTCGACGGCTGCCGACTCGCAGACCGAGGTCGAGGTCCACGTGCTGCAGGGCGAGCGTCCTCTGGCGGCGCAGAACCGCACGCTGGGCAAATTCAAGCTGGGTGGAATTCCTCCGGCGCCACGCGGCGTGCCGCAGATCGAGGTCACTTTCGACATCGATGCCAACGGCATTCTGAACGTGACGGCGAAAGACAATGCCACCGGCAAGGACACGCGCATCACGATCACTTCGAGCTCGGGCCTGAGCAAGGACGAGGTCGAAAAGATGGCCAAGGAAGCCGAGGCCCACGCAAGTGAGGACAAAGAAAAGCGCGAAGAGATCGACTCTCGCAACTCGCTTGACTCGCTGGTCTACAACATCGAGAAGATGCTGAAGGACTCCGGCGAAAAGGTGCAGGCTGCCGACAAGACCGACGTGGAAGCCGCTCTTGCCGAGGCCAAGAAGACGCTCGAAGGCACGCCAAGCTCAAGCGATCTGAAGGCCGCGCACGAGAAGCTGACCCACGCCAGCCACAAGCTGGCCGAGGTGCTCTACAAGGCCTCGTCAGCCGAAGCGGCTGCTGCGCAGGGCGCACCTTCGGACGGGGCTCCTGCAGAAGAAGCGAAGAAGGACGAAGGCGTGATCGACGCGGAGTACGTGGACGTGGACGACAAGAAGTAAGCGGGGCAGCAGGTCGGCAAGTCAGCGGGGTGGGCGAGACACATGTCGCCCACCCCAAACTTTTTCAGAAATGTTACGCAGGAACGCCATCGCAGCGAGTATTTCACTATAGGGGTTTTCTACATTACGGAGAGCCTACTTTACTCCAGGAAGCTTAACTATGGTGATGTTTCATCGCAAAATGCACAAGGACTCGGAACCTGACGAAAATGGCCGCTACCACTTCGACTGCGACGCTTGTCTGTGGCCTGGCATTGATTTACCCGCAGGCAATGAGGAACAGGCAAGTGAGGCCTTCGCAGCGCACAAGTGCAATAACTGGATTAGTGCAGGAGAAATCCAGGGAAAGCTCTCGACGTTTTAAGCGGTTGTGCATTCGGATGCCCCTGGCCTCGATTTTGAGACCCGGGGTATCCATGATCATTTGCATCTGGTCGACCAAACCTCCCGTTCGAGAATTGCCGGCGGTAGTGCAATGCACTACAATAGCTCTTGCCGCAAGCTGGCCCAATCACGGTAGTCGAAACGGACGAGTTTCTCGCGGCGACGAAGAAGCTGATGGATGACGCGGATAGGGCGGAACTGGTTCGGTACCTGGCCTGGAACCCAACGGCGGGCGATGTAATTCCGGGCTCGGGCGGCGTAAGAAAGGTTCGTTGGGGACTTGAAGGGCGCGGCAAGCGTGGAGGAGCGCGAGTGATTTATTTCTTTCACGATATGGAGATGCCGTTGCTGCTTTTAAAGGCCTACGCCAAGAACGATCAAGCTGATCTTTCATCCGGCGAATTGAAGACTTTAAAACGGATTACGACGCAGATGGTTGAAGAGGTAAAGAGACGGAGGCGGGCGCGATGAGCAAAGTTGGTGAAGGGATCATTCGAGGACTTGAACAGGCGCTGGCATTCGTGGATGGAACAGGCGACCCCAGCACATACGTCGTTCATATTCCGCACGAGATCGACGTGCGTCGGATTCGGGGCAAGCTCGGACTGACGCAGCATGAGTTTGCTGTCCGCTTCGGCTTCAATATCAATACGCTGCGGCACTGGGAGCAAGGCCGACGCGTTCCCGAAGGGCCAACGCGCGCCTATCTGATGGTCATCGACCGCGAACCCCAGGCAGTTGCCAAGGCGCTTCGCATTGCATGAGCAATTGCCGGGGCGCCCTTGCCGTCATTACAGAATTCATACAGCAGCCATTAGCCGGCTTCGCTCGTAGCCCTTGCCCGCTGCTGATTCCGCACCCACTCCCACCACATCTCCCTGAACGTGTCATCCCAGATCAGCGCGGCGTGTGGCTTGATCTTCGACTTTGACGTATCGATCGTGTGATTCACCGCGGCCTCGTCGCGGGCGAAGCTCCACGGCATCTTTACGTCCGACGCGGCCCATTGCATCCAATCGCGCGCGGCAGAGATGTTGTAGAAATTCTGGATATTTCTTCCTGGCATGTAGGCGTCGCGCAGAAGGGTCGGCTTGTTCAACGTAATCAAAATATCTATCGGTTTCGCCAATCCAAGTTGAGAGGCGGCCAGAGCGACATTTCCGCCGTGACTGTGAGCAATGATGTTGAGCATTTCCCCCGTCGCGAAGCGATGATCCGCAACCATCTTTCGCAATTTCCCAGCGGCTGCGATTCGATGAGCGTGATTGTTGCCGCTTGGATCCCACGAAAGGAACTGCGTGCAATCCTCGACGCAGCTTCCTCGCAGCACGCTGTTCGCAAAGCCGAACAGAGCGTTGTCCGGCCCCCAACCGCCGTGGCGTTGCCAGCTAGAACCTGGAATCAAAATCGTCACGAGGCCGCCCCCTTAACAGAGATGGATCGAAAATCGAGTTGCCGAGCGTCGCAGCCTCAAACGCACGGGTTCCCTATTCGACCAGCCTGACGACAGTTGAAAGCGAGCCAGGGGAGACGATTTGGAATCTGATCGTGATCGTCGTCTCCATCTCTGCCGCATCGCCATTCGCTTGGACTGGCTTGAAGGTCCACTTCCTCAATGCATCAAGTGCCGTACCCTGCAACGTCAACGGTCCACTCACGAGCCCGGCATTGATGACATGCCCATCCACATCGACCCAAACCTTGCAAACGACGTCGCCAGATGCCTGGAGTACTTTCGCGATCGCTGGATACTCAGGCATTGGGTGGTTTAGAAGAAGCGCCTTGGCTTCTTTCCCTGAAAGAGTGACCTTTGCCGGGGCAACCGGGGTGCCGGGAGGAGGGTCAATTTGCTTAGCGTCTTCGTCCTTGAGCCCTTCGAGCTGCTCCACCTGCACCGACCAAATCCGCTGCGGATTGTGGCCTCCGGGCACATCGAGAGTGTATTCAACCTGTTTGGCGATGTATCTGCCTTCAAAAAGAACGATGTGATTCCGGAAATCGCGGCCCGAACCATTGGGAGCCGCGCCCATGCGGAGAATCGGATGATCGGCATCGAGGCAATAAATCCAGGGTGGAGCTTTGACTGTTGTCGGGGTGGTTTTGCCCATTTCGGTAGCGAGGCAGGAGAAGCGCGCATCGCCTACCTTCCGTTCGGCTTGATTGACGCTCAGTGAGGGGACTGCATCTTCGGGGATGTTGATGGGCCGAATGACGGCGTTGAGAACGTTTGAGTAGATTGGCGGCGCTGCGCTCCGGACGCCTGCCCGTTTGAGGCCCGACTCCGTGCCGTATTGGGTCTGCGTGAATGTCTTGCCCGTAATCGTCCTCTTGTAGTGTGTGTCGCTGATCCACCATTCTTCGATTGTGCCGGTGTCGGCGTCTTGCAGAAACGCGGCAGCCACATCGAAGGATATCCTGATGTGCCAGGGCTTCTGTCCTTCTCCAGTGAGACCGTTGGAGCGAATCGCCTGCAAGAGCAACTGATTCGCGTCGGCGGAAGCCGCGGAAGCGGCAGGTGCTTGCGGCATGGCCCCGCCTGGGGCAAACACGACCGCAACCAGCCCCACACTGGCCGCGGTCCAAATGCATCGCTTTTTCATGCCAGCACCATAGCATAGAGGGTCGGAGGCGATATCTGACACTTCCTCGTTGGCATGCCTTCTGCACCCAACCGCTCGCTTTTGCATCTAAAAGTTGAGCATAATTCACTCACATCTGGCAGAATAGTTGCAATGATTAGTGTCTTCTGCTCAAGTTTGGGCCCAAATCGTCCAGGAATTGCTTTCCTCAAGCGGATGCTGGCCGGCTCACACGCAGGGACTCTATAAGGGACAAATGGCGACGACTGCAAACAAGGACTACTACGCGACGCTTGGCGTAAAGAAGACGGCCACGGCGGAGGAGATTCGCAAGGCCTTTCGCAAGGCCGCGCGCAAGTACCACCCGGACGTGAACCCGAACGACAAGAAGGCTGAGGAGAAGTTCAAGGAAATCTCCGAGGCCAACGACGTGCTGAGCGACGAAAAGAAGCGCAAGATCTACGACCAGGTCGGCTTCTACTCCGACCAGATCGACCCGGCGACCGCGGAGGCGTATGCGCGGCAGCAGAGCGCGGGCGGGCAACCTCCGGTGGACTTTGGCGGTTTCGATTTCTCTGGGTTTCAGGGCGGGCCGGGCTCTGGCGGAGGACCGCAGACGGGCGGGAACTCGGCTGGCTGGGGCAGCTTCAAGGACATCTTCTCAGGCATCTTCTCCGGGGCACAGCAGCCGCAGCGTCCGCGCGGTCCGCAGCCGGGGACCGACCTCGAGTACCAGGCCACGGTGGACTTCTGGACCGCGATCCGTGGCGGGCAGGCGCGCATTCAGGTGAATCGGCAGGAGACCTGCCCAACCTGTCATGGGCACGCCTCAACGGGTGGCGCGATGCAGTGCCCGGAGTGCAACGGGACGGGCCAGGTGACCCAGATGGGCGGGCGAATGAAGTTCAACATCTCCTGCCCGCGCTGCAACGGGACGGGTCGGCTTTCAAACGACTGCGCCACCTGCCACGGCGAAGGTGTGGTGACAAAAACTGAGTCAGTGGATTTTCGCATCAAAGCGGGGACGCGCGATGGACAGCGGATTCGCCTGCAGGGCAAGGGCAACGCCGGCATCAACGGCGGGTCTGCCGGGGATCTCTTCCTGATCGTACGGACGGGGACGCACCCGGTGTTTACGCGGGTGGGCGACGATATTCACCTGACCGTGCCTGTGACGATTGCCGAGGCCAGCCTGGGCGCGAAGGTGGATGTGCCGACGATCGACGGGCGGGCGCAGTTGAAGATTCCACCGGGCACGCAGAGCGGCCAGAAGCTGCGCATGCGCGAGCGCGGCGTGGAGAATGCGCAGCAGCCGGGCAAGCGCGGCGATGAGATTGTGACCGTGGAAGTGGCGGTGCCAACGCTCAACGATGAGCGCAGCCGGGAGATTATGCGCGAGTTGGGGAAATTGAATTCGCAGGACCCGCGAACGGCGCTATTCGAGAAAATGGGATGAAGGCAGGGCTGCGGGACCGAGGGACTAAAGAAGACAGCGGACGTGAGATAAGCTGGTCGCAGAAAGATTATGGCAGCTAAACGCAAATCGAAGGGCGTGTACATGATCTCGGCGGTGGCCGAGATGTACGAGATTCATCCGCAAACGCTGCGCCTGTATGAGCGCGAAGGGTTGCTGAAGCCGTCGCGCTCCGATGGCAACACGCGCTATTACACCGAAGAGGATCTGGAGCGGCTGGAGTTCATCCTGAACCTGGCGCGCGACCTGGGCGTGAACATCGCCGGCATCGGCATCATTCTGCAGATGCGCGAGCGGATGGAAGAGATGAACCGGCAGATGCAGAGTTTTGTGGAATATGTGCGCAGCGAGATGCTGACGCGCTTCCACCAGGCCGCCCCAGGCGCAGCGGGAGCGATTGTGCCCATTCGCCGACCCACGGTTGTGGCCAAGCCGACAACGTCTCGCAAGCCGTAACTCCGCGACCATCCAGACATAAACTTGCTGCGGCGAAGAGTTGGAGCCTCCGCGTCTGAAAGGGCCATTTTCAGAGCCGGCGACTGGCCGCTGAAGGGTATTCTTGAACCTGCATGGTTTATGTCCTTCTTGGTTTGGGAATCCTGGGGCTGTTGAGTTCCACGGTGGTTGCGGGGATGGTGTTGTGTGCTGTTCCCGGCTATCTGAGGGAGCGGCATCAGGCCTTTAAGGATGCGGCTGCGCGACCCGGATTTACGCCGCCGCTGAGCCTGCTGAAGCCGCTGCATGGGGCCGAAACGGGGCTCGAGGGCTACATCGAGAGCTTCTTCCGGCAGGACTATCCCAACTACGAGATCCTGTTCTGCGCTCGATCGACGGAGGATGCGGGCTTGGACCTTGCGCGGCGTGTGGCGGCGCGGCACCCGGACGTCCCTGCGAAGTTCTTATCGACGGGCGGACGGCCGGACTACATCAACGCCAAAGTCGCCGCGATGGAGTTGATGGAGGCCTCGGCAGCGTACGACATTCTCGTGATCAGCGACAGCGATGTGCGCGTGACACCGGATTACTTGCGTGCGGTGGCGCTGTCCTTTGCCTTGCCCCAGGTGGGCGCAATGACCTGCCCGTATCGGGGCGTGGCGGCAGAGGGTGGGTTGTGGGCGCGGCTTGAGGCTGTCGGGATGTCTGTAGAGATGACCGCGGGTGTTCTGGCGGCGCGCGCCGTGGAGGGGATGAGATTCGTCCTCGGGCCGACCATGGCATTCCGGCGCGAAACGATTCAGCGCATGGGCGGATTCAAGGTGGCGGCTGATTACCATGGTGACGATTTCGTGCTCGGCAACGACACCTGGAAGCACGGTGAGACAGTTGTGCTAAGTCACCACGTGATCGATCACATGGTGATCAATTCGAGCTTCTGGGCGTCGATGAAGCACCAGGTGCGTTGGATGAAGTCGAC
>Ga0182018_10003452_pt1 | contig 14194 bp, 10 predicted proteins | sample 812P2MmetaG_FD_120490 | JGI IMG/M metagenome (GOLD analysis project Ga0182018, IMG submission 120490) | Permafrost microbial communities from Stordalen Mire, Sweden - 812P2M metaG | ecosystem: Environmental > Terrestrial > Soil > Wetlands > Permafrost | place: Sweden: Stordalen | collected...
ATCAAGGTGAATGACATCGTGATTCAGGGCGGCCAAAAACAACTCGAAGCGGGTGACGTAATCGAAGTCGCGGACATCAAAGCTGTTTTTGCTACTTAGCCGGGACGCTCGACCGAAGGCGTCGGGGCTGTGGAGCGCCAGAGGAGATTCAGAAACTCTCGGGCGTTTATACGAAGGCATGTCTAACGCGACTCCGATCATGATGCGTTGTACACTTCTCGGGTGATCGTCAGCTATACCCTATCTTTAGATGACTATGTTGAGTCGAGGTTGGCCTATCGGGTACGCATGGCCCGAGGCCGTATGTTGTTCCGGAATCTCTACGGCCTCTCCTGTCTGGCCGTCATTCTTGGCATCTACGTCCGCCTTTCTGGATCTCCCCGTTGGGGAGACGTTTTGTTTCTCGTCGCCGGTCTCCTGCTGTTTGAGCGCGCCCTTCTGTGGCGAGTGAGAGCGGCGTCCGTCTATCGCTCTGACGTCACTATTCGCGAGCCGGTCGAACTGAGAATTGAGGAGAGTAACTTAGTCCGTACATCGGCGGCCGGGAGTGAGGAAATTCGCTGGGCAAACATTTTGGCCTGCCATGAAACCAAGAATCTGTTCCTGCTCCAACTGTCGTCTGACTATATCGATGGAGTTCCCAAACGGGCGTTTTCACCGGGTGATCTCTTTCGCTTCCAGGAGCTACGTCAAAAAGAACTGATCGTCAAGACGACTCGCGAGAACCCGGACGCCGTCTTGCTCAAGTTCGTGGTGAGTTGGGGGCTGATTGCAATCGCTGTGATGGCGCTCTTCATCGGTTACGCCCACAATTTTTTTACTCAACTGCCTCGCGGTGTTCCTGGGAACCAGTATCGAGCGGACGCGAAGTCGGAGCCAGCGCGACCCGCAGAGCTCCGTGGACGCGGCAGTGTTTACGTGGTTCCGCTCGGCCCAATAAAGGCGGTCGCAGTGGCACCGTTGCTGGCGGACCTTCGCAATCGGTATGGGCTTCAACTGCAGCTATTGCCAATGATTCCGCTTCCCGCATGGGCAGAGAACGCGCCGCGAAAGCAATTTGTTGCCGAGGATCTGATCACGGCTATGAAGCTTGCGTATCCCAAACTGGAAGCCGATCCGCGAGCCATCATGATTGGGTTGACGGATGCGGACATGTACATTTCCAAGCTTAGTTGGAATTACGCATTCAGTTTCCGGGAAGAAGAGCGGTTCGCCGTCATTTCGAGCGCTCACCTTGCCGAGAGCGATGACGACAAGCCAGTCGGTGCGGACGTTCCGCAGAAGCGGCTCACCAAGGCGTTCATACGAGACATTGGGATCCTCTACTATCGTCTGCAGCCCAGCCATGAATACGGCAGCATTTTGTATCGCTACATTGATGAGACGACAGATCTGGACGATATTGGCGACGATTACCTTGAAAGTGACGTGATCGTGCGCGCTGAGCTGCACGTAGAGGACGGGGATCCGTGCTTCATCGTTCGACGTTACGTTGCGAAGGAAAGAGATCGCCCGGATATGGGAGTAGTCGACAACTGTAATGGATATTACAAAGAACTCGATCTCGAAACAGTGCATGTCGACCTTCGTTACGGCTTGTTACTCGATCAGCGCACGGATTTCTGGATCGCAGACAAAAACATTCCGCTGGAATTAACACGGGTGCTGCGTACTCAGGATACGCGGCCACGCACTTTTGGGATTGGGGGAAATCACAATCTCAACGTGTTTCTAGTCGGGGATAAATGGCCGTTTACCTGGATGGACCTGGTTCTGGAAAACGGTGGACGGTCTCACTTCCGGCGATCCAACTGGGGCTTCGGTTATTGGGACGCACGTTACACGAACCGTGATATGAGTAGGAGTAAGTTTGCCGGTTCGAGCATCGATTGGGCTTGGCCTGGTTGGGCACTCAAAGGCGCCGGCATGACTTATGAGTTCCCGGATCCGGGCAGTGCGAGTCGTCCGGAGCAGGCGGCGCTGGTTGGTGTTAAGGCATATAACGGCGCCCGGCTTGCGCTTGTCCGGGATGGGGCTGGAAACCTTCTGCGTGCGCGATTGCCGGATCAGAATCAACTGGCATTCAAATACGACTCGCAAAACAGAGTGACTGGGATTTACGAAAACAGTGGTCGCCATTTCGAGTACTCATACGATGCCACGGGCCACGTGGCGCGAGTTAAAGATGCGGATCAGCGAGTAACTGAGTATGGATATGATGAGGCGGGGCGCATGAATCGCATTGTCCAGGACGGGAAAGAGGTCTGCGCGTTAATGTATGACGGGCGTGACAGGGTAAAGTCGGAAACGCTCGGCAGCGGCCGAACCTACTTGTTCGAGTACTCGCTCGACTATAACGGTCAGATCTCGCGGGTGGACATCACGGATCAGACTGGACTGGTTCGCAGGGTTCGACTATCCAACGTGGAATATACTCTCGACGAGTTAGTCAATGCCAGGCGCTGAACCGGCTTATGCCATCTATTTAGTGCTGCGTTTTGCAATATTTGTGTGGTAGCATCAACGGTCCAATAACCTCCCTTTGAGGTGCTGCTGTGGCGAACGACTTGCGGCCGTTAAGTCTTGGAGAGTTACTAGACCGTAGTTTCTTCCTCTATCGAAAAAACTTTCTGCTGTTTGCCGGTATCATGGCGCTTCCACACCTTGTGCTCCTGGCATTCCAACTCACCCGTGTCGGCTTGCTGATGTGGAAGGGCTCGGGTGCAATCCTGCTATGGACGCTGGCTACTTATATTTTAGCTTTGGGGGTTTCCGCGGCATCGCAGGGAGCGACGATCATTGCGGTTTCGCATGTCCACTTGGGGCAGCCAACGTCAATTGCGGAGTCGTTCGCCGGAATCAAGGGCAGAATCCTCTACCTCGCGCTGATTATGATCGGCTACTGGGTCGGGATTGGTGTCGGCCTCGTACTTCTGATTGTTCCCGGCATCATCCTGGCGCTGATGTGGGCGCTCACAATTCCGGTGGCGGTGATCGAAGATAAAGGCCTGCGGGATGCGGTGAACAGGAGCGCCGAATTAACGAAGGGCAATCGCGGGCGGGTGTTCGTCATCTACGCCCTCTATCTGGTGCTTATCTATGCGATTTATATGGCGTGGATGTTGCCGGTATTGGCCGTGGTCGGGATGTCCGCTCGAACTCACCATACGGTTGGAGTTCCGCTGTGGACGCAGCTTGCAATTCCTATCGGAAGTTTCTTGAGTCAATGCCTGGCTGGACCTCTGATGACCATAGGATTTTCTCTCCTGTATTACGATCAGAGAGTGAGAAAAGAAGCTTTCGACCTGCAACACATGATGGCCACGCTCGACCCAACTACTCTGGACGGACCCGCGACTGCGGTTAGCGGGTAGCTTCGATGCGACATACCCTGGCGATCTGGTTCGTACTGGTAATCTGCCTGACGCCTCCAATGTCGCGTGCGCAAGAGGCGGCGGCGCCGGCGCCACTCACTCTTGCACAGTACATTCAGGCGCTGGATGATTCGCTTAGCGTGGTGCGCGATATCAAAGGAGACCCGCAAAGGGCCGCCTATCTTGCGCACAACTTGCCTGCGGCGTGGAACGTAGAAGCAGACGGTAAGATCTTTGAAGTCTCCACGGAAGGAATTCGTCGCGACCTTGGCGCATGGCAAAAGAAGCCCGAAACGGCAGGGCTCGATCTGATCCTGCAGCATCTCGAAACGCTTCGTTACCAGGCTGCGGCTTATGAAACACCGGCGCCCGAGATTGCCTCCCGGCGCTCCCGGCTGAACGATATTCTTGCCCGCAGCGAGTTTCGCAACGTTCACGGACAAACCTGGATTGACCGGCTTAAGCAACGGCTTACTGAGCTGTTGATCCGGCTGCTCACTCGAATGTTTTCGTCGTCTGCGATTCCTGTCATCAGCGACATCCTGGTGTATGGTCTGATCGGCCTTGCCGTGCTGGCGCTCGCCTATTGGATGTATCGGTCGGTGCGCAACAGTGCTCGGCTTGAGACGATCATGCCTGTGTCCATTCCCGTGAGCGCGAAGCAATGGCCAATCTGGATCGCCCAGGCTCGGGCCGCGGCTGCAGGCGGGCAGTGGGCCGATGCTATCCATCTGGCGTACTGGGGAGGCATCTCGTTTCTTGAAGCCCAGGGATCGTGGCGCGCCGACAAAGCGCGCACGCCGCGCGAATACCTAAGGCTACTGCCGGCAACCAGCGCCCATCAGCCGACGTTGCGCGCACTGACGATGCGTCTCGAAGGCGTTTGGTATGGTATGCAAACCGCGGGCGCGGATGGATTTCAAGAGACCCTCGCCGAACTGGAGAGGCTTGGGTGCCCATGCCAATAGCGCCCGTCGACCGAAAGATACTCCTTGTTGCCAGCGGCGTGTTTATCGTCCTGATTGGCGCGGCGGCATTGTCGATACGTGGCACCGATTCCTCGGAAAACGTTGCCAGCGTTTATTCATCGGCCTCGGGCGGATGCAAAGCTGCATTTCTGCTGCTTAAGGAATCCGGTTATCAGGTGCAGACGTGGGAGCAGCCGCTGGCCGATTTTTCTGGGGATGGAGAAGGAAAAACGCTGATCATTGTGGAACCAGCGGCGTTCCCAGCCCATGAGGAGCGGCAGAAACTCGAATCGTTTCTCAAGAGCGGAGGACGATTGATTGCTGCCGGCACGTTCGCAAATTTTTACCTTCCGACAAACCAAGCCGTGCCGGACCCGCTGAGCGGAACGACGTGGAAGCGCTTCCCCGCAATTTCGCTTTCTCCCATCACGCGTGCAGCGCCCGAAATTACGCTGGCGCCGCAAGCCTATTGGACGCCAGGGACCGGTCCGGTTGGACTTTATGGTGAATCCGAAAAGCCGGTTGTCGTTGAGTACAAAGTAGGCGAAGGCAGAGTGCTCTGGCTGTCGGCATCTACTCCGCTGACCAATGCGGGGATAAAAGAACCGGGGAATCTGGAGTTTCTTTTAACCGCGCTCGGGGGGCCTGAACAAACTCGGGTTCTGTGGGACGAATATATCCACGGGCACGAGCGCTTCGCGGCGACCGGAAAGAGCAGGAGCATGATCGGCTGGATCGGGCTGCAACTTGCAGTCTTAGCGGTCGCGATTCTGCTTGCCTACTCGCGAAGAAGCGGGCCGATCTGGGTTCCCCAAGGTGAAGTGCGCCTGTCTCCGCTGGAGTTTGTACGTACGCTCGGCATGCTTTACGAACACGCGAACGCCGGCAGCGTGGCCGTCGAGATTTCGTGCCAGCGCTTCCGGTATCTGTTAACCCGGCGGCTCGGATTATCAGTGAACAGCAGCGTGCCGGACCTGGCGCTCGCCGTGCATGAGCGAAGGGGACTGCCGGAGCAGGAGTTCGCCAATACGCTGTCCGAGTGCGAGTCATACCGTTATGATCCCAGGGTTCCGGCCAAGACGGCACTTCGCCTGGTGCAGGCGCTTTTCGACTACGCTGTGCGTTTGAAATTGGTGCAAACACCGCAGGGGGAGAAGACAGCATGGAAGCAGTCGTAAGACTGGCACAGCATGTGCGGCAGGAAATGGGGAAAGTGGTGGTGGGCCAGGAGGAACTGAAAACGCAATGTCTGATCGCCCATCTTTCTCAAGGCCACGCGCTATTAGAAGGGGTCCCCGGCATTGCGAAAACTCTTGCCGTCAAAGTACTGTCGCGCATTCTCGGTCTGGATTTTCAGCGGGTGCAATGTACATCGGACCTGATGCCCGCGGACATTGTGGGCACGAAGATTCTAAACATGTCGACGAGCACATTCCAGCTCCACCGCGGTCCGGTGTTCACCAGCCTGTTGCTGGTGGACGAAGTGAACCGCATGCCGCCACGCACTCAGGCTGCGCTGCTTGAATGTATGCAGGAAAGGCAGGTCACAATTGATGGAGAGCGGCATGTGCTTTCGCCGAACTTCACCGTCTTTGCCACGCAGAATCCGGTGGATTTCGAAGGCACATATCCGCTTCCCGAGGCTCAGCTTGACCGGTTTCTGGTGAAGATTCGCGTACCCTACCCGGAGGCGAAGGAAGAGATTCAGTTGTTGGTCAATGTTCAAAACGGTTTTGACTCAGACCGCCTGGAGGAGATTGCAATCGCGCCCATAGAGCCGGGTCTTTTGCAGCAGGCACGGCAACAGGTTCGAGCGGTAAAGGTGCAAGAGGCTCTTTTCGCCTACATCGTGGAAATTGTGCGGCGCACGCGCGACTGGCCGGCGTTGTCGCTGGGCTCAAGTCCTCGCGCCGCCGTCAATCTGCTGATATTTTCCAAAGCCGTGGCTGCCATGGATGGGCGCGATTACGTGATTCCCGACGACATCAAGCAGGCGGTGCTGCCCGTGTTCCGCCATCGCATCGTGGTGAAGCCGGAAGCCGATCTGGAAGGTGTCACCGCCGATCAGGTTATTCAGGATGTAGTCCGCGCCGTCGAGTTACCCAAATGAGCGAGTGGTCGGCTATGATCCCGACTCCTGTGGAGAGCGAAGCCCGCTCGGCTAAGCGGCTGGGAATTTCGTTCGGCTACCGATTTTTTCTCTTTCTCCTGATCGGCCTGGCATGGCTGGTTCCCGCCTTTCTCGACCATCGTTTCGTCTACGCCATGGTCGCGTGGGATCTGCTTCTCTTCGCTGCATGGGCGTTGGATTTATGGTCTCTGCCAAGACCTTCACAGCTTCGTATCCGGCGCAGTTGGATGGCGCCGCTTGCGCTGTCGGTCAGTTCGCAGGCAAAGATCACCGTGATCAATCGTTCGCGATCGACTCTTCATTTGCAGGTTTTGGATCCGCTGCCCCACTCGTTACGGACTGAACCTGCTGAATTGACAATGACCGTGCGGCCGCATAATGAAGCGGAGGCTGAGTATTCGATTCGCCCTGGGAAACGCGGAACCGCCACGGCGTCGCAAGTCTATTTGCGTTACGAGGGATCTTTCCGGATCGCACAGCGCTGGGGGGTGGCGGATTTGGCGCAGGAACTCACCATTTATCCCAATCTGCACGAAGCCAAGCGTCATGCGGTTTATCTGATTCGCAACCGGCAGCTTGCGCTGGAGAAACGCTTTAGCCGAATTCGCGGTGCGGGCCGAGCCTTCGAGAGCCTCCGCGAGTATCAGGATGGCGACGACTTCGGCGACATCTGTTGGACCGCCACGGCTCGCCGGGGAAAACTGGTCACACGCCTCTACGAGTTAGAGAAGAGTCAGACGATCTGGATCGTGCTCGACACCGGTCGACTGATGAGGGCGCGTGTCGCCTCGCTCAGCAAACTGGATCATGCGGTGAATGCCGCTTTGGCTCTCTGTCAGGTGGCGCTTTTCACTGGCGACCGAGTCGGTCTGCTGTCTTATGCGCGGAATATCCGGCAGCGAATTCCTGCTATGCGCGGCCATTCCCAGCTTCGACAGTTTCTCGAAGCGCTGGCGGAAATTCGCGAGGATGAATGGGAAGCGGATCATCTGCAGGCCGCAAGTCAGTTGATGCGCGATCAGAAGCGGCGCAGCCTGGTAGTTTGGATCACCGACCTGGCCGAAACTGCGATGACGCCCGAAGTGATTGAGGCCGTCGCCAAGCTCATGCCTCGGCACTTGGTTCTGTTTGTCGTTATTGGGCAGCCAGACCTTCAAATGGCGGCCTCACGGCGGCCGAAGAATGTCAGCGAGATGTATGAGGTGTCCGCTGCGCAGGAGGTGATTCATCGCCGCGAGCTTTTGTTGGCACGACTGCGAGAGCGCGGCGCTCTTGCGGTGGAAGCCGACTCGGGCGAGCTAGCTCCTTTATTGGTTAATTCGTATCTCGCGATCAAACAGAAGAGTCAGCTTTAGCGGAAGATCGGCCGGCGCCAAAAAGATATCCGAGCAGGAGCACGAAAAGTGCCGCGGCCATGGCGAATTTCAAGTTCGTGGCGAGGCCAGTGGGAGAAACGAACGCTTCGATGGTTCCGGCAACGATCAGAATTGGAATAGAGCCGAGCAGCAACTGGACCGCTTCGGATCCGGCGCGCACCAGGGATTCGCGGCGGGGAAGATACCCGGGGAATAGCAGCCCCGAGGCGATGCGCAACCCAGCCCCGCCGGCGAGAAAGATAGCGGGAAGCTCGAGGACTCCATGGGGCGCGACAAATTCCCAAAGTTTCAAGCTCATTCCAGATAGGTGGCACGCCATGCCAATCACCCCGATCAACAGGCCATTGAAAAGCAGCATGTAGAGGGTGCCAAGTCCGGCGGTGATGCCGAGAGCGAAGGCCATAAAAGCAACGCTCATGTTATTGGTCATGATGGCGCTCGAGGCAAGCGGTTTTACGCCGACAATCGAATGCGTCCACATCTCGTGCTTCTCGATCGTCTGCACCATTTCTGGGCCGAGGATGCTGAGTTTAAAGTCAGGGTCCTGGAAAGTAAGAGCAGCGCCAACCAGGGCCGACACCGCAAAGATGGCGAGTGCAACTTGTACAAACCGCAAGTTGCGCCGAAAAACTCGGGGGTAGGTCACGGCAAAGAAACCAAGAATCGCTGCTGGACTCGTCTTACGCGCGGAATAAATGATATTGTGAGCGCGCGCCAGAAGTTGATTCAGGTAACGGGCGAAATGAACCGAACTACGGTCCTCGCGCAGCGCAGCCAGATCGGCGGCGATTTGCCGGTACAGAAGTCCCAGTTCCTGCACTTCGCTGCGGCCCAGGCTGGGTAGGCCGCGAGTTGTGCCCTGTTCGAGGAGTTGTTCGAGTCGAGCCCAATAGGGCTTGCGCTTATCTAACCAACGAGTCGAGATCATGTCGTTTTCCCAGGATCATAGCGAGCACACCGTCGACCGAGACGAAGATCGCATCCAGGTGGATACTCCCGAGCAGATTTCGTTGGAGTTTCCACTGGCTGGAATCGGCAGCCGGTTCATGGGCCTCGCTCTGGATACTCTACTTCAGGTTCTGCTCTACACTGCGGGGATTTTTGCGATCATCGGGATCGCAAAATACGCAACTGCGCTACCGGCCTGGCTCGCATGGATCCCGCAATCCTGGGCGCCTGCCGTGGTGATCCTCTTTCTGTTTTGCGTTTATTGGGGATACTTCGCCTTTTTTGAAGTCATTTGGAAGGGACAAACCCCGGGAAAAAAGCTGGCGGGAATCCGGGTCATCAAAGACTCGGGGCGCGCCCTCAACGTATACGAGGTTATCGGCCGCAACTTGCTGCGGGCCGTGGATTGGCTTCCGGTTATGTATATAACCGGAATTGTGAGCATGATGATCAGCCGGCGGAACCAGCGTTTGGGAGACCATCTCGCTGGCAGTATCGTTGTGCACGACAAGCGGGTGGAGCAGATTCGTCCAGAGTGGTCTTGCAGCGCGGAACAGCCTTCCGCTAGTCCGGAACTCTCCAGGATTACTCCAGAGGAACTTATCCTGATCGAGACCTACTTACAGCGGCGGCATACATTGGAGCTCGGATTTCGCGATGCCACTGCGCTCAAGATCGCAACTCGCATGACCGCCAAGACCGGAATCGAACGGCCCCAAGGCCAATCCCTGGATGACTTTCTGGAGAGCATTGCCAGGCAGGTGCGAGACAGTGCTCGCTTTCGATAAGGCAGGCAAGATCGCGTTTGAAAGATCTTTGCAGTCGACCAATTTCGTGGACCTCGATAAGATCTGGATAAGATCATGAAAGACAGTTGTCCCGCCGGCCACCCCCGGCGAGAGCTGTCATCATGGAACGTGAGCGTCGCCTGTGCCTGGCGGGAAATCGGCGGTCCACTGCTACTGGCCAACGGCCTTCGCCGAGTTGTTCGCAATACCTCGCAACATTGTCAGATGTTGTTGCGCAATGACGTAAGAGGTACCGGGATAGTCCACCTTGGGCTTCTCCACGCGGGAGTACATTTTCTCGGCCGCATCGAGAACGCCGTATTGCTCCGCGATCAGGGCAAACCCGAACCAAACTTCCGAGTTTGGCTCCTCCATGTGTACCGCATCCATCGCTTTCAGCAATAGATCGCGCGCCTGACTGGTCTTCCCCGCCTCGGCATCGACACAAGCGAGGGTATGGAGAATAGGGAAATTGGCGTTCTTGCTCAGGTCGTTAGCACGCTGCGCCACATCAATCGCGCTCTGCTCCATGGGACCGGGGAGAAACAACGCATACCATGCATACAGATTCAGGTCGTTCTCCGTTGCCTGTCCTTTGTCAATGATTCCCTTGATAATGTCCCTTGACTTGCCGAACTGCCCTCGATAAGCAGCCAGCCTGGCGTACGAACGTACGTAAGCCAACTCATCGGGATATTCTTTTATCCGGGTTTGAACGAGCCGCTCCCAATCATCGAACTGCTTCAGTCCCGCATACGCCATCGTAGCAAGTTCGAAAGCACGCTCCGAAGTGGGAAGGGCCTTAATCAATTCTGCTGTCAGCGGAAGCATGTCGGCCCATTTCTCCTGGGCCGCATAGGCGTATGCCATCACCATGGTCAGTCGGTCGCGATCGAGATCTGTCTTCGCTGCCTTCCGCGCTTGATCCAGCGCGTTGAAATACGGCCGGTTGACCGTTTTAGATCGGAGCAGCACAAGGCTTGCCGTGCGCATAGTTGGAACATCAGCGTCCTGGCCCTTGGTCCAGAAGTAAGGGAAAGGCTGACCAGCGAGAGGATCATCGCCACCGCTTACATGGATCTTGTCGCGTGCTCGATCCAGCCATTTTCTTGCGGCAGACGGGTTGTTGTTCTCGATCGCTTGAAGCGCGATCTTCGATGTTCGAGCCGGACTCGCCAAAAGCAGCTACTTTGTAACGCCCTCCATCCTTCACGACATACAAGTCCTGGGCAGCTGCGCCGGGACTCTCGAGGATGATCTTGTACCCGAGCGAGTCATCGCCGTCCACCGTGTAACGCATGTTCGATACTGCCATATCGGCGATGGTGACGAGCGGGAGTCCTGTCGCAGCCATCTGCGACGTGAGGGCTGACATCATATCGTGGAATTGCTTTTCGTCCTGCGCCTCGTCTAATTCTTTCGGGTCGATGTAGATCGTCGATTTGAACTCTTCAAAGGTCAGCTGGCCGCTCAACATCAGGCCAAATAACTTCTGCACCACGCCGCGCGGGTCGGCTTGATCTATCGCTGTTGCGTCGTACGGTTTGGTTGTGGCGAAGATGGCGGCACTTCGCGTGATTTGACTCTCGTTGCTTTGTCCCCGCGCTCCCTCGGCCATCAACGCAGCGCCTTCGGCGTACTTCCTGACTCGAACCAGGACCGCCCCAGCATTAGCCAACACCTTGCTGCGGCCCTGGTCGTCTAATGTGATCTCCAGCGATCTTTTCAGCGCTGCATCTGAGCCTTGCTGTATGGCCATTGCCGCCAACATAAGGCCTTTTCGACCTTCGCTGGCGAGCAGAGTTGCCGCGTAGCCGGCGACACCTTTGTAATCGTGCGCGTACCAGAGATCGAAGAGAATATTGTCTTCGTAGGTGCGACTGTAATCTTCGTCGACCTTCTTCAATTCACGCAAGACTTCCACCGCTTCCTTTAGCCGCGCTTTCTCGCCGTACCGCGTTCCGTCTGGGTCGAACTCAAGCAAAAGAGCGAGGTTTGCCCGCGTCTCTTTATCCTTCGGATCGAGCGTGATGGCTTTTCGGTAGGCGGCGATCGCGCCGTCATAGTCCATCCCCTTTTTCCGAAAGCGGCCGATCAGATCATGTTCCAGAACCATCGCGAGAGTGCTTTGTGCCAATGCGGAGCTGGGTTCAAGGGCAGTACTCTCCACGGCCACGCGGCGGGATTGCTCCCCCAGTCCAGCCGTGATTAGCGCCTGAGCAAGCCGCACCTTGTGCAATGCCTCCTTGGGGCGCTGGGCTGCAACCTCACGGTAAGCCGCCAGTCCCTCTTTGATCTTGCCGGCGGAGATGAGCGAGTGTCCGACGTTGTCGAATGCGATGAAGATCGCATCGGCAGAGCGCGCTTTCAGCACCGCCTCGCGCAGATCCCTGGCTTGCTGCACCGTCATTCTAGTATTCGTATTCTCGACTCGGAAAAACGCTTCAACAACGGTTCCGTCGGAGTTCGTCGAATACTTTTGAGCGAAGCTCAGAGTGTCAACCTCCTCGTCCTTATCCGAAGGAAGCGCCCGTAGCTTGAAACCGAGCGGTGCTGTTACCTTGTAGTGCCATTCGGTGATGAAAGGTGTTATCAACCAATCGGTCGTCCGCGGCTTTGGCCTCTCCGAGTCTGGCGCTTCCGGCGGCTCGTCGTTCTCTTTGGTCCCAAAGTACTTAGGAAGGCGGTTGAACAGAGATTCAACGCGGATGGCCACCAGGGCTGTGGTCAGATCGGTATTCCCGCGCTTCCCCTTGGCGATGAACCGGATTGACGCGGGTTTCTCCAAGTCAGATAAGTCATCGTGCTCCAGGGAGGTGAGTGAATCCGCCAGATACATGTCTTTTACATAGCTCTCACTGGCTTCCCTGACTTGCTTGCTAGCGCCGCCGTAGTATGCGCGATAGTCCGCTTCATCCGGACCAATCTCGTCGTCGGTTTCTACAAACGTTGCCATTCCGTAATCGGCGAGCATGACCTCCCGCGATTCCCGGTGCACATTCCCCGCTGACGTGACGTCAGGAATCTTCTTCAGCGATTCGGTTTTCTCATCAACGATGAGGGCCCAACGCCCGTAGTCCATCCACGGCAGCGTCCCCACTTGGGAGTATTGGGCAGTGGCGTCAATCCAAAGACCGGAATCGGCGCCAGACGCGGGAACATACACGATGGCGTGGTCAAACATCCCCATACCAGGTAGATGAGTATTAAGTTCTCGTCCTGGCCCACTATTGAGAAGAGCTAGGCTCGCAGGAATTCCCGCGCTCCGAAGCATGGTGACCAGCAGCGTGGCCTTGTCTTTGCAATCGCCGTACCCACGCTTCAGAGTCTCGGATGGAAACTGCGGGACGAACCTGGACTCCCCAAACTCTACCCCGGTGTAACGAACGTTTTTGTGCAAGGCACCGACAATGCTGCGAATCAGGTCGTCGCGAGTTCCGTTCTTCGCCTTGATCCTGGCGATCAGCGTTTGAACGTCCGCGGATCGTAGTTTGTCATTCGATAGGCGCGCATATTCGGAAGCAACCTGATGCCATGAGGTTCCGGTCGAAAACTCTATTTCGGGATACAAAACGAGATCGCCTGGAACGTGGTTTATCGCTTCGGTGTACGCAGGCAGCGGCCCTTGCTGAACTGTAATTGTCTCCAGGCCGCCGTCGGTTGACTTCCCAATGGTTGCCTCTGGCAGCAAGTGCAGCTCGTACTGGATGGGGACCGAGACGGGATGTACGAGAACGATACGGGTCTTGTTTGCAGGAACATTCCAACCGAAGCTCCACCGGTGAACTGTTCCCGCCGCAAACAGAGGAGCGGTATCGCGGACCGCTATTTCTTCCTCGACAATTGAGCCAGGAGCAACTGCCGGTAACGGTCCGCCATACTTTCGCTCATCGCTGTAGACGTCCGGAGCATCCTCGTGCACGGGGAAGTCATTCAGAGTCTTTGGATCGAGCCAGTGGACGGCGCCTTCGGCCGTAATGACGCGAGCCTTAATCTCCGGTTTGTCCTGATGCCACGCCTCCCATCGGCCACTGGTCTCCGCCCAATCTCGCACGCCATCTTGATTTTCGATCCGGTAGATGAAGTGGCGGATCTCTAACATCTTGCCGTTTTCGTCGAACTTGAAATGCAGTTCGCTCAACAGCACGGTAGCTTCACTGTGTTTTTCGGGTTGGACTGCCTGAGCTGCTTGCCGAAGAATTGCCGGGTCCGTCGCGAAAGCTGGGCTGTCCCAGGCATCTGTAGCGCTCGCTCGGGCGCCGATTGAAAGAACACCAACGATCAAGAAGGTCTGGAGACGTAGCAGCGAATGCACGTTAGAAACCTCAATGGCCAGAGTAAGACTATTCTTCTACGCTAATATCGCGATGAAAGAAAGAAAAGAAAAACGCCCTGTGGTAGACAACATTGAGCACACGTCATCCGAGAGTTACATCCTGATCAGCTAATCATGCACGTTAGCGGGGGGCTAGTCGTTTAACACAAAGTATCAGATTGGCTTGCTCGTGGCGTCGGACAGAATCTCGAACAGGCATGCGAAATCAGCCTGACTTTTGCCCGCCTGGATCGCTCGCTCCATGAGGTTAACGTACGCATCAGGAATAGTGTG